>Ga0316217_10004422_pt1 | contig 15215 bp, 14 predicted proteins | sample 1anoAmetaG_FD_203633 | JGI IMG/M metagenome (GOLD analysis project Ga0316217, IMG submission 203633) | Freshwater microbial communities from Trout Bog Lake, Wisconsin, USA - 1anoA | ecosystem: Environmental > Aquatic > Freshwater > Lake > Hypolimnion/Profundal zone | place: USA: Wisconsin... | reverse complement strand
GCGGCAGCGTTGGCAGGAGAATTTTAACCCCTGTCATCACGACATGGAGAGTTAATCAAAAGTCTCAATTGCCAATTCGGCCACCATTTCTTCCCCCCTGTCCCGCGCGGCGGTATGCTCCGCCGCATGGATGCTATACAGCGGTGAACCATGACCGAGCTAAACAAAACTTCCAGTATCCCCGATCTGGCATCGCTCTCGCCGGCGATGCGGCAGTATCAGCAGTTCAAGGCGCAGTATCCGGATTACGTGCTGTTTTTTCGCATGGGGGATTTTTATGAGATGTTTTGGGACGACGCCCGGTTGGCGGCTAAAACGCTGGGCGTGGCGCTGACCAGCCGCAGCCGCGGGGGGTTGGATGGGCCGGATGCGATTCCCATGGCGGGGGTGCCGTTTCATGCGGTGGAAGCGTATTTGCGGAAGATGATTGCCGCTGGGCATAAGGTGGCGATTTGTGAGCAGACCGAAGATCCGTCACAGGCCAAGGGACTGATTCGCCGCGATGTGGTGCGGCTGATGACGCCGGGCACGCTTACCGATGATCCGCTGCTGGACAAGGGGGCGGAAAATCATCTGGCGGCGGTGGCGTTTAATGTGACCAAAGGCAGCGGCTATTTGGCGGGGCTGGCGTGGGTGGATTTATCCACCGGGTCGTTCGTGGGCATGTCCGGGCCGGAAGGCGCGGTGCTGGATGAAATCGCCCGTTTGCGGCCGGCGGAAATGCTGGTGCCGGAACATGCCTCGGGCCAGATGCACGATATCGCCGGCAAGATCACCAAGGTGTGTGACGCCGCGGTGACGCCGCGGGCGGGCTGGCAGTTTACGCCGCATCATTCGGCCGAGCGCGTGCTGAAGCAATGGGGCGTGAGCACCGTGGCCGGGTTTGGCTTTGAGGATGATGATCCGGCCATTCTGGCCACGGCGGCGATTCTCAGTTATCTGGACGAAACGCAGAAAACCGCGCTGTCGCACCTGCGGCCGCTGCGCCGCCATCGCGTGGAAGAGCATTTGCTGATCGATTCGGCCAGTTGGCGCAGTTTGGAAATCGACCGCACGGTGCGCAGCGGCTCCACCGAAGGTTCGCTGCTCAACGCCATCGATCGCACGCACACGCCGATGGGCGGCCGGCTGCTGCGGCAATGGCTGCGCACGCCGCTGTGTGACGTGCAGCATATTCTGGCGCGGCAGGCGGCAATTGCGGCGCTCCTGGCTGCGCCCAGCGATCTTAAAGCCATGACGCCGATGCTGGATGATATTTGCGATATCGAGCGGATTGTGGCACGCGTGTCGGTGGGGCGGGCCAGCCCGCGCGACATGGCGGCGCTGGCGCGCTGTCTGCTGGCCATACCACCGCTGCTGGATCATCTGGCGAAATTGCCGCAATCGCAGGACGTGGCCCCGGAACTGGCCGAACTGCAGCCATTGTGCGTCGAGCGCGGGCAGTGGTTAACTGGGGCGATCATCAGCGATCCACCGCACCATCTGCGCGAAGGCGGGGTGATCGCCGATGGCTTTGACGCCGAACTGGATCGCCTGCGGCAGATCGCCACCAACAGCCAGCAATGGCTGGCGGAATATCAGGGCCGGCTGGTGGCCGAAAGCGGTATCACCACGCTGAAAGTCGGTTACAACAAAGTCTTTGGCTATTACATCGAAGTGACCGATACGCACCGCGCCAAGGTGCCGGCCAATTGGCCGCGTAAGCAGACAGTGAAAAATGCCGAGCGTTACGTCACCGAAGAGTTGAAGAAGTTCGAGACCGAAACGCTGACCGCGCAGGATCGGGCCGTGGCTTTGGAGCAGCAGTTGTTCGAGCGCATCCGGCAGGAATTGCTGCCGTACGTGCCGCGGCTACAGGAATTGGCGGCGGGCCTGGGCCGGCTGGACGTGCTGGCGGCGCTGGCGGCGCTGGCACAGGACCGGCGTTATTGCCGGCCGGAAATTACTGAAGAACGCCGGCTGGAAATCGTCGATGGCCGGCATCCGGTTTTGGAACAGCAACTTGGCAGTGGGTTTGTCGCCAATGATGTGAAGTTTGGCAACGATGACACTCTCCAACTCATCACCGGCCCCAACATGGCGGGCAAAAGCACTTATATCCGGCAAGTGGCGTTGATTACGCTGCTGGCGCAAATCGGCAGCTACGTGCCGGCCACCAGCGCTTCCATCGGTGTGGCCGACCGGCTCTTCACCCGCATCGGCGCCAGCGACGAAATCCACGGCGGGCAATCCACCTTCATGGTCGAGATGACCGAAACCGCCAACATTCTCAACAACGCCACCGAAAAAAGTTTGGTAGTGCTGGACGAAATCGGCCGCGGCACCAGCACACTGGACGGTTTAAGCCTGGCGTGGGCGATAGCTGAACACATCGCTTCGGAGGTTCGCGCCCGCACGCTGTTTGCCACGCACTACCATGAATTGACCGAACTATCCGAGCGTCTGGCCGGCGTGAAGAACTTGAATGTCTCGGTGCGGGAATGGGAAGACGAGGTGATTTTTCTGCACCGCATCGTCGAAGGCGGCACCGACCGCAGTTACGGCATCCACGTGGCCCGCCTGGCCGGTGTGCCGCGCGAAGTGCTGAAGCGCGCACGCCAGTTATTAAGCGAATTGGCTGTGCATCACGGCCCGGCGCATCGCATGTCGCGGAAGCCCAAGGCCGAGGATTTGAATCAGCCGGTGCTGTTTGCCGACCCAGCCGTGGAAATCGCCAAGCTGCTGGCATTGGCGGATTTGAATGCGCTGTCGCCGATGCAGGCGTTTGATCTGCTGCGGAAATTGAAGGAGAAGCTTGGCTCGTGATTTTGCTGCTGATCACCGACTTGGAAATTGGCGGCACACCCACGGTGGTGCGCGAACTGGCCCTGCGCCTGGCGCGGCAGGGCGTGGCAGTTGAAGTGGCCTGCCTGGCCGGCCGCGGCCCGGTAGCCGATCAAATCGAAGCCGTCGGCGTGCCGGTGCATTGCTTGGGTGCGTGCTGCGCCACCGATGTCCGCGCCATCATCCGGCTTGGCCAACTCGTGCGTCAACAGAAATATCACACGGTCCTGAGTTTTCTAGTTCACGCCAACGTCGCCGCAGCCCTGGCGTTGGCCACCTTCGGTGGCCATGCGGTGCGTCTCATTCAATCCATCCAAACGACGCAGCCCAATCCGCGCTGGCACTGGCTGGCACAAACCATGGCCGCACACGGGGCTGCGCGCATCGTCGTGCCGTCACCCTCGGTGGCGGAAGTGGCCAGGGAACGCTGCGACATTCCCGGGGAGAAAATCACGGTGATTCCCAACGCGGTGGATGTTGATGCGTACGCCGGCGTAGCTTCACCGTTCGCCGGCACGCGCATCGGCTTTCTCGGCCGGCTCGATCCAATCAAACGCATCGTTGATTTGATCGACGCCATGACTTTTCTGGACGATTGCTACACGCTACATATTTTCGGTGAAGGTTCTGAACATGCCGTGCTGGTGGAACAAATCACGCGATTGGGTTTATCCGCCCGCGTCACGCTGCACGGCCAAGTCAGTTCACCGCAGGACGCACTAGGCAAGATGGATATTCTAGTTCTCCCCTCCGATGCCGAAGGTTTCGGCTTGGTACTGATTGAAGCCATGGCCGCCGGCATTCCGGTGGTGGCCGCCGACGCGCCCGGCATCCGCGATGTGGTGCAGCCTAATCAAACCGGCCTGCTAGTTCCATGCCGCGCGCCGGCGGCACTGGCCAAGGCGATTGACACCGTCGCGACGAATGTTGCAATGCGCCGGCGATTGGTGGAATCCGCCCGGCAAGACGTAGAAACACGCTTTACTTGGGAACCGGTCTTGCGGCAATACCGGCAATTACTGGAGGTTTGACCACCATGCCTGCATCGGACCTTTCCATCCGCCTGGCCACGGTGGCCGATCTTGTGGCCATCAACGACATTTACAACTACTACGTGCATCACTCCACCTGCACCTACCAGACCGAATCCGAGACAATGGAAGATCGGAAGGAATGGTTCCACCATCACGGCCCAAAACATCCGGTCACCGCGGTCCAGCGTGGCGGCGAAATTGTCGGCTGGGGTTCGTTGTCGCCCTTTCATCCGCGCGCGGCCTATGCCAACACGGTGGAAAATTCCGTCTATGTTCGCCACGATTTGCTGCGCCAGGGTATCGGCGGAGCCGTGCTGGATGACCTGCTCGCTCGCGCCAGGCAGATTGGCCATCACACGATTGTCGCCGGCATTGATGGCGAGCAAGCTGCCAGTGTCGCGCTGCATTCCTCGCGCGGCTTTGCCGCCGTTGCGCATTTGAAGGAAGTGGGCCACAAATTCGGGCGGTGGTTGGATGTGGTGTATATGCAGTTGATATTGTGCGACTCGGGCAGACACGCTTAAGTGCGTCTGCCGGAACGGAACTGCCCTCACGGATTCACAAAACATTCTTCCGCTTTGGGCGGGGTCTGCAAATCCTTATCCTTAACACTTTGCAGTTGGTCCAGAAGCTCTTGCCAGCGCTGGCGTGTCATGGTGCCCAGGCCGGTGGTTTGGGTTTGCGCGGTTTCGATCAGCGGCTTTTGCGCTTCGGCGGCCAAGGCAAAAGTGTCCGCGTCCATGTCCTTGTTCAAATCGCCCATGGCTTTGTTGGCGATGGTGGGGTCGTCCAGGTAGGCACGCCAGCCTTCGCGCAGGGCGGCGGTCATTTCCTTCACGCGCTGCGGTTGCTCGCGCCACAGTTTGCCATTGCAAATCACCACCGTGGTATAGGGGTTGTAGCCGGCGTCGGCCACCAAAAATGTCTGCGGATCGCTGCCATGCTGTTTGGCCAGGATCGGTTCGGAAGTCACAAAGCACTGCTGGCTGTTCTTCTTACTGCGCAGGAAGACGCTGATGCCGCCGCTGTACTGGCCGATGGTGACTTTGATTGGGTTGTACTTGGCGGTCAAAAAATGCAGCCAGTCGTTGTCTTCGGCCAGAAGCTGGCCGTCGTGGGTGAAAACCTCTTCCAGGGATTTGAACCCGCGCGAAGCGTGGACCATGATCCCCTGCGGGCAGGTCTGGTAAACGGCAAAGAACGCGATGACATCGGCGCCTTGCGAACGGGCGATAATCACCTGGTCGGCGGCGGTGGTGGCGAAGTCGGTGGTGCCGGTGGCCACCAATTGCCATAGCGAGCCTTCCCCGGCGGGTTTGATGTCCACGTCAAAGCCGTGCTTGCCAAAGCTGCCGATTTTTTCCGCGGCATAGAAACCACCGAATTCCGGTTCGGGTCTCCAATCCAGGGTGAGGACCACCGGCTTGACAAGGGCCGGGGATTTACCGGGGTCGGCGGCATTGATGGAATGGATGAGGTAATACAGGCACACGCCGGTAGCCACCAGGACGAAAGTCAGGATTTTCAATCGCAAGGTTGTCTCCACGCTTTCAACAGCAGTTTACCTGCCAGATTCACTGCGCCAAATAGAACCAGCCCCAAAAGTGAGGAAAGCAATACTAAGGCAAACACGCGGTCGGCATGACCGCTCTGATTGGCACCGCGCAGCATGGCCCCTAAACCCTCACCATTGAGAAGCTGGCCAACCAATGCTTCGGATACGATGGTGCCGATCACGGCCAATCCCGCCGACACCCGCAGCCCGGAAAAAATGCTGGGCAAGGCCGAGGGAAAGCGCAGTTTAAGCAGCCGTGAGAACCGGTCACTGCCGTAAAGTGTAAAGAGATCTTCCAAAGCCGGATCGGTGGTTAGCAGTCCGGTGAGGGTGTTGGTGATCACCGGAAAGACCGCCACGATCAGTGTGGCAACCGTCACCGAATGTAATCCGGGACCAATCCAGATCACCAGCAGCGGGGCGATGGCCACGACCGGGACGGTCTGGAAAAACACGGTATAGGGAAAGATCGCCCGGCGCAGCAGGCGTGAACTGGCCAAGGCGATGGCCAGCAAAATCCCCAGCACGGCACTGGCGGCAAAGCCCATCAGGACGGCCTGGGACGTATTCCAAAACGCCGCGGCCAGGCCGTCGCGGTCAAGCACAATCGTCCGGATAACGGCGCTGGGGCGGGGAAACAAATATGCAGGCGCGTGCGTGGCCCGGGTAATGATTTCCGCAGCCAGGGTCACCACGACGAAGGCCATCAACGGCGGCAGGATGCGGGTGAGGCGCTTGGGCATGATTACGCCTCCCCCCGCGCCAGGGCGCGATAGATATGTTGCGTGACTTCGGCAAAGCGGGCTTCACCGCGCAGTTCGCCGGTGCGCTGGTCGCCCAAATCAATCGGTAAATCGGCCACGATGGTTGCTGGGCGTTTGCTCAGGACGATGGCCCGCTGGGCGAGAAAGGCGGCTTCGGCGGTGGAGTGCGTCACGAACAGCACGGTGGTTTGCGTGGTCTTCCAAAGCTGGCGAAGTTGGTCGTCCAGGTGTTGCCGGGTGATTTCATCCAGCGCCGCAAACGGCTCATCCAGCAGCAGCAGGGTGGGCCGGGTGACCAACGCCCGCGCCAGCGAGACGCGCATGCGCATGCCGCCGGATAATTGATTGGGATATAGCTCGGCGGCATCGGCCAGGCCGACCATTTCCACAAACGGGCGGGCGGCATCCAACCGCTCTGGCTTGGCCACGCCCATCAGTTCCAGCGGCAGCGCCACATTATTCAGCACATTACGCCACGGCAGCAAATGGGCATCCTGAAAGACATACGCCAGCCGGTTATCGGTGGCAAGATGGACGCTGCCGGCAGCACCGCGATCCAGCCCGGCGATGATCCGCAGCAGGGTGGACTTACCACAGCCGGATGGCCCGAGAATGGCGGTGAATTCTCCGGCGGGAATTTCCAGCGAGATACTCTCAATAGCCACCACACCACCGGCGAAGGCGCGGTGGATATTGCCGAGCATCAGCACGGGTCGAATTTGAGTGGGTGTAGCAACAGCCATCGGTCCGCTGATTGTTGGCGAAGATTGGTCCGTTGGCAAATGCCACGACTTACTTGGCCAGTGCCGCTTGTACGCCAGCCAGGTTATAGATCGGCTTGAGATCGATGCCATGGCCCCAAAGTTCGCGCACTTTCTCCAGATAGAAACAATAGTTGGCGTAGGGCACATCAGGCGGCACGCGATGGTCGGCAAAGCCGATGTAGCCGCCCTCTTCCACCAGCGGGGTAAGGCGGCGAATTTCGGCTTCGATTTCGCGTTTGCCCTTGGCCAGGATGTGCTTGTCAAAGCCGCCGGTCATCAGCAGCTCTTTACCGTATTGTTTGCGATAGGCCACCGGGTCAGCGCCCCAGGTGCCGATCTCGATGGGGAACATGCAATTGACGCCGGCGTCAAACCACATGGGCAGCAGATCATCGATTTTGCCATCGCAATCCAACCAGATCACATCGCAGCCATTCTTACGCAGCAGGCTGGTAATGCGCTTGTAATGCGGCATCAGGTATTGCTTGAAATGGGTGGGCGAAAGCAGCGGACCGGAATTATAACACATGTCTTCCCACATCGCGCAGGCGTCGTACTTGGCGCCTTGGGCGAAAAGGCGGGTAAGAATGGAAACGGTGAGGTCGGCCAGGGTGGTGACGATTTCCTCAAACAGTGCCGGATCGTCATAAACCAGCATGGAGACATTTTCCATGCCCATCCAATCGCGAATCCAGCCATACAGGCTGCCGCCGTAGGCCACGCGCGGCGTGGGCCAGTTGTCGTCGTTCCAGATTTTGCGCAAGGCATCCCATTCGGCGGTGGTTTTGGGCAGGCGGTCGGGATGGGATGGATCCAGCCGGGGTTTGAATTCGCGTTCCCAACTTGCACGGTCCACCAGCGTATGGCCCAGGTGCATGGGGATGGAACCCATGAATTTTTTGCGCAGGAGCAGCACACCATTGCCGTCGCGGATGACTTCGTGATCGCCGCGGTTTTCGACGACTTTCCATTCGAAACTGGGCAGCAGGCCATTCTTGCCACTGGGCGCGCCGCCCTCTTTGTCCATGCCGAAATAGATATCGGTCAGCCGCGTATCCCCGCCGCCGGTTACGATTTTCGGCAAGCCTTGTTCGTGCCAGACCGGCAGGGTTTCATCCCAGAAACCAAAATCGCGGATGGGCGCGCGATCACGCGGCTGATAGTGCATGGTGGCGATAAAACGCTGGCGGTCATTCATAGTGCGAGGAATGTTACCGTGGCGGACCCGCAGAATCCATGGCTCCGATTCCCCCAAAACCAGCCAAGATTTCCCACGCCAACTATCTAAACCTCCCCGTAGGACGGGCTTCAGCGCGTCGATCTCTCGGCGAACCGAAGCCCGCCCCATAGGGCGGGTAAGCAGTCTTGATTTGCACGCCGGTCGCTCAGGCCACCGTGTAGGTGCTGCCGCGGCCTTCTTTCAGCGGCACACGCTTCACCAGTTTCTTCTTGGTGAGAATGGAAAGCGTGTTATCGGCTTTGCCGAGGCGGCCCGAGAGCACCCATGCGTCATTGACGTCGCCGGTGACCATGCTCTTATTGCCCAGCAGCGACAGCACAAACTCTTCGGCAGTCTGTGCGAAATGTCGGCGTTTGCGCGACTTGGTGACTTTGGCGGGCTTGGTCGGCGATGCCGCCTCGGCCGGAGCCTCTTCGCAAGTGCAGGTGCAGATGCCGAACTTCTCAAACAAGGCGTTGATGCGCGCCAGCGCATCGGCATGGACCTTTCGCTCGGCAGTCAATTTATTGAGCGACTTTTCCAACGATGTAAACGACGAAACTCGAGGCATAAATAATACTCCTTGACCCGTTCCGGCTGTTAAATGAACCGGCGGGAAATGACTAGGTTAAGCTATGATTAGCTTGTTGTCCAGTCTCTCAAGAATATATTTCATATTTTCCGGGGGTGCGGTTCCGGGGATTAGCTGATAGTATCAAACCCGTCTTATGACGTTGTGGTATGTTTGCCATTTATAGTTTTACGCTTAGGCGCCAGTGCGATGGAGTCCATGATGAATGCGGCGAATTCTTCAGCAGCGGCAACCGGTAAGTTGAGCATTGATCTCTCGGGAAGGGTGGCGGTGGTTACCGGCGGCAGCGGGGAACTGGGCCGGGTGATCTGCCGCACCATGGCCGCCGCCGGCGCGGCGGTGGCGGTCCACTATTATTCCGGCCAGGACCGTGCCAACAAACTCGTTGGTGAGTTAGCGGATGCCGGGGGCAAAGCCATTGCCGTGCGCGCCGATGTCACCAATCGCCAGGAAGTCTTACAGATGCGCGATGCGGTGCAGAGCCAGTTGGGCCAGGCCGATATTATCGTCAATAACGCGGTGATCCAGTGTAAATGGACCAAGGTGTTGGAGACCGATCCGGCCGATTATGAAAGCGAGTTCCGTTCTTGCGTGCTGCACAACGTCCACATGGCCCGGGCGTTTGTGCCGGGCATGATCGCCCGGAAATGGGGCCGGGTGATCGCCATCAATACCGAGTGTGCCATGCAATGTTTCCCCGGGCAGTCGGCCTATGTTTCCGGCAAGCGCGGCATGGACGGCTTGTTGCGCGTGCTGGCCCGCGAAGTTGGCGAGCATAACATCACGGTCAACCAGGTGGCTCCGGGCTGGATGATCAGCGACCGCCAGCGCGGCACCGCCACCGAACGCCAACCCGACTATGAAAGCAAAGTGCCGCTGCGCCACCGCGGTGAAGATATCGACATCGCCAACGCCGTGGCGTTTTTGGCCAGTGATCTGGCTCGATTCATCACCGGCACGTATTTACCGGTCTGCGGCGGCAACGTGATGCCGGCGATTTGAAGTGGGACAATTTATTCCGCCAGCACCTTCTGCAACAGGAGCAAATCCGGCCGGATTTTCCAGCCGTTGCGCGCCCAAAATTCCTGGCCGGCCTGATTGTTGGCGTAAACGAAGATGTTGCACTTGACGATGCCCTGCGCCTCCAGCGTCATCAGGCAACGCTCCACCAGTGCGGTGCCGATGCCGTTGCGCCGCCACTTGGCGGCAACCGCCAAGTGGTTCAGCGATCCGCGCCGGCCGTCATTACCGCATAGCACCGCGCCGATGATGTTTTTCGATTCCGTGGCCACAAAACTCTGGCCGGGATTACGCTGGAGATAGGCCGTTAGCCGTTCTGGTGTGTCCGATTCATTCAGCCCGACGCCCGGCGTGCTGCGCCACAGCGCCAGCACCGCAGGGATATCCTCGGGCTTCATAATGCGGATGATGACGGTCATGCGGTTGGCCTGGCGCTCAGGGCTTGGCGAACGACGCGGACATATCGGCCTTGACATCGCCTTTGGCGGCCACGGTTTTGCGTCCGCCGTACTTCTGCGTCAAGTCGAGAATCAGCTTGTCATAGGTTTCACCCTCGATGGGCAAATCCACCGGCTTTTGCGTCACGCCCGCCAGCAGCATGGCGTTGCCGATTTCCAAACCGCGCACGCCTTCAATGCCGGGCGATAAGAGCGGCGTATCGTTCAACACCGCGCGGGTGAAGTTCTGCGTGATGACTTTGTGCTGTTCGGCCGGGCCGGCCGGGAACGGCAATTCAATGTGCCAATTCTCGACGTTGGCAAACGATTCGGGGCTGGTTTGCAGCACGGTCTTGGCGGATTGGCGATTGCGCCAGAAATTCAGCTTGCCATTTTCGGCGATGATCTTGCCGCGGTCGCCGGCGATTTCCAACCGGTTGGTGCCGGGCGCTTCGCCAGTTGTGGTGATGAAATGTCCGGTGGCGCCGTTGGCATATTGCAGGATGGCGCTCACCTCGTCTTCCACTTCAATCGGATGGCTCTTACCGATGCCCGCCGTGGCAATCACCCGCGTGGGCATCATGCCGGGGATCCACTGGATCAAATCCAGATTGTGCGGGCACTGGTTGATGAGCACTCCGCCGCCTTCGCCCGACCAGGTGGCCCGCCACCCGCCCGAAGCGTAGTACGACCAGGTGCGGAACCAATCGGTGGCAATCCAGGTAATGCGATTGATCTCACCCAACTCGCCATCGGCGATCAAACCGCGCAGCTTCTGGTACATGCCGATGCTGCGCTGATTGAACATGATGCCAAACTTGAGCTTGGGATTCCGCTTGACCACCACCGCATAAGCATCGTTGAGTTTGCGGGCGGCATTGACACTGACGGCAATCGGCTTTTCCGACAAAACATGGATGTTCTTGTCAAACGCATCAATGGCAATCGGCGGATGATCGTAGTGCGGCGTGGCGATAATCACCGCGTCCACCTGCCCGGAGGCCAGCAGTTCGCGATGGCTGGCATAAGCCGGCACATTGTATTTCTCGGCGAACTTTTGCAGTTTGGCCTTATCGATATCGCAAATCGCTCCCATTTTGGCACCGTCCACGCCGCCTTGCGAGAGGTAGTTCACGTGGTAGCTGCCCATATTGCCCAGACCAATCACACCAAACCGCACCGTGTTCATTGCGTTCCTTTTGCGAAAAAAGTTCAAGTTTCCCCCCGAAATGCGCCATGTAGGACTTGAACCTACAACCCGCTGATTAAGAGTCAGCTGCTCTGCCAATTGAGCTAATGGCGCTCGAGTTGCGAATCTTCGTATAGGTTTCGCCTGCTGTCAAGATCAGCGGCCAGGGGGATGAATCCTGATTCATCTTGCGATATGCTAATCCGACTTGGAATTTACTTCAAAAGGAATTTGCTATGGTTCAGATTGGATTTGTCGGTGTCGGTCATATTCATACCCCGGGCTTTATCGATGCGATTAAGAAGCGCGGCGAGGCGATCAAAGTGAAAAGCGTGTGGGACCATCAGGCTGTGCGGGCGCAAAAGCGGGCGGGCGATTTGGCGGCGGCAGTCGTGAAGAATCCGCAGGCGATTTTTGATGATCCGGATATCCAAGCGGTTGCCATCTGTAGCGAAACCAATCGGCACGAAAAGCTGGTGTTGGCGGGGGCCAAGGCCAAGAAACATTTGTTCGTGGAAAAGCCGCTGGGCGTGGCCGCCCGCGATGGCTGGGCGATGGCCAAGGCCATTGAAGAAGTCGGCGTGATGTTTCAGACGGGTTATGGCCAGCGCGGCTGGCCGATCAATCTTTTCCTTAAAGAGCAAATTGCCAAGGGATCGTTCGGCAAGATCACCCGCGTGCGCGGCAGCAATTGCCATAGTGGGGCGATCGGCCAATGGTTTAACGAAAAGCCGGCCGATCCGGCATCAAGCTGGCGGTGGATGGCTGATCCCAAACTGGCCGGTGTGGGCGGGTTCGGCGATTTGGGCACGCATTCGCTGGATATTCTGCTGTGGCTGTTTGGCGAAGTGACGCAGGTCACCGGCCAGCTTGATAATGGTTTGGCCACCTATCCCGGCTGCGATGAAACCGGGGAAGCCATGCTGCGGTTTAAGAGCGGCGTGATTGGCACGCTGGCGGCCGGATGGGACGATGTGGCCAATCCGGTTACGCTGCTGATCAGCGGCACCGAAGGGCATGCGGTGGTGGTTAATGGCCAACTCTTTTTCCAATCGAAACATGTGGAAGGTGCGGATGGCAAGCAGCCGTGGACGGCGTTGCCGCCGAGCGTGCCGGCGGCGTTTGCGGCGTTTCTGGATGCCATTTCCGGTGTCGCTGGCATCCCCTTAGTGACGGCCCATGAGGCGGCGTATTGCAGCGCGGTGATGGAAGCGATCTACAAGGGCGCCAAGAAAAACAAATGGGTGGCGCCGGTCGCCGCACTATGATTGCATCATGCGCCGCAAGTTGTACCTGGAGACTTTTGGCTGCCAGATGAACATGCTCGACAGCGAGCTGGTTCTGGGGCAACTGCACGCGCATGGTTACCAAAGCGTGGACGATATCAGCGCGGCGGATGTCATCCTCTACAACACCTGCTCGGTGCGCGAACATGCCGAGCAAAAAGTTTGGTCGCGGCTGGGTGAACTGCGCCAGCGCAAGCTGGATGATCCGGATGTGATTATCGGCGTGATCGGCTGCATGGCCGAGCGGGATGGCGTGCGCATTTTCCAGCGGTATCCGCACGTGGACATCCTTTGCGGGCCGGGCGAACTCGATAAGCTGGCGGCACTGGTTCACAACGCCTCGATCACCCGCTTATCCGGTGGCCAGCGTACGCGGCAGAAAGCGCTGATGGGCAACACCTCGCGGCGCAGCAGCACGCTGGGGCAGGCCGAAGACAAACTGGAGATGCTGGATTTGTCGCGGAGCATTTCGCCCAGCGATGATGTATCGCAGGCGTATGTGCGGATCACGCGCGGTTGCAATAAGTTTTGCACCTATTGCGTGGTGCCGTTTACGCGCGGGGCCGAAGTGCATCGCCCGCCGCAAAACATCATCGAGGAAGTCAAACGCCTGGCGGATGCCGGCGTACGCGAAGTCACCCTGCTGGGGCAGACGATCAATCATTATGCGTTTGCCCACGGCGATGGGCGGGTGACCACGTTTGCCGATCTTTTGTATCTGGTGCATGAGGCCACGCCGCATTTGTCGCGGTTGCGGTTTGTCACCAGTTTCCCGCGGGATTTCAGCGATCAGGCGTTGATGGCCATGCGCGATTGCAAGCGTATCTGCGAGTATTTGCACGCCCCGGCGCAGCACGGCAGCGACCGGATTTTGAAGATGATGAACCGCGGTTACACGGTTGGCCAATACATTGATTTTGTCGATCGCGCCCGCGCGTTCATGCCGGATGTATGTATCGCCAGCGATTTTATCGTCGGCTTTCCCACGGAAACGGCTGAAGATTTTGCCGTCACCGCCGAACTGCTGCGCCGCTGCCGGTTCAAGAACAGTTTCATTTTCAAGTATTCCCCGCGGCCGGGCACCACGGCCATCGAGCGCTTTGCCGATGATGTTCCCGAGGAAATCAAGCGGCAGCGCAACAACGACCTGCTGGCGGTGCAGCAGGAAGTGTCCGTGCAGGGCAATCAGGAATTGATCGGCCAAACTGTGGAAGTCATCGTCGAAGGCGAAAGCAATTTGGTAAGCCGGCGAACCGTGGCCGCGGCGGCCGGCAACGGTGTGGTGCAGTTATCGTGGAAGAACCAGCCGGCCAGCCGTGAGCCTGCCGAATCGGCCGGTTCAACCGCGCTGGCCGAAGCCGAGCAGACCACGCAACTGGTGGGCCGCACGCGCGGTGATTTGGTGGCGGTGTTTGACGGGCCGTTATCGCTGAAGGGGCAAATCCTGAATGTGAAGATCACCGATGCGCGGAATCTGACGTTGTTCGCCCAGCAAGCCCACCGATAGCGATCGGTGGGCTTTTGCTGCGCATAAAAAGGCCCCGGACGGGGGGATCCGGGGCTTAACTCCCATGAGTGGGAGTTCGTCCGTGGGGGTGCACGGACGGTTGAGGGCTAATTAAAATAGCGGTGGTTAAAGAAGCAAGGAGAGAAGCTTTTCAGGACAGAATCCCGAGAAAAAACTCCGACGCTTCTTCAGCACCGAAGCCTTCATGGCTCTTCTTACCAATATGGCCGACTCCCTTGTCAGTCATCTCATTCGTATGAGAAATGCTACCGCGCAAATTTTCCAATGCAAGCGAAAAGCAGGTAATTTCCGAAAAATAAATTTCTTCCCGACCGCCCATCAGGCCGGATAGTTGGGCTTTTGCTGCCAATCCAGCTCGACACTGCCGGGAATGCCGTGATATTCGCGGGGAAAGACGTAATCTTTGCGCAGCGGATAGCCCACCCAATCGTCGGCCAGCAAAATCCGCCGTAAATCCGGATGACCCGGAAAATCGATGCCGAACATGTCGTAAGCTTCGCGCTCGTGCCAGTCGGCAATCGACCACAAATCCGCCACCGAGGGAATCGACGGTTTATCGCGCGGCGTAAAGACTTTCACCGCGATGCTGTGCCGCAACTCAAAACTCCATAGATCGTAGACCACGCAGAATTTGCCATCGGCGGCATAATCCACGCCGCTCAGGCACGCCAGCCAATCTAGTTGCAGTTGCGGCTCATGCCGCAAAAACTGGGCGATGTCCCGCCAGTGCTCGGCGTTGGCGTGAAAACGCGGATGCAGATCGTCGGCAAAGGCCGCGGTGATGGCCGAGCCGAATTGTTTCTGCACAAGTTCGATGATGGCGGCGGAGGTCATGGGGGGGATTATAGCTGGCAGCCCGAATGAAGAAAGGGTATATCCACAAGTTACCCGGCGCGGCGTAACCGATAACCAAACCGCCGCATTGGTTTTCTTCGCGGCCTTCGCGCCTTCGCGGTGGTCTGCATTTTGAACCGTCCAGCGGGGAAGCCAAGCAAAGAAGATAA
>Ga0316217_10004420_pt1 | contig 15221 bp, 11 predicted proteins | sample 1anoAmetaG_FD_203633 | JGI IMG/M metagenome (GOLD analysis project Ga0316217, IMG submission 203633) | Freshwater microbial communities from Trout Bog Lake, Wisconsin, USA - 1anoA | ecosystem: Environmental > Aquatic > Freshwater > Lake > Hypolimnion/Profundal zone | place: USA: Wisconsin... | reverse complement strand
CGCGGCCAGGGGCAGGGGCAGCACGGTCAGGGTCAAGGCCAGGGGCAGGGGCAGCAGGGGCAAGGGGGGCAGCCCGGTCAGGGGCAAGGGCAGGGGCAGCACGGCGGACAGGGGGGCGAGCTCTGGGTGGTCGGGCCCAACGGCGAGAAGATCCTGATGATCTCGCGCGGCGGCGCCGGCGCGGGGATGGGGCAGGGGGGCTCCGGCGGCGAAGGGGGCGGGCAGGGGGGGAAGGGCGGCCCGGGCTGGGGGACCGGTCACGACGAGCACGTGCAGGGGCAGGCCCACAGCATCAAGTCCGGCACGCAGGACACGCAGGTCGCCGGCCAGGACACCGGGCAGGGGAGCAGCCGGAGCGAGGTGATCCAGGGGGCCGCCGAGCGCGGCTTCACGTCGCGCGGCTACCAGAAGGTCTACCGCGAGTACCACACGGTCGCCGAGGAGGCCCTGAACAAGGACGAGATCCCCGGCGGCTACCGTTCGTATGTCCGGAGGTACTTCGAGCTGATCCGGCCGAGGGACCAGAAGCCATGAAGCGCGCGGAGCCATCTTCCATGACCCGAGGACACCTCTCATGACCGCCCCCCCCGAAGCCGCCCCCACGACCGCCGCCGTCCGCGCCGAGGTCGAGACGTTCACGAAGGACATCGGCGCGCTGCGCGAGGAGGTCGGGCGGTCGATCGTCGGCAACCGCGACGTCATCGACGGGGTCCTGACGTGCCTGCTCGCGGGCGGCCACGCGCTGCTCGAGGGGGTGCCGGGGCTCGGCAAGACGATGCTGGTCCGCGTCCTCTCCGAGACGCTCCACCTCACGTTCTCGCGCGTCCAGTTCACGCCGGACCTCATGCCCGCCGACATCCTCGGCACGACGGTCATCGACGAGGCGCAGGGGGGCGGGAAGGCGTTCGAGTTCCGGAAGGGGCCGATCTTCGCCAACATCGTCCTGGCCGACGAGATCAACCGCGCCACCCCCAAGACGCAGAGCGCCCTCCTCGAGGCGATGCAGGAGCACCGGGTCTCGGTCGGCCGGAAGACCTTCACCCTCGACGAGCCGTTCGTCGTCCTCGCGACGCAGAACCCGCTCGAGATGGAGGGGACGTATCCGCTCCCCGAGGCGCAGCTCGACCGCTTCCTCTTCAAGCTCCACGTCCCGTTCCCGAACCGCGACGAGCTCCACGACATCCTCGACCGGACGACCGGGGCGGCGATGGGGGAGCGCAAGGCCGTGCTGAACCGGGACGACATCCTCGCCATGCAGCGCCTCGTCCGCCAGGTGCCGGTCGCGCGGCACGTGCAGGACTACGCCGTCCGCGTCGTGCAGGCGACGCACCCCGACGGCCCCGACGCCCCCGACCTGGCCAAGCGCTTCGTCCGCTTCGGCGCCTCCCCGCGCGGCGCGCAGTCGGTGCTCCTCGCCGCCAAGATCTCGGCGCTCTTCGCCGGCCGCTTCGCCGCGAGCGTCGACGACGTCCGGAAGGTCGCGCACGCCGCGCTCCGCCACCGCGTGCTGCTCAACTTCGAGGGGGAGGCCGAGGGGGTGAAGACCGACCAGGTCATCGACCAGATCCTGAAGACCATCGCCGAGACGAAGCCGGAAGCCCGGGGACAGAAGTGAGGCGTCGTGGGGCTGCTTGAGGCGCTCGGGCTCGCGCGCGCCCCGTCGGCGCGGGCGGGGTCGGCGCGGGAAGACGAGCTGTTCGGCGACGACTTCCAGCGGAAGCTCGACTACCTCGCCGTCGTCAGCAAGAAGGTCTTCGCCGGGCGGATGCGCGCCGAGCGGCGGACCAAGAAGAGCGGCAGCGGCGTCGAGTTCGCCGACCACCGCGACTACCAGCCCGGCGACGACTTCCGCTACCTCGACTGGAACGTCTACCAGCGCTTCGACCGGCTCCTCCTCCGGCTCTACGAGGAGGAGGAGGATCTGGCCATCTACCTCATCGTCGACGCCAGCGCCTCGATGGGCTTCGGGGGGGCGAAGAAGCTCCGCTACGCCAAGCAGCTCGCCGCGGCGCTCGCCTACGTCGGCCTCGCCAACCTCGACCGGGTGAGCATCGTCGCGACCAACGACCGCGTGATGGAGCGGATGCCGACCACGCGCGGCAAGGCGCGCATCTTCAAGGTCTTCCGCTTTCTGACGTCGCTCGAGCCCTCCGGCACGACCAACCTCGGCGACGCCATGAAGACCTTCGTCGCCCAGAACAAGCGGCGCGGCCTCGCCGTGCTCCTCAGCGACCTCTACGACCCCGCCGGCTTCGAGCAGGGGATCAACGTGCTCCGCTACAACAAGTTCGAGCCGTTCGTCGTCCACATCGTCGACCCGAGCGAGGCGAAGCCGAAGCTCCAGGGGGACGTCCTGCTCTACGACTGCGAGACCGGGGACGAGCGCGAGGTCACCGTGACGCCGAAGGTGCTCGAGCGGTTCACGGCGGCGCACCGGGAGTACACGCAGGCGGTCGGGCGCTTCTGCGCCACGCGGCAGGTCTCGCACATCGAGGCCGACGTCTCCGTCCCCTTCGACGAGCTCATCCTGCGCGTGTTCCGTCGCGGGGGCTTCCTCCGCTAGCCCATGCTCTTCGCCGGCCTCCCCTTCGCAGAGCTCGCGGCCATCTTCGCCGTCGCGGGGGCGGCCGTCGTCGCGCTCTACATCCTGAAGCTGCGGCGCCGGACGGTCGCCATCCCCTTCTCGCCGCTGTGGCAGAAGGTCCTGCGCGACAAGGAGGCGACGAGCCTCTTCTCGAAGCTGAAGCGCGTCCTGTCGCTGCTCCTGCAGCTCGCCCTCCTCGCGCTCCTCGTCTTCGCGCTCGGCGACCCGCGGGCGCAGGCGGCGTTCGTGAAGGGGCGGAGCCTCGTCGTCCTCATCGACGCGAGCGCCTCGATGCAGGCGACGGACGTGTCGCCCAGCCGGCTCGGCGCCGCGAAGGACGAGGTGAAGGGGATGATCCGCGGCCTCGGCGGCGCCGACCGGATGCTCCTCGCGCAGATGGACGCCGTCGTCACCCCCCTCGGCCCGATGAGCGGCGACCCCGCCGAGCTCGAGCGGGCCCTCGCCACCGTCGCCCCGACCGACACGCGCGCGGACTTCGCGCGGGCGCTCCGCTTCGCGACCGACGCCCTGCGCGGGCTCGAGCGGGCCGAGATCGTCGTCGTCTCGGACGGTCACCTCGGCGACCCGGCCGACTCGTTCGGCGCGGTCCACCTCGGCGACGCGAAGCTCTCGTACGTGAAGGTCGGCAAGGGGAAGAACAACGTCGGCATCACGCAGTTCTCGGTGCGCCGCTACCCGCTCGACAAGGGCCGCTACGAGGTGATGCTCGAGCTGACGAACACGGGGGAGGCCGACGCCGACGTCGAGCTCGAGCTGACGGGGGACGGCCAGCCGGTCGACGTGACGAAGCTCCGGCTCCGCGCCGGGGAGCGCCTCCCCCGCTTCTACCCCAACCTCTCGGGCGCCAGCCGCACGCTCGAGGCGAAGATCGCCTTCGCGGGCGGGGGCCACGACGACCTCCCGGCCGACGACCACGCGTACGCGCTGCTCCCCGAGCGGCACCGCGCCAAGGTCCTCGTCGTCACCGCGGGGAACATGTACCTCGAGGCCGCGCTCTTGCTCGACGAGTACCTCGACGTCACCGACGTCACCCCCGCCGACTACGTCGCGAAGTACGCCGCGGGGGCCAGGGGCTTCGACACCGTCATCTTCGACGGGGTGACCCCGGCGACGCCGCCCCGCGCCGACGCCATCTACCTCGACCCGCGCGGCCCCGGCTCGCCCGTGAAGGTGCTCGGCGAGCTGAAGCAGCCGGGGTTCGACAAGATCGACCGGAAGCACCCGGTCGTCCGGTTCACGGCGCTCGACGACGTGAACATCGCGCGCGGACGGAGGCTCGCCCCCGAGCCCGGCGACAAGGTCGTGGGGGCGTCGGAGGAGGGGCCCATCCTCGTGGCGGGGACGCGCGACGGGCACAAGTTCGTCGCGCTCGGCTTCGACCTCCGCGAGAGCGACCTCACGCTGCGCGTCGCCTGGCCGCTCCTCCTGCTCAACACCATCAACTGGTTCAGCGACGACGACGCGACCTACCTCTCGAGCTTCCGCACCGGCGACGTCTGGCGCATCCCCGTCGCGGGCGACCTCGAGGAGGCGAGCCTCAAGCTCCCGGACGGCCTCGTCCGGCAGGTGCCGGTGCACGAGGGGCGCGCGGTCTACCTCGGGCAGCGCGCGGGCTTCTACGAGCTGTCGCCGAGGCCACGGCTGGGGGACGCTCCGGACCGGGCGATCGGCCCGACGACGGCGTTCGCCGCCAACCTCCTCGACGCCGAGGAGAGCGCCATCACGCCCCGCGACGCGCTCGTGGTCGACGGCAAGCCCGCCGGCCCGCTCGAGGGCTTCCACGTCGGCGTGCGGCGCGAGATCTGGATCTACCTGCTCATCGCGGCGGCGCTGCTCACCGTGCTCGAGTGGGCGACCTACCACCGGAGGCTCACCGTATGACCCCCGAGCGGATGGCCGGGCTCCGTCGCGCGCTCTGGGGCGCGTTCCTCGTCGCCGTGGGCGGCGGGCTCCTCTACGCGTACCTCCACTTCGTCTGGTTCCGCGGGCCGACCATCGCCTGGAAGCGGCACGGCGAGGACTACGAGCTGCTCGCCCCGCGGATGCTCGGGCTCGTGCTCCTCGCTCCGTACTTCCTCTGGATGCTCGGCCGGTCGCTCGCGGACCTGCCCCTGGCGCAGCGCGTCCTGTCGGTGCTCCTGCGCATCGGGTTCGTGGCGCTCCTGGCGCTCGGCCTGGCGCGCCTCGCCCGGACCGCGACGACCTCGAAGGTCTGCACCGTCTACCTGGTCGACGTCTCGGAGTCGGTCCCCGACGCGGCGCTCGGCGACGCGCAGGCGGCCATCCAGGCGGGGCTCGACGCCCGGCCGAAGGACTCGCTGGTGCGCGTCGTCACGTTCGCCCGTCGCCCGCGGGTAGTCGAGCTGGCGGACGACGGAGCGAGGGCGCCGGTCATCGCGCGGCACGAGCCGCCCCCCGGGGACGCCCCGGCCGCGAGCGCCGGTGCGCCGCCGACGTCCCCGCCGAAGCCTCGCCTCGGGCTCGGCGCCGCGACCGACATCGCCAGCGCCATGGAGCTCGCGTACGGGCTCTACCCGGCCGGCTACCTGCGGCGCGCCGTCATCCTCTCCGACGGCGTGCAGACCGACGGCGACATGCTCTCCGAGGCGAGCCGCGCGCGGCAGTTCGGCGTGAAGGTCTTCGCCGTCCCGTACCGTCGCCCCGTCCCGGGCGAGGTCGCCGTCCGCGATCTTCGCGCCCCCGACCGGCTCCGCGTCGACGAGCCGTTCGAGCTCCACTCCCTCCTCTTCTCGAGCCGCCCGCAGACGGTGCGCGCCGTGCTGAAGCAGGGCGAGGCGATCAACGGGCTCGAGGGGGTCCGCTCGCTCGACCTCAAGGCGGGGGACAACGACGTCACGTGGAAGAGCGTCGTCCGCGTCGCGGGCGAGGTCACGTACGCCCTCGAGCTGACGGACATCCCGGAGGACCACTTCAAGGAGAACAACCGCTTCGCCGTCACCGTCGCGGTCCCGGGGCGCCCCGCCATCCTGTACGTGGAGGGGAACCAGGCCCACCAGGGCTACCTGGCGAGCGCCCTCAACGCCCAGGGCTTCGAGGTCGACCCGCGCGGCCCCTCCGAGCTCCCCTCGAGCCTGCGCGAGCTCGAGCGCTACGACTTCGTCATCCTCTCCGACACCCCCGCCGACGCCGTCTCGCTCACGCAGCAGGAGGCGCTCGAGGGGTACGTCCGCGACCTCGGCGGCGGCTTCCTCTTCGCGGGCGGGGAGAACGGCTACGGCCTCGGCGGCTGGTACCACACGACCGTGGAGCGGATCCTCCCCGTGCGCATGGACGCCGAGAAGCGGCGCGACGAGCCCGACATCGCGATGGCGCTCGTCATCGACCGCTCGGGGTCGATGAGCGGGCTCCCGCTCGAGATGGCGAAGGAGGCCGCCAAGGCGACGGCCGACACGCTCTCGGCGGACGATCTCCTCGAGGTCATCGCCTTCGACTCGCAGCCGACGCGCATCGTCAAGATGACGGCCGCCAAGCACCGCGCGCGCATCCAGAGCGACATCGCCCGCATCCAGGCGGGGGGCGGCACGGAGATCTTCGGCGCGCTCGACGCCGCCTACCAGGCGCTCAGCGTGACGCGGGCGCGCAAGAAGCACGTCATCCTCCTGACCGACGGCCAGGCCCCGCAGAACGGCATCCGCGATCTCGTGCAGTCGATGACCGCCGAGGGGATGACGGTCTCTACCGTCGGGCTCGGGGCCGGGATCGACGACGGGCTGCTCCGGATGATCTCCGACCTGGGGCAGGGGCGCTTCTACAAGGTCGTCGACCCGCAGTCGCTCCCGCGCGTGTTCACGAAGGAGACCGAGATGGTGAGCCGGTCGGCCGCCGTCGAGGAGTACTTCCAGCCGCGCGTCGTCAGCCCCGCCGACTTCCTGCGCGGCGTCGACATCGGCGCGGCCCCGTTCCTTCACGGCTACGTCGCGACGAAGATGAAGCCGGCGCCGGCGCAGGAGATCCTCGAGAGCGAGCTCGGCGAGCCGATCCTCGCCCGGTGGCACGTCGGGCTGGGCTGGTCGCTCGCGTGGACGAGCGACGTGAAGAACCTCTGGGCGGTCGAGTGGCTCCGCTGGCCGGGGTACGGGCAGTTCTGGGGGCAGCTGGCGCGCGAGCACATGCGGCAGAAGCGGCGCCAGGAGCTGCGGCTGCGCGCCGAGATCGACCCGGCCACGGGGAACGTGAGGGCCTCGCTCGACGCCATCGGCGGCGACGACAAGTTCCAGAACGGGCTCGACGGCAAGCTGACCATCCACGGTCCGGAGGGGACGCAGTCGGGGGCCCCTGCCCGGACGGTGAGCCTCCCGCAGACGGCGCCGGGGAGGTACGAGGCCGAGTTCCCCCTCGACCGCTACGGGCCGTACCTGCTCCACGCGTCGCTCGAGCGGTCCACGCCGGACGGCAAGGGGGGCTACCACACAGCCACCATCGCCGAGGGGTACGGTCACGTGACCAACCCCTACCCCCGCGAGTTCCTGGCGCTCGAGCCCGACAAGGCCTCCCTGCGGCGCGTGGCCGAGCTGACCGGTGGCCGGCTCGATCCGGAGGCCAGGGGGGTCTGGGATCCGGCCGGCGAGTCGGTGACCTACCACGAGGACCTGTGGCCTCGGTTCATCGGCGCCGCCATCGTCCTCTTCGTGCTCGACCTGCTCCTGCGGCGCGTGCGCCTGTTCGACCGGAAGAAGACGGCGCACGCTCCCGTTCCGAAGTGGCGGACCGCGTAGGTCGGCCCCTGCGAGGCGGCGCTCGCCGGCGATACGCCGCAGCCCCGCCCCGGGGGTTCCCGCCGCGCCCCGGCCGAAGGGTGTCTTCTTCCCCGGGGCGCTGCTATGGAGCGGACGCTGCGAAACTCGTCCCGCCCCTCGAGCATCGGAGCCCGGAGCGCCACGTGATCGACCAAGACCCTACCCAGGACCAGCCGATCGCGCGCAAGAGCGATCTCTTCGACCTCTTCCTCCAGGCGGAGAAGCCGCGCGCGCAGTTCCGCATCGGCGCCGAGGCCGAGAAGGTGGGTGTCTTCGAGGACGGCGCCCGGCCGCTCCACTACGCGGGGGAGCCCGGCGTCCTCACGCTGCTGAACGACCTGGCGACGCGCCACGGCTGGACTCCGGAGGCCGAGAAGGCCGGGGGGCCGGTCATCGCCCTCACGCGGAGCGGGGCTTCCATCACCCTCGAGCCGGGCGGGCAGTTCGAGCTGAGCGGCGCGCCGCACGAGGACATCCACGCCGTCGCGATCGAGCTCGACGACCACCACCGCGAGGTCAGCGCCCTGACCGACCGCCACGGCATCGCCTGGCTGGGGCTCGGGTTTCACCCGTTCGCCCGCAGGAGCGATCTCACGTTCGTCCCGAAGACGCGCTACGGGCTCATGCGCAGCTACCTCCCGACGCGCGGCGGCCACGCGCTCGACATGATGCTCCGCACCTGCACGGTGCAGGCGAACTTCGACTACTCGAGCGAGAACGACGCCCTGCGGAAGCTCAGGGTCGGGCTCCGGCTCGCGCCCGTCACCACCGCCATCTTCGCCAACAGCCCGTGGGTCGAGGCGAAGCCGTACGGCGGGCGGACGTTCCGGGGCCGCGTGTGGCTCGACGTCGACCCGGACCGGTCGGGCATGGTTCCGGCGATGTGGCGCGAGGGGGCCGGCTACGAGCAGTACATCGACTGGGCGCTCGACGTGCCGATGTTCCTCGTGAAGCGCGGCGATCGCTACCTCGCCAACATCGGCCAGACCTTCCGGAGCTTCTGGGAGACGGGGTTCGAGGGGGAGCGGGCGACGTTCGCGGACTGGCAGCTCCACCTGAACACCCTGTTCCCGGAGGTGCGCCTGAAGCGGACCCTCGAGATCCGCGGCGCCGACATGCAGAGCGCCGAGAACGGCCCCGCGCTCGCCGCGCTCTGGACCGGCATCTTCTATGATGACACCGCGCTGGCCGAGGCCGAGGCCCTGACGCGCGAGTTCACGCACGACGAGGTCGCGGCGCTCCGCGGTACGCTCCACATCGAGGGGCTGGGGGCGATGTTCCGGGGCGAGCCGCTCTCCGTGCTCGCCTGCAAGGTCGTCGAGATCGCCGAGCGCGGCCTCGCGCGCCGCGGGATCGTCGACGCCGAGGGGCGCGGCGAGCAGCGGTACCTCGCGGGCATCAAGCGGCTCGTCGGGCAGGGGAAGACCCCCGCCGACGCGCTCCTCGAGGGGATGGACGACGAGCCCGACTTCGCGGCCGCCGTCATCCGCCGCACGCGGCTGACGCCGAAGGCTACCCCGTGATCTTGAGCAGCTCCTTCACCTTGGCGATGACCTGAGGGGCCTGGATCGGCTTGGTGATGTAGGCGTTCGCCCCGAGGGCGATGGCCCGCTGGCGATCCTCGTCGGAGCCTTCGGTCGTGATGACGACGATGGGCGTGTCCTTGTGCATCGGGTCCGTGCGGACGCGCTTCACGAGCTTCAGCCCGTCCATGATCGGCATGTTGATGTCGGTCAGGATGATGTCGTACCGGTTGCCGGCGAGCTTCCGGAGCCCATCGACGCCGTCATCGGCCTCGGTGACCTTGAGGTTCTTCACGCGTGAGAGGGCGAAGACAAGAAGCTGCCGCATCATCGGCGAGTCTTCGACGACCAGGCAGGTGTACTCGGCGCTCATCGGGATCGGCCTGTAGGGGTGGCGAGGGGGGACGTGCGCGGTTCGAGGCGGGGGGAGAGGGGGGGGCTCATGGCGTGGGGGCGGACTTCGGGAAGACGCTGGGGGTGATACCCCGGAAGGCTTCGACGCCAGGCGCTCTGCCGTCGGCCGCCATCAGGAGTTGCGCCCCGAGGAGAGCGGCGGCGGCGTGGACGCCGAGCATCCGGAAGAGCTCGAAGTCGACGGACACGAAGCTGCGCTTCTGCGGGAGCAGCTCGTGAATGGCGATGACCCCGATGGCGCGGTCGTCGATGCGCATCGGGAGGCAGGCGGCGGGGGAGGTGCGGTCAGGGCCGAGCACCCCCTCCTCGATCGTGGGGATGCCGGTCACGAACGCGCGCTCGATGGCCCCCTCGGCGTCGTCGTAGCTGTCCGTCGCTCCGAACGGGATCGGCTTGAGCTGCTCGGCGGTGAGCCCTTCGGCCGCGATGGCGACGAGCTCGTTGCGGACGTCGTCGGCGACGTAGATGGCGAAGACGCGCGCGCCGACCAGCTGCTGGAGAAGCTCCCGGAGGTGACGGACCACGGCGGGGAGGCGAAGCGTCGAGTGCAGGTGAAAGCTGGCGACGTGCAGGTTGGCGAGGTTGGCGAGCTCCTCCTCGATCTGCTCGTGGCGGTTCGTGAACTGCGTCGAGTGGGCCTCGGCCTCGTGCACGTGCGAGAGGAGCGCCTGCTTCTCCCGCTCCAGGTCCTCGATCTTGCGGAGCAGATCGCGGATGGCCTCGTCACTCGCGAGCTGCGTGCGAAGCGCGGCGTTGTCGCGCTCCGCCTCGGCGATGGCGGCGCGCAGCCGGTCGTTCTCCGCGACGAGGGCTTCGGTGAACTCGGCCCCCTTCTTGAAGAACGTGCTGACGAAGGACTCACGCTGAAGCTTCAGCTGGGCCGCGAGGTCGACCGGGGGCCGTTCGCTGCGGCGGCCCTTGCCTCTCTTTTCCATGACTCTCGGTTCCCCTGGGCGGGACGCTGGGCGATCCCGCGCGTGACGCTACCACAGTGGCGGACAATTCTCGCCCGAACTCAGTGCCCCGACAGCTGGTCGATCCAGAGCGCAAGCTCCCCCTTGATCACGCGCCGCGCCCGCCCCAGCGCCCGCACGTCCCGGCTCCCCGTCAGGAGCATCGCCGCCCGCAGCTCGCGCACGATCGCGTCGATCGACGCCGTCGCGCCCGCCGGTCCCCCCGCCCGCAGCGCCTTCAGGATCGGCCTCGCGATGCCCGCCGCGCTCGCGCCAAGGACCAGCGCCTTCGCGACGTCGAGGCCGCTCGCCACCCCCCCGGTCGCGATGAGCGAGCGGAAGCGGAGCGGAGCGAGCAGCGCGACGCTGGCCGCCGTCGGGATGCCCCAGTCCCAGAACGTCTCCCCCAGCGACTTCGAGGCGGAGTCGCCGGCGACCTCGGCCCGCTTTGCCTCGACGCCCACCCAGGATGTCCCGCCTGCGCCGGACACGTCGAGGTTCTGGACCCCCACGTTCCGCAGGCGACGCCCCACCTCCGGCGACAGGCCGCACCCGGTCTCCTTCACGACGATCGGGATGTGCAGGTCGGCGACGAGGCGCGCGATGGTGTCGAGCGATCCGGAGAAGTCCCGGTCCCCACCGGGTTGCACGAGCTCCATCGCAGGGTTCAGGTGGACGCACAGGGCGTCGGCGCCGACATCGCCGACGAGCGCCCGGAGCTGGTCGTTCGACATCGCCTTCGCCTGCACGACTCCGACGTTCCCCAGCACCAGCGTCGTGGGGGCGACGTCGCGCACCCGGTAGGAGGACGCGGTCTCCGGCCGGACCAGCATCGCCCGCTGGCTCCCGAGACCGAAGCCGAGCCCCTTCTCCTCGGCGATGCGCGCCAGCTCGCGGTTCACAGACCCGGCCTCGTCGGTCCCGCCGGTCATCGCGGCGATGATCACAGGAGCCCGGAGCTTCTTGCCGAGCAGCGTGCAGGACGTGTCCACCGTCCGCTCGTCCAGGTCGGCGAGCGCGTCGTGAACGAGGCGGACCTCCTCGAAGAGCGTCGAGAAGTGCCGAAACCCGACGTCTTCGTTGGCGCAGATCGCCAGGTGATCCGCCTTCCGCTGCCCGATACCGCTCACGCGCTGCTCCTCTGGTTCCGAGACCGCCGCGGCCTCGGGCGCCATTAGAGCATGGTGTCGGGGTGGGAAGCGGCGCGGTGAGACCGAGCGTTCGGAAGAGAGGGCCGACGGTGGCGCGCCGTCCAGTCCGGGCGCAATCGATTCAATAAAAAGTGAAACACCTCGATTTGCTTCATCAATGTCACCTCGCGCCTCGTTGACTTGGACGGACCTCGGTCCTACCGTGCCGCCGCGGGAGAGCCGGAGGACCGTGGGCGAAGCGACAACTCAGGGGGCAAGAGCCGGAATGAAGGCACCAGGGCCGAGCAGGGAGGGGGTCCTGGACGGGGCGAGCGGCGTCTTCCCGGCCTACGCCGCGCGAGTGAAGCCGGCGCTGGACGCGGCGCTCGGACGGTACCTGGACGGGGTCACCCGGTCCGTCGCACACCTCCCCGAGGACGTCCAGGCGACGGTCGACGCGGTGAAGGACCTCGCGCTCCGCGGCGGCAAGCGGCTCCGTGCGGTCCTCCTGGCCGCCGGCTACGAGGCCTGCGGCGGGCCGGGCGGGCCGGACGCCGTCGTGATGGCCGGAGTGTCGCTCGAGCTGCTGCAGGTCTACCTCCTCATTCATGACGACTGGATGGACGCCGACGACGTCCGCCGTGGTGGCCCCAGCGTCCCGGCCATGCTCCGGGCGTATTTCGCTTCGCGCGGAGGGGCCCGGGCGGCCCACGCGGCCGAAGCCTCGACCATCCTCGCCGGCGACTACGCGGCGGGCCTCTCCCTGGACGCCCTGGCGAAGGTCCCCGTCCCGTCGGAGAGGGTGGCCGCCGCCGTGGGCGAGATGGGGCGGATCCAGCGCGACGTCGTCCTCGGGCAGATGTGCGACATCCAGGGCGAGCGGACCCGCGAGCCGCCGACCGAGGCCGCGGTCGAGCTCACCCACACGCTCAAGACCGGGAGCTACACGGTCCGCGGTCCGCTGGCGCTCGGCGCCCACCTGGCCGGGGCGGACGCCCCCCTCCTGCACGCGCTCGAGGCCTTCGCGCTGCCGCTGGGCGTGGCGTTCCAGCTCCGCGATGACGTCCTCGGCACGTTCGGCGACCCGGCGCACACTGGCAAGCCGTCGACCGGTGACATTCGCCAGGGGAAGCGCACCGCGCTGATCGCCGCGCTCGCCTCGACGGGGGGCGGCAGCGCCGAGCTCCTCGCCCGGGCCTTTGGCAGGGCCGACGCCTCCGCGGCGGACGTGGACGCCCTGGTGCACCAGATCGTGGCCTCCGGCGCCCGGCGCAGGGTGGAGGAGCGGATCGAGGTCCTCCTCGGTCAGGCGATCGCCGCGCTCGACGCGGCCCCGCTGCGCGACGACGCCAGGGAGCTCCTTCGCGGGGCCGCCCACACCCTCGGCCACCGGGAGAAGTAGGCGCTGTTGATGAACCCTCGCCCCATCCCCGAGCCCCTCCGGACGGGCCTTCAGGCCTCCGCACCTTCACCCGATGCCCTCCCCGTCGGGCGGGCGTGGGGGAAGGTCATCCTCCTCGGCGAGCACGCCGTCGTCTACGGCATCCCTGCGATCGCCGTCGGCATCGACCGCGGCGCGCGCGCCACGGCGATCCGCCGCGCCGGGTCCACGAGCGTGCTCGAGGTCCCCGGCTGGAGCGTCGTCGCCGCCGAAGGCGAGTCGTCCACCGACCTCGCCCGCGCGTTCTCGGCCCTCGTCGGCGCGGCTCGAGCGTCCGCGGCAGCGACCATTCTCGAGGGGGCGGTCACGGTCTCGGCCCACGCGGAGCTCCCGCCGGGAGGGGGGCTAGGCTGCTCCGCGGCGCTCGGCGTCGCGGTCGCGCGAGCCCTGGTCCCCGGGCTCGACCCCGCCGCGGCGGCGGACCTCGCGATGGCGTGGGAGCGAGTCTTCCACGGCAACCCCTCGGGAATCGACGCCGCCGTCGCTGCCCACGGGGGCTCCATCCGGTTCGAGAAGGGGCGGGCCATGGAGCGCGTGTCGCTCGGTGCCCCGCTGACGGTCTGTCTCGGCAGCACGGGCGTCGGGTCCAGCACCAAGACGATGGTGGAAGGCGTGGCGCGGCTCCGGGAGCGGCGAAGGGACGTCGTCGACAAGGCCTTCGCCGGTATCGCCGCGATCGTGCAGAGCGGGCGCGCCGCCCTCGAGGCAGGGGACACCGGCGCCCTCGGTCAGCTCATGGACATGAACCAGATGATCCTGGCCGGGCTCTTCCTGTCGACTGAAGAGATCGAGCGCCTCTGCGGAGCGGCGCGGTCGGCGGGAGCCCTCGGGGCCAAGCTGACGGGGGCCGGTGGCGGAGGGTGCGTCGTGGCGCTGGCGCCTGACGCCGAGGCCGGGGACCGGATCGTGCGCGCGTGGGAGGCCGTGGGCTTCAGCGGGTTCACGGCGCGGGTCGAGCCGACCGCCGGGGGGCCGTCATGAGTCGCACCGCCACGGCGCTGGCCCATGCCAACATCGCGTTCTCCAAGTACTGGGGGAAGCGCCCCTACCCCGGGAACTACCCGGCGGTGCCGAGCCTCTCGCTGACGCTCGACGCCATGACGACGCGGACGACGGTGACCTTCGATGGCGCCCTCGCCGCCGACCGCCTCACGCTCGGGGGCACGGTGGAGGCCGGCCGCCCGCTCGAGCGCGTGACGGCGCTCCTCGACCGCGTCCGGGCGGCCTCGGGGCTGCGAGCGCGGGCGGCGGTCACCTCGCAGAACGACTTCCCGACGGCCAGCGGTCTCGCCTCGAGCGCGTCGGGGTTCGCGGCGCTGGCCCTCGCCGCCGTCCACGCGTCGGGGCTCGACTGGAGCCTCGAGCAGGTGAGCGACCTCGCCCGCCGCAGCTCGGCGAGCGCCGGGCGGAGCCTCTACGGCGGGTTCGTCGAGCTCCCGGCCGGCCCGGCGGAGCCGACGGACGCTCCCCTCTTCGCCCGGACCCTGGTGCCGGCTGCCGACCTCGACTGGCGCCTCCTCGTCGTGTCGCTCGGCGACACCAGGAAGGACGTCAGCTCATCGGATGGGATGGTGCGAACCGCCGCCGAGAGCCCCTACTACCCTGCCTGGCTCGAGGTCGGGCCGCGGCTCCACGACGAGGTCCGGTCGGCCCTGCTCGCGCGGGACTTCGAGCGCTTCGGCGCGGCGGCCGAGAAGAGCGCCCTGGCGATGCACGCGAGCGCGTTCGCAGCCGGCGTCATCTACTGGCAAGCGCCCACGTTGCAGGTCCTCGGCGCCGTCCGGGAGCTGAGGGGGCGCGGGGTCGCGGTCTTCGCGACGATGGACGCCGGGCCCCACGTGAAGGTGCTGGTCCGTCCTGTCGACGCCGGGCCGGCGGCGGCCCACCTCCGTGCGCTGCCAGGCGTCGGGAGGGTCTTCGAGGCCAAGGGGGCGGAGGGGGCGCAGCTCATCCCCCCGTCGGTCGGGGCGGAGACATGAAGGTCGTCGCGCCGGGGAAGCTGCTGCTCGCGGGGGCGTACGCGGTCCTGGAAGGGGCGCCCGCGCTCGTCGTCGCGGTCGACCGCTACGCCGTCGCGGACGGCGACCACCGCGCCGGCTCCGCGACGCCGGAGGTCCTCGAGTCGCTCCCCCGCGAGGCCGCGCCGGCCGTCGACGCCTCTGCCCTTCGCGACGGTCCTGACAAGCTCGGGTTGGGGTCGAGCGCCGCGATGCTCGTGGCGTCGCTCGGCGTCGCCTCTGCCCGCACCGGAGCGGACCTCGGCTCGCCCGAAGTTCGCCGGGCCTTGCTGGATGAGGCGCGACGCGCCCACGCGGCCGTCCAGGGGGGGGGGAGCGGCGTCGACGTCGCCGCCAGCGTTTACGGTGGCGCCCTCGAATACTCGCTGGCCGCCGACGGT
>Ga0316217_10004419_pt1 | contig 15222 bp, 10 predicted proteins | sample 1anoAmetaG_FD_203633 | JGI IMG/M metagenome (GOLD analysis project Ga0316217, IMG submission 203633) | Freshwater microbial communities from Trout Bog Lake, Wisconsin, USA - 1anoA | ecosystem: Environmental > Aquatic > Freshwater > Lake > Hypolimnion/Profundal zone | place: USA: Wisconsin... | reverse complement strand
CAATCTGCTGGCCTACAACCGCGCAAAAGGTGAACCGGCCCGCATCGTGGTCCGCTTCCGCAACCATGAAAGACCGAGCGAAATCATCCGTTCGCCTGATTTCAAAACCAACATCCAGCCCTTTTTATCCGAGCGCGTCCGCGTCAATTACACCGTGGACTTTGACAACTGGGGTGGCACCATCAAGCCGCAGGACATGAGCGGTTTCATGCGCCTGCGCCGGTTGCCGCCGATGCTCAACGTGCCGTGTAAAAATCTTTTCAACTTTGCGGTGCGTCACGATGGCCGGGTTCGGCTCTGCGGCTGCCGCCTCACCCAGAATGACAACGACGATCTGGTCGTTGGCAACATTTGCGAAAACACGCTGTCAGAAATTTCCAAGAGCGAGGTGGCGTGGAAGAAAATCAAGGGGTTCTATTCCGGCCAACGTCCGGCGACCTGCGTGGAATGCACTTTTTACCACCCCATCAACCAACACTGGCTTGAGCAGCGTGCCCGTCAAAAAGACGTTGCGGCGGTGAAAGAATAATTCGGCACCCCGCCGGGGATCTCCCAAAGAAAAGTCGGTGATGGCCACATCTTCAAAATCAACTTCACGTTTGGCCGAGGCCATCTTTCATCGCCAATGTGCCGGTTGCCTCGGCAGCGGCTTTGCCGGTCACGATAATTGAAGTTGGAAAAACAGGAACCGCGGGTTGAAATTGCCATGGGTTATCGGTTAGACTGCGCGCATGGGACGCCAATGGCTGCATGCCAAACGATTGGTCGCCGGCCTAAAAAAAGGCCGGACGACCGGTAAACTTGTTCGCGAAATTTCCGTCGCCGCCAAGATGGGCGGAGCCGATCCCGCGATGAACGCCCGCCTGTTCACCGCCGTGGAAAAGGCCAAGAAGGAAAGCGTGACCAAGGACGCCATCCAGCGCGCCATCAACAAGGGCGCCGGCATTGGCGATGAAAAGATGGTCATGGACCACGTCGTATATGAAGGCCGCGCGCCGCACAACGTGCCCGTCATCGTCGAGGTTTACACCGACAACGTGAACCGCACCGCGCCGGAAATCCGCGTGTTGTTCAAGAAGGGCCAGCTTGCCACCACCGGCGCCAACAAGTTTTTGTTCGACCACGTCGGCCTGGTCGAGGCGCACCATCCCGATGCGAACATTGACCGCGAAGCCGCCGCCATTGAGGCCGGCGCAAATGAAGTCGAAGTGCTGACGCATGAACAGAACGATGACATTCCCGAAAGTTCGGCCGGTGCGAAATTTGTTTGCGAACGCACGGAAGTCGCGAATGTCTCCAAATGGCTTTCCGCGAACGGCTGGACGGTGGTGACCAGCGAAATCGGCTATTTGCCAAAGCAGTTTCCCGAACTCACCGAGGCCCAGCAAAACGAAGTCGGCGAGTTTTTGCAGACCTTGGATGAGCACGACGACGTGCATCGCGTCTGGGCGGCGGTAAAATAAAAAATTCCTTTTTTTAAGCCGCGTTCACCTGAACGCGGCCTTTTGTTTTACCGCCTCAACCCTGGCACTTCGACTTTTCGGGTGTCGCTGAGGGCGTGGTCGGCGGGCAGGTTTTCCCCCGACCAAAGTTTCTGCGCAGTCCACTTGGCGGCGGGGGCGTTCCAGAATTCATCCGCCGGCGGTAGCCCGAGCGGCAGCAATCCGGCCGCGCAAAGATACAAGCTGCCGGTGGAAATGTAAGTTTCCCCCAGCGCCGGCTGGTGGCCGCAGAAGCCGATTTGCAGCCAGCCGGCGGCGTCAAAAGTTCCCGGCGCCTCCATCATTTTGCGGATGATCGCCGTCAGCGCGCCGCGCACCTGCGCGGGCCGGATGGGTTCCGGCAGCTGGCGCCGCAACGCCATCAGCGCCAGCGTCTGGAACGCGCCGAAGCGATACGCGGTTGAGCGGCCGATGGCCGGAAAGGTTCCGTCCGGCGCGATAAGCCGCTCCTGAATTTCGGCAAACCGCGTGGCGCGCCGCAAAACGATTTTTAGCGCGGCGGAAAATTGCACGTCGCGCTGCGCCAAGGTTTGCAGCACATCCACGAGCATCGGCTGGATGACAAAGCTGTTGTAGTAGTCAAAGTGGAAAAACTCACCGTCGGCATAAACGCCGTCGCCGCAATACCAGCCGAGCATCTTGCGCACGCAGTCCTCCAGCCGCTCCGGCAAGGCCGGCTCGCCCAAATCCAGCAGCGCGGCCTCGACCGTGGCGGCGAACATCACCCAGTTGTTGCCGGTCGGCGTGGCGATCTGGCGCGAGGATTTCAGCGCGGCGACGGCTTGCTTTTTCACGCGCGGCTCCAGCGGTTCCCACAAAACTTTCGGCGCGCGCAAAATGCCCTGCGCGAGAAACGCCGTGTCCACGAGCGGCTGGCCACCGGCGGTGAAATTCATGAAGTCCGGCGACGCGGGGTCCGTGGCCGCGTCGAGCGCCGACTGCGCGAGCCGCGCAAATTCCTGCTGCAATTTCAGCTCGTCGCCCGCCAGGTTTTCCAGCGCCAGCCACGGCGCCAGGCCGCAGAGCAGCCGGCCAAACGCCTCGAGCTGCGTGCAGGATTTCCGCCGGGCGCCAGATTTTTCCTCCACGGGCATTTTCAATCTCAGTTCCCGCCGCGCCAAATGTTCCAGGACCGGCCGGGCGATTTTTTCCATGACGGATACCCAGTAACGCCGGTCGTCGCCGGGATTTGCCGTTGTCGCCGGCGCTGCCGCCGCCGTCCGCAGCGGCAAACCGGCTGCGCCCAGCACGCCCAGCGCGGCGGCGGACTTGAAGAATTGGCGGCGCGATCTCATTCGTCGTTGTTGTTGCCGTTTTTCTTTTCCCAGCCGCGCCGCGCCTTTTCCGGCAGGCTCGCGTCCACCTTGGCGTAATAGGTTTCCTCGCCAAAGAGCTTGTTGGCCGCGTGCTCCAGTTCCAGCGACGGCGTGACGCCGAATCTTTCGTGGGCGCCGACAAAAACCGTCCCGCCTTCGGGCCGCATGAAACACAGGAACAGCGGGCATTTTCCCGCGTGCGCGGCGGCGAGTGCCTGCACTTTTGTCAGATCGTCCGGCTGCAGGTGCGCCGTATGCAAGCGCAGGTGAACCTGCCGGGTGTATTTCCTCGGCGCGTCGGCCAGCGGCATGATCTCCTGCGGAAAAATCTTCGGCTTGTCCTCGCCGGTGCTGATCTCGCCGACGACGAGGATGGCCTGGTTCGGTTCGAGCAGCGGCCGGAACTTGTCGTAGTCGTTCATCACCAGCAGTTGCACCGAGCCTTCCAAATCCTCCAGCGTCACCATCGAATACGGCTTGCCGGATTTTTTTGACGTGCCGTGGGAAACCGCCGCGATCATGCCGCCGATGCGGGTCATGCTGCGGTTCGGCAGTTCGGCGAGTTTGGCGGTGTTCACGAGCGAATACTTTTCCAGCAGCGGCACGAGCGGCGTCAGCGGATGGCCGGTGACGTAAAAGCCAAGCAGTTCTTTTTCGTGCATGAGCAGCTCGTGCTGCGGCCATTCCGGCAGGTTGGCCAGGCGCTCCGGCATGGCGCTCGAAGATTTTTCCGCCAGCGCGCCGAACAGCGAGCTTTGCCCTTTTTGCCGGTCGGACAAAATGCTCGCGGCCCGCGCCATCGTCCGCTCGATCTGCGCCGTCAGGGTGGCGCGCGTCTGGCCAAAACAATCGCACGCGCCGGTTTTGATGAGCGCTTCGAGCGTCTTGCGGCCGAGCGAGCGGCCGTCCACGCGTTCGCACAATTCGGCGAGGGTCTTGAATTTTCCGCTGTCGTCGCGCGCCTTCAAAATTGATTCGACCGCGCCTTCGCCCACGCCCTTGATCGCGGCCATGCCGAAGCGGATGGCCTTGCCGTCCTGGGCCGGCGCGAAATGCACGCCGCTCTCGTTCACGTCCGGGCCGAGCACCTCGATGCCGAACTCGCGCGCCTCGGCGATGTATTCGGAAAGCTTTTCCGTGTTCGCCATGTCGTTGGTCATCATGGCGCAGAAAAACTCCACCGGAAAATTCGCCTTCAGATACGCGGTTTGATACGCGACGATGGCATACGCGGCGGCGTGCGATTTGTTGAAGCCGTAGCCGGCGAATTTTTCCAGCAAGTCGAAAATCTGGTTCGCCTTGGTCTTAGAAATCTGGTTTTTCTCGTGGCAGCCCTTGACGAAGGTCTCGCGCTGCTTCTGCATTTCCTCGACCTTTTTTTTGCCCATCGCGCGGCGCAGCAGGTCCGCGCTGCCGAGCGAGTAGCCGGCGAGCAACTGCGTCGCCTGCATCACCTGCTCCTGGTAGATCAGGATGCCGTAGGTCTCCTTGGAAATGGATTCGAGCAGCGGATGCTCGTATTCCACCTTGATCTCGCCGTGCCGGCGCTTGATGAAATCGGGAATCAGGTCCATCGGGCCGGGGCGATACAGCGCCACCAGCGCCGTGATGTGCTCGACGGAGGTGATCTGAAATTTTTTGCAGAGATCGCGCATGCCGCCGGATTCCAACTGGAACACCCCCAATGTTTCCGCGCGGTTGAGCAGGTCATAGGTTTTTTTGTCGTCGAGCGGCAGCTGGTCAATGTTGATTTCAACGTCCTGGGTGCGCTTGACCATTTCGCAGGTGTTGCGGATGACCGTCAGCGTTTTCAGGCCGAGAAAATCCATCTTCAGCAGGCCGAGGTCGCCGACCGGCCCCATCGCGTATTGCGTGACCAGCGTGCCGCTTTCGTCCAGCTTGAGCGGCAGCAGATTCACCAACGGCTCCGGCCCGATGACCACGCCGGCGGCGTGAACGCTGGAGTTCCGCGCCAAATCTTCCAACACGAACGCCGTGTCAATCAGCGCGCGCGTGGCTTCCTCGTTCTCGTAGGCTTCTTTCAGCTCCGGCACCTGCTTGAGCGCTTTTTCCAGCGTCATCTTCAATTCTGCCGGAATCAATTTTGCCAGCCGGTCGCAGTCGCCGTAGCTCAAGCCCATCACGCGGCCGACGTCGCGCACGACCGATTTCGCGCCCATCGTGCCGAACGTGATGATTTGCGCCACGGCGTCGCGCCCGTATTTTTCGCGGACGTAGGCGATGACATCCGCGCGGCGGTCGTCGGCAAAATCAATGTCGATATCCGGCGGATTCACGCGCTCGGGATTCAGGAACCGCTCGAACAGCAGGCCGTAGCGGATGGGATCCACGTTCGCGATTTCAAGCAAGTAAGTGACGATCGATCCGGCGGCGCTGCCGCGCGCCACGCAGGAAATTCCTTTTTCGCGGCCGTGCCGGATGAAATCCGCGACGATGAGAAAGTAGGAAATGAAGCCGGTTTTTTCGATGACCCCCAGCTCAAGCTGCAAACGGTCAATGACCACCTTGATGGCGGCAGCAACTTCCGGATCATTCAACAAACTTCCGGCTGACTCCTGACTTCTGACTCCTGACTCCTGGTAAGTCGGCAACCTTTTTGGATCATCAATGCCTGTGATGATAAATTCGTTGCCCGCCGCCTTGGCGTGCAGCGTGTAGCGGCGGCACAAGCCTTCCGCGAGCTGCTGGCGCAGATAGCCTTCGCGTGTGAAATGTTCCGGCGGATGAAACACCGGATATTTGTTGCCGCCGAACTTGATCTCCAGATTGCATTTCTCGGCGACCTCCAAGGTGTTTTTCACCGCGTCCGGCACCTCGGTAAAACGCGCCTTCATCTCGTCGGCGCTGCGCAGGTAAAATTGCTCCGGCACATAGCCCGCGCCCATACGCTTGGGATTGCTCAACAAATCCTGCGTGCCGATGCACACGAGGCAATCGTGCGCGTGCGAATGGCCTTTCTCGATGTAGTGGACATCGTTGGTCGCGACGAGCTTCAGGCCGAATTCCTTGGCGAATTGGATCAACTGCGCGTTGACCTTGGCCTGTTCGGGAATGCCGTGGTTTTGCAGTTCGAGGAAAAAATTCTCCGCGCCGAGCGTCTGTTTGAACCAGTCCACCGCGTCGCGGGCCCTGGCCATCTGATCCTTCACGATCAAATCGGGAATCTCGCTGGCGAGGCAGCCGGACAAGCCGATCAGGCCCGCGCTGTATTTGGCGAGGATTTCCTTGTCAATGCGCGGCTTGTAATAATAGCCGTCGAGGTGGGCCTCGGTCGTGAGCTTGATGAGATTTTTGTAGCCGGCTTCGTCCTTCGCGAGCAGACCGAGGTGATGATAAAGGTCGCGGGAGCCGCTGCCCGGTTTCTTTTCCAGCCGCGAGCCAGGCGCAACGTAAACTTCGCAGCCGATGATCGGCTTGATGCCTTTGGCGCGCGCGGACTGGTAAAATTCGATCACGCCGTGCATCGCGCCGTGGTCGGTGATGGCGAGCGCGGGAAATTTCAACTCGTGCGCCCGGTCCATCAGCTTGTCCAGGCGGCACGCGCCATCGAGCAGCGAATACTCGGTGTGCAGGTGCAAATGGACAAAATCAGCGTGCGACATGGGGATAATTTAACTTCTCACCACGAAGACACCAAGCCGCAAAATTTCCGGCCAAATGAATTTATTCCTGATCCGTCACCGTGTCGTGGAATTTCAGGATGTCGCCTTTTTCGCCCTTGAGTTCGGCTTCCTTGAACTTGATGGCGGTGCGCGGATGCTGGTTCAACATGCCGGTGAGCAGATACGGCAGGTCGTAGCCCCAGAGCAGTTTGGCGCGCATCGGCTCGATGTGGTTCTGGACGAGGTCGAGCACCGGGCGCAATTCGTATTTCGGGTTGTGCAAAAACGCGAGCAGCAGTTCCATCGGGCAGTTGCCCGCGCCGCGGCCCAGGCCGGCCATGGTGGCGTCAAGATAGTTCGCGCCCTCGATGATGCCCTCGATGGTGTTGGCGAAGGCGAGCTGCATGTTGTTGTGCATGTGGACGCCCACTTCCTTGCCGGACGATTTGCAGTAGCCGAGATATTTTTTCACCAGCTCGTGAACGCGCTCGCTGTAAAACGCGCCGAAGCTGTCCACGACGTAAATCGCCTTCGCCTCGGACTTGGTAAGCATTTCCAAGCCTTCGTTCAGCTCGCGGTCGGGAATGGTCGAGGCGGCCATCAGGTTGACGGTGGTTTCGTAGCCTTTGTCGTGCGCGTCCTTGACCATGTCCAGCGCGGTGGGAATCTGGTGGATGTAGGTCGCCACGCGGATCATGTCCAGCACGGAATCCTTCTTCGGCAAAATGTCTTCCTTGTAATCGCAGCGTTCGGCATCGGCCATGACGCAGAGCTTGAGCGCGGTTGGGTTGTCGCCGACGATGCGGCGCACCATGTCCTCGGTGCAGTATTTCCAGTCGCCATGTTCGCCGGCCTTGATGCCTTTGCGCGACGACTTGTAGCCGATCTCCATGTAATCCACGCCGGCGGCCAGGCAGGTTTCATAAACCAGCTTGACGGTCTTGTCTTCGAAATGGTGGTTGTTCATCAGGCCGCCGTCGCGGATGGTGCAGTCCACGACCTTGATTTCGGGCCGGTAGGAGAGCCAGCGGCTGGCGGCGTTGTTCGGGTTGGATTCAGGGGCTTTCATAATTTTCAAATCCGTCAATTCATCTCAATGTCCGGGCATTGTCGCCGTTTTCCATGGAAAATGAACAGAACAAATTCAGCCAAACTTGCGACGCTTTTTGTGGCGGCGGCGCCGGCGCACCCCGCCGGCCGGAAAAAACCGTCCGCGACATGGATGGACGAAACTCCAGCGTTGACGCAATAAGAAGCCAGGCGAGGAATGATTTTTTAGCGGGCCGCTGCCGCCACCAGCCGCACCGGACCGAGCAAGCCGGAGGGCAGGGGCCGGATCAGGTCGAGATTTTGCGGCTGGAAGCGGTTGCCGAACTGCCGGGTCAATTCCGGGTAGTTGTAATTTGGCAGCTTGATCCCGGCCAGGTAATTGACGGCGAGGTTGGCGGCTTCAATGCGGATTTGGTTTTCGCCGGCCTTCAGTTTGCCGGTCACGTCAATCGAATACGGCGGGCACCACACCGCGCCAGCGCGCCGGCCGTTGAGGTAGAGGATCGCGGCTTCGCGGACCGGGGCTTCCAGATTGGCGCAATAACTCGGGCCGATGTGCTGTTCCGGCACGGGCGGTTCCGGCGTGGGTGTCGCCGGGCCAAAATCAAACGTCACGGACAAGCCCGGCTGCAACATTTCCGGCGCGACGGTGATCGTCTTTTCATAGGTCGCCACGCCTGAAAAATTCATTTCATTCGTGAGCGTCGTCCAGGAGGCGAGCCGGTCCATCGCCACCGGCTGGCCGTCTTTGCCAAAACGGATCGTCCAGCCGGTGCTCAAATCCACCGGCGGCGGCACCGCAGCCGCCACGGGAGCGGCTTGGTCGGGCCGGCTGCGTTTCGTGAAGGCGACAATCGTTGAACCGTAAGGTGCCAGGCTCAATTTAACGGTGGTCGTGCCGGCGGATTGTCCGGTGATGGCCACGGGGCTGACGCTGCCATCCATGGCGTTCCAGATTTCCGGCTGCCTGTCTGCCACGCGAAAAGTCGCCAGCACGTTCTTCGGCTCGTTGCCCGTGTTGGCGACGAAATAAATCTCGGCGGCGGCGGTGTGGCGATGCACCGCGCCGATTTCGGCGGCCAGCGGCGAAATGGCCACATCCGGCGGCAGGCGGCTGGCCAGCGCCGCGCCAAGCTGGCTTTCGTCCGCGATGAAAATGCCGGCGGCGGTCTTATCTTTGAAGAGGCGCTGAACGATGTCGCGCACGGCCTGGGTGTCGGCGGCGGGCGTTTTGTAGCCCGGCGCCAGATCCGGCAATCGCCGCGTGGCGATGACAATTCCACCGGCGCGGGCGAATTTTTCCAACGTCTTCATCGTGGTGAGGGGAATGCGTTCAACGCCCGGCAACACGACGGCGCGATAACGCACATCGCCAAACGCCAGCGTGCCGCCGGAGATTTTGCCGCGCCGGGCGAGCAACTGGTCGTCAAAAAAATCGAGGTCGTAACCCGCATCGGTGATTGCCCGGACCAGCCGGCCGACTTTGGGGTGAAGCACGGCGACCATGCTGAATTCGCGACCGAGATTCGCCCAGGCGTCGCTGTTCGGCAGGAACAGCGCGACGTCATTGACGGGCGTTCCCTGGCGGAGCAGTTGGCTGACCCGCTGGAAATATTTCGTAATGTCGGGCATCACGATCCACCACGGATTTTTTTCGTCAAAAACTCCCGCCGCGTAAAAGCTCCAGCCCGGATACGCCACGCCCGCCGCCGTGTAAGGCCAGCCGTGGCAGATGAGCTGGTTGACGCCGCACAGAAAATGCATATCGGCCTCCGCCTTCATGTCCAGCGGCGTCGCGCGGAACACGGGCGAATGCAGCCAGGTGAAGGCTTCCGAGGAAATCACCGGCTTGCCGAGCAGGTGGCCGGCCGAGGCCGCCCAGCGCGTGGCCGTGAAGCTTTTCCATTGGCAGCCTTCGCCTTCCGGCAGGTCGCTGAAGGCATAGCTGAACAGCGCGGCGGGCGGCGTGCCGTAGTTTTGGATGCGGAACCGGGTCTGATGGTCATGCGCAAATTTCGTGAACGCGCCGTTGAAGTATTCGTTGAAAATCTCCGTCACCGTCTGGCCCCAGTCTTGCCGGATATCCGGCGTCTTGGGGCCGAAATCACCGAACAGCGCGGGCAGCAGCGGTTTCAAATCATAGCCGCGGCGTTTTTGGAATTCGGCCAGCAGATTGGGCGTCCAGTTCTCGCCGGCCACTTCCAGACTGTCGCAGAAAATCGCGTAAGGCGGATTCGTCCCGCACGCCGCGAGTTCCGGTGCGGCAATTTCCTTGATGAATTTGCCGATGGCGGCCGGGCTGTAATGATCCATGATGAAGCCTTCGCCGCCCAGCGCCGGGCGCTTCACCTTGACCAGATCCGGCAGTCCGAGCGTGTAGAACGTCACCTGCGCCGCGCCGCGCCAATCGGCCGGCAACCGCGCCGTGTTGCCGCGAACTTCCAGCGGCAGGTAAAAACTCCCACCGACCGACGCATTGGTCACCGGCCCGAGCAGCGCCGCGACAATCTCCCCGTCGTTCTTGCTGTTGCGGCCGCCCGCCGGCAGCACCGCATTCGTCTGTCCCGGCGCAACCTTGACCGGCGCGGAGGCGTGCAACGCGCCGACCGCCTCGCTGCGCGAAAATTGAGGCCCGCCGTATGGCCAGCCGCTGCCCAGCGTCAGGTCCATGCGCAGGCCAAGCTCCCTGGCTTTGGCGGCCGTAAATTTCAGCGCGTCCAGATGTCCTGGCGACAGCAGCGGCAGATTCGTCACCCCCGGCAATTCGCCGTCGATCGCCAGCGGATACGTCGGCGTCGCCTCAAAACCGCCGAAGCCGCCTGCCTTCATCATGCGCATTTCGCGTTCGAGTTCCGGCTGGGTGACCGCCGGCCCGAACCACCACCAGCGCGCCATGATCCGCGCGTCGTCGGGCGGCTGTTCAAAACTGCGTTGCAGGGCCGCGATGTCTTCCCCGGCGGGCAATGAACCGGCGGCGAAGCCGGCCGTGGCGAAAGCAATTGCCGCAAAGAATTTCAAGCGTGGCTTCATAAAGATTCCCAACCATCCATCACCGTTTTTGCCGGCCAATTTTTATTTTCTGATTTCCGCCGATTTCCCGTGCGCGTCGAGGCCTTCCAGTTCGGCAAATTTCTTCACGCCTTTCATAGCTTTCTTCAGCGCGGCCCGGTGGTATTCCACCACGCTCGTGCGCCGCTGGAATTGGTCCACCGTCAGCCCGGCAAACGATGCGCCCGCGCCGTCGGTCGGCAACACGTGGCTCGGCCCGGCGATGTAATCGCCCAGCACCGTCGGCGACCAGTTGCCGAGGAAAATCGCGCCCGCCGTCACGATGTCGCCGCTCACGCGCCGCGCGTCGCGCATGATGACTTCGCAATGCTCCGGCGCGATCTGGTTCGCCAGCGCCACGCCGTCGGTGACGGACTTGACTTGGATGAGCCAGACATTGCGGTCGAGCACACGCTGGATGAGCGCGCGCCGCGAGAGTTTCGGAAGCTGCCGGGAAATTTCCTTTTCGACGGCTTGGAGAACTTTGTTTGAATTCGTCACCAGCCAGACGCGTTCGTGGCCGGAGCCGTGTTCGGCCTGCGCGAGCATGTCGGCCGCGGCGAATTTCGGATTCGCGGTGTCATCGGCCAGCACCAGCAAATCGCTCGGCCCGGCGAGCAGGTCAATCGCCACCCGCCCGACGAGCAGGCGCTTGGCCATGCTGACGTAGGCGTTGCCGGGGCCGAAGATTTTTTGCACGCGGCGGATAGTGGCCGTGCCGTAAGCCAGCGCCGCGACCGCCTGCGCGCCGCCGACGCGGTAAATCTCCGTCGCGCCCGCCGCCCGCGCGGCGAAAAGGATGGCCGGATTGATGGTGCCGTCCTTGCCGCACGGCGTCGTGACGACGATTTCCTGGCAGCCGGCGACTTTGGCGAGCGTGATGGTCATCAGCGCCGTCGAGACGAGCGGCGCGGTGCCGCCGGGAATGTAAACGCCGACGCGCTGGAACGGGTCGAATTTTTCACCGACGCTCGCGCCGTGGGAATTTTTCGACGACCAGCCTCGGCGCAAGGATTTTTTGGCAAAACCGGCGATGTTCTTTTCCGCCTCGGCCACGGCCGCGCGCAGCGATTCATCGGCGGCGAGCGAGGCGTTGAACAATTCCGCCGGCGTCACGGCGAGCTGCCCGGCGGTGAGTTTGGCGCCGTCGAATTTTTCCGTGAGTTCCAGCACCGCGTCGTCGCCGCGCACGAAGACCTCGTGCAGGATCGCCTTGGTGCGCGATTCGATCTCCGCGTCGAACAGGCTGGCGCCGGCGGTCAGTTCGCGGAGCCGGGCGGCAAAATTCTTGTCGGTGTGGCGGGCAATTTTCATGTTCACAGGTTAGGAAAAATCTTTCGCCAAGTCAAAATTCGCAGATGCGCTTTTCCGGGAACTGTGTTTAGCTGTGTGCCGCTGTGGCCACTAAAAATCCCATCATCGTCGCGCTCGACGTGCCGTCGGCGGAACAAGCGCTGAAACTCGCGGAACTCGTCGCGCCCGCCGTCGGCGCGTTCAAGATCGGCAAGGAGCTGTTTGTCTCCGCCGGGCCGGACATCGTGAAGCGCGTGCGCGCGACCGGCGCGAGCGTGTTTCTCGATTTGAAATTTCACGACATCCCGAACACCGTCGCCAAGGCGGTCGCCGCCGCCACGCGGCTCGACGTGCAGATGACGACCATTCACACCAGCGGCGGCGGCGAGATGATGCGCGCGGCGGAAAAATCCGCGCAGGACACGGCGCAGGCGCTCGGCCGGCCCGCGCCGCTCGTGCTCGGGGTGACGGTGCTGACCAGTTCGGATGCGAACACGCTCGCGGAGATCGGCTGCGAAACCAACGTCGGCCGTCAGGTCGAACGGCTGGCGTTGCTGGCGGTGAAATCGGGCTTGCGCGGCCTGGTCTGCTCGCCGCTGGAAATCGCCGACTTGCGGCAGGTCCTTCCCGCGCACATCCAACTCATCACGCCCGGCATCCGCACCGGCGCGGAAAAGGCGGACGACCAGAAACGCACGCTTTCGCCGCGTGAGGCGATTCAAGCGGGCGCGAGCTGGCTGGTGATCGGCCGGCCGATTTACGCGGCGGAAAATCCGCGCGCGGCGGCGGAGAAGATTTTGGAATCCATTTTTTAACCACGAAACAAACAAAAAACACGAAATGAAAACCATCACCGTCGTCGCGACGTTTCAGGCCCGGCCCGGCAAGGAGGCGGAATTGCGGCAGGCTTTGATTGGCCTTGTCGCGCCGACGCGCCAGGAGGCGGGCTGCATCAACTACGACCTGCATGTTTTGCCGGAAGACCCGGCAAAATTTCTCTTCCACGAAACCTGGACGAGCAAGGCGCAGCTCGACGCGCATTTGCAGTCGGCGCACATCCAGGCGCTGCTGCCGCGCGTGCCGGAACTGGCCGTGGCCGCGCCGGAGATTAAGATTTGGGAACGGATCGCTTGAGCCGCAGTTTTGCAAAAAAAACTCCCTTTCGCCATTGCCGGCGGAAGGGGGTTTTTTATGAAACCGGATCTTAGCCGACGAACTTTTTCGCGGCGATGGTCGAGTTGTGGCCGCCGAAGCCGAACGAATTGTTGACGATGGCGTTCACCGGCATCTGGCGCGCGGTGTTCGGCACATAATCCAAATCGCATTCGGGATCGGGAGTTTGCAGGTTGATGGTCGGCGGGACGATGCCGTGCTTGAGGGCGAGCGTGCAGACGGTCATTTCCACCGCGCCGGCCGCGCCGAGCATGTGGCCGGTCGCGCCTTTGGTGGAATTGACGACGAGCTTGCGCGCGTGGTCGCCGAAAACGGTCTTGACGGCCTGGGTTTCGCAGACGTCGCCCTGCGGCGTGGAGGTGCCGTGGGCGTTGATGTAGGAGATGTCCGTGGGGTTGAGGCCGCCGGTGCGGAGCGCCATTTTCATGCAGCGCGCCGCGCCTTCGCCGCCGGGCGACGGCGAGGTGAGGTGATGCGCGTCGGCGGTGTTGCCGTAGCCGACGATTTCGCAGTAAATCTGCGCGCCGCGTTGCTTGGCGTGTTCCAGTTCCTCCAAAACCAGGATTCCCGCGCCTTCGCCCATTACGAAGCCGTCGCGGTCCCTGTCGAACGGGCGCGAGGCGGTTTTGGGGTCGCCGTTGCGCGTGCTCATGGCGCGCATTGCGCAGAAGCCGCCGATGCCGATGGGGATCACCGCCGCCTCGGAACCGCCGGCAAACATCACCTGCGCGTCGCCGGCCTTGATGGTGCGCCAGGCTTCGCCGATGGCGTGGTTGGCCGTCGCGCAGGCGGAGCAGGTGGCGAAGTTGGGCCCGCGCAGGTTGAAATACATCGAGATGAGGCCGGACGCCATGTTGCCGATGAGCATCGGGATGGTGAACGGCGACATGCGGCCGGGGCCGCGCTGGAGCAGGATGTTGTGCTGTTCGGTCGTGGTGGCCAGGCCGCCGATGCCGGAGCCGACCATCACGCCGATCTCGTCGCAATTTTCCCCGGCGAGATCGAGGCCGGAATCTTTCAGCGCGCTCCACGCGGCGTAGATGGCAAATTGGGAATAACGGTCGGTGCGGCGGATTTCCTTGGGCGAGGGAAACGCCGGCGCGGGGTCGAAATTTTTCACCTCGCCGGCAATCTGCGTGGCAAACGCCGACGCGTCGAACGCGGTGATCTTATCAATGCCGCACTGGCCGGTGACCAGGTTTTGCCAGAAGGTGTTGAGATCGTGGCCGAGCGGCGTGACGACGCCCAAGCCAGTGATGACCACCCGACGGTCGGAATAGTTGTTTGCCATGACAAAATCAAACGGGGCAGTTTGGGCCGTGTCGAGCCTAAACTGCCCCGCCGGTGTAAATTTCTCTTATTTGGCGTTTTCTTCGACGTATTTCAAAACGTCGCCGACGCTCTGAAGTTTTTCGGCCTGTTCATCCGGCACTTCGATGCCGAATTCCTCCTCCAGCGCCATGACCAGCTCGACGGTGTCGAGCGAGTCCGCACCGAGGTCTTCAATGAACTTGGCCGTGGGCACGACCTGCTCCGGCTTGACGCCGAGCTGTTCAACGATGATGTCTTTTACACGTTGGTCAATAGGTTTGTCTGACATAATTTTGACTCTCTATCTAGCTTGCAACCGGCCAAACCGTCAAGCCTCGATTTCAAATTTATTTTGCAAAAACACTAAATTCTTGTTGCCACGCCCGCCGCCGGCCCCGGCGAATCAATTTAACTGTTTGCGGACAACGACTTTCACATCACCATTCCGCCGTCCACCGTCAACACCTGGCCGGTGACGTAGCGCGCCGCCGGGCTGGCCAGATAAAGCGCCGCGCCGGCGATGTCCTCGGACTGGCCAAGGCAGCCGAGCGGAATCTGTTTCAGCAACGCCGTCTTCATGTCGTCCTTCAGCTCCGCCGTCATGTCCGTCTCGATGAAGCCCGGCGCAATCGCATTCACGGTGATATTGCGGCCCCCTAGCTCTTTCGCGCACGACTGCGTGAAGCCGATGAGGCCCGCCTTGCTCGCCGCGTAATTGCACTGGCCCGCGTTGCCGATGAGGCCGATGACCGACGAAATGTTGATGATTTTGCCCGTGCGCGCCTTGATCATCGCCCGGCTGAACGCCTTGGTGACGAGAAACGCGCCCTTGAGGTTCGTGTTCAAGACCGTGTCCCAGTCCGCGTCGCTCATGCGCATCAGCAAACCGTCGCGCGTGACGCCGGC
>Ga0316217_10004418_pt1 | contig 15222 bp, 13 predicted proteins | sample 1anoAmetaG_FD_203633 | JGI IMG/M metagenome (GOLD analysis project Ga0316217, IMG submission 203633) | Freshwater microbial communities from Trout Bog Lake, Wisconsin, USA - 1anoA | ecosystem: Environmental > Aquatic > Freshwater > Lake > Hypolimnion/Profundal zone | place: USA: Wisconsin... | reverse complement strand
CCGCGCTCCACGTCTTCCTTGGGAATGCCGCGCAGAAGAAGACCGGCGTTGTCGCCCGCCATGCCCTCGTCCAACTGCTTCTTGAACATTTCCACGCCCGTGCAAACCGTCTGCCGGGTCTCGCGGAAGCCCACGATCTCGCAGGCCTCGCCCACCTTGATCTTGCCGCGCTCGATGCGGCCGGTAACCACCGTGCCGCGACCGGAGATCGAGAAGATATCTTCGATAGGCATCAGGAAGGGCAGATCCACGGCGCGATCGGGGCGCGGTACAAACGTGTCCACCGCCTCCATCAGCTCGTCGATCTTCGCTTCCCAGACCGGATCGCCGTTCAGCGCCAGAAGCGCCGAGCCGCGAATGATCGGTGTGTCGTCGCCGGGGAACTGGTACTTGGAGAGAAGGTCGCGTACTTCCATCTCCACCAGGTCGATCAGCTCCGTATCTTCGACCGCGTCGCACTTGTTCAGGAAGACCAGCACGCAGGGAACACCCACCTGGCGGGCCAAGAGAACGTGCTCCTTGGTCTGGGGCATGGGGCCGTCGGTGGCCGCAACCACCAGGATCGCTCCGTCCATCTGCGCCGCGCCGGTGATCATGTTCTTGATGTAGTCGGCGTGACCGGGACAATCCACGTGCGCGTAGTGCCTATTCTTTGTTTCGTACTCGACGTGCGCCGTGGCGATGGTGATGCCGCGCTCCCGCTCTTCCGGCGCGTTGTCGATCGAGTCGAACGAACGGAACGAGTTCTTCGGGTTGTGCTTCGACAATACCTTGGTAATCGCCGCCGTCAACGTCGTCTTGCCGTGATCGATGTGCCCGATCGTACCCACATTCACGTGCGGCTTGCTGCGATCAAACTTTTCCTTGCCCATGTCTGTTCAGTCCCTTCCGTTAGACTTTCTTCTCATTTACTCCCGGCGAAACCGGGAGCCGAAAACTCTGCGCGCCTCTCAATAGTAGGCGTACACCCTGAAATATCTCTGCCGCAGTTCCGGCGAGACTTCTTCGAGCAGGCGCAAATACCGCTCACGGGTCAATCCCCGATCCGAAACCGAAAGCGAACCGTAGAGCAGCGCCGCATCCTTACCCAGCAGTCCGCGCTCGACAATCGCCTCAAAGTCGCGAATCCGCAGCTTGGCTTTGCGCACGCGGCTGAGGAAAACTTCCACGTCCCGCGCATCGAAGGCCGCATCGATCAGCGCGTGGAACTGGGCATATCCTTGCTCGTCCCGGACGGCTATCGCTGCCTGCTCAAACATCCCTCGCCACCCTCGCCTGCGCTTCAGGCATTTTTCCAACTTTGGAGCGGGAGACGAGGATCGAACTCGCGACCAACAGCTTGGAAGGCTGTGACTCTACCACTGAGTTACTCCCGCAAAAGCAGTTGTCAGTGAGCAGTTTTCAGCGATCAGTCTTTCTTCGCTTCGCCCGAACGATTCAACACTCGAGATCGCGAAGCCTTTACTGAGAACTGACGACTGATCACTGACAACTAGAACCTATGGAGCTGATGACCGGGTTTGAACCGGTGACCTCTCCCTTACCAAGGGAGTGCTCTACCAACTGAGCTACATCAGCCCTACTTAAAACTCCGGGAAGCCCAACTTCAGTTCCCGCTCCCATCGCGGCGAATTCTCTCCGCCTGACGGGCCAACACGGTGCGCAGTGCCAGGCCGCCGATCACAATCAGAGGAAGCCATCGCAACTCGACCGGCCTGCCCATCACGAGAACCTTCCCCTCGCCCATGGTAAACCAGACCAGCACCGCCAAGACCACATAAAGAGCCAGTGCAACCGGAAATCTGCGTTCCAAATCCGAACTCGCGCCAACTAGTCCCTTGCGCTCACCCGGTTGCGGACTTCCGCTCATGCCAACCCCTCAACGCATGGTGCACAGGGGAGGATTCGAACCTCCGTAGCTCCAAGGAGCGGCAGATTTACAGTCTGCTGCCATTAACCGCTCGGCCACCTGTGCCCAACTCTTCCCGCACCCTGCCGTAAACCCTATTCGGCGCATCATGCCCCGCCCGGAAAACCTCCGGTATTTCGGAGCATGCACCTCTGAGGAATCACCGCGGAGGACAGGTCCGGCGCGCGAAACCCGCTCGCCGGTTCAATCTTCATGCCGTTGCCGCACCGTTTGCCGCTTCCCCTTGTGGAGCTGGCGAAGGGATTTGAACCCCCGACCCTCTGATTACAAATCAGATGCTCTACCAGCTGAGCTACGCCAGCCCAATCCACCCGGAAACCGCCCGGTTACCGCAACCGCCGTGCCAAAGTTCCGCGTGGACACACTCCCGCTTCACGCACCCCACGGCACAGAAGTAAAGGTTAGCACACCGCCGTCCAGGGAGCAACCGGAGACGCAAATTCGTCCCGGATCTGCATGGATTTCCCGCCTCTGCGCGGCTCTGACGGCCGGCTATAGATTGAACAACTCCTTGAGACGCCGGGTCTGGGCGCGGCTTACCGGAATCTCCGTTTGCCGCTTGTCGTTCATGCGCAACTGGTAGCTGGACTTGAACCACGGCACCACCTCGCGGATGTGGTTGATGTTCACCACAAAGCCGCGATGCGCCCGCCAGAAGACGGCCGGGTCCAATTGATCGAGCAACTCCTCGAGCGTGCGGCACTTCGAATGCCCTTCGAATGCCTGGGTGACAACGCGGATGACGCCCTCGTCGATGGCCGCAAAGCAGATCTCTGCCTGATCGACCAGCAAGAGCCGGTTCTGCGCCTGCACGATGAGCTTGGCCGGCTGGGGCGTGCGCGAGGCGCCGCGGGGACGATCGAGCAGGCGCAGCAAGGCGCCCAGTTGCGACTCGATTTCCGACTCGGGCAGCGCGCTCCCCGCTTCCTCCGCCCCGCTCCCGGCCAGGCGGCGCTTCACCCGCTCCACGGCTTGCTGAACGCGCGTGCGGTCAAAGGGTTTCAGCAGGTAATCGACCGCGTTCACATCGAAGGCGCGCACCGCGTACTGGTCGTAGGCCGTGGCAAAGACAATCTGCGGCAATGGCTCGATTTCCTGGTCCGCATTCGCCTTGGACTGGTTGCGGTCCATCAACCGCTGAATCACCGCAAAGCCGTCCAGCCCCGGCATCTGCACATCCAGGAAGACCAGGTCCGGGCGGTGCTCTTCGATCAGGGCCACGGCCTCGATGCCATTGGTTCCCTGCGCCACCACATCCACGCCGCCCAACTGGTCGAGAAGATACTTCAGCTCCTCGCGAGCCAGTTGTTCGTCGTCGATGATGAGCGCGGAGATGGTCATGCGAACCGGAAGCTCGATTGTAGGAAGGGAGCCTCTTCGGGTCAATTCCCGCCCCGGCAGAGAGCGACCGGGGCTGCCACGTCCCGACTGCAACGGTGGGGAGCGGAGGCTGGAATTCAGCCACTCTGTGAGGGCGTGTTACTCGCCCAGCACCCGCAGCCGCGCCGGCATGTGGTCGGTGGCCAGCTCATGGCCGCAGCGGGTGCAGAACTGGTCGGTGGCGCGCACCGTGCGGAAACAGTTGCCGCAACTGGCGGCAAGCTGGAAGTCGCACTGCGGACAGAAGTGAAAATCGCTTTGCACGTGCGTGGAACAGGCCGGACAGCGCGAGACCATCGGCTGGCGCAGCAGGAAGTAGAGCACCGCGCCGATGCCGCCCGGCATGACAAAGCAGAGCGCGATCCAGAGTCGCGAGCTCATCGCCCGCCGCGGCGCGTCCTTGCTGACGTAGCCCACCATCAGGAAATACAACGAGGCCAGCAGTCCCCAGGAGAGGTTGAAATAGAGCCGAAGGCCCAAGGGAAAAGGGTGCTTGCTGTCTGGCACCAAGACCAGCCAGAAGTAATACTCCACCAGCACAAAGGCCGCCACGGCGGCCACAATGGACCAGACCGGGATCAGCCGCTCGTCTTCGTTCACGGTAATGGACTCGGGTTCGCGCATAGGTCAGTCCCTCCCTGGGAGGGCCTTTCGGAGGACCAAAGCGAGTTTGGCCCTGTATTCCAATGGACGGGAAAGGGAATTGGGAAGTTGCGGGTACTTGCGCACTGCGGGGAATTTATCCGCGATGAGCGGCTCAGGGCTTGCGATGCAACCAGCCGGCCAGCACCATCGAGGCCAGCAGCGCGGCGCTCAGGAAGAAGGTCCACAGGCTCAATTGCCCCGCCAGCCCGGTCAGGTGTTCCTCGTCGATCAGCGTCGTTCCCGCCCACCAAACCAGGGGCCCGAGAAGCAGAGCGATGACCAGGGCGGCCGCCAGCGCCACACAGCGAATCCGCTTGCGTCCTGCCTTCTGTTCCTGCATCACCCCCAGCGAAGCCAGGACGACCCGCCGCGTGCGATGGGCCACGGCGCATTCCCGATTCGCCTGGTTGCCGGCAAGGGCCGACACCAGGTCGCCATTGGCGCCGTCTTTGCCGTCCGGCCGGGGAGGATTGACCCCACCGCAGCGGTTCACACTGTCTCCTGCCAGCGGGGATGGTTGCGTTCCAGCTTGGGCTTGATCGCCGCCATGCCTCGGTACAATCTCGATTTCACCGTAGAAAGTGGCGACTTGGTCACCTGAGAGATCTCTTCCAGCGACAGTTCCTCGTGAAAGCGAAGCACCAGTACCTCGCGGTAAAGGGTGTCCAGTTCCATCAGCGCCCCGGCAATCCGTTCCCGGTCCTCCAGATTCGAAAAGCGATCGAACGGAGTCGGGTCGCCGTCGGCAACCTCGAAGCTCATGGGGCGATCGTCCTCCCCCCCGGCCTCGAACAACTCATCCAGGCTGGACATCGTCCGCTTGCGCTTCAGGTCGATCACCAGATTGCGGGCAATGGTGAACAGCCAGGTATCGAAGCGCGCCTGGCCGTTGAACTGTGCACCGCGCACCATCACCCGCATCCAGACTTCCTGGAACAGGTCTTCGGAGATTTCGCGGTTGCCGGTCAGATAGAGAAGATAGCGCAACAAACGGTGCTGATAGCGCCCAATCAGTTCGTCCAACAGCCCTGCGTCCTGGCGCTTGAGCCCGGCGGAAACAGCGAGGCTCTCCTGGCGCACCAACTCTTGCTCTGCTGTGGCGGGACCCTGACCGAAGAAGGGGCGAACGGACGCGGCTATACTCATCTCACTTCATTAGACGCCACAACCGCCCGCCGAGTCTCTGAAAAATGGATTTAGCTTCAGATACGTTACTTTCGGCACCAGGCTGAGCGCTCCGGAGCCCGGCCCAAGGGAGTTCAAAAGTTCCCCGACTGGGATACTTGGCAGTGCGGCGCGACCTGACCGCTGATTCGGCAACCCGCGCGCTCTACAGGCCCGCGCCACCAAATTCCGCCCCTGAAGCGCACAAAAAGAGGATCGCCCGGAGTTTGCACCTTCGCGTGCGGCCACTTACAACGTGCTGGAGGACTTGAACGAAGCTTCCCACAATCCCCGGAAAACGTCGCTTTCGGCGATGCTCGACGGGGGCATCTTCTGCGCGGAATTCCGCTCCTCACGATCCAGGGCGCGCAGGGCCGCGCGCAATAGCTCGTCGGCGTTCTCGTAGCGTCCGCTTTCGACTCTGGTCAAGACAAAGTCGTCCAAATCCGGAGGCAGGCTCACCACGGTTCCAGGCATAAGGCACTCCTTAGATCGGTTCCACAATTCATGTGCCCTTTCGGACACGGTTCAAGGTGGCATTTTCTTGAGAAAAATGACCCTTGAGAGCATTGGTTTCGGAGTACAGCAATTGTGGAACCGCTGTCGAGAAGAATCCTACGGCATTGGCTGAATCTCCGCGCTGCAAATTGTCCATTCCTTGGAAGGGGAATCCACTTTGCCATAACAGCCCCTTGGCTGTTTCAGAAGGGGAATTCAGCGTGAGCCGCATGTCCGTCGTTGCGCACAAACGAAGACGCCAGAGACCGAAGTCCCTGGCGTCTCAATCACGGTATACGCGCAGGTTGCTTGGACCATGCGTCGTCCCTTTCAGCCCTGCGACACGGCTTCGAGTTCCCTCGTCTGCCGCATCTTCAGGCTGTGCCGGCGATGGATCTTCGAGTTTCCTCGAATCTCGCATCCTTCAGCGGTACCAGAGGTGAATCTCCGGGGCGCCCCGAATCTTCGTTCCTCCCGTGCCGCCTTGCGATGAGTCCTCGGGCGTCCCCGATTCCTGCATCTTCCAGCTTTGCCGACAGGCGAGTCTCCAGGTTGCCCCGAATCCTCTCCCTCGGCGCCGACCGATGGATCTTCGAGTTTCCTCGAATCTCTCACCTTCCGGCGATCCCGGCCATCGAGTCCCGGTTTCCCCCGCTTCTCCATCCTCCGGCTGTGCCAGCGTCGAATCTCCGGGTTGCCCCGAATCTTCTTCTCCAGCGGTGCCAGCGAATGGATCTCCGGGCTTCCCCGAATCTCGCATCCTCCGGTTGTGCCGCTTCTGCGTCTTCGGGTATCCCCGAATCCTGCTTCTGCGGCTGGGCCGACGATGACTCCCCGCCCGGACTCGAACTTTGCATCCTCTGCCTAGGCCTAGGCGGCGGATGAATCTTCATGTCCCGGCGGCTGTTGCACATTCCCGCCAAACTCTGGATGCATTCTCAATCTCATTTCGGCCTTACCCTTGCCAGCTTAGCCGGCTCCTGTACTGCCTCATTCCTTCGGTTCCTGCATCGTCCTATCTGGCCGAAACTGCGTTTCCAATTCCCTAACGCGTCACCAGTTGGATAGGAGTGTGTACCCGTTCAATCTGTGGAAACAAGTGCAAAAATTGGGTAAATCTGTGGATTTCACCAGTTATGGTGCATAAATCGAATCAAGCCGGAAAATCTGAACCGTTCTCTGTGCAAACAATGCACAATTTCCGCTCTGAGATCAAGGAGGCTCTGAACAAGGCGGGGATTTGAAAGGGCACGACTTCAGAGGCTGCGGAAAAACGAATATTGAGGCACAGTTTTGAAAGGGCACGACTTTAGTCGTGCCGTAAGTAGCTCTAAAATCAACACGGGCTTTAGCCCCTGAGGGACGTTTTTCGGGACTTTCACCTGTTCTTCGGGGTTTTTCCGCAGCCTCTTCAGTCGTGCCGCAAGATGCTGAAAATGAGACGTGGGCTTTAGCCCCGGAGGGATGCCTTGGGAAGATCGGACACTTGACCAGAGGTTCCCTAAGCTGGAAACTCCAACTTTCTACGATTTCAGCCTCCGCCGGTTCGCCCATCTGCGAATCCGCGTCCGTGCCCAGCGGTAGTGGCTGCTGGTCTGCGCCGCGATCCACCGCGACAACGGCCACACCCGCAGCCAGGGATAGAGCTGCTTGCGAAACAGCTCCTCTTCCGGGATCGACCGGGTCAGCTCCAGCATCTTCGCGTATTCGGACTCGAACTCGGCGAGAATTGCCTCGTACTGGGCGTCTTTCCACTTGCGATAGATGCGATCGTTCAGGGCGGGCGTCTGCGTCCACTTCAAATCCGCGGCGGGCGTGCGCGGGCTTCCGCCCTGCAAACCCTCCTCGTACCACCCGAGGAACATCTTCTTCCACTCCACTAGGTGGGCTATCACATCCTTGGCGGACCACTCGTGACACACTCCCGGCAGTTCCCGCTCCTCCGCGCCCAGCCCGTCGAGGCACTTCTTCAGCAAGCGGTACTCGGTCTCCATGGCCTCGAGGAGTTCTTTCTTGGTTTTGGCGATCGGCATCGCGCGCCTCCTGTCCGCACACCGCAAAAGCTCCGTGCCCCATCCTTCCGCAGCCGTATCGCGGAAGGGTGGGATACCACGAACCTCAATCGTTCCTCCCTAGGCGGAAGCCGCCTTCCCCAGAAACTCCGCCAAGGTGATCTTCCGCCCTTCCTGCAACGCCTGGTTACAGAGCGCCACGGTCACCGCCTGGCTCCATCCTGCGTTCTCGTCCGCCAACGGCCGCCGGTGGTTGCGGATGCAATCGACGAACTCCTGGCAAGCCATCAGATCGGCGTCGGAAGCAGCGCCTTTGACCGGCGTCTTGCCTTTGCCGTGATAGGGCTGCTCGGCGCTGTAAGTCGGCCCGGTGATCAGCTTGTGCTGGATGGTCATCTCCGGCGGAATGGCCGAGTTGGGATACCAGGGCTCCTCGTAATAGGTCGCCTCGGTGTGGGTCAGCTCGATGCTGCCGCCGGTGCCGTAGACCCGCTCCTGCGCTCCCTCCAGGCGGTTGGTAGTAATATAACTCGCCTGCAAGGTCTGGCCGCCGGGATAGCGGGCAATGGCATGAACGTTGTCCTCGATCTCGCGCCCATCTTTCCAGTAGTCGATCCCCCCCGAGGCCATCACCGACTCCGGCATCGCGCCGAAGATGGTATTGGCAAAGTTGATCTGGTGCGAACCCAGTTCGGCAAACAACCCGCCCGACTGCTCGCGATAGAGCCGCCAGTTCAGCAGCCGCTCCAGCTTCGCGTCTCCGCCTTGCGGCACCGGCCTGCGCCAGTTGTTGTTGCGGTGCCAGTAGGAGTTGATCTGCGTAACCTGCCCGATCTTGCCTTCCCGGATGCCCTGCAACGCATCCCGGTACCAGGGCGCATAGGCATATTGCAGACCCACTTGCAGCATCTTGCCGGTGCGCCGCGCCGCCTCGCGAATGCGGTTGCAGTCCTCCAGCGTGCGCCCCATGCTCTTTTCCCCGTACACCGGACGGCCGCTCTCCAGCGCGGCGATCGTGTGCTCGGCGTGAAGGCCCAACGGCGTGGACACCATCACTGCGTCGATGTCCCTGGCTTCGAGCATCTTGCGGTAGTCGCCGTACGCCGCGGTCTGCTCCCCGGTCACCCCGCGCCCCTCGGTAATGCGCGGCTCGTAGATGTCGCACAGGCCGCTAATCCGCACGCCGGGCACGCGCAGCAACATGCGCATCATGTGCTGGGCCCGGCTGCCCACGCCGATCACGCCCACATGCACCCAATCGCTGGGAGCAATCTTGTGCGGGGATCGACAACCATCCAGCCCGAGCGATAGCGCGCCTAGTCCCGCAGCGGCCAGCCCGATAAAGTCGCGCCGGTCCATCAATTCTGCCTTCGTATCCATGAAGCCCTCTTTCTAAGAAAGTGAATTCTCTCCCGGCCAGTCGTGGGCCAGGCATTCCATCTCTTCGCCACGGGGATAAACCCAGAGCGCGCTGCACGCGGGGAACCCCGCCAGCGCGGCGCTTCCCTTTTCATAACCCATGAGAAACATCGCCGTCGAGAGTGCGTCGGCTAGCGTGGAGTTGGGCGCCAGAACGGTAACCTGCACGACTTGCCGCTCTGGCGCGCCCGCATCCACGCCCCGCGCGAGAGGATCGATCAGGTGGCCATAGATCCGCCCGTCCCGCGTAAAGCTCTGCTCCCGCACGCCCGAGGTCGAGAGCGCGCGGCCGCCCAGGCTCACTTCGCATAGTGGCTGCGCCGCATTGGCGGGGCTGGCAATGCTCACCGGACAATCCCCGGCGAATTCCCCGTCGGTTGCCGCGATGCTGCTTGACCCGGCGTCGATCAGGCCCCCCACTCCCGCGGCCCGCAGCACACCCAGCGCGCAATCCACCGCATAGCCCTTGGCGATCGCGCCCAGATCCAACTCCATCCCCGGCCGCAGAAATTCGACCGTTCGCCAGGCCGGGTCGAGTTCGAGATGCCGCCAGCCGCTCGCCTCCTGCGCCTCTTTGAGCGCCTGCGCCGTGGGAATGTGTGGCTCGTGCTCCGCGAATCCCCAGGCCCGCGTCAACCGGCCCACCGTAATATCGAAGGCGCCGCCGGTCTTGCGGCTCACCTCCTGGGCGGCGGCCAGCAATTGGAAGACCTCGGGGTCGGTGACCATGGGCCCCTCGCCGGCCAGGCGATTGATGCGGGAGATCTCGCTCGCCGGGCGAAAGCGGCTGAACGTCCGCTCCACGCGATCGATCTCCTCGAAGATGCTTTGAAAGCAGGCCTGGGCCTCGGCGGAGGATTCCAGATAGGCGGTAAACTGCGTGCCCATGGCGAGATGCGAGGCGCGAAGCAGGCCGGCCGGGCTTGCTTCTGAGGCCTGTCCCCAGGGTCCGGAAAGCAGCGCGGGACAGCTCCAGGAAGCGCCGTTGCGCCGCTCCCCGCCGCTCTCCAACCCCGGTTCCATCCGCATTCCAACCCCGCTTGGTATTTTTCGAACTAACAAATAATTGTCATGATATGCGCCCGGCTTGACCCGCGTCCAATGCGCCCTGGGCCGGCCTAACCTCCTGGCTGGGTGCCCAAGAAATAGACTACAGCCGGGCAACTTCGGAATCCCGCAGGCCTTGGCGAGAGGGGGCTCAGGCCGATCGTTTGCTGGGCGATGCGGGTACGGCTCTGCCGCAGGCAAGCTGACTGCGCCATGGTCGCTGCCGCGCCAGCAACCTCGCAACGCAGGAATGCGTGCCTGGATTGCTCCAGGCACGCATTCGCGATCGTTCGATTGTCTTCATTGCCACACGAAAAATAATGGTCGGGACGGGCAGATTCGAACTGCCGACCCCTCGCACCCCAAGCGAGTGCTCTACCAGGCTGAGCCACGTCCCGACACAATGCAGCCGGCTCGGAAAAGCCGGCTTTGGGGTCCAGATCAGTTTACACCAGCCAGGCCTGGCGCGCTGGCGCGGAAGCGGGAAAAGCCCCGGTTTTGGATAAAAAGCTGGAAAGGCGCCCCGCGCGGCTCGATCTTTTGCTCATTCCATGAGCGTTAGGGGATTTCTGCCCCCCCGCTTCGGCGCTCCGGCGAAGAGTTGCTCCCCAGCCCGGCTCCGTCCTTGTAACATCTAGAGCAGAGTTGGAACAGGAGCGCCAAATTCATGAAGATGCGGCCAGGGACACAAACGGGATTTCTGCTGTGCGGTAAGGAATGGATCGAGGGCGAAGCGTTGGAAGTGCGATCGCCGTGGGATCAGGGGCTGGTGGGACGGGTCACCGTCGCCACGCGCGCCGACGCCCGCCAGGCCGTGAACCATGCCGTGGCCAGTCTGCGGCGCACCCGCGCCCTGCCCCGCTGGAAACGCCGCGAAATCCTCGAAGACGTGGCCGCCGCCCTCATCGAGCAGAAGGAGCGGTTCGCGCAACTGATTGTGGCCGAGGCCGGCAAGCCAGTGCGCCTGGCGCGCGCCGAGGTGGATCGCGCCGTGATGACCTTCAAGACCGCCGCCGAAGAGGCCGCGCGCCTGGGCGGCGAGAGCCTCCCCATGGACCTGACCGAAGGCAACGAGGGCCGCTGGGGCCTGGTGCAGCGTTTCCCCATCGGCCCGGTGCTGGCGATTACGCCCTTCAACTTCCCCCTGAACCTGGTGGCGCACAAGCTGGCTCCGGCCATGGCCGCCGGATGCCCGGTGATTCTGAAGCCCGCGCCGCAGACCCCCTTTACCGCCCTCGCCCTGGGCGAGGTGATCTTGAAGGCCGGATGGCCGGGCGAGGCGCTGGCCGTGCTGCCGCTGAGCAACCTCGATACCGCCTGGATGGCCGAGAAGGAAGACCGCATCAAGCTGGTCAGCTTTACCGGTTCGGCGAAGGTCGGTTGGGAGCTGAAGGCCCACTCCGGCCGCAAACGCGTCCTGCTGGAACTAGGCGGCAACGCGGCCTTGATCGTTCATGGCGACTGGCCTGATCTGGACGACGCCGCCACCCGCACGGCCTTCGCCGCCTTCGGGTACGCCGGCCAATCCTGCGTGAGCGTGCAGCGCGCGTTTGTCGAGCGCAAGGTCTTCCAGACGTTTCTGTGGAAGGTGGTGGAGCACACCGCCAAGATGGTGGCCGGCAATCCCGCCGACGAGTCGGCCGAAGTGGGGCCGCTGATTCGCCCCGGCGAGGCCGAGCGCATTGAAGCCTGGGTCAAGGAGGCGGTGGAAGGCGGCGCCAAGCTGGTCGCCGGCGGTGAGCGCCGCGGCTCGGTGGTCACCCCGGTGATCCTTACCGGGACCAAGACGGGCATGAAGGTGCGCGACGAAGAGGTCTTCGGGCCGGTGATTTGCATCGAGCCCTACGACGACTTCGAACAGGCCCTGGCCGATGTGAACCACTCGAAATACGGGCTCCAGGCCGGCCTGCTTACGCGCGACGCGGGCCGCATCCTGACCGCCTATCGCGAACTCGAAGTCGGCGGGCTGATCGTCGGCGATACGCCCAGTTGGCGTCTCGATCCCATGCCCTTCGGCGGCATCAAGGACTCCGGACTGGGCCGCGAAGGCATCCGCTCGGCCATCGAGGAGATGACCGAACCGCGCATGTTGGTCATGGCCGGGCTGGGCTAAGCTCGACCGGACTGCCGGAAGGACCGCGTTCCCCCGTTTTGCAGTGCGTCAAGCCGGGGGCGTCGCGTCGTCCGTACCGTTGCCGATGGCGCGGATCTCTTGCTGATGGGGCAGGAAGCGGGAAATGTAATGGATGGGATCCTCGGCCGCAGCCATCTGCGTCAGGTGGTACCGCCATACATCCGGCTTGGCGGTGCGGCGGGTGAAGGGCTTGCGCGTTACTTCCAGCACTTTGCCCTGTCCGTTGACCCGGTGATAGGTGGAGTTGGGGACCGCAAAGCTGATCTGCGAGCCGTCCCGCCAGAAAAAGCGGGCGAAACCGTGAGAAAACAGCAGCGTGTAGTGCCGGCCCTGCTGGGACAACAACGGTATGGCCTGCTCGGCGCCCGGCCATACCGGCTGCACATGCCCATGGAACCAGCGCCGGAACTCGAATCCGTTGAACTCGGCAAGATGGATCAGCCGCCGTAGAATCTCTTTCCGATTCGCGCTACCAGCAATGGAGGGGAGATTCGGGGAAGTCGGCATAGCTACCTTTACGAGCCCGCGGCGGCAAAGCCGATCTTGCGGAGTCCGTTTTCTATTCAACTGAATCGATTTTGCTTGGCGCGGGTGCGGACGCATATCCCCCAAATGGGAGAAACCTTGTATTTATGTGAAAATTGCTGCTAGGCTGTTCAACACCGTACAAAAGTCTTACGAGATTTATGGTATGAATATTTCCGCCGAGACCGTTTCCTCCTTGCTGGGGAGCCTGTATGAGGCCGCGGCCGCGCCAGAGCACTGGCCGGGGTTCTTCACAGAGTTAAGCGCGTGTGCGCAAGCCCAGGCCTCGTATCTCGTCCTGGTGGATCCCGGGGGGCACTGCGATATTGCTCTCAACCCTGGGTTCGATCCTGCCTGGCAGAGTGCCTACTCCGAGTATTTCTACCGCAAGGATATTCTCCTGGACCGTTTTGTCGCTTTGAAGAACGCGCACGGCGATTGGATTGGAACCAGCCAGTCGGCTGTCTCCGACCAAGAGTATCGGGGATCCTCCCTTTACAACGAGCACATCAAGCCGCAGGGCCTGCTTCATCATTGCGCGGCCGTACTGGGTGGGCTCGACGGGGGGATTGAAGGCGGACTCGGCATGTTGCGGGCTCCCCGCAGCAAGCCGTTCGCCGACGAAACGATCGCCCTGCTCGCCCTGCTCGCTCCCCACCTCAAGCGCGCTCTGAACACCCATCGCGCGGTCAGCGAGTTGCGCAACCGCAACGAGGAGTTGCGGCACAGCGTAGAAGTTCTTGGCCAGGGTTTGATCCGTCTGGATGCGCGCGGGCAGGTTACGCAGATGACCTTTGCGGCCCAGGCGATCCTCGATGCCCGCAACGGCCTCGTGCTGGAAGCCGGCTCGCTTCGCGCCAGCGTCCCCAAAGAGCAGTTGCGGCTGGCGGAATTGCTGGCCGGCGCCGTGGCCACCGGCTCTGGGCGCGGCACGGAGGTTGCCGTCCGCTGCTCCAAGGCCGCAGCGCCCCAAGCCGGGAGCGAGACCCTGTGGACACCCCCCTCCGGCGGAGCGATGCTCATCTCCCGCCGGCCGCCGGCCAAGCCTCTGCGCCTGGTGGTCACGCCTTTCCATTCCCGCGCAGGCATTTTGGACGAACGCCCAGTGGCCATGGTCTTCCTGAACGACCCGGACGCACGGCCCGCGTCCAGGTCGGCCATCCTGCACGATCTCTACCGCCTGAGTCCCACCGAATGCCGGCTGGCCGAGTTCCTTGCCCAGGGACTCGATCTGGCGGGCGCAGCCGATCTCCTGGGAATGGCCGCCGGGACGGCGCGCTTCCACCTGAAGACGATCTTCCGCAAAACCGGCGCCGGACGCCAGGCGGAACTGATGCGCCTGTTGCTGGCCCTGCCGGGAGGCTGGGAGAGCGGCGCGTAGGCCGTTACCCCTCAGCCGCTTTCCTCAATCGCCGCCGCCCGGGATTCCTGAAGGCATTCGCGAGAGCCCCCGAAAAAAAAGCGCCCCCCGGCTATTCCTGCCTGGATCGATCCAGGTCTAGTAAGCCGGAGGGGCGAGGAGCCGCAATCACAAGAAAATGAGTTGTCCGGCAGTACTCTCCGGGGCAAATCTCTTCGCCGCGCAGGGTGATGCCCTTTTCACATTTTCTGGACCGAAAGCAAATGTATTTGCAAATTACCGAGCGGGGAAGGTTCTATCGGGTACCACTGCGGCCAATTCGACCTAAACGTTTATGATGATTCGGTTTATTCTGTCGTGGACAAGTACATTCTCTGCACGTATGATACGCAATGCAGTTGGTTTCACCCCTCTGGTTGTACTGAAACAAGCCGTGCTTGACGCGCGGCTTCCGTCCAGGCCCGGTTGACTTGGCCAGATCACCCTTACCGTTGCCGTTGCCGAAAGCCCAACCGATTCTTTGGTTCCCGGCTTGAGAAGCACGCGCTCTATTGGGGCGTTGTCGGCGGAGGGCCCATGGGATGAGACAATTTTCGAGGAGTTTGAGATGCCCGTGGAGTCGAAATCAGCAGAGTTTCCTGCAATAGACGCTGCCCCAGAGGCCGGCGCTGTCCGAGAACAGTTGGAGCGGCTTGTGGCGCATCCGCTCTTTTCCAACAGCAAACGTTATCCGGTGTTGCTGGCCCATGCCGTCGAGCAGACCCTTCTGGGAAATGGCGCCGAGCTCAAGGAGCGGAGCATCGGCATCGAGGTTTTCGGGCGGTCTCCCAGCTACGATGCCAACGCCGACCCGGTGGTGCGGATCACCGCCGGCGAGGTCCGCAAGCGGCTCATGCAGTACTACTACGATTCCTCCCACGATGGCGAACTGGTGATCGAACTCCCCGTCGGCTCCTATGTCCCCGTCTTTCATGCTTCCGAGCGTACTCCGGTACCGGCCCCCGATCCGCCGGTTCAATCCGCCGCGCCGCTTGCCCCGCCACTTGCGCCTGCTCCCCGACCGCATTTCCGCCGGTTCCGCTGGCCGCTGATCGCAGGCTTGACCCTG
>Ga0316217_10004416_pt1 | contig 15231 bp, 11 predicted proteins | sample 1anoAmetaG_FD_203633 | JGI IMG/M metagenome (GOLD analysis project Ga0316217, IMG submission 203633) | Freshwater microbial communities from Trout Bog Lake, Wisconsin, USA - 1anoA | ecosystem: Environmental > Aquatic > Freshwater > Lake > Hypolimnion/Profundal zone | place: USA: Wisconsin... | reverse complement strand
CCTGCGCATCTGCTGCAGGAGAAGTCCTTGCGGCGAGGGCTCCAAGACCTGGGACAACTGGGAAATGACCGTCTACAAACGCTATATCGACCTCGAGTGCACCGCCTCCCAAATCAAGGAAGTCACCTCAATCACCATCCCCAGCGGAATAGAAATCACCGTAGACTTCAGAACCGCAGCATGATGAGCATCCTTATCTGTATGTCACCCACTCTCAATTCCTACCAACCAACTCTTCATCCTTCATTGCTGCTCTTCATCTAGCACTGTCGCTCTCATCTAGCATTGTCCTATGCTCATGCATTCTATTGCTGCTGATGAGTGAGAATGGAACATAGTTAATAACCACATCAGGAAGCTGGAGCACAGCAGGGTTTATGGTCTGGACGATAAACTGTTCCAGCAGGGCAGGAGAAGCAGGCGTTGCTTCCTTCTTCATAGTAGGTTCCCGGAGCACAACTGGCACAACTTTTGCCATTCCATATGGGAGTGCTGCCTGAGCAGGGAGCCAGGCAGGTCGATCCGTTGAAGTTGGGGTATCCTGCTGGGCAGTCACAGCTTTGGGTGGTGGGGTTGTAGATTTGGTTTCCATAGCAGTTTATACAACGTGAAGTCTTTGGATCCCAGTAGCTTGGGGAGCTGCAGGATGTGCAGACGTTGTCTGGGGTGATGTAGGGTTTGTCCGTAGGGCACACGCAAGAGCCCACTGTGAGGTTGTAGTAAAAGGAGACTGGGCACATCATGCAGCTGAGTTTGGTGGGGTCCCAGGTTCCAGGGGCAGGACAAGCCACACACTTTTTCAAACTGTTAAGCAGGGTGCCAGCAGGGCACACACAGTTTTTGCCAACTGAGTCGTATATTTGAGAAGGATCACATCCTCCGCAGCTCTTGGTACTATTGTCCCATAGTCCACTGGGACAGCTGATGCAGGTGTTGCTTGCGCTGATATATGGGGTATTGTCAGGACAAACGCATAGATAGCTGCTGTTACTGGCTAGTGTTGGTGTAACGGGAGTCAGTATGAAGGTTTGAGGGCAGACCACGCATTTGCCCGTTGTTTTGTCGTAGACATCGCTTGGACAGTCACTGCACTTTCTGGTGGTGGGGTTCCACGTCTTGGGTGGGTCGCAGGCGATGCACACTCCCGATGCTTCTATGTATGGGGTGGCGGGGGGACAGATGCATCTGTAGGTGCCAGGCTAGAGTATCATTCCGTTGGGACAGCAGTTGGTGCAGCTGCACTGCTGGTGCGTCAGCCTCAGCGTCCGGACCGCAACGGCTAAAAAGATCGCTAAAACCACTGCCTTTTTAAATGTCATTGATTAGATTTGATTAAAATTTATTTTATCAATTTCCCCCACAATAATAATGAAAGACTACGACCATCACTTGCGCTGCTCCCCCCTCTGCATGGTCCTGCTGAGCAACTCTGCAGTGCTGGCCGACAGGTTCAGCTTCAGGCTCATCTGTTTTAGCTGCTCGCTGGGGTTGTACCTGTTCAGCTTGGATGACAGGCCTTTCAGCTCGCTTATCTTGCTGTCGTAGAACTGTGCGCCCTCGTTTCTGAATTTCCTGAGATCTGCGATTCCCTGGCTCATCTAGGCTTTGACCACTTTGGACTATTCAAGGGTTTTGGCTATGCCCTCGGCTTTGATTGAGGTGCTGGTCGGGATGGATTCCTTCTTGGGGGACACTGCTGAAGTGGTCTGGAATTAGGGCCTGGCCTCGGAAACATCATCGTTGTCGTAGCTGTTGTCTAAATCACTTTTGAGTCGCTCCTTCTATCTAAAGATATCATTGAGTTTGTTATTGGAGGTTCTGACGCGTTCTAGCAGAGAGTTGTGGGTGTCGAAGCCTCGCTAGCTTTTGGCCACGAGTTTTCTAGAACGAATGAGGGAATTGAGGGCTGGGCCGATCAAATCGGATTCCCTCTCCGAACGTTCAGAGATAGGTTGCAGGCTGCAGCTGTCCTTCTTGTTGTTCAGCTCATTCTCGATGATGCTCAGCAGCCGCTCATTGAACTTCAGCAAGGTCTCTATCTCCGTCTAGTGCTGCGCATTCAGGTCCTTCTGCCGCTCTATCTCTTCAATGATGCTCTCCACCGACCTGCGCAGCTCTTCGTTCTACTTCTTCAAGCTCTCCGCCATATAATAATTCTTTGAAAACCTCAAAAATCCAGTGAGTTTTTATGAAGAGTTGAGGGCCACAGTGGATATCTGGCGAGGATGTAGCCGAGGAGGTGTTAATGGAAGTGGGAATTTTAAGGCGAGTGGAAAGCAAATAACCAATACTAGTGAATAGGCCTAAGTAATTTTAGTGAATAAGATGATTATTATATGTGAATAAAGGATGAGCCGATGACTAAACTCAAAACCTTCAGAAACAACTGTTCTATCCCGTATCCGCAACTAAATGTGTCCAGCGAGGCAGAAAAGTACATAAAATAAAAAAATAACCAGCTTTCCCACATCCAAGTGAGGTCGCAGAATTGGCTATAATCTGATGGCACGGCTGTTGGAGGGTTGGGTAAGTGTTTGGGATGGGTCTGGGCGTTTGTGATTTTTATGAGTGGCTCCCGGATCATAATTTATCAGTCGCATTTAAATCCTAACACTTATAATTATTGTTGGGCAAGTAAAGAGATATCGATGAAGCAACACTCTCTTGCAGAATGCCTGCTCCAACTCAGAGGCAAGCTCCAGCTAGAGGGAACTTCAGACGACAACCTGCTCACCTTTGACCAGCTCCACGCCCAGATCACCCGCTAGGCCCACCAGCACCACCACCTGGCCGCCTCCCTCACCTAGAAATAGGCCGAGCTCAAGCTGACCCACAAGAAACTCAAGAAGACAACCAACAAGCTCACTAGGAAGGCGGAGGAGTGCGAGTCCCTGAAAAAAGAACTGACACGTTTCAAAGACATTTACCAGGATAAAGTTGAACTCTTCAGAGCCCAGGCCGAGGGTTTCAGGTAAGATCCAGCCGCGTGCCGGCCCCAGCCCAGGATAAACATGAGGAAAAACAAGCTAGCCTAAGAGGGCTCCCAGTGCTAGATTTTAAAAGAGTCCGCCTTCAACGAATTGTCAGCCCACAACCAGATCCTCAGGACCAGACTCCAAGAGACACAGAAGGCACTGTTCGAGGAGAAAATCCAGAGGGAAACCCTGGCCTGCCTCATGGAGGTGGAGCAGGACAATTCTGAAGATTTGGAAAATGAGCTGATCAAGGATAATTCTACTGACGATGCTGGGTCGCAGCGGGGAGATCTCCTGGAGTTCGAGGACCAGAGCTAGGTGGGACAGGAAGACCAGGGCCAACCTCTGAAACCTTTTGTCCGGAAGGAAAATATTCTTTCGCGCATATGGCAGTACGGCGAAACGATGTACCACAAGCTGACCCGCAGGAATTGAGTGATATTGCACCATAAATTCCACAACCACTACAAGTTGCATTTTATACTACCCCAACTCATATTAAAGAATATATCCATTCGACATGCCGATGGCAGCTTAACTTGCTCAAGATATGAATCTTACTCAATGAGCCAATCCAACCCAAATGCTGAGGCCAAATCACTAAATCCAACCAGAACACTCAAACATATTTCTATATACAAGCACCATTTACACCTAATCTTACCAACCATCCAATCTCATGGATTTCACTTACACTAAAAAAGTTGGCGCCTTGTTGGTCCCACTCAACTTCAACCTCCCCACCGGCCGCATCAGCAAGAACTCCTTCACAGTGGGCCGCAGCCCGACCTGCGACCTCGTGCTGACCCAGTCCTACATCAGCCACGTGCACATCACCATCTACCGTCGTTCGCAGGGCAGAGGCCAGGAGTACACGGTTGTGGTAAACAGCAAGAACAAAGTGTACCTGAACAGCACCGCGATCAGTGACTCCAAGAACCGGCTGCTCAAGAACAACGACTAGATCTGGCTGGTGCATCGCAGCATGGTACCCAATTGCCGCTAGATTGGCTTCGTATTCAAAACAGAAGATATCAACTAGAATTGGAATATTGTATAAAAATATGGGAGGGAACTCAATGCCCTCGAAACGTTTGCAGCAGAAATCAAACAGCTTCTCAGGTGCACACGCTGCAACTCCATCATGCCCGCTCCTATCAATCTCCAGCCTTGCTCCCATAAGGTCTGCGAAACCTGCGCCCTTTGGATGATTGAGAATTTGGCTGATAAATGTCCAGATAAGGATTGCAATAAGAAGGTTGTAATTCTCATGGAAGATTCTTCCTTCAACAGTGTGTTAACAGCCTACAACAGATACAAATTTGGATCAGCCAAGACCAATAAGAGTCATTATTTTGCCGAAACACCCTACCTGATGCAAAAATGGATCAAAACTCACAGAAAGAAAAGTGAGACCAAGCAAGCTTAAGATTCCGTCCCTAAAAGTGTTTAGAACTCAACCAAAGTAAACTAGTCTCCTCCTAATTCCGCAAGAAACTAAAAGCAATAGTAGCCCAAAATAACTAAAAAGAGTGCATACATTTTCAAAGCTGTATCAGGAATACATTTTCCCCGCATCAACTTCAACGAATTTTTATAAATAAAGAAGGTGGAAGAGCAAAATCCTGCATCCAAAGAAGAACTAACCGACTAAGACTTTGAGCAGCTGAGGAGTGAGCTAAAAGAACTGCAAACAATAACAGAAGCTGGCTTGATCTAAGAACCACAAATCGTATGGAAAGATTCACAGTCATAGACTTAAAGGCAAGAGAGTACTTTGCAATCAAATTAAACACAGAGCAAAAAGTTTCAGAAAATGGATTGCTGCCATTGCAAGAAAAGTTTTCCTTTTCTTAGCCCTAAAAGCATAACTGAAATGCAATGCCAAATATGCACTAGTTTCTTCTGCAACAAATAATTCCCACCATGCAAAAACGGGGACCAACCCCTAAGATCTCTCAGCTAGAGGCTGAGAATAATAAGCAAGGAAAATGTTCTAAGTATTGTTTAATAGAAAGTCAAAAGAATTGTTTGCAATAAGTTATTATCTAGCATAAGATAATTGAGCTAGTTGGGGCATCTATTCAAGTCTGTCTTAGTAAGATCAGGGGAAAGTTACAACTATTTTTTAGTAGGCAGCAATAATTAGATCAAAAGATATCAAATCACGATAGCAAGCTGCGTTTGTGACTAGTGCTGGCGCTCACTCGCTCGTCAGATGCTACTTAGCTTCCTCAAGTACCACTAAAGCAAGCTAAGGATGTTCAGCCGCAAAGATATCGAAGAGGTGGTTGCTGAAGTGAAAAAACAATCCCTGAAGTGATTCATGAAGGACAATAATCATTGATTTTGTTATTTTGCTTAAAATACTAGTTTGTGTTATGTCTTGATGGTTTCGAAATATAAGAATTGTTTCTGATGGCTTACTGTCATACCTCAGATTTAAATATTCGATTACAAGCTTACCCCATATAAACAAATGATCAAAGTAGACCTATAACACAACCTCAGCTCACTCCGCATCCCTTAGTTGCGACTCGATCCACAAAGCACTGTCCTTGCGCTCAAGGAAAACATTGAAAAAAGATATGGATCTGAGCCTCCTTACATTAGGCTCACTCTCAAAAACAAAAAGGGCTAAGTAGTTACCCAAATGGAAGAAGAACTTAGAACTCTTGACTTTTATGGAGTCCAGAACGGAATGATCATCAGCATTGTTGATCTCAATCCAGCCTCAATCCTCAAAGAAATAGAAAACTCGAATCAAGTCTAAAAATACGTTATGTCTGAGTAAGCCTATGACCAGTTGCCTGACAACTTCAGAAAATGGAAGCATCAATTTTTGCTTTAAAACCCACAAGTTAAGAACACACTCACTGGCTAGACCTAAATCTGCGATCCAGAGTACCTTGTGGGAGTGGCCAACACAATGATCATTGGCCAACGCTGCCAGCTTTAAAACGGGGCCAGAGGAGAAGTTAGATATGTTGGCAAGGTCCCAGAGTTTGGGTTTGGATATTTTGTGGGAGTATTGCTTGATTAGGCTCAGCCTGGGCTAGGAAATGGAACTCTTTCTGGCAACTATTACTTCCATGCCCCCGATGGCTGCGGATACTTCACAAGACCCACCAAAATAGAGCTTGGAGATTTCCCAAAAATAGAGGAAAACGATGAAATTTGATGTTTTCTGAATAATATGTAATAATTGTCAAAAAAACTTTTTCAGATTTTGAGAAGAATTTGTGCTTCAAATTAATAAAAAGGCTTCTCAATCATTGTTTTATAGCTGCTAATAAAAATTCAAAAAGAGCGAATTTTGAAGGCTTTGACTAAAATGAAGTGTTTATCATCTTTACAACTAATCGGAAGATTTGGGAATCAAAACAAAAAAGTTGAGCGATAAAATGACATAAAAACAATTGAATTTGGTTCTAAATTAAAAACACTTACATAAATTTAACGAACTTAACAAGTTTTTAAATTCTCAATCAGTTTTCATAGATTATCATACAATAGAAGACTATAGCCAACTAAAATCGTTACTCTTTTCATAGGGGATTAGAATAATTTTAGTCTATGCTACAATTATAATTATCTAATAATGGAAGAAGACCTTCACAAAACAGTCAATATATAATCTTTTACCTATTAGAACCACCTATTAGCAGCAAGCAGAGATAGTAAAATATATTTAGCAACCACTTCGCAAAACAAAAACCTGCGACCTCTGGTTTTCAAAGGCTATCCTGAAGTAGTTTTGAATGACCCTATCAAATAAAAAAAGTTCATCCAAGAAGTCAAGTTTCTGTGGGAACTCAGCTAAAAATAAAACATCCTGCAAATATTGTCGCAAAACTACAGAGATAGAATGGTGTTCATCGTCACTGAGTATTGCTAAGGAGGCAACTTGGCCCATGCTATAAAGAATTATGGGCCTTTTTCTGAAGAAAAGTCGATTGGATACATCAAACAAATCATCAATGGCTACAGATCAATAAACATGGCTTCTATCATTCACAGAAATCTGTAACCTTCTAACATCCTGATCAATGGTCTTGAGTTGAAGATTGGAGATTTCAGTGACTCAATATAACGAAAAGATGCCTTAATAACCTCTAAAAGAGAAGAAATCGTAGGTCATTTGGCTTTTCAAGCTCCCGAAGTTCTCGAAAAGTATAGCTACAGCTAAAAGTCAGATGTTTATTCCATCGGCTTGATTTTTCTTTCAATGCTAAAGGGTTCATCTTTATTGAATGGCTTGAGCAAGAGATAAATAGTTTAGCAAATGAAAATTTTCAATATTTAAGAAATGTTTGGTCAAAGCCTGAGTAATAAAAGTAAAGGCTTTCTGTAAAAAACCTTAAATTACGATGTTTAAGAGAGAATGTAAGTCTAATAAATGCTAAACTACAGCTTCTACGAAATTCCTCAGCTGCCATTTTCCAAATTTTCCAATTTCGAAGATGAAACTCCTGCAAAGTCATTTTCAAAGATTGAAATAGCTTCTCCAAAGCACCAGCCTAGTTCTAAGATTGTAAAGTTGTTAGAAATAATAAATGATTCTGTGCCTCAAAAGTCAAAAAGAAAAACAAGCGCAACTTCTATTCGTTTGAGAATCTCATAAGAACTTGATTTCACTAAATTTCAAAACCAAAACCAAAAAGACATCAGTATTTTCATTCCTTCGAAGAAATAATTTGATGCAGCAAAAAGATTTAGCAAAAAGAACTAAGTTGGTAAGAAGCCTATAGTAGATAATGTTGAGTTTGAACCCAGTATCATGGTGATTCCAAGTGAAAAAGATCATTCCACCAGTTCCAAAAAATCTTTCAAATTCTATGCGAAAGATGATGTTATCATATAGGAAAAGCCTCAGCAATACAATTAATCTAATGAGATCATTGAGACCAAGCCGAAAAAGAACAGAAATCATTAATTTACAGCCAGCACTTTGAACTCTTAAAGGAAGAGAATGAAAGAAAATACTTTGAAGACTCCTTCTTCAAGAATTACCTCTTCAAAAAAAGGATCTTCAATTAAAGTTTTTGTCCATTCCCCTGTAAAAGAGTAAGCACACTACAAATAATCGCAAACAACTATCAAGCTGAACCTTAATTCATAGTCTTTGGATATTGGATTGCTGTTGAGTCAAATCGATATGGCTCGTTTTCTCAGTAGAACTCTTTATTATGTTTAAAAATTCAAAGAAATAGAAACTTAGAAACTGCAGGAAACGCTTTAAGGTCTCCGCTTGAAAATTTTCAATTAAATTAGGCAGTTAACATTGGTTGATTAGAGGCTGGCTGAACCATTCAAAAAATCGGCTTAGTATCCCCAAATTCTTGAGATTGTGAGCATTTACGAGTCAAAATGCACTAAGCCAGCTATATTTTATTCCTATTAGGAAGCAAATTAGCTACTGCTGGTTGTCATTTAGGAAGCTTTCTAGAAGATAAAAGGGTCCACAAAGATGAGTCAAGTTAAAATCAAGGCTTTAGACTACTTGATAACTTGTTGGGAGCTGATTAATCTCTTGAAAAAACGCAATCTCTAAGTTTTTCAGAGATAATCCAACATTGAGCAAATAATAAACGATAAGAAGGAAGAGGTTTATAGGTGTAGCTTCCTTGAAGTTTATGAGAGGATGTTGGCTCTGCAACTAATTGACTAATCATGAAACCTATTGTATTATGTTTTTTATAAATTTTGATTTCAATAATTATTATTGACGAAAAAGAAAGCTGCCTTTGTAAGCTTTGGAGAAGTTTACAGAAAGAGCAAATCTGGAATAAAAAAACCTGAATTGTTTTCAAAGTTTGATTATTATATATTCTCAGTTATTATAATACGCCTAAAATTGCTTTTCCAAAGAGAGAAACCCATTCAAATTATCAGCACCCAAAAAATCAGTTTGAAATTTTATTTTCAAGTTTTTGAAAATCTGAGTTTGGCTAGTGTATCAAAATGGTCGGTTTCTTAGTGTCCATTCGACTTCGTTTTATTAATCAACTTATAATGTCAGACGAGCTATCAGGAGGGCAAAGCACCAGTTATGAAAGGCAGCAGAGCAAGGACTTCATAAAGCTTTGTAGAGGAACTCGTGGCTACAAGATGAGGCTGTAAGATATAAAGAGAGTTTACCAGTTGAGCGCACAGATGCCACCTCACATTCCCAAGTATAAGTCTCACGAAGAAAATAATATTTCACATCAAAGAATGGTGAAACCTTCGTTTTTTGATTGATTTACTTTATCTTTTCAAAATTAACACACTATTTTGAATTTTACTCATTTGAGTCTGAAAGTTAAAGCTTAGGGGAAGGCCTAATCTAGCATTATACTTACTATTAATAACCTAATTTCTCAAATTTGCCCAATTTCCCTCCAATCCACTCAATAATCATCATCTTATATTTTTTTATCGCTAAGGCTAGGAGTTGGAGTATATGCGATTTTTCGAGCTTATTTAGGTTATAATAGAGCAAAGCTCCAAACAATAAATCTCCAAGGTCCAAATTTCTCTATGAAATCCACTCTCTATCCTTTTGATGTTACTTTTACTGTTGGCTTTAAAATTTGGATTGTTTTTTTGAAAAGATAGGAGTTCTTCCTCAGTATTTTGCCACATTTGTTACAAAATAACGCTTATGGCATAAATTGGGCCTAAAAGCATTTCTTGCAGCTTCCTCTAAAGCAAAAAATAGTTTGCTCAATGAAGGATCTTGAATGCGTTTACCATTTCATCTCCAGAAAACGTCGAGGAGGTCAATTTTTTGATGATTATCTGTGTGAAAAATCCTTCTGAACTGTTTTAACTAAGAATCTCTGTGTCATTTGCTTTACTTTAAAAAGCAAAATTTGATATCTCTAACTTTTTAAGATCATGTTTTCTAAATCGAAAACATAAGAAAATTTTTTATATCATAAGAACAGTATTTAAGCATCCAAGATAAATTTCTAGACTTTTCTTGCTTTAGACCAATCTAAGATATTTTTTACTTTAATTTGTATCAATTGTAAAAAACTTCCAAACTGAGCTTCGATCTAAGTAAGTAATTTGAGAAGAAGAAAATTAATAATTTGAAAAGCCTAAGTAAAACCTATCTAATAAAGTTATTCTTCTAAATAAATTTGACTCTTTTTCACTCAAACTTATTCAAAATCAAGCATCTTCTTTAATATTTTTAAGATTTTGAAAAAATCTTAATTTGAAGGCAGATTTATTTATTACTAATAAAAAAGTCATAATCCATATTTACTGAATACTTAGGTTTTAAATCTTGAGTGACCATGTTGTTTTGTATTATTATTCAATTATGCAGAGATCATAATCACCCAAAGAATTATCAGATGATGCTCGTAAAGTCTTCATAACTAACATTGATGGTTTGCAGCCGGAGGACGCAGTATAAAATTAGCTGAAACGACTGTTTTCAAGATACGGGAACGTCACCAAGCTCAATGTTAAGAAAAACAAAAATGGACTTTACTCTTTTGCCTTTTTGTAATTTTAAAAAGCCGAGGATGCAGGAAAAGCTATAGGTGAGCTTGATCAATACTAGCTTTTTGGGAAGAGAATGAGAGTGTATGTATTGGCTTATGTAGTCGCCAAGATAGGCAAAGTTAGGGATGTTTCCATTGCAAAAAGACTGGACATTTTGCTAGGTAGTGTCCAGAAAACAAAGACAAAGAAGGTAGGCAAAGAGAAATGAACAGTCGCCCAAGGGATAACATCAGAGATTACAGGTAAAGAGATGATAGGTATGATAAATAAAGGTATTACAGAGATGAAAGGCACAGAGAAGATAGCTATGAGAGGAGATATCGTGATGAAAGAGACGATAGGAGATAAAGACGTGATAGGAGAGAAAGATCACGCAGCTATTCCTATTAATATAAAAGAAGAGGCAGAGACTATAGTCCTAGGTCACGCTCAAGAAGCCATGACCATGATCGTCACTACAGAGAACGCTAACCTCGCTATGAACGTTCCTATGAAGACAGAAGGAGGGATCGCAGAGAACCTAAAAGAGACTAATATCACAGAAATCGAAGAAGCTATTCTTCAAGGTCTTACTCCTAGAGGTGATATCGATGTTATGGGAATATATTTGGTTGGTCTTGGTTTGATTGGACAGTATGGTTGATTGGTTGGTTTGGTAATGGTCATTGATGGTCTGAGGTTATGCGATTGTAGGCTCTTCTTTCATATTGCAGCTGTAACAGTTTTCTTGATGATGTTGAGCATAGTACTAATGGTCTTCATGGCTTTTGATTTGTATAGAGCTACTATTTAAAAAATTGGATCTTATTATTTTGAATGCAGCAATAAAGCGATCGAGAATTAGCTGAGTCCAAAGAGAATCTAATCGAATAATAGCTAGATATTGATAATCTGGAGCTTTTGCAGGAAGATGCAAGTTGGTTTTCAAAATTTCTATGCTTACACCATGTAAGAGCAGTTTTTAGATATTTAACTCAAGGAATCAACAGTAAACTAACTTTTAATTAGACAAAAACATTTTTAGATACGACAAGGACTACGATAAATATATTCCCACCACTCGCCTTAGAGATCTTGCTATGAAACGACATTAGTATGGAGAGTAATTCAGTGGATTTTTGACCCTTCTTTCAACTGAGTCTGGACCAATCCTCATAATAATTCTGCTTTCTATGGTGGTAGCTGCAGCCACAACAGTAGTCATCTACTACCAGCAAACCCTCGTCCAAAAAATCATAAACCAAACAACTAACTAGCAATATAAATTTTTCGGAATAATTGTAGGATTTGTGGTGTTCCGATTTATCATTTACAATGTAAAGCCGATTATACGCAGTTTCTTATAAGCCTAGCTAGCAATGTGGCCCTAAATGTAAGAGTAAGCATATAAAACTACTACATGAGAATTATCTTTATGGTCGACAATCAGCAGTTTGCCACAAATTTGTACAGATTCAGGTTCCTGGACATTTAGTCTATTGTTGAGGCTGTCATCTTAATGCCCTACATGCTCATCTCTTTCTGTACGATTGTAGGACTTATCGTTTTAGTGTTTATATTGAATGGAAAATATGGCTTTATAGTGCTTGGAATCTTTCTGCTAAGCTTCTTCATCATTACACTCCTTATGATCGTAATTTACAGAGAGTTGCAATAAAGATAGGAAACAAAGACTGAATTCGCAAAAAAGGCTAAGTATGTCTTCCAATCTTTGATAAGTATACTCTTCGAAAACTTGACTTCAAGACTGCTGAATAATTTAGTTGGTCGTAAGGAAAAACTGCTCAATTAAGATCGTTTTGTGAATAGAGGTTACATATTGTCTCAATTTGCAGCTGACTCAGCAGTAATAGTGCCAATTATCATCTACTACGGGTTATACTCCAACGGCATTTCCACTCTCACACTTCAAAACACTTACCTTACAGCGGTTTATCTAGGTATTCATGATTCTATGTAGGTATGATTTACTTTCCTTTTAAATTGCTAGTTTATGGTGCCTTCTTTATGGTCAAGGGGGTACAAAACTACCAAAGCATCCTAAAGGACTTTCAATCAATTAACAAAAGAAGATTAAAAGATTTAAATGCAAATGTTTACAGTCAGAATCACCACTCTTTCTTTGACGACATAGGAGGTTGCTTTAAATACGATTACTAGTTGTTCCACATGACACGATTTGTGAGCAAAAAAAGCTTAGTTTAGGAGATGAATAGAGTTTCTTCAGGCTTACCAGCTATTGCTCCAGAAAGAACATCTACGTATCATTTTGACGCTTTGCCCCTTGAAGAAAGGTAGAAATTCATCACTCTATGCAGTTTTATGGAATGTGAAGGACGCTTAGAGAATTACATTGAGAAATTGAAAGTAGAAATTCCAAAAGCTAACACTTTGGCTATTATCGACGAGGACCCTTTCTTGATGCCAGAAAGCTTCAAAGAGAACATAATACTTTATAGCTAGTTTGACTAAGTGGCAAAAAAAAAGTTTTAGCATGCTTTGAACCTTGTAGGTTTAGGGTACTTAACTGCTTAGATATACAAGCAGCAAAATAACAAAATTAATGGAAATCTGGCACGGTATTACAGCTGGCATGAAGCCAGGTTATAGCTAGCAAGAGCTCTCTTCCATAATGTAGATTATCTTATTATCCACAAATACACCCTTACTAGAGATACTTTACTTATGAAGAGAATCATTGAGTAGCGAAAAAGAAACGATAAAGTCACTATTATAGTCAATAGGAATAACTTTTAACTTCTTAGCTTGCCAGGCAAAGTCATGCTTTTCACTCCAAAAGGAATTGATGTGAGCTCAACAGAAGAAGTACTTAAGGCCAAGTCATACTTTTGGAACTTAATCTTGAACAAGTTATGTTCAAAGGCTTTAAAGGAGTAGATAGTCAAAGAAATTTTGAAATAAGAGTTTGTAGATCTTGGCCCAATAAAGCCAATAGAATATGAGATTAATTCTCAAGCTTACAAAAACTTTTTTTCATTGGTTCACACTGGAAGCATTCTAGTTGTCCTTTTAGTGCTAGCCGGCCCACCTTGTTTCAAATTCTATATGTCTTACTTAGTCGGCCAATCTCTGAAATATGGAATTTATCCGAATTACCTCATATTCGCAGCTATCTATCTCTGTTTTGTGCTTATCAAAGGGTTTATTTTAACAGGATATCTTAGAGCAGGTTCAAGAGAGTTATTCATCAAAACTGCAGCAACACTAGAAAGGCTGAGTGCTCATGAAATTATTAGTTATTACAAAAAGAGAGATATAAGCATTTAGGGCGACTTTCGAAAAATTGATAGCTAGTTCTTTATGAATTTTTAAATAGGTGTCACTTCAGTTTTAGAAGGCTTCATTGCGATTATAATCGTTTCAGTTGGTCAACCCATTTATGTTGCAATAGCCCTTCCTGTTACCATAATGAGCCTGGTAATAAATTCTCTTTACACAAAAATTTACAAAAAGTTGTAACAAATGAAAGAAAAAAATCTTTTAATGATAAGATATTATGTAAATGCTTGCACAACATATAGTATGCAGCTTCTAAGATACAATAAATATGAAGTGGTTTAAAAAAGGTTCCATAACTTTAACAGAACATCCGTTCTTTTTGCTGCAAATTAGATTTGGATACTTTCAGGAATGAGAATCATTGGGGAGTTAATCTTTATCATTGGGTTAGTTATCTTCTTAGTGATTATGATTGAGACTCAAGCTAACAAGGTTAGTAATCTTTCTATGGTGAGCTTAGGAGTAAGTTTATTCATCAGTCTTAACTTTTCTTATCGATTCAGCATCAAGACTTTTAGCGTAATTCAAAGCCAGCTTCTAGCTTTATCCAAAATTTAACAGAACATCTAAGAAGCAGTCAAAGAGTAATCCTAAAAGTCATCAAAAGCGATTTCTGCGCATGAGAAATTAAATGAACAGCCTTAAGGCTTTCAATTGGTGGTTAGGAATGATTGGCAAACAATTCACTACATAAATGTAATCATAGATATTGGGTAATTCGGCAGTTAAGCTATAAATTTAGCTATAAGAAAGGGAGATAGAATAGGCGTAAGTTACGATTCTAGAGTTTTAGCTGATTTAGTGTTTTTATCATTGAATCCCAACATTTGTGGTCGTCCTAGAAGAATAGGATAAATACTCATAAACAACTCAACTCCGATTGAGGAAGAGAATCTGAAAGTAATCTATTTGCAAGACTATCCCCTTTTGCCTATTTAAGGCACCATTTTTTAAGCTTCCAGCTTCCTGGAACAATCTTTAGAAAAAGATTAATTGGCAGTGGGCATTCAAAATTTTTTCAAAGATTTAGACATTAGCCCATTGTTCAATGCCGACACTTTGATCGAAAACATGCCTCTACCTTACAAGCAGATCTTGTCTGTATTCAAAGTGACTAGCTTTTAGAAGTGTGATATTTTGGTTCTTGCTGGTGGCCTTGACGATGTTTCAATCTTAGTAAGATAGAAAGTCTAAAGTTACCTCATAAAATCTAAAATTTCGATTGTCATTTCTGTGGCAAATTTACTAAGCATCATTGATCTTTATCCGAGGCATCTCAGAGTTGAGAATAAAAACGTAACTGAGATCAAACCTCTTAAGCTATAGAGTAAATTGACTTTTTAAAACTAATCCAAAAACCCCTGATTTGCATGAATTATCGCAGTTCAAATAGTCATAATATCTTTTTTCTGAATGGATTCATTTTTTAAGTAAAAAAGAGGGGTTGGGGTTG
>Ga0316217_10004415_pt1 | contig 15233 bp, 9 predicted proteins | sample 1anoAmetaG_FD_203633 | JGI IMG/M metagenome (GOLD analysis project Ga0316217, IMG submission 203633) | Freshwater microbial communities from Trout Bog Lake, Wisconsin, USA - 1anoA | ecosystem: Environmental > Aquatic > Freshwater > Lake > Hypolimnion/Profundal zone | place: USA: Wisconsin... | reverse complement strand
CCGGCGCAATCCAGTATCGTGGAGGCCTGATACATCTTCTCGATGGGCATCTTGTAGGGCGCATCGTTGACCTGGATCCTGAGGGCCAGCGAGCCGCCCGACATCTTGAAGTGCGCGATGCCGTCGGTGATGGTCGACGATTCGTCCATATTGTTGGCGATCAGAGTATACGATTTGGCCGTGGATTTTTTCGCGACATAGCGGATATGAAAATCGACGTCGCAGGACGACGAGATTGCCGGCAATTCGTTGCCGGTTGGCGCGGTTGCCATCGAAGAATAGGCGGACATGACATATTCGTGCGTCCAGGCAACCAATTCCTGAGCGGCTTTGCCCAGGGGGTGCTTTTCGAAGGAGTGCGGCCCCTGGAAGAGTCCGGTGTCCGAACTCAAGACATAGGACGATGCGCCGTTATTGAAGAGGTCGATATTCTTGACTTCAACGGAGTCGTTCACTGCCTTGGCGGAGGACGTACCGCTCGCCACGTTGAGCAAATGAACCTCAAGCCGTAGCCGGCTGTGTTTATCGTCCACCTTCAAGGGCGCCAAGACGCTCGATACGAGGACGAGATCGACCTTGGCCTTGGCGGCGTATTCCCTGATCCAGTCCACATCGTCGGGGTCGTAGAGACCGCCCGGACTCAGCAGTACCGGCTGGTAGATGGGATTGTTCAGCAGGTCCCGGTAGATCATATACGTGAGGTTGGGTGTCAGAGCCTCGGTCAGGGATTTGGCGCTGCCGTCGTAGACAGGAAGAATCCCGATCGCCGCGGGCTTTTGCGCGGCCACAGCCATGGGGAACAAAGCAAGGGAAGAAACGAGAAGAAATCTGGCAAGTCTCGACATCGGAGCACTCTCGGGCAGGATCACCAGGGGGCGGGAGCCGCCCCCTGGGTGTTTCTGGGCTAGTTCTGGCTGGACGGCTTTGCGGACCTTGGCGACGACACCTTAGTGGGCTTCGGGGCTTCGGGCTTTGGGGCCGGAGTTCCGTCGCTAACGGCTGCGACCCGGCCTGCATCGACAATCGTGGCCTTGCGGACGACTTCGTCGGGAGTGAGGGTCGAAGGCAATCCCATATTCGACAACTGGGTGAAGGGATACCACGTTGGCGGCAGATACCAGGTGCTCTCGCCTTCGAGGTTGAAGTAGTCGAAGATCGCCGAAATGTTTCCCGGCAGTGCGCCTCCGTTGTCGCGCTGATAGAGAGCGACATACGTCTTCAACTCGGTGATGACCTGGTCTTTGTTGGCGCTGTTGCCCTGATTGAGCAGGGAAATGGCGTATTCCAGATGCAATTCCGGGATGGCGCCGCGGGATGAGTCGAGGCGAACTCCATCGGCGATATGCGCCACGGCCGCGCGCCGGTCTTCGGGGTTCTTGGCCGTCAGCATCATCACCCGGCTCAGGTAATAGTGCACGGCGGGATCGTTGGACCGCTGTTCCAGCGAATCCTCCAGGTTCTGGCGAGCCATGGCAAACAGATCGTACTGCATGGCCAGAATCCCGTTGTCGCGCTTGGCAGCCGAAAGCAGAACGGGGAAGGAAGCGCCGGAGCCGATCAGACCGCTGGACTTTTGCAGCTTCGCCAGTTGGTCATGGAGCGGGCCGTCCAGGAGTTCCTTCAAGTGGGCAATGCGTTCCTTCACGCGCCTGGGTTCGCCAATGAAGCCCAAGCCGACGCGCGAATCCCTGCCCACCATATTGTCGATGGAAGCGTAGAGGCGGGGAACCTCGCGTGCGTCGTACCCCTGAGACAACATGTACTTGGTGCCGAGTTCGTCGGCCTCGTTTTCCTCGATGGTGGTCCACGAGGTTTGCTGAACCCCGCTATGCACAAAGAGATTGGCCGCCAGCATGCTGGCGCCGCCGCCCAGCATCGCTCCCATGGCGGCAGCGTTGCCGCCCCCGCCGGCCAGCCCGCCGATCAGGCCTCCGCCCATTGCCCCGGCAAACCCGATGATTGCCTTGGTGCGCTCGGCGTGAGCTTCCTTCTCCTTGTTGAGTTCCTCTTCCAGAACTTCGCTGCGGATGCGGTTGAATGCATGTTTCTGCTCCACATGCGCAATCTCATGACCGAGAACGTAGCTGAGCTGCGCCTCGCTGTCGAGCATGGCAAGCAATCCGGTGGAGATATAGATGGAGCCCGTGGTCAAAGAGAAGGCTTTCGGCAGCGGGTCGGCCAGGATGCGAAAGGTATAAAAATTCGGTGAATCCTTGGGGACCAGAGCTTGCCCGATGTTGTTGATGTAGACCTGCATCATCGGATTGCCGTAGAGGTGGTCGTCTCCCCGCTTGGCGTAGTACTTTATGGGATCGTCGGTGATTCCCCAATTTGCCGTCTGGTTGATGGCATAGGCTGCCCTTAAATCCTCGTTCCGGGCAACGTCCCAACGTTTCTGGATCTCGTCCTGAACGGCCGGCCGCTGCGCGATTTCAGCCATCTTGGCCTTATCGGAATCGCTGTATTGGGGGGCTTTATCGGAGACTTGCTGACCTTGATCCTTGTCCTTTTTCTTCAACATGCCTAACTGGCCGAAGCACGAGGCGGAAGAAAAGACAGATAGCAACAACAACGCGACAACTGCTTTGTAGCGCACGACGCCTGCTTTCCTCTTGCTGGCCCAAGTCAGAAGCTGCTGGGACGGCAGGATATGTATTTCCGAAGTTGAGTGAAACGATAGCGTCTCCGCCACGCCATGTCAACCGGAGAAGGCGCCGAGTCATGGGAAAGTCGGTGACAAGGGCAAGTCGATTCGCTATACTCAGGCCGACTTCAAAACCGACTGACTGGCGATCCTATTTATGATCCTGTTTTGTGCGCGCGTTCGACTTTTCGCCTTGTTCTCGCTCCTCGCCGGCTTTTCGGCGGCCTGCCAGGCCGGCACCGTCGGCGGGGTCTGGCTCGACATTCCCAATCAGCAATTGCGGGTCGAGGCCAACGAAGCCGCAATCTTGAAGCCGGGCGCGGTTCCCCTGCTCAATGTCCATCTGAGCCGGCAACCGCAGGATGTTGCTTACGCCAAAGTATCCATCCGCTTGAATACCGAGGCCGCCAACGTCATTTCCACGCAGCGCGCTTCCGAAGAGGGCATCGTTTGCAGCCTCGATCTGGCACGGAACCCCGCGCTGGCGCTGCGTCCGGGGCGCAACTCGGTCGAAGTGACGTACAAAGACCGCTGGAATGCGGTGCATTACACTTCGTTCATGCTTCAGGTGCCGGTGGAAAAGCCGGGGCCTTCCTCCCACCGTCCTGCTCCCCATTCCTCCGAACGCCCGTTTGCCGGCAGCCGCCGCTTTGCCCTGGTGATTGGCGTGGCGAAATACAAACTCGGCGGATCCGGGTTGGAGAACCTTCCCTATGCCGATAGCGACGCCGAGTCGTTCCATAAGTTCCTGATCCACGGCGGAAGCATCCCCAGCGAAAATGTTCGTTTCCTCTTGAACGAGGACGCGACCCTGGCCAATGTGAAAGAGGCCTTCGCTACCTTCCTGGCCGCCATCCAGCCGGACGACACCCTGATCGTTTACCTCAACATGCAGGGCGCGTACGATCCCGACGACCCGGACCGCAAGTATCTATTGACTTACGACTCCGACCCGCGCGACATGGCCAATACCGCGCTCTCCATGGGCGATATGCAAGATCTTCTGTCCGGCTCGGTCCGCTCCAAACACATCGTGGTGCTGGCCGACACCTGCCACGGCAACGGCATCGGCGTGGACGTTGCCGTCAGCGCCCGGCCCGACAACCTGGTGAACCTTTACCTGGTTCGCGCACTTCAACTGCAAGGATTGGCTACGATCGAAGCCAGCGGCATTCACCAGACTTCGCGCGCAGGCCGCCAGTGGAACGGAGCGGGAGTTTTCACCCATTACCTGATGAAGGGGCTGGCCGGCGAAGCGGATGCCGACGGCGACGGCACGGTCACGGCCAATGAGCTATTCACCTATGTGCAACTGCAAGTGACCAAGGACACCTTCGACGAACAGTTGCCGATTGCGGAATACGGCCACTCTGGCAACGTTGCCCTGACGGGAGTCATGACCGGCGCCATCAGCGATCCCTTGCGGGAAAGATCGAAGTGAGCCTTGCCGACCGCGCGCCGCGCGAGCAACGCGGCGTGCGCATCGGCTGCGGAGGATCGACCCGCTCCCCCGTTTGCGAATGTCGAAGGAAGACGCAGGCCCTGCGGAAACAGTCGAGCTGCTCTATTCGCCCAGCGCTTTCTTCGCGGCAGCCAGTCCGCCCTTCGCGGCGGCATTTCCGGGATCGAGATTCAACGCCATCTGGAAGTTATTCTCCGCGGAGACATAATCGCGCGCCTTCATTCTCTCCACACCGGTAAGAACATAGGCCTTGGCCCGCAGTTCCTCGGCTGTCAGTTCGGGAGCGGGCACATTCACAGGGGCCACGAGAGGCTTCGCGGGCGGGACAATGTCGGTCTTGTCTTTCCCCGTCGCGCCCGGCGTCGCCGGTTGCGGCCCGGGAATTGTCCGCGAATTCGCCGCAGAGGAAGCGCCCGCCGACCAAACATAGAGTCCGGCGACCTCCGCGCTGGGGGCGTGGCCTTCGGCCCGCGCCATGGCGCGCACCATCGCCCCGTTGGGCAGCGCCGCGATCGGCTGGGTGTAGATGGGCGATGCTTCGCTGGGCGATTTGCCGTCTACGGTGTAATAGACGGTGGCATTCGGCGTGGCGTCGAAGATCGATACCGGCTGCGCCTCGGCGTAGGCGCCCCCGGCCGGGCTGAGAACCGGTACGGCGGTGGCCGGGCGCGAGGAGCGGCTCACGGCGATTCCGATTGCTCCGGCCGCCGCAATGCCGATGAGCGCAACCGCCGCCCAGGTTGCGGTCCGGGTGCGGCGCGGCGAAGGCGGTGGTGCGGATTCAAGAACCGGTTCCCCCGCCGGTGCAGGACGGTCCGGTTTGGGCTGCTTTTCGACAACCGTTGGCGGGCGAAGCACGGGCAGCGATTCAACGAGCGTGGAGGGGTGGGGAGTGGACTGCCGGGGCGCAATCGCTTCAAGAAACGCCTCCGCGGACGGGAACCGCTGTTCGCGCTCGCGGGCCAGCAGGCGCATGACGATCCCCTCCAGTCCCGCCTGCTCATGGACCAGGCTCGGCCTCAAGTTGAGAAGAGGCTCGGGCGTTCCCTGGAGGTGCTGGTACATCCAGCCTTCCATGGTCTGGGCTTGGTAGGGCGTACGGCCGGTGAGCATCTCGTAAAAAACCCCACCCAGGGCGTAGAGGTCCGTTCGGCCGTCCATCTCGGCGGCGAGCATGCCGCGCCACTGCTCGGGCGCGGCGTAATCCGGGGTGAGCAACAGACCGCGGGTTTGGCTGAGGTTGGTAATCCCCTCGGTGATGGCGGCAATCCCGAAATCCAGCACCTTGGCTTGCATGACCCCACCGGAATCCGTCCCCAGCAGGATATTGTCGGGCTTGATGTCGCGGTGGACGATGCCTCGGAGGTGAGCCGCGGCCAGCCCGGCGCCCACTCCGCGGGCAATATGCAGGACCTGCTCAAGGGGCAGCGGTCCCGTGGAATGTTCGAGAAGCGAACGCAGGCTGGGACCCGCCACGTATTCCATGGCGATAAACAAGCTGCCTTCTTCGTCCTGGTCCAGGTCGGTGACTTCGGCGATGTTGGGGTGGCGCAACTGGTAGGCGGCGCGCGCCTCCTGGCGGAAACGCTTGATGAGCTGGGGATTGCGGCTCAACTCGGCGGCCAGAAACTTCAGCGCCACCTGCCCGCCCAGCATCAGGTGCTCGGCCAGATACACAACGCCCATGCCCCCCTGGCCCAGTTTGCGGAGAATGCGGTATTTGCCGCGCACCAGGTGGCCGGGAGGCAGTTCCTGCGACTCAATCAGCACTGCGCCGTCGCTGGGACAAGTGGCGTGCTGGTCGGGATAAGGGGTATCGCATACGGGACAAGTCTTCATGGCGCACCTTTCCCCATTTTCAGCGCGTTGCGTCGCGGGGAGATTCGATGGCCAAAAGGATACCACTGCGCCCGGTTTCTCCGGCTGCCCCTCTCGATTCCGGCGCGGGCGCGTCCAATCTTTGGCGCGGCTGTTTTCCGGCCATGTCTGGCCTTTCCGGGGAAATCGCCGCCCGCGGTTGGCCTGCCCGCGCCTCCGCCAGATACAATGGTGTTCTACGCTGCCGCACATGGGCGAACCACGATTGAATTGAGTTTTGGAGCAGGTGCACGTGAGAGGTATGATCCGCCGCGGTCTGCGGCTTGAGATTGTTGCAGCACTAGGTATCGCGCTGGCCATGCCCGCGCTGGCATTGGCCGCGCAGAGTTCGCAGACTCTGGCGACGCAAACCACGCTGGCCGCTGAAACCCGCGACCAGGGCGGGAGCACGCAAACCACCTTCACAGTGACCGTGACCGGCGAGGACGGGCTGCCCGCTACCGGGGCCGTCGCCCTCAAGGACCACGGCAAACCGTTGGCCGGCGCTGCGCTCAACGCCCAGGGACAGGCCACGATGCAGCTTGCCTTGCCCGGCGGGGATCACCTGCTGCGCGCGGTCTACACCGGCGACGCCACCCATCGCAGCTCGGTCTCGCTGTCCAACGGAGTTCGCGCCAACACCACCGGCACCCCCGGCTTTACGGTCTCCGTGGCGCCGGCTACGCTTTCGCTCACCGCCGGTCAATTCGGAACCGTGGTGGTTTCCGTCACGCCGGCGAACGCCGCCTCGCTGACCGCTCCGATGTTCGTCACCCTCTCCTGCTCGGGGCTTCCGGATCAGTCCTCCTGCACCTTTACGCCGGAGAACGTGCAAATCCTGCCTGGCGCCACCGCCGTCGTTCCCAGTTCGATGGTGGTCCAAACCGTGGCCGCTTCCACGGCCTCCGCCACGCCCGCTCCGCGGCCCGGTTCCAACCCCGTCGCCTGGGCGTTTCTGCTGCCCGGAGCGCTGGCCCTGGTGGGCATCGCCTGGGGAGGACGCCGCCGCCGCTGGGTGAACCGCTTCTCGCTGATCGCCCTGCTGGCGCTGGTCTCGGTGCTGGGCACCACGGCTTGCAATCCGCGCTACTACTACCTCAACCACGGCCCGCCGCAGAATCCTGCGACGCCCGCGGGAACCTACACCATCAGTGTCATCGGGCAGTCGAGCAATGGCATCACCGCCATTACCCCCACCCCCGCCACGTTGGCGCTGACGGTGAAGTAAAAAAACCGCTCCGGCGGATTGGCGAACGAATACAAAAAGGGACCTGCGGCGAATCCAGCCCAGGTCCCTTTTTATTGCCCGCTGTATCTTTGTGCCCCAATCCTCAGGCGCCTTCTTCCGAAGGAAAAAGACGCCTTTCGCCACGCTTCAAAGGGCACGTGAATTGTGGAACCGCTCTAGCCCAACAGCCCCGCCAGGATCTCCGGCACGGCTTCGAGCGCGGCCCCAATCTGCGCCTGGTCCTTGCCGCCGGCCTCGGCGATCTCGGGTTTCCCACCCCCTGAACCCCCTACGAGTTTGGCCACTGCACCAACCAGCTTGCCCGCCTGCACGCGCTTGATCAGGCCCGGCGTCACTCCGGCGATCAGCGCCACCTTGGCCTCGGGCTGCGCCGAGGCCAGAACCACCACGCCCTCGCCCAGCTTCTGCTTCAGGTTGTCCACCAGGGTACGCAACTGGCCGCGCTCCAGCGAGTCGGCGCGCAGGGTGACCAGGCGAATGCCCTTCACCTCCACGGCGCGGCTGAGCGCTTCGTCCAGGGCCCCGGCGGCGGACTTCATGCGCATCTCTTCCAGTTCGCGCCGCAGCCGCTTCATCTCTTCTTCCTGAGCGGCCATTCTTCCACGGAAGGCCTCCAGCAGATTGTCGGTTGAGGGCACAAGCTGGCCGGCGTACTTCGAGAGCTCGAAATCCTCGCGGAAGGTGGCCAGCGAGCCCATCCCGCTGATCGCCTCCAGCCGGCGCACGCCGGAGGAAACCGACCCTTCGCTGACCACCTTGATCAGTCCGATCTCGCCGGTAGCGCGGGTATGCGTGCCGCCGCACAGCTCGGTCGAAAAGTCGCCGACCTTGATGACCCGCACCTTGTCGCCGTACTTCTCGCCGAAGAGCGCCATGGCGTGGTACTCGTTGACGGCCACGTCGATGGGCACATCCTCGATGGTGGCCACCTCGGTATTGTTCAGCACCTGGCGGTTGACGATGCTCTCGATCTCTTCCAGCTCTTCGTCGGCCACCTGGGCAAAGTGGGAAAAGTCGAAGCGCAGCCGCGCGGGATCGACCGCCGAGCCGGCCTGCTTCACGTGCGTGCCCAGCACCTGGCGCAATGCGGCGTGCAGCAGGTGGGTTCCGGTGTGGTTGCGGCGAATCGCGTCACGGCGCTCCCGATCGACCACCGTCTGGACATGGTCTCCCACCGCCAGCGGCTCCTTGAGCAATGTCTTGTGGGCGCGCACGCCCTGCACGGGAAGGACGCAGCCGCTGATCTCGGCAATGGTGGAGTTTCCGTCCGGGGTCAGGAACAGGCCGGTATCGCCCGCCTGGCCACCCGAGTCGCCGTAGAAGCTGGTCTGATCGAGAACCACCTCGACCAGGTCGCCGGCCGCGGCAGCGGGAACGCCCGCACCCTCCTTGATGATCGCCAAAACCTCTGCCTGTGCGGCCAGCACCTTGTAGCCCAGGAAGTCGGTCTTGGGCAGTTCGCGGTACGCCGGGCTGGCGGATTTTTGGCTGCCGCCCTTCCACGAAGCGCGGGCGCGGGCCTGCTCCTCGCTGCGAGCAGCCTCGAAACCGGCCTCGTCGAACTTCACCCCGGCATCGCGGGCCGCATCCACCATGAAGTCCAGCGGCAGACCGAAGGTCTCGTACAAATGGAAGGCCTTTTCGCCGGTAAACTCGCCTTGCAGCTCTTCGTTCAGCCGCGTCAGGCCGATCTTCAGCACGCGGTCGAATTGCTTCTCTTCCGCCTCAACCACCTTGGCCACGCGCGCCGCCGAGTCGGCCAGCTCGGGGTAAGCGCCCTGCATCAGGTCGCGGACGGCAAAGACCATTTGATAGAGGAACGGCTGCTCCTGCCCCAAAAGCCGTCCATGCCGGATGCCGCGGCGCAGAATTTTGCGCAGCACGTAGCCCCGGCCCTCGTTGGCGGGCAGCACGCCGTCGTTAATCAAGAAAGTCGCCGCGCGGGCGTGGTCGGCGATGATTCTGAGGCTGGCGTTGGCGACCAGAGCAGCGAGTTCCGCAGGGGCTAAAGCCCTTTCCACTTTGGGGGCCTCTTCGGCACGACTAAAGTCATGCCCTGTCACAAGGCCCGCTGACTCGCTGGCTTGCTGGCTTGCCGACCCGCTGGCCTTAAGACCCGTCAGCTCCGCAGCCTTCTCAATCAGCGGCGTAAACAAATCTGTCTCAAAATTGGACACCTTGCCTTGCAGCACGGCGGCCAGGCGCTCCAGCCCCGCGCCGGTGTCGATCGATGGCTTGGGCAACGGCGTCAGCTTGTAGCTGGTGGCCTTGGTGGCCGGGTCCACGACCGCAGAGCGATCGAACTGCATGAAGACCAGGTTCCAGATCTCCACGTAGCGGGCGTCGTCCTCGCCGAAGGGCTTGTCCACCCCTGGGGTCTCGGCCGCCTCCATGCCCATGTCGTAGAAAATCTCCGAGCACGGGCCGCAGGGGCCGGTCTCGCCCATTTGCCAGAAGTTGTCCTTCAGGCCGTATTCCTTGATGCGCACCTTGGGGACGCCGGCCTCGACCCAGTAGCCCTCGGCCTCGTCGTCGCGGGGGACGCCATTGGCGGGGTCGCCCTCAAAGATCGTGACGTAGAGCCGGTCCTTGGGGATGCCCAGCCACTCCGGACTGGTGACCAGTTCCCAGGCAAAGGCAATCGCGTCTTTCTTGAAGTAATCGCCAAAGCTGAAATTCCCCAGCATCTCGAAGAAGGTGTGGTGGCGGCGGGTAAAGCCAACGTTTTCAAGGTCGTTGTGCTTGCCCCCGGCGCGGACGCACTTCTGCGAGGTGGTGGCGCGGGAGTATTCGCGCTTCTCGGCCCCCAGAAAAAGATCCTTGAACTGGTTCATGCCCGCGTTGGTAAACAGCAGCGTCGGGTCATTGGCGGGCACCAGTGAGGAAGAGTGCACACGGCGGTGCCCCTTCGACTCAAAAAAGCGCAGAAAAGCTTCGCGGATTTCGTTCCCTGTGCGGGTTTGCATGGCTTCTCTAGTGTAATAGGCGGCAGGCTATTCTCCGTGCTGCTCGTCTTCCAAATTGTCCAGAGCGGCTAGCGCCTCTTCCGGCACGTCCCACTGGCGCAGAATCTTGTAGATCACGCCGGTCGAGAACCCGGCCGTCACCAGCCGCCGCATCACCCGCGCGGTCTCTTTCTCGTTTTCCGGCTTGCGCAGGCGCTTGCGGACCAGGTACTCGCGGGCCAGCGCCTCCTCGTCGGTCTGGCCGTAGCGGGCGTCGAGCGTCTCGGCAATCAGAGCGTCGGGGACGCCTTTTTGCTTCAAATCCTGCCTCACCCGCCGTTCGCCGTGCTTCTCGTTCTCCTGGCGCAGGCGGGCGTAGGTCTCGGCAAAGGCCGCGTCGTTCAGGTAGCCGTACTCCCGCAGCCGGGCGACCACGCCTTCGACGGCCTGCTGGCCGGAGGCCCCCGGCTCGGCGCGCCGCGCCATCAGCCGCCGCAAGTCGGCCTCCGAGCGCATCTGGCGGCCCAGCGACTTCACCGCGTAGTCGAACAGACCGACGGCGTCGAGTGGCGCCGGCGGCTTTCTTGTGCTTCCAAAGGCCATGTCTTACCCCAGCGGAATCAGCAAGTTGAAAGAGCGTGTCTTGCGCCAGCGATAATGCCGGAAATCGCTGTCGAGAGTGAGAATGTCGCCGGTACCGAGCTGGTCCGCAAGGTGGATGAGGCAGGCATCGGCAAAGTCACAGGGGGTGTCGCGGTATTTGTTGTAATAGGCGAGAACTTCGTTCACCCCATGGACCAACTGAAAGGGAATCTCCAGTTGGCGTTCATGAATGATAGTCAGAATCGCTTGAGGTGCGCCCGGAAGATGCCGCAGAAGATAAATCGCCTCTGTGACGACCGGCTCACAAGTGACCAGCGGCTGACTGACCCGATCCAGCACCGCCATGCACTGCCTATGGTAAGGCTCCCGCCTGTCGTATACAGAGACCAGGAAGCTGGCATCCACGAGGATGGGCAGAGGCGGAGAGGCGATCTTTACCAATCCCACCTTCCATTGCCCTGGCCATCAACGCGCCATTTCTTGCCAAAGCCTTCCATGTGCTTTTCATTGGTGGCCAAATCGGTGAGGCCGCTGTCAAAGCAGCCTGCGCCGATGAGGCGGGGCCGCACATTGGCAGGACGACGCTCTGCAGCCTCAAGAAGGCACCTGCGGATCACCTCGGAAGTCGTCCAGCCTTCGGTGCGCGCAATATGCCGCAGCGCTGCCTCCGCCTTCTCGTCCAACCGTGCCTGTACCGTAGCACTCATGCCTCCATTGTAGTACAACTGTCGAACTTGTACTACATGCGAGTGGTCAGTGGACAGTGATCAGTGGTCAGTTCCCTTCCGCCCAGGCCAAATCGGCTTCCCCCTGCGAAGCGTTTTTCACTGACAACTGACCACTGACAACTGACCACTGACAACTGACAACTGACCACTGTTCACTGCTTTTTCGTCCACTCGTCCACCCAGTCGTTCACCGTCTTCCACCACAGGCGGGAGTTCTGCGGCTTCAGCACCCAGTGGCCCTCGTCGGGGAAGTAGAGCATCTTGCTGGGCACCTTGAGCAGTTGCAGGGTGTCGAAGAGCTGGAACCCCTCGCTCACGTCCAGCCGGTAGTCGAGTTGGCCGTGGACTACGAGCATGGGGGTGTGGAAGTTCTTGGCGTAGAGCGAGGGCGACCATTTGCGGTAAGGATTCTCGGCGTCCGGCTTGCCGTAGTAGTCCCACGGATGGCCCTTGAACTCCCAGATGTTGAACCAGTCCTCTTCCGTGGTGCCAAAGGCGGACTCGGCGTTGAACATGCCGTCGTGCGAGACGATGCACTTGAAGCGGTCGGTGTGGCCCTCGACCCAGTTTGCCATGTAACCGCCGTAGCTGGCGCCCAGGGCGCACTCGCGCGTCTTGTCGATGAAGGGGTAATGCTGCTCGGCGTAGTCCAGGCCGGTCATCAGGTCAGAGAAGGGCTTGCCGCCCCAGTCGCCGTTCACGCCGTCCACCACCGCCTGCCCGTAGCCGGTCGAGCCGCGCGGGTTGATCATCACCACCACGTAGCCGTTGGCGGCAAACAGCTCGGCGTTCCAGCGATAGCTCCACGCATCGCCCCATGCGCCCTGCGGCCCGCCATGGATCAGGAACTTGAGCGGGTACTTCTTCGCCGGGTCGAATGCTGGGGGTTTGATCACGAAGCCTTGCAGCTTGGTCTTGTCGGCAGCGGTGAACCAGAAGGGCTCCATCGAGGGGAGATCGAGCTGGGCGAGAAGGGCATCGTTGAGGTGAGTTAGTAGCCTAACCTCAGTCGGGCTCCGAGGGCCGCTTCTTTCATGTGGAACGGGGGAGTGACCGTCTGGAATCTCTGGGAAGATTTGAACAACCTCGGTGGGAGATGCGACTGTCATCCGGCCAACGATCAGACTATAAGCGTCGGGGAGCGGGTGCAGGCCTGAGAATTCGCCACTGACAGATCCGACATACAACGATTGCCCGTCCAGAGCAAAACGGCCGACGGGAGACTCGCCTTGTATACCAGAGGTCAGATAAATGGATTTCGAATCAGATGCCCACGCAAACTCATCGACCCAATTCTCAAACTTCGGCAGCAGATCTTTGGTCGTCTTCGCCCCCCGGTCATAGAGCATCAATCGAAACTTGTCCGCCTCATACCCGGCGCGTTCTTCCGACCGCCAGGCCAGCCACTTGCCGTCGGGCGAGTAGGCCGGGTTGAAGTTGCCGCCTTTCGACGTGCTCACGGCCACCGGCTTCGCCGCCGGATTCGTCAGGTCCAGCGTGAAAATCTTGGCGCTCACGCTGATGGCTGGCTCCTCGTCCGGGTTCTCGGTAAACGCCAGCTCCTTCGAGTCAGGCGAAATCGCGAACCCACCGCCCCCTTCCAGCGAGAAGGGCGGAACGTCGTGCGGATCGTTCGGCGTCAGGTCGCGCAGGGCTCCCGTCTCCACCGAAGCCAGGAATAGGTGGCTGCGCTTATCTCCGGTGAAACGATTCCAGTGCCGGTAAAGCAGATGGGTAAAGATCTGCGCCTTTACCTTGCTCGCCGCTTGCGCTTGGTCTCTGTCTGCATTGCACTTATCGCCGGATTGATCCCCTGCAACGATGGCTGGACAATCGGGGTAACCCGCCGAGGTAAAGACAATCGATTTCCCGTCCGGGGACCACAGCGCGTCGCCCGCTTCGGTCGAAATCGCCGTTATTTTCTTCGCTTTGCTCGTCTCGCCGGTCGCCGGGTCGAAATCCGCCAGCCAGACCTGCTCGCCGCCCTCGCGGCCGCTCAAAAAGAGGATGCGCTTCCCGTCCGCGGCGAACTGAACGCCCGAGTCGCCGGGCTGGGCCACGGCCAGCTTCTTGGGCTCTCGGCTTGTCTCGGAAGACGGGGCAATCGCCTGGATGAACAGCTCCGCCGTCTTGCTGTTCTGCTCCAGGTTGACGGTGGTGACGGAGTAGACCAGCCACTTGCCGTCCGGGGAGACGGCGGTCTCGCCCAGGCGCTTCATCTGCATCATGTCCTCGAAGGTCATGGGGCGCTTGGGGGCGGCGGGGGCCTGGGCAGCGGCATTCCGGACGAGACCGGGCGCAAAGGCCGCAGTCAAAAAGGCAGAGAGAACAAGGGCTTTTCTGAGCATAGGGGTTCCTGTCCGCGCGGGAAAAGTGAGCCAAGGCGCGAAGGAAAAGTGTACACCGGGACAGGGATCAGGGGTCAGGGATCAGGGATCAGAGCGACGTTCTGTGCTTTCCCACCCATTTCGCGTTTTTCTTCGAAAACCCGCGAAATGGATGGGGCACGGAGCTTTGGGGTTGAATCCACGAGGGCAAGGCAGCCGAGCGGAAATGCCTCAGGCGACGGGCTCGCCCGCTACCGCGCCGAGCGCTACGGGCTCCGCTGCGCTGGCGGCCACCAGCGTCTTCGCCGCCAGCCGACCGAGCCGGATGCAGTCGGGAATGCCGATGCCGTCGTAGGCGTTGCCGGCCAGGTGCAGGCCCGGCAGGGCAGCCACTCGCTCGGCGATACGCTTCTGGCGATCCTGGTGGCCGACGGCGTACTGGGCCATGGCCCGCCGCCAGCGGGCAACCTGGCTGAACTCCGGTTCGAGAGCGTGGGGGACGATCTTCTCGCCCAGAATCTCGCTCAGTTCCCGGCGGACAGTAGCCACCAGCACCTCGTCGGACTCGGCCAGCAGCGCCTCGTTGCGCGCCCCGCCCAGAAACGCCCGCAGCACCGCCTTGCCGGGCAGGGTGCGGCCCAGAAACTTGCGATGGACGAAGGTGCAGGCCAGCATGGCGCGTCCCTCGCTGGCCGGAACCAGGAAGCCGAATCCGTCGGGCAGCTTGCCCAGCTTGGCCTCGTCGTAGACCAGATTGACGGTGACCGACGAGGAGTAGGGGATTGCGCCCAATTCCTCGGCCAGCGGCGCGTCCACCGGGGCCAGCAGCACGCCGGCGGCCCATGCGGGCGAGGCGACGATCACCGCATCGAACAGCTCCGCTTCGCCTCCGGCGCGCACCAGCCAGCCTTCGGAAACCCTCTCCAGCCCGCTGACCGGGGTGGACAGGCGCACGCAGCCGGGATCGAGCCGGCCGGCCAGCCCGTCGACCAACTCCTGCATCCCGCCCAGTAGGGAAGTGAAGATGGTTCGGATGGCCGGGCGCGGCTTGGCCTGTGCCGAACCGGCAGTTTGGCCATTATTTTTCGCGGCGGCTTTGAGCTTGGCCCGCATCTTGCGGTGCGCGGCCAACATGCCGCGGGTCAGGGAGCCGTATTCGGTCTCCATCTCGACCAGGCGGGGCAATACGGTGCGGGCGCTCAGTTGCGCGGAGTCGCCGCCGTAAATGCCCGACAGCAGCGGATCGGCGAGCCGGTCCACGGCTTCGGCGCCAAAGTGGCGCTCCACCAGGGCGGCCACCGATTCGTCCTCGCCCTTGGGCCGCGGCGGATGCAGCAGTTCCAGCCCCATGCGGATCTTGGTCGGCAAACTGAACAGCCGGGTCAGCGCCGTGGGACTCAGCTTGGTGGGGATGAGGA
>Ga0316217_10004414_pt1 | contig 15237 bp, 18 predicted proteins | sample 1anoAmetaG_FD_203633 | JGI IMG/M metagenome (GOLD analysis project Ga0316217, IMG submission 203633) | Freshwater microbial communities from Trout Bog Lake, Wisconsin, USA - 1anoA | ecosystem: Environmental > Aquatic > Freshwater > Lake > Hypolimnion/Profundal zone | place: USA: Wisconsin... | reverse complement strand
ATCGTCACTCCCCAGGTGTAGATGACTAGGACGATTTGAGCGTAGTGGGAGTACTTTATCCCGAAGGCTTTGGAGACCATTTCGGAGTAGGATTGGACCTTGTGCTTCAAGACGATTAGTTTGATCAGATTCATGCCTGTGTATGAAAAGAGGCAGCAGAGGAACATCACGATGAAGAAGGGTACCACGCCCAGCTACTAGGTCCTTACGGGGAGGTTCAGGCAGCCTGTGGCGATGGCTGAGGCCACCATCGCGAAGATAGAGCCTTGGATGTTACCGTTTCTGATTGGTCTGAAGGCACCTCGCTTGGAGGGTCGGTTGACATGGTCGTCGGAGTGTGCGAGGAGTTAGGGGTGGGAGTCGGGACTGCCAGAGTCAAGTTCCTCTATGGGTTGGATAGGGGGTTGGATTAGTTTTTAGGATAGATTTCTTAGCTAAATAGATTGCTTGACTTCCATTTAAATTTTATAAAAAGTTGAGATGGTAGTATTAAATGATTGTAGCGTTATTTCTGGGAGAACACGAAGAATAACACAGGTGGGCAAATGAAGGTCATCTTTGCGGGATTCAGTCAATAACTGAGGAAAGAACCGAAAAATCAGGGAAACCATTTTTTGTTGAAAAAAGGATAACTTTTTTTATACTATTGCGAGAGAATTACAAATCAAAATAAATGACGATATCGATTTTATCGAAATCATTGATTATTAATCCTTGATGCCTAAATTTCCAGTTCTTCGACCATGATTTCAAGCCCATAATTCTTGGTCTCAGCAGGTTTCAAGTAGCCTTCTTGATCCCAGTCGAACCCTCCCTTTACGCAAGGCTTTTTGACCAAAAGAGACCCATCGACATCCAAAAACTCAGCTATAGGGTGCATTGCAAAGGTTTAGGCACACCCGAGTTGGGTGGAGAGCATAGTGCCGAGCATTATTTACAAGTTGCTGTTTTGAGCGCAAATGGCAGCTCTGAGGCTGTTTATGAGTCCTCCGGCTTTTTCTATCTTAATGTTAACTGCAGAGCAAAACTGTTTTATTGCTTAAATTTGTTCCTCCCCAAAAAACGACTAATCCGCAGAGATCTTAACTTTGCTATTATTCTTGATATCCCTCCAAATCTCAACCTCATGTTTAGGCATGACCACAGGGAAAGGCTGTTAGATATAAAGTATTTTGTTTCGAATGCCTTCGATTCCCTCCTGATTCAAGTAGTTTATGAAGAACTGACATGATTCTGCACTCCAAGAGGCGTTTGCATCTATAATGTATTTGATGATCTGGTTGTTGGTCCTGAGTTACAGCTTTTCGAGCAAAGCTGTTAGACCTTTCATGTCATCTATGTACTTGATTTTGATAAAGTGGGTATAATTTAGGGCAAATTGTGCATTTTATATCATTTTTTACTCTTGTTCGTAGGAAAGGGTATAGAAAGAACAACTTCTGCTTACTGGTTAGTGATAATTGTCGCCAAAAATGAATTATGTTAGTGATTTCTTCTCCATTTTGGACCAAAGATCGAATAGTGCAAATTATAATGCGCAGTAGGCTGCCTTCCATTCCTACTTTAAATTCTGCCTGCAGCAGCACAGAAATCGGATGATTTAAACATATTTTGCCCTCTAAGGGCTGCTTTCTATAGCTTCTTTTCTGCAGCTCTTAAAATATTGATCAGAAAATCCTTAAAATAGAGCATAGCCATCATCCCCTTCATTAGCCTGGGGTTTCACTTGTGCCCACTCCATGAAATTGCGACAATCGCAGATATCCGCCAAATAACAGTGTGGCTTCTTGGGAGGGAGTCCGCACTAGCCATACCCACAGATAGGTAAGCTATCAAGTTGGACCCTGACCAGGAAGTTAGCCCTCGTAGTTGAAGAGGAGTGGGCTGTGTTGAAGGTCCTCCTAAGTTAGAGATTCATCTGCCGGTAGCTGATACGCAAGGAGCCTCTGCTAAAGGTTTGCCAGTTCTAGCTTATGCTCATTTTTTAAATACAAGTCTGGAGATAGTTAATCACACTATATAAATGAAGCACTTATAGCTTATTTTAAAGGATCCTTTGATTTGTTGTGGATTCGTTCCTGGTGCAGGCTAGTGGAGGTATCTCATAAAACTTAGGAATTTTTCAAGGTTTTTGATTTTATTCGTCAAAGTTCAAGACGAAGAAGTGATTTATTCAGGGTTTGAGTGTGGGTGATTTAGCTTTAGTTTTTCTAGCTAATTTTTGCAGGGATTTTGTTTTAAAATACAATATAAAGTTCGGATGTTCGCCTTTTTGCAAAAAAAGATAGCTGTGCCCGCACAATCTATTGCTTCTGCCTGCGCGTGGGACTTCTATGAGGGTTGGCTTGCGATTGGAGCGAGCGAGGGATTTCTAAAACTCATAAAATTAGAAAATCTCAAAACCCAAGGCAATGCTTCTTCCCAGGGCAACTAAAGCGCCGATCTCCCAAACCACACAGGCAACATTACTATCATCGTTTGGAACGAAAAGTACAGGAAGCTGACCACTTGCGATTCCACTGGGACTATCATCGTTTTCATGAAATACAACGGCCAGTGGGTCGAGGAGATGGTCAACAATAGGAAGGTCTCGGTTGTCAAGGATATGAAGTGGAGTCCCGATGGAAGCAAAGTTTGCATCGCTTATGAAGATGGCAACGTTATTGTGGGAGGGGTTGAGGGCAACCGAAAGTGGGGCAAAGAGTATGCTCATAAAGTATCGATGATCTCTTGGGCGCCAAGTTCCAAAGAGTTGCTGGTAGGAACCAACCTGGGGTAGGTCTTCATGTATGACTAAAACGGAGAGTTACTGCATCAGATAAGACTACAAGGGTTGCAGCGAATTGTGGAGCCCGAAAACTTCCTGACCCCCAACATTCCATTAGCAGGCATCCACTGGTTCGAAGAGGCTCAGATGTACTCAGATGAGACACCCGTCGGTTTATGCATTGCCTACCAGCAAGGTAGACTCATCCTCATGAAAAATGACAAAGACGAGGATCCTATCGCTGTTGATACCTCCATGATATTGAACAAAGTTAAGTGGAATCCTACCGGTACTATGATAGCTGTCGCTGGCTGCTCACTGGAATATGAAGAAAAAAGGGCTGTTGTCAAATTTTTTGATAGCAAAGGCAATCATCTTAAAAATCTGAGAATCCCCAACGCCTAAACGGTCAACGACATCACTTGGGAAGGCACAGGACTAAGGATTGCAATAGCTGCGGGGTCAGCGATCTATTGCGCAGCTGTAAGGCCGAACTACAAATGGTGCTATCTTTCAAACGGAACACTTGTCTTTGGGTACCAAAAGACCGACAGAGTATAGTTTTGTGTTGTGTTTTGGGACACCAAATCCGACGAAAAGTACATGAAATACGTGAAAGACCTAACATAGATCAAAGGGTAAGGCGAATTCTGCGCTATCTTTTCCCACCCAGAATAGGACTACACCCAAATAGATCTCTGCAACTCCATAGGCACAACAATCTAATCGAAGCAAGTAGCCCTTGAAGTGTCAATCTACGGGATGTCCAAAACTCATATTATAGCCTGTTCCGAAAACTACGTCTATATGTGGCAATACAAGAGTCAGACTTCAAGGCTAACCATGTTCTAGGCTTCATCGCAGGTGGGCTATCGGAAGATGGGGAGGGAAATCTGTTGGTTCATTGATGACAAACCTGACATCAACCAAATCTATGACTTCTAGCAATTCGATAACACCAAGTAAAGTGAGGATATTGTGTGCGCTGTGGCGGTTACTGAGCAGATGCTGATCGTCGGTCGCTAAAGCGGAGTTCTAAGGCGATTCACCTTGCCTCACATAACCTAAGAGAGCAAACTCTTCTGGAAGCCACTTCCCCTCATCATCGGCATCAACAGTGATTGCACAAGGCTTGGACTCATCGATATCACTGGTGTACTGAATATACTTGAGATCAATTCTCAGGGGGGCAGTGTGCTTGAATTCGAAAAGAAGGAGTGCTGGGCGTTGAAATGGAGTGATGACCATCCTCATCAGCTGTGTTTCATGGAAAAGAGCAAACTTACAACTGTAACCAATGTTACCGTTGGTCCACAGATCGCAACTGAGGGCTATATCTGCAACTTTGGGAACCTGAAAGTCACTTACTGCTATTTGGATGACATAATGGTTTCTCCTGATGAGAATCTGAAGGCATAGTAACTCTTCAATGAGCACTAATCAGCAATTCTGAGTGAATTCAACTAGCTACTAAAACGTGATGGCTTAATAAAGGCCATAAAGTTCGTATAAGACAACACCCATCCGTCTCTTTGGAAGATCATAGCCGAAAAGGCACTTTTGGATTTGGATTACCTCAACGCCTAGAGAGCACTTTTGAAAGTTGATGATTTCAAGACTTTGAAGTACATCAAGAAGATACAACTTTTAGACGACAGAGAAAAGCAGAAGGCTGAGATACTTACCCTCCTGACGAAGTATGAAGATGCTGAGAAGATTTATCGCAATATCGAGAGGAAAGACCTTGCAGTTAATATGAAGATTAAAATTGGAGATTTCTATGGAGTCTTAGAGATGGTTAAGGAGGGTTCAGGTTATGATGAGATTTTGGGCAAAATGACCAACCAACTTGGCAATTTTTATGCAGAGCGACTGTAGTGGGACAAAGCGGCTTAGTTTTATCTCACTGCCAAAAACTACAAAGGCCTTATCTAAGCCTTCACTATGCTCTAAGACTATGATAGTTTGGCCCAAATCATCTAAGAAATTCCATAAAATGACCCTCTGCTCAACGAATTGGCCGACAGATTCCAACTTGCAGGAATGGCAGACTACGCAGTGAAATGCTATGAGAAGCTGGGAGAGTACAAAAAGGCTATCGATTGCTGTGTGTTGCTGAACCATTGGAACATAGCTACATAGTTGGCTGAGAAGCACGGATATGCTCAAATCTAGGGTCTACTACAAAATAACGCCAATGAGTTGCTGGGAAAGAACAAAAGACTGTAAGCAGCCGAGCTCTATCGCAAAGCAAATCGTAACACATAATCGGCTAAAATTTTATCAGACATCGCCAATCAGCTGATTGAGAGGGAAGGGAAACCTTTATACATTAAGAAGTTATACGTTTTGGCTGCATTGTAAGTAGACCAGTACAAAAAGAGGCTGATTGATTCGAGTATGACTGGTCAAAATGGCAACACTACGAGAGTAATTCTTTGAGTATTTAGACATTGGATTCTTTGATTACCAGCGATATTAATACGAGTTCCGACAAAATTCTTAATAACCCTTGGAGAGGGGCCTAAGCTTGGCATTTCTACATTCTTTGCCAAAGGCAACTCTACCTCGGACAGTTCAAATCTGCACTCAAAACGGCTTTGAGGCTGACTGACTATGAGCTGGAGATGGATGCAAAGAAAATCTATACTTTGGTCGCACTTGCTGCCTACTACAATAAGGTCCATTTTGAGCTATTTAGAGCTACAAGGAATGCTCGAGAGCATTTGTGAAGCTATAAGGAATGGGAATGCAAGAAGAAAGAGAAAGATACATGGAAATCGCAGTGAGCATCTTCACTAAGCATCCTCCCAAAGATACTCCTGGCTAAAAGACCAAATGCCCAGGCCGAAACTGCAAAGAATCGATCAGTGAATACGATACGATTTGCAGATCATGTGGGAGCAACTTCCCAGCTTGTGTGGTCAGCGGAAAATCGATAATAACCCGCACATACTACCGCTGCAAAGGCTGCAAGCACAAGATGTATGACAGTGAGGTCTAGAAGAATGAGTTGAAGCATTGCGCTTTGTGTCATACGCCGATTGATTTCAGGAAGTTCGGGCAACGTAATGATGAGGATTGATCTTATCGGTTTGTTATTTTGTGGCGTCAAGCCAATCATAAGGCAGATTAAGAATTATGTAATACAAGTTTCAATAGGATGCATTACAAACCTTGTAAATGGCGCAATCTAAAATAGTAGCTTATATCATTTCTTTTCATTCTTCTTCTCCACCTTCTTGTCCTTTTTCTTATCCTCAACTCCATCTTTGCTTCCATCTTTGTTGCCTTTCAAATCTAGTACGTCTTCAGTGAATTTCCGGAATTTGTCGTATTCCCCTGCGAAGACGCAAATTGAATTGGATAAGGGATTTATAAACTCACTCAATCTTAAAGGCTAGTCTTTGAGTCTTTGGATCCGCATTGGGGTCAGAACTTTGTCAATACATTGCTTGAACTAAATAACAAGAAAATTACGCTGCCTGCAGTAAAACCTTCAGTGGTGTGTGCAAGTGTTTCGTAGGGGAAGTTGGATATTTGTTTTCCTACTTTTGATTAGATCATGTTTTTGGCAAGCTGCTTACGGGTTGCGTAGTTTGGGAAGGGGAAATATATCTGTTTATCGAAGAATTTTTTGCAATCCTTCATAGTTGCATCGTAGGGTTTGTTTGTGCAGCAAATGACGGAGATTCTATCGGTTTTGGTCCAAAGTTTATTCTTTTTGAGGTCTCCAATTATTTTCTTCATCTTCGGGCCGAAATTAGCTGACCCGTCTTTCTTTTTGGTTTTTACTGAGCTGAATATGCTCTCGAAATCATCGACCACAATGATTGCAGGCTGAAACTATTTCGCGCAGATGATCACAGACCAAATGAGCCTTACAAGCTCTGTTTTCTCTGAATACCTTTCCTTCACACATTCTGGAGTCAAATCAAACACAACAGCATTGGTTTATGTTTGCAAAGCTCTGATGGTCATTGTTTTTCCAGTGCCCATGGCTCCATAAAACAAGAACCAGTTCCATTTCTCAAGCTTTTCTTTCGCAGCCTAACTGCCCAAAGGCAGTCCAACATATTCAGAGACAATATTCTTGATTTGGGAGATTGAAGGGTCAGGTAAAAATGTGGAGGTCTTCTCGATTAGATGGGTGACTGTATTATGTTCGCCAATGATTTATGCGAACTTTGCAGGAGCAAGTACCTTTGCGATGTTCTTTTAGTAAAGCTACTCTAAAAGCTCTTTTGGCTATCTTTTGCTCAGGCCTTGAGGAATCTTTATCTTTTTAACTTTTTTGGCTTTCTTTTTGTGTTTCTTCTTCTTTGGCATCTTGATACCGTATTTAACGCGCATTCCGTCTAGTTCTAAGTTGATCATTCCATCCACTAATTGCTCCAACTCTGCTTACAACCCTGGACGTAGCTCAGCTTTTGCGAGTTCAGAGTCATAAACCTACTAAGAAACTTCAGTCTAGTCTCTGTTTCCCCAGGTTTCTGTATATTTTTTGACATCCTCTTGCAATTTTACCACAGCTTCAGTTGGGCCGATTGCAATCCTATCTTCGATGAACTTTTAGACATCATTCTTTTTTGCAGCCTTCCCATCTTTTTGTTCTTTGCCTTTTTCTGGTTTAGCTTTTTGTGGTTATTTTTAAGCCACTTCTTCTCCTTCTTTTTCCTTGTAAAATTAGGCTGCATTTGTGGGCACATTACTAAATTCATGAACTTCCATAAACTTCTTTATCCATTTTCTACGTTAATCAAGCATTTTTTGTTTAATGCTAGGCTCTTAGACCTTTTTGAGCTGCTCTTTGACTAAATCTTTATCTCCTCTGAACTTCTCTTCTCTCATCCTTTGACTGACTTTCAAATTCTGTCTTTGCTTTTCAGCCTATTCAAGAAGATTCTTAGGGATGGGATCCTTTTGAATGCCCAAAAATTTAAGTTAATCTTCCCTCATTTTATTGAGCTATTTCCTTGCCAAAAATGCCCTCCAATACTTTTGAATGACAATAGTTCTTTGGTCTTCTTAGTTTGGAGCTTCTGGAGAATGGTCTTTTGCTTTAGATCTCAATTTGCTAAAAGTAAGTCCTCTAATGATACCTTGCCGACCCCTTTCAAGTTTTTGTATGATTCTGATTGCAGTTTCCAAATTAGTGTCAAGAGTGACAGTATCAGCAACAACTTAGACTTCCTCAGTGACTCCCAGATCCTTCTGGATTCCTTTTACAACTTAATCCCTTGGAGTGGGATCAAGAAAATGACGAGGTAATGGCAAATTTAAAGCTTTTGGTGTAAGTTTGAGATCCATGATGATTTCATCAAGGTTGACGTAGTCTATATTTGGGTTGGCTGTGTGTTTGCTAAACTTGATGATATTCTGCTTGACCTCACATAGCCTTACGATCACATTTTCAAGCATTTCTTTCATGAGCACTCTTTTTTGAGGGTGCGTCATTTGGTCGAAGGAATCTTCGAGCTACCTATAAATCTACAGATAACGAAGATAGAGAGCTCCATAGTATTGGAACCACTAATAGTTGGATCTTTTGAAGGTGAGGCCCTTCTCATTTTTGTTTTCTTCAAGGGGAAGGTTCTCTTCAGCGACATTTTCCAATAGTTTGGAGATAGCAGTCTCCCATTTTTGGTTGTAGTAGATTGTACTCATGCTTCTTTTAGAATTTTATATTACAATTTCTATATTTCAATTCATTTAGAAGCTCAAAATTTCAAATCAGAGCTTTACAAAGCTTATACTATGTCCAAGAAAATAAAAGGCGTAGTTGAGACTTTCTTGGTTTTTTCCCATCTCAAGCTTGGATCTCCAACATAGACTGGTATTATATGAGCTATTTTCTCATTTTTGATGCAAAAAGATTGTCTCTCATTTAGACTGAGCTTATTTTCTTCAAAATAATGTCCAACTAATCCTCTTTCTATGGATTAGCCTATAAATTGTGTTAGAGATAAATGAGGATTTGTTAGAGTAGCCTCATTTTTTCAGGAAAGGTCCTTACTAGACTTCATATCTTAAATATGATGCTTGGATTTATATTTGGAGCTTGGTTAATTACTTACAGTAGTGTAGTTATTAAAATAAAATTCGTTATCATGAACTTTTTTGACGGAGACTTTGGACTGGGATCTATGTCATCTTTCAACCAAAAACCTCGTAATGCTTCTCCACAGTAGTGATTAATCGATACAGAAAGGGCAAAAACATGGATCAGCTTTCATTCAAGTCAGCTAAAAAAGATGAGTTTGATGATCTTTTGGATGACATGCTGAACAAGCACGAGAAGAAAGCAAATAAAAACAAAGAAAAAGATGTGATACAGCCATACAGCAGCAGTTTTCTCGACCCACCCCCACCACCATTCGATTTGAAAAAAACCGAAAAATGGAGTACTCCCAACATCGATGGCCATAATTTCCACCATGATTCTCCCAAGTTCCCTAACAGCAGGATGAATTCTATGGTAGATGATAAAGGCAGTGAAGATGGCAGAAGTTACAAAAGTGGATTTACGAGGCAGAATCAACAGCAATAGTTCGATAATCTCATAACTTTAAGAGGTCCTTAACCCTTCAAATAATAGCCACCAGCTTTATAGCGATCTGCCAGGAGTATGATGAGGCCTCCTTTGGCCAAAAAGTAGTCACGAGAAAATCTAAGCAGAGAGAAGGAAACTTCAATCATAAACGATGAAACTAGCTTAAAATTCTCACGTGCAGGTGGAGTTGCAGAAAGTGGCACATTGCTTGACCTTGGCTTCTCAAACTTTGATAGGCCCAGATACAAAGAGAGCAAACCAATTATCCCAGTTCCTGAAGAAAAGATAAAAGAAAGGATAGTTGAGAAGTAAAAGATAGTGACAGTTCGTGAAGAAGCAACTGAGCTCAAGAGGCAATTCGAAAACGAAGTAAGATAAATAAAGTAGTCATACGAAAGGCAGCTCAAATTCGCAATGGATAAACTCAAAGAGTAAGTCTAGTAAGCTAAGAAGCAAAAGCTAAAGCTAATAAAGGAGCATCAGCTTCAACTTGAGGATTAGAAGAGCAATTGGAGGAGACTTAGCTAATAGAATGCTAGCAGAGTTAAGTAGCTGCATTAGTGGGAACTGAAGAGAAAGTGTGAGACTTATTAGCTAGAAATACAAAAGCTAAAATCTATGTCTCAATTGGAGGATACAATCTCAAAACAACAAAATGCCTTTCAAGTGGGCCAAGAGAGTCAATAGCTTAGGTCAAAATAACGTGAGCTTCAAGCAGAAATGAAAAAGATTGAAGAGTTGAAGTTCCATTTGGAGCAAAGAGAGCGGACTTTGCAGTCATAGTAACGAAATTTTGAAAATTATCGCAGAAGGGAGGAGGAAAAGCTGCAGATGGAAAAACGAGAGCTTTTGGAACGATAGAATTAATGGAAGAAAAATGAGCTTTAGAGTAAAAGATTGATATCTCTTGAAAAACAAAAGCTGTCCTATTAGATCGCTAACTCTTAGCTAGAGCTAATAAAAAAGAAGGAATCAATCAACTTAGAAAAAGAGTAAGTTCGTATCAATAAAGAGCTGTTGTAGAAATAAAAGATGGAGTTTTAGAATTTCAATAAGCATATTATCAACGATTATAGGAACAAGCTCAAAGAACTGTAGTCACAAAGAGAGCATCTTAATTAGCTTGAAATCGAACTGCATAAAAAGATACATACAGTTGAGATGGCTGGAGATACGAAAGGTATCAAACCAACAACTGCAAGGGCTTCTTTTCGCCCTTCCTCAAGTAACCAGGAGAACCGTAAAAATAGGGCCAACTCTCAAATTGAGGGGAAGATCAATTCGACCAAATAGAGGTTCCAAGAGATGTAGCTGATGGCTCGCAAATTGACAGCTGAGACGCAAGAAGAGAGATAGAAGATGAGAGAAAAAGTAAATGTTTCGGGTTACATAGCTAGACTCAACAGAGCTTTAAGCAAGCATTGATTTACTTAATCGATTTTCTTCCAAAACCACGAGCCTTTATTAATTGTGAGGGGGACGTTCCTATATTTTTATAATACTATAAGTAACGAATATGAGCAAAGAGGACCACGCTCAAATCTATGAAATGCTGTCAGTGCTATTCTTGACACTTTCCAAAGGAGAACAGGCACAACAATGTATCCGGGAAGTCTTCACTTCACAGCCCCTTTTCTCACCACTTCCCCTATTCAAGTACATCGCCCACAATGGCACTCTCATCAAACCTCACCATCTTCTGCAATTTCTGGAGGAAAACAACTAATATGCTACTGAGGAGTAAGTTAAGATCATTATTGAGTATGAGGTCAACAAGAAAGTTTGGCAGTATAGCGATTTTCTTGAGTTCATTTACCCTTATAACTCTGCAGTTCTTCGTTAGATTTCAAATATGCATCTCAAAAGGTATCCGAAATTGGAGAGGTATGGGGTGCCTTAATCTGCCTTAGCTGGATTTCTCCTTTTACTTACTGAGCAAGTTTCTTTAATTCGTAAGCTGTAAACTCAAAAGAGTGACAGCTTACTGAAAATCCCAAAAGATAGGCTTAGAAGAGTTCTACTCACCATTAAAAAAGCAGGAGACAAGCAACCCAGCCATTGCTAAAATGATGACACTAGAGTCACAAGCTTAGAGTTAAGAAATTTCATGAAGGCATTCGTTTCTGTTGAAGACAGCCACTTTTTGTACCTAAGTCGAAGATTGCGCATCAAACAAGGCTTCTTTCCAATTTAGTAACTGTAGCAGTTTATCAAGCCTAACAAAAAGCTGAATAAAAAATTGGTAGTAAACAAACCTATTAAAGCTAAGTAATCCATAAGGATATAACCTTAAACTTCTCAAAAGTAATTCGACTAGAAAGAGTACAAATAGGAAATTCTTTCATAGCTGACAAACACTCTAAACATAAAAGACAACTCTCCAAATAAGCAGAATCGGAAAAATTAGTATTTGTTGAAACATAACAATGAGCTAAACAGCTTTAATGAACAAAAAAAGACCAAAAGATTCTAAGACCCAATAGCTAAGGAAAAAGAAGGCTCATTGACCTACCGGCCAAGCTAAAAATAGAATTACGCCCTTCAAAGTGACAACTACTTCGTTAATAAACCAAAACAAGAGCCCAGTGGGATTTCACCTAAGGAGCTCTTTGTAAAATTCATACAAACCTTTTTGCCAACGAACAGGAGGCTTTAGGAACTGAAGACTAAGTTAGTTCAGCATCGACTTGACTACTTCAAGCTGTTTAAGATTATAGACAGAACGAGCAGAGGAGTGGCTGGGGCGGAAGATCTGTTGTATTACTACCAGTGGGCAGGAGGCAGACTAAATTATACTGTCAATGACTTTTAATTGTTGATTCAAAAATATTCGCAAAGCGATGAACCTTGGATAACTTTGACTGAATTCTGCGAAATGGTGAGAGGCTAGGACAAATAAACAAACAGATAGGCTCCAAAGCTGGGATAATAGCACCAATAGCTAGTTTTAAAGATATTTGAGGTCACTCTCTAAAGCTAGAGAGACATTCTGCGGTTAAGAAACCAGTTCAAAAAGCATGAGTCCAAGTATCTCTTCACCCTCATCAACCGATAGCAGACTGGCTTCATAAACTACCAATAGCTCAAAAGATTTCTGACCGAAGCAGGGTTGAATCTATCTATGCACGATTTGATGGCAGTTTTGAAGAGATTAGACCGAAGTCGAAATGGAGTTGTTGTCGAGCATGAGTTTGTCGCTTACTTTTAACCTCCTCAGAGGTTTTGAAGCTGGTGATAATATATAATTTCGTTTGATTTAAATGAAAAAAGATAAGAGTAAGGATGAGAAAAGTAAGAAGAGTAAGGACGGCAAAACCAAAAAATAGTAAGACAAGAAGTCCTAGAAATCTGTCTCGAAATCAAAATCCAAGGGCAAAGATGGCTCCAAGGGGAAAGAAAAGGAAGGTTCAAAAACTCCAACCAAGAAGTAAACCAAATCTAAAAAACTGCCAGATATGCAATCTTAAATCTCTTCGATTTCTCAAACTCCAGTGCCCCCAGCGTATGTTTTGACCCACTTAGAGACTGCATCCATCATAAGAGTCCTTTTATAAACTTCTGCGAAACATGCGAAGAACTCGTCTGCAACCAGTGCACAGTCTTTGGTCCACATAACAATCATGTACCAACAATCTCACCTAGCTGCATCGCATTCTGAAGATGACTGACGCATATCGCCTGAGAAAGTTTTATTTGGTTGAGGCCATTCGTTCCAATTTGGTCGACAAAAGAGATAAAATCATTGCCCAACTGCATAGGTTGGAATATCGTGTGGAGGAGATCAGGTTTGTAAAGAACATCATTGAGAGAGATATCCGTTCCTAGTATTCAGGCATTTTGGAGAGACTAAAGAACAGTTAAGGCGTCAAAATGGCCACTCTCACTCACTAAGTCTCTTTGATTCAAAGATAACTGGACACTATCAACGATTTGGGCAACAACTTCTTCGAGTTGACCAACATGTAATGCTAAAAAATCGAGCAAGAACGAAAGATCAACCGGTTCCTCAACAAATCCAAGACGATGTATGAATCTGTTGAGTACATAATCAACAGGCCAGATAAGGTACTCCTTGGATTATTTAGATACCACCTGACCTTGCCATTCAATAGATCCCTAGATAAGTTGAAAAGAATAGAGAATTGGTCAAAAAAGCACTTGCAGCTAGAGAGATCAACAGCTTTAAGAATGAGGCGTTGTGGAAGTTGGTGGTTGATTTGAGAGTTGAGGAAAATTCAGTCAAAAGGGAAATTTAGGAGAGGGCTAGCACAGTCATAAAGGAGATGAGTCAATAAGTGGAGAGTTTAAGCGAAAAACTAAGAAAATATAAACTTATTTGCTATTTCTGTGGAGTGAGAATGAATACAGACACAGTGAATGTTGAATGTGAGCTAAACAAATCGAAATAAGTGCCAAACCAAAAGAGATTTTAGACCTAAAAATCACCAAATCAGAGGAATATTGGAAATAATCGGCATTTTTTCTCAAAATTACTTGTTTCTTGATATTTAGAAATGATGAATTTTTTAATTTTGATGAATAGAAGAAAAGAGTTAGGTACTTTGCTACTATTGAAAAAATTTTTCAGAATAGAGGCTAAAAATTAGAAGTATTTTAATCTTATTTTCGTTTCTAGTTCTCTTTGTTATACAATAAATCATTTAGAACAGAACATTATTTAAGGTTTTCAAACTTCTTAAAGCTATAGAATTTTTCACTAGCCAATTAAATGCCATGATAATTAAAGTATATAATGTAGAATAAATTAGTTCCAATGTAAAACTAAGCAACTCCAAAAAGATACAAGAAAGAGCAGGATTAGTGGTTTTAGCAAAGGAATGCTAAAAGTTAACCAAGCCTTATGCCAAGCCGACAGCAGATTTGGGTTGATGAACAGGACTAGAATGAGCATTTCTAAACGGTGTGCAAATAAAAGCCTTCGGACTAGAAAAATAAACAAACCGGGACTTAGAAACGTGTTAGAAAGAACAAAAAAACTGTTGACCCTTAGGAATAGATTTGCAAATACCTTAGTTTCTAGTCCAGTATCTTAAAGCATTCTGAGCAATCGTTCCTGAAAGATTCTAAAGATTCAAACTAAATCCAAGCATAGTCTGAAGAGCAAATGGTGTAGTCCTTTAAAATATTCTAAGCAAGTAAAAAGATACAAAACATTTGTTCTTATGAGAGTAGATAGATGGTTTAAGAGTCAGTTTAAAAAGGAGAAGTTAAGTATAAGTATGATTCTCCTCCTTAAGATAGACCATACTAGGAAGAAAGAGGGCAGGGATCTTTTAAATTTGGTCATCTTGGTCCCAAATTTGCTGTAACTAAGCTTATGTGGTTCACTCCTAACGAGAAAAACGGAAGAACCTTAGCTTTTGATTAGCAGCTAATGAGGTGCGTACCCAAGTTCAAATGTTAAGGCTGCATGAAATAATTTACGGTTCCATCCGCCTTGGGAGGGCATTTGAATAAATGCGAATTCAAAAACAAGCACTTTACAAAGATTTCTGAAAGAAGCAAGAAAATCAAACCAAAAAGAAATTCAAGAAAAAGAAAAGCAAGAGCTTATAATGAAGTAAAAGATTAATCTTCAGAATAGTAACTGGTTTAAAGGGGATAATTGTTCTTCTAAGGTAAGTTTGCCATTATTCAGACTAGCCATTATAACCAGAAATGGAGGAAGAAAGACAAGAACGAACCAACTAGGTCAAAGTTGAGGACACCTTGAAATAGAAAAAGAATGTCCATACTGATAGCCATATTCAAACCAGAGCAAAAAAGATAAAACATTGTGGTATTAAGAAAGTTTAGTGATGGAATGTGCATAATATTGGAATTCTTAATAATCCCAGCTATTTCCAACGAATTAATTCACGAAACATAGCTTTAAAAACTGTTTTTATTATTTTAA
>Ga0316217_10004413_pt1 | contig 15238 bp, 11 predicted proteins | sample 1anoAmetaG_FD_203633 | JGI IMG/M metagenome (GOLD analysis project Ga0316217, IMG submission 203633) | Freshwater microbial communities from Trout Bog Lake, Wisconsin, USA - 1anoA | ecosystem: Environmental > Aquatic > Freshwater > Lake > Hypolimnion/Profundal zone | place: USA: Wisconsin... | reverse complement strand
ACGACCTCCACGTCCGTCGCGCCGACGAAGACGTCCGCGATCGTGCGGCGATTGTACGCGGAGTCGTCCACGACCAGCACCCGGACCATCGGGGCCGGGGCGCTGCCGGACGGGGGGATGGGCGGCGAAGGCGTCAACAGGTGACCTTTACCACGTCTCCCCCGCGAGCGGCTCGCGGCGCCCCGTCGCCCGCGGCCGATCGGCTACAGGACCCCCGGGAATGTCCGCGGCTTCCGGTAGACGAGGTCTTCCTTCAGGTGGAGGAGCTCGAACGCCGTGGAGACGTTCAGCAGGGACTCGGAGTGGCCGAGGAGCAGGACGCCGCCGGGGTAGAGGCGCTCGTGGAACAGATCGATGGTCGACCGTCGCGCGTGCGGGTCGAAGTAGATGAGCACGTTCCGGCAGAACACCGCGTCCACCCGCCCGATGAGCCGGGCTTTGTCTCGCTCGAGCAGGTTCATCTGACCGAAGTGGCACATGGCGCGGATGCGCTCGACCACGTGCGAGCCGTCGGGGCGCTCGATGAAGTAGGCGCGCCGCTTCTCCTTCGGGGTGGTGCGGAACGAGCTCGGGCCGTAGACGCCGCGGCGGGCGACCCCGATGCAGCGCTTCGAGATGTCGGACCCGAAGACGCGGACATCCCAGCCCGAGAAGAGGCTGCTCTCGTGGATGAGCATCGCGATCGTGTAGACCTCCTCGCCCGTGGAGCAGCCGGCGCTCCACACCGTGAGGCGGCGACGCGTCTTCGCCTGGTCGGCGAGCAGGGGGAGCACCTCGTCCTGGAAGGCGCGGAGCTGGTAGTCCTCGCGGAACAGGTAGGTCTCGCTCGTCGTGAGGAGGTCGTAGAGCGCCTCCCACTCCTCGTCAGCGCCAGGGTCGAACGAGAGGAACTGGTAGTAGGCGGCGAACGTCTCGACGTTGACGACCGCGAGCCGCTCGCGAAGGCGACGCTCGAGGGCCGGCTTCGTGCTCGACGACAGGGAGAGGCCCATCCGCGCGCCGAAGGCGTCCCGGAGGAGACTGAAGTCCTCGACGGAGAGCGGGACGTCGCCGCCGCCCGACCCGGGGCTCATGTCGCGCCTCCCCTCGTGGACCGCGCGCCCAGGGCCTGGGCGAGCGCCTCGCGCACGACAGGGTCCGCCTCGCGGTCGAGCCTGGCGCGGACCAGGGCGCGGGCCCCAGGGTCCTCGGTCGCCCCGAGCAGCTCCGCGGCGAAGCGTCGGACCTCGTAGGAGGCGCAGTCGAGGCAGGCGCCGACCCTCTCGAGCGTCCTCTGGGACATGTCGCGGGAGAGCTCGACGAGGGCGCTCTTCACGACGTCCGGGTCCCGGTGGTCGAGGGCCAGGAAGAGGCCTTGCTCGCGGCGCGCCCCCCGCTGCTGGCCGATGGTCTCGACGGCGGCGGAGGCGAGGAGCGGGTCGTCGCTCCGGAGCAGCGGCCACGCGGCGTCGAAGGCGCGGCTCGGGCTCGCCTCGCCGAGGGCCCGCAGCGCCGCGGCGACCACAGCGGCCGCGTGCCCCCCCTCGAGGAGCGCGACGAGGGGCTCGGCCTGGCCGATCCGACCCATGGCCCGGACGGCCGCGAGGACGACGTCGTGCTCCTCGTCCGCGAGGGCCGCGGCCACGACCCCGGCAGCGGTGGGGCCGCCAATGGCTGCGAGTCCGTCGACGGCCGCGCGCCGGACGTGAACGTCGCCGTGGTCGAGGGCGCCGCGAAAGAAGGCGATGTCGGCGCTCTCCGTGCGGTCGGGCTGCGCCCCGGCCGCCAGCGCGCCCGGGCGGAGGCTGGCGCCCCGGAGGAGGCACCCGACGACGGCGGCGGGAGAGTCCGGGGGGATGGTCTCGGCGAGGGCGCGCGACGGCCCCGGGTGGCGGCTCGCGATCGTGGTCAAGGCCGCGCAGGCGGTCGCCGACACCCGCGCGTCGGCGTTGGTGGCGTGGGCGGCGACGGCGGCGAGGTCCGCGCCGTCCCCGGCGACCGCGAGCCCCTGGATGGCCGCGGTGAGGACGTCGGAGTCGGTCGCCCGGAGCGCCTCGCGGAGCGCCTCGAGCGCCCCGCCGTCGGCCCCTTCCGTCAGGAGCGGGACGAGCGAGAGGGTCGCGGCCCGGAGCGGGGCGGCCGCCTTTCTCCCCTCTTCCAGCAGCGACGAGACCGCGTCCTGCCCGAACCAGCGCAGCGCGAGCTCGGCGCGCGCCGCCACGTCCTCATCCGACAGCCCGCGCACCAGCTCGGGCACGTCCGAGCGCACCCGGAGGAGGCCCAGGGCGACGAGCGCTGCTCCGCGAAGGCGCGAGTCGTCGATCGAGTGCGCGAACGCGCGGATTCGCTCCTCGACGTGCGGCATCGCGCGGATCTCGCGCCGCGCGACCCGGGCGAGCTCCTCCTTGTCTGCCGCCGCCCCCAGGCAGTCGATGAGCGCGGCGAGCGCGTCCCGGGCGACCGCGACGGAGCGGTCCCCGATGGCCCGAGCGAGGGCGGCCACGGCCTTCACGTCGTGCGTCCGGCCGGCGGCGCGGATGGCGTGACGCCGGAGCAGAGGGTCGCGCGTGAGCGGCTCGAAGATCTCCCACGCGAGGTCGGCCTCGAGCTGCGTCAACGACTGGAGCGCCGCGAGCCGCCCCAGCGGGTCCGCCGTCGACAGCGCCGACGTCAGCGCGGAGATCGCCAGCCCATGGGCCTCGCTGCCCGCCCGGCCCGCCGTCCCGAGCGCCTCCGCCGCCGCCGCCCGGACGTTGGCGTCCTCGTCGACGAGGGCGCGGGTGAGCGCCCGGGTCCCGGCCAGATCCGGCACTCCGCCGAGGACCTCGACGGCGAGCTTGCGTCCGTCGGCGTCGAGCTCCACGAGCCCCCGGATGGCCCCCGGCACGGAGTCCGTGCCGATGGCGATGAGCGCCTCGACCGCCGCGTTGCGGAGCCCCACGTTGGTCTGCTCGCGGAGGGCCCCGAGGAGGCGTTCGATCACCGTGGCCCGCGGCTCGATGGAGGCCGCGACCGTCGCGGCCTCCTTGCGGACGCGCCAGTCGACGTCACCCAGGGCGACGAGGACCCAGTCGATGGCCTCGGGGCCGTTCGCCTCGCCCAGCTGCTGGACGCCGCGACGCCGCGCCTCGGGGTCGAGCTCGTGGAGGAGCGCGGCGGGCCCCCGGACGTCGCTGGTCACGGCGACCCCGCCTTCGGCCCGGGGAGCTCGGCGGGCGAGGCCCCCCCCTCGGGCAGCGGGAGCCGCTCGGTGATGTCGCGGAACCCGCGGAGGTCGAGCACGAAGACGAGCTCGCTGCCGTGCGTGGCGACCCCCTCGATGCCGCGCACGTCCTCGCCGGCGCCGAGCGGCGGCGCGGGGCGGAGCCCGGCCCCGGCGGTCCCGAACACGCCGAAGGTCTGATCGACGACCAGCGCGACCACGCTTCCGCCCACCCCCACGACGATCCACTTCACGCGCTGCGCCGACTCGATGGGCGGCAGGCCGAAGCGCGCGCGGAGGTCGATGACGGGGATCACGTCGCCGCGGTAGTCGGCCACGCCGTGGACCGCGGGCGGCGCGTGGGGGAGCGGGACGAGCGGCTTGGGGTTGCAGATCTCGCGGACGTCGGCGATGGCCACGGCGTAGAGGACCCCGCCGACGCTGAAGCCGACGAGGGTCTTGGAGGGGTCGTGGCGGTGGCGGTGTTGCGGCATCCTACGGCTCCAGGATCGGGCGAAGGTCGAGCAGGATGAGGATGGCCCCCTCGGGCCGCCCGATGCCCGCCAGGTACGGCTCCGGGTCGCCGCCGAGCACGTCTCTCGGCTCGATCTCCGTGTCCGCGAGGCGATGCACGTGCATGACCTCGTCGACGAGGAGGCCTATCCGCTCCTCGCCCGTGTCGGTGATGAGGATGCGCGACCGGTGGTCGATGGGGGCCTCGTGGAGCCTGAGCCGCCGCCGGAGGTCGATGACCGTCACGAGGCGACCCCGGACCGTCATCACGCCGACGACGACGCGCGGCGACCGCGGGACGGGGGTGATCGGCAGCGGCTTCAGGATCTCGGCGATCCGGGCGATGGGCACGGCGTACGCGGCGCCGGCCAGGGAGAAGCTCACGTACTCGATGCGCTTGCCGATGTCGGCGGCGCGACGGACGGCGGCGCGGTCGTGCTTCTTGCGGAGGAGCGCGCTCACGTCGCCACGGCCCCTTCCGCCACGATCATCCGCTCCTTCTCGCTCGACATGACCTCTTCCATCAGGGCCGCGACGTCGAGCACGAGGCCGACCCGCTGGTCACCGAGCTCGGTCGCCCCCGCGAAGCCGCGCACCGACTTCAGCGACTTGCCGAGCGCCTTGATCACGATGTCCTGCTGGCCGACCAGGCGGTCGACCACGAAGCCGAGGCGACGGTTGCCCACCGACGCGATGACGACGCACGGCTTGCCCGGCTTCCTCGCCTGCCCCTCGGGGGCCGGCATCGGGTCGAGGCCGAACAGGCGCGAGAGGCGGCAGATGGGGAGGGTGGCGCCGCGTTGCGTGAGCGCCTCGCGGCCGTCGAAGTTGCGCACCAGGGCCTCGTCGAACGCGATGGCCTCCTCGACGCTGGCGAGCGGCACCGCGAACGACCGCCCCTCCACCTCGACGCCGAGGACGCTGATGATCGCCAGCGTGATGGGGAGCGTGATGGTGATCTTGGTGCCGATGCCGACGTCGCTCGTGATGTCGACGACGCCGCCGAGCTTGGCGATGTTCGTCTTGACGACGTCCATCCCGACGCCGCGCCCGGAGAGGTCCGTCGCCGTGTGGCGGGTCGTGAACCCGGGCAAGAACACGAGGTTGTAGACCTCCCGGGTGGAGAGCTCGTCGGCCTCGGCGCGCTTCAGTAGGCCCCGCTTGATGGCGGTGTCGAGCAGGAGCTCGGGGGACATGCCGCGCCCGTCGTCCTCGACCTCGATGAGGACGTGGTTCCCCTTCTGGAAGGCGTTCAGGGCCACGGTGCCCGCCGGCGGCTTCCCGACAAGGATCCGGTCCTCGCGCGACTCGATGCCGTGGTCGATGGCGTTGCGGATCATGTGCATCAGCGGGTCGGAGAGCTCCTCCACGATGAGCTTGTCGATCTCGGTCTCGGCCCCCGTGATGACGAGGTTGACCTCCTTGTCGTGCTCGCGGGAGATCTGGCGGACCACGCGCGCCAGCTTCTCGAAGACCTGGCCCAGGGGGACCATCCGCACCTCGAGGATGCCGTTCTGCATCTGGGTGAGGTGGCGCTCGAACGTCCGCTGCAGGCGGTGGAGCTCGCTGCCGAAGCCACGGAGCCCCGGCTCGGAGCGCACGCGCTCGGTCATCCGCCCGAGCGAGGCGCGGACCATGGCGAGCTCTCCCACGACGTTCATCAGGTTGTCGAGCTTGCGGATGTCGACGCGCACCGTCTGGCTCACGGAGCGCAGGGAGACGTCGGGGTCACGCGGGACGGCGTTCATCGCCGCCGCCTCGCCGTTCGCGGCCGACGGGAAGGCCGGGGGCTGCGTCAGGCCGCTCCTCGCCGGCGGCGGGGCCGCGGCCGACGGGGCGCCGGACCGTGGGTCGGAGGACGACGGCATCGGCGGGGGCCACGGCGTGAGCCCGGCCTCGACGAGGCCGGCAGGAACGCCGATCGGCTCCAGCAAAGGGGGCGGCGCCGGGGCGGAGCTCGGCGAGGCGACCCCGCGCCGCTTCACGGCCTCCACGACGACGTCCTGCTCGCGGTACGCGGCCCTGAGCGTGTCGAGATCGGCGTGGCTCGCGAGGAGGATCTCGAGCTCGATGTGGTCGGCGTCGGTGCCGGTCCCGCTCGGGAGGTAGGTGATGATCTCGCCGTGCGGCCGCGCGGTCGCCTTGATCTGGTCGAGGGCCGAGTCGATGACCGTCAGCTCGAGCTGCACGCGGATCCGGTAGAGCGAGACCCCGGCCTTCATGTTCGTGCGGAGGCGGTGCTCCTCGTACTCGGTGAGGACGCCGAGGATGCTCGAGTCGAGGTCGTACTGCGCGACCTGCCCACCGCCGCCCGAGGCCCCGCGGTGGGTCAGCGCCCCGAGGGCGAGCAGGAACTCCTCGACCGCGCGCGTCGGCTCGGGCGCCTCCCCCTTCTCGGAGAGCATCAGCAGGCCGTAGAGCTCGACCCCCCGGAAGAGGATGTCGACGACCTTCACGCCGAGGTCGATCCGCCCGAGCCGCAGATCGTCGAGGAGCTCCTCGAGCTCGTGCGAGACGGCCGCCATGCGCACGGCGCCGAAGAGCCCCGAGAGCCCCTTCAGCGTGTGGATGGCGCGGAAGAGGTCGTTGACGAGCTCGGGGTCGCCGGAGCCGCTCCGGGCCTGCTGGTCGAGGAGGAGGAGGTCGCGGCTCAGCCCGTCGACGAGCTCCTGCGCCTCCGAGAGGAAGTCCTCCCTCGCCTTCTCGACAGACGCGTCGCCGCGCCCCCCCCCTCCGCTACTGTCGGCCATGGGGGAGGTGCGCCATGATGACCTCGCGCAGCGACTCGGGCGTGAACGGCTTCGCGAGGAAGGCGTTGGCCCCGAGCGCGAGCGCCCGCGCGACGTCGCGCTCCGTCCCCTGGGTGGAGATGATGATGAGCGGGGTCTCGCGGTGCCGCTCCGTCTTGCGGATGAACTGGACGAGCTCGAGGCCGTTGATGTCCCCCATGTTCACGTCCGTGATGATGAGGTCGTAGGACGAGCGCGGCAAAAGGCGCATGGCGTCGAAGCCGCCCGCCGCCTCGACGACCTCGCAGCCGCCGTCCCCCAGCGCCTCGGCGAAGGCGGCGTCCTCCAGGATAGTCCGGACGAGAGCACGGGTGGAGGCGGAATCCTCGACGATGAGCACGCGGAGCATCGCGGATGATCCTACATCCCACGAGGCGTGGACGGTAGAGTGGGTTAGACTCGCCCGGCGATGCGTCCGATGGACTCGCCCAAGACCGCGGCCGCGCTGATCATCGGCAACGAGCTCCTGTCGGGGAAGGTCGACGAGGCGAACCTCGGCGTCCTGGCGCGGGCGCTGCGGGGGGTCGGGGTCCTGCTGTCGCGGGTGGTCATGGTGCCCGACGACGTGGGCGTCATCGCCGAGGAGGTCGCCGCGCTCTCGGCCGGCCACGACTGGCTCTTCACCTCGGGTGGCGTAGGGCCCACGCACGACGACGTGACCATCGTCGCCGTGGCGAAGGCCTTCGGGGTGGACGTCGTGACCGACCCGGACCTCGAGGCGCTGATCCGCGACCACTACCGGGGGCGCCTGACGCCGGGGCACCTCCGCATGGCGCTCGTCCCGGAGGGGGCGGCGCTCGAGACCGTGCCCGAGGTCACCTGGCCGACGGTCCGCGTGGCGAACACCTGGGTGCTGCCGGGGGTGCCAGAGGCCTTCCGGATGAAGATCCCGGTCGTGGTCGCGCACCTCCGCGGGGCGCGGGCGTTCGTCTCCCACGCGGTCTACACGAGGATGGACGAGGGGGACCTGAAGCCCCTGCTCGACCGGGTGGTGGAGGCCTTCCCCGACGTCGAGGTCGGCTCGTACCCGAAGTGGGGCGACCCCGCCTACAAGACGAAGCTGACGTTCGACGGCCTCGACCCCGAGCGGGTGCTGGCCGCCCGCGAGGACTTCGTGAACACCCTGCCGGTCGGTGAGCCGCAGCGGGTGGAGTGACCCCGGCCCCAGGCCGGGCCTCGACGGCTCAGGTCCCCGAGAGCGGGCCGCGCTCGACGGCGTGGTCGGAGGCCACTCCGTCCCGTAGCACTGTAATCCTGACGGTGGTCCCGACCTTGCCAGAGAGCGCCTCGTGCACGTCGACCGGGGTCATCCCGGCGACGGGCCGCCCGTCGATGGCCACCACCTCGTCCCCCACAGCGAGCCCCGCGCGCGCCGCCCCCATGCCTGCCGGCGCTTGCCGCACGAAGAGGCGCCCGTCCGCGTTGTCCTTCGCGAGCACCGCCCCTACCGAACCGGTCCACGCCGCGCTGCACGCCCCTGCACCTGCGAGCAGCGGGACGAGCGATCCACCCGGGATGGGGCCGGCGATAGCCGCACCGAGCCCCGGCACGACCAGGCGCGCCAGGATGGCAAAGCCGCGAATTGTGACGGTTGCGCTCCCGCGCCGCTGGTCGCTAGACTCCCGCCGCAATGCCGCCCCCGCCCTCGCACTCTGCCGGCGACGCTGAGACCCCCCGAGAATAACGCCGCCAAGCCATGTGGAAGCTGGTCATCGAGGACGACGAGGGGAAGCGTACGGTCGTGCCGCTCACGCGCGACGAGTACACGATCGGGCGCAAGGAGGGGAACACCATCCGCCTCACGGAGCGCAACGTCTCGCGTGATCACGCGAAGGTCGTCCGCCAGCCCGGGAGCCCGAAGGACGCCCCCGTCTTCACGCTCCACGACTCGGGGAGCTACAACGGCGTCTACGTCAACGGCCTCCGCGTGGCCGACAAGCAGGATCTCGCGCACGGCGACCTGGTCCAGATCGGCGACTACCGCATCGTCCTGCAGGACGACGCTGTCGAGCCCGCCGAGGGGAGCGACGAGACCCCTGTCTCGCTCGACCCGGAGGACCTGAAGGACACGATCTCGACCGGCCCGGCGGCCCCTCCGCGCCCCCCCCCGGCCCCCTCCCCGCTCCGCGCGACCAACGCCACCTTCCTCGAGAAGCCGAACCGCCTCGTGGTCCTGGCAGGGCCCAACCCCGGCGAGGAGTTCCCCCTCGTGGGCGAGCGGCTGACCATCGGGCGCGCCGAGGACGCGACGATCTCGGTCAACCACAACTCGGTCTCCCGCCTGCACTGCGAGGTGCACGCCCTCGGCGACGCCCGCTTCGAGATCGTCGACAAGGGCTCCAGCAACGGCGTGCGCGTCAACGGCGCCGACCTCCGGCGCGGCATCATCGAGGCGGGCGACGTCATCGAGCTGGGGGACGTGAAGTTCAAGTTCGTCGGCGAAGGGCAGCTCTTCCGGCCGGGGACCTCGGAGAGCCAGCAGCTGGCCGCCATCAGCCAGCGGGCGGCGACCGCGGTGGTCAAGGTGCGCGCGCCGAAGTCGGGGGCGCTGCTCCCGGCCGTCGTCGTGGCCGTGGTCCTGGCCGTCGCGGTCATCGGCGTCCTCGCCATGAAGTCGCGCCCGGCCAAGGTGGAGCCCACCCTCGCCCCCGAGCCGAGCGCCTCCGCGGCCGTGGCCGACACGAGCGGGGCCGACGCGGCCATGCTCGCCGACGCCCGGCGCATGTGCGACATCGGCGAGGTCGAGGCCGCCCACCAGAAGGCGAACATGCTCCCGGCCGCGTCGCCGCTCCACGCCTCCGACGACTTCAAGTACGTCGAGCTGAAGTGGTCCTCGACCCTGATGATGCAGGCGGACGCCGAGCCCGACCCGGCGGCCAAGGCGGCCATCTACCAGCGCGTGGCGGCCGACGCCTACGCGGAGCCGATGCTCAAGAAGTCGGCGGCCGCCCACCTCGCCAGCCTCGACCTGACGGCCCGCGACCCTGGACGGCGCCCCGGCGCCCCCGCCTCGGCCGCCGCACCGACGCCCCCCCCCACCCCTCCGGGCCCGCGCACCACCACGCCGCGCGGCGCCGCCACTCCGCCCGCGGCCGAGGCCCCGACGCGCCCCGCGCCCAGGGCCGCCGCCTCCCAGCCGTCGCTCTCCGACCTCATCTCCTCGCCGGACCCGTCCGACTGGCAGAAGGCCCGCGACATCCTCGACCCGAAGGTCTTCGGTCGTCGGGGGACGCCGGACGATGTGCGGAAGCTCAAGTCGCTCTGCAAGCAGCAGGCGGACAAGCAGTGCCTGAAGGCCCTGCAGGAGCTGTAACCACGACGTCGGGCGTGTAGCCCGGCCACCCTGGGGTGCACGGGGCATGTCCCCCGCCTTGTCGGGCGACCACCCTGGGGTGCACGGGGCATGTCCCCCGCCTTGTCGGGCGACCACCCTCGGGTGGACGGGACACATCCTGTACCAGGCCGGGGGTGAAGGGGCGGAAGTCGGCGGGTTAGGCCCTCCCCCGCACGGGGAGACCTCGTGATCGCACGCCGCGACGGCCTCCCGATCGGTTAGGCCCTCCCCCGCACGGGGAGACCCCTACCCGGTCAGGGGACCGGGTCGGGCTTCACTCCGTGGGCGACCGCGTTGGCGCAGCCGAGCTCGACGCCGGTCGGCCCTTCCTTCGTCTTGACGATCTTGAACTCGACGCGGCGGTTGGCCTCCCAGGCCTCGGCCGTGTGCTCGGGCTGCTCCGGGCAGTACTCGCCGTACCCCTTGCTCCGGAGGCGGCTCGCGTCGACCTGCCGGCGGACGAGGGCCGCCATGACCGAGTTGACCCGCCCCTGCGTGAGCCGGAGGTTCAGGAGGTCATCGCCGCGCTCGTCGGCGTGCCCGGCCACCTCGAGCAAGAGGAACTCGGGGTGGTGGATGACGGCCGAGGCCACGGCGTCGAGGATCGAGTTCGACTCGGGGAGGATCTCCACCGACCCGGTCTTGAACTTGATCTTGTCGAGGATGACGATGTTGTTCTCCTGGATGATGACGCTCCCCTTGTCGGGGCAGCCGTCCTCGTCCTCGAACCCGTTGAAGGTCTCGGGCTCGTTGGGGCACTTGTCGATGACGTCGGGGATGCCGTCCTTGTCGTTGTCAGGGTCGGGGCAGCCGTCCTCGTCCTCGAAGCCGTCCTTGTCCTCGGGCTCGTTGGGGCACTTGTCGAGGGCGTCGGGGATGCCGTCGTTGTCGTTGTCCGGGTCGGGGCAGCCGTCGGCGTCCTGGAAGCCGTCCTTGTCCTCGGGCTCGTCGGGGCACTTGTCGTTCTTGTCGAGGATGCCGTCGCCGTCGCGGTCGCCGTCGGCGCCGTCGGGGCAGCCGTCGTTCGACTTGGGGCCGGGCTCGTTGGGGCAGCGGTCATCGACGTCGGGGATGCCGTCGTTGTCGTTGTCCGGGTCGGGGCAGCCGTCCTCGTCCATGAAGCCGTCGAAGTCCTCGGCCTCGTCCGGGCACTTGTCGACGTCGTCGGGGATGCCGTCGCCGTCGCGATCGCCGATGGACGGCTCCCAGATGAAGCCGATGAAGGCGCGGATGTTGGCGGCCTCGAAGCCGGTCGTGTACCCGGCGCCCCCGCCCAGCATCAGGTAGGAGTTGCGCTCGACGAAGAGCTTGATGCCGCCGACCGCCTCGTTCGACAGGCGGACGTTGGCGCTGGCGTCGGGGTTCAGCAGGTAGGTGCCATAGGTCTCGGCGACGAGGTCGAGGGGCTCGACCACCCGGAAGGCGAGGCCGCCGCTGAAGGTGATGAGGTCGCCGTCCTTGTAGACGCCGTCCTTCAGGTTGAGCGTGGTGCCGCGACCGGTGTGGCCGCGGTAGCCGGCGTTCAGGTCGATCTTCAGCCGCCCGGTCCGCCCGAAGTGCCGCTCGACGATGGCCTGCGGCCAGTACCAGAAGCCCGGGTCGGCCCCCGCGTTGAGGGGCGTGTCGGTGGGCGAGCCGCCGCCCTGCACGGCGAGGGCGAGGCCGAGCCCCCGCTCGACGCGGAGGATGCGCCACTTCGCGTGGGCGGCGAGCCAGCCGAGGTTCTGCGAGTTGAGCTGCGACGTCCCCCACTGACCGCCCGGCATGACCGGCGTGGTGCCGTCGGGGCGGACCTGCGCGTCGTTGGCGAGGAGGCTGACGGGGATGTCGAGGCCGACCGAGAGGCGGTTGGCGATGCCGTAGTTGAACTGGAACGTCCCCTCGAACGAGCTCTTGATGAGCTCGGGGCTCCCCTGGCCGACGTCGGGGACGCGCAGGAGCGTGTTCGCGTAGTCGAGGACGAGGCCGAAGCTGATGTCGTTCTTGCCGATGATCTCGGAGCCGTTGGTGACGAAGAGCCCCTTGGAGTCGAGCGCGGGGCGGAAGAGGTGGGTGTCCATCCCCGCCCCGTTGCTGGCGAGGACGTTCTGGGCCGCCGCCTCGCGGCCGACGCCACCGACAAGACAGGCCGCCGTGGCCGCTGCCGCCATGGCGCGACCGCGCCACGAGGCCCGCTGGCCCTTGAACCGCCCCCCCACACTCGTTCTCTCACTCATCCGACGCACGGGTATTCCCTCGGACCTCAATCAGCGCCGCACCGTACCATACACGTCGGCAAACCCACCTATTCTGGCGCCCGGGAGCCCGGCGCCCCGCGGACCGCGACCCACTCCTCACGCGACCAGCACCGCACCCCTCCGCAGGGGCGGCATCTGCGCTACCCTGCGTCGCCAACCGCCGTGCGCGCCCCTCGCCTCGCCCCGCCTGTCGCTCCGGTCTTCGCGTTGGCCCTCGTCGTCAGCGCCCTGCTCGCGTCGAAGGCCGCCCGGGCCGACTCCCCGTTCGACGGCAAGTGGGTGCAGGGGCCGCTGCGGGAGGACTACTCGGGGCTGAAGTGGCCGAAGGAGTGCCTGCAGGCGCCGGTCAGCGGGGCGTCGGGTGGCGGCGAGCAGGTGAGCGTGCACGCGGAGGGGGACGAGCTCTCCTTCGTCGGCGGCGGCCGCGTCTACAAGACGAACCAGTGTTACGACCAGATGCCGACCCTGTCTCGGGAGACCCATACTCGCAACCCGTCGGGGCGCGAGTGGCGAACCCGCTGCGCCACGCCGCCGAGCGACCCTCGCCACGCCGTGATGAACACGCTGGTCGTCGCCACGACGGACACGCACATCGACATCATCGAGACCGGCCGCTACGAGAGCCAGCTCGCGGGGGGGCTCTGCACCGCCGACGTGAAGCGGACGCGCTCCTTCGACCTGGTCGCTGCCGATCGCCCCGCCGCCACGCCCCCTCCGGTCGCCCCACCACCGCCGCCTCCCCCGAAGCCGGTCGAGCCGCCGCCCCCCGTCGCCGCCGATCCGAGCCGCTGCGCCTCGCCAGGCGACCCGGTCCGCCTCGAAGCGCGCCCCTCGCGCAAGCTCCTCCGCACGGGGGAGAGCTACTCCTTCCACGCCCTGGTCCTCGACGCCGCGGGGTGCAACACGAAGACCCCGACGACCTGGGCCCTGGACGATCACGCGGCGGCCTCCCGGGCGATCACGGTCGCCCCGAGCGGGAAGGTGACCGTGGCGGCAGACGCAGCCGAAGGGTCGTTCGACGTCGTGGTGGCGGCCGCCGGGAAGAGCACGCATGTGACCGTCGACGTGACCGCCCCGGCCCGGTACGACGCCCTGCTCCAGCAGTCGGGCCTCAACGAGGCGGGCGAGAACGAGGCGGCGGCGGTGGTGATGATCGCGGCGGCCCAGATCGGCGGGAGCGATGTCCGGGGCGAGGACGGGTCACGACGACGGCGCGCCATCTTCCTCGGCATCATCGCGGTGCTCGCCATCGCCCTCGGGGGCGTCGCGGTGGCAGCCAACCGGAGGACCCGGCGGGCCGCGCAGCTGGAGCGCGAGGCGCAGGAGCGCCACGCCGACAAACTCGAGGCCGCCGAGGCCCGCCGTCGCGAAAAGGCAGCGCAGCACGCAGCCGCAATGCGGGCGCACGAGGAGAGCGTCGAGGTCGCCCGGCGGGCCGCGTCCGAGGCCCCCCCTGTAGCCCTCGGCGCGGCTGGCGCACCGATGACGTGCCCGGCCTGCCGTCGCGAATACCCGCCGGGGAGCAGCTTCTGCCCGCAGGACGCGAGCCGCCTCGTCCCCCTCAACATCGCCCCGGGCACCCCGCCGGCGCCGAGCGGGAGCATCTGCCCCACCTGCAAGCGCGGCTACGACTCGACCGTCAAGGTCTGCCCCCAGGACCGCGACGAGCTCATCCCGTACGCGCTCTACGCGAGCCGCCAGCCTCCCCCGCCGGCCGCGACGCCTGCCGTGAAGGGGAAGATCTGCCCGACGTGCGGAGGACGGTTCGAAGGGGCCGTGGAGTTCTGCGGCAAGGACGGGACAGCGCTCGTCCTGCTCAACTGAAAGGGCCAGGCGATCGCCGAAGGGAGAACTTCCTCGTGGGGTCGCGCGTACGAGCGAGGGGAGCCAGTGCGCCGCAGGACGGTCTCCCTGTTCTCCCCTCCTTTTCCCCTGCGAGACGGGCAGGGGCCCCCCCCGAGAGCGTTTTGTAGGCGCCGGGTTTCGCCGACCGCTATACTTCTGCTGAGTCACCCGCCTCCGAAGCCCCGTAGTCACTCACCGATGCCCCGCCACACCCGCAATGTCATGCTCGTGCAGCGCAGGTTAAGGACGATTCCGCGATGAAGATTGCGTGCCAGTCTTGTCAGGCCAAGTACACGATTGCAGACGAGAAGGTCGTCGGCAAAGTCGTCAAGATCCGTTGCAAGAAGTGCGGCGCGACCATCGTCGTGAACGGTCAGGACGACGGCCAGCACGGCGGCAGCGCCAACGAGGAGCGCACCGAGATCCGTGCAAGCGGCGCCGACTTCGGGACAGCGCCGGCCCAGACAGAGGGCTGGACGGTCAACGTCGCCGACGATGACCAGCGCACCCTGACGACGCAGCAGGTCGCCGAGGAGTTCTCCCGCGGCACGATCAACGACGAGACCTACTGCTGGCGCGACGGCATGGGCGACTGGCTCCCCCTGCGAGAGATCGAGGAACTCTCCGCGGCGTGCGGGCTCACGGCGGCGGCGACCTTCGCGCAGCAGCCTGCGGCCGTCGCCCAGCCGGCGAGGGCCGCAGCCAACCCGGCGTCGGTGAGGCCCCAGGCGGCCGCTGCCAGCGGCGGTGGGCTCTCGAACCTGTTCGGCTCCTCGCCGCCCCCCGCGGTCGACCCGCAGCCGATGTCCAAGGCCGGCGGCGCGCTCGCCGCGGGCGGCGGCGCGGTGGCCCGCAGGGCCGGCGGTCGCGCGGGCGGGGCGGACCTCTTCGGCGCCGCAGCAGAGGCCGGGGGCGAGAACGACGTCATGACCAGCGCACCGCAGAGCGGCGCCGCGAGCCGTGGCGGGGACGCGGACAGCAGCAAGATGACGGGGCAGCGCAACGAGAACAGCGTCCTGTTCTCGCTGAACGCGCTGACCGCGAGCGCTCCCAAGAAGAGCGGAGACAACGCGGGGGCCGCCGAGGGGGACGGCTCGGGCCTCATCGACATCCGCGCGCTCAGCTCGTCCATGGGGAGCTCGGGCGGCAGCGGCAAGAAGACCAACCACGCCGACGACATCATGAACCTCGGCGGGGGCGGCGCGTTCAGCGCGGCCCTGGCGGCCCCGGTCCTGACGGCTCCGCCGCTCGACCAGGCCGAGCCCGGGTCCCCGACGGCGGCGGCGAGCAACCAGAAGGTCTACATGATGTTCGGCGGGCTCGCGGCCCTGCTCGTCGG
>Ga0316217_10004412_pt1 | contig 15239 bp, 12 predicted proteins | sample 1anoAmetaG_FD_203633 | JGI IMG/M metagenome (GOLD analysis project Ga0316217, IMG submission 203633) | Freshwater microbial communities from Trout Bog Lake, Wisconsin, USA - 1anoA | ecosystem: Environmental > Aquatic > Freshwater > Lake > Hypolimnion/Profundal zone | place: USA: Wisconsin... | reverse complement strand
TAAATCCGGATTAAAATGGTATAATGGCAGGTACGGATGGAACAAGATTGGAGCAATATTAAGTAGAGGGTGGTAAAAACATATAATGAATCAAATATGGAGGGCATGGAGTTGTTGGCAGTTGGTAGGTTGATGTTGGCCTGCTTATTGCAACTGCATCTATTATTCTGCTACATAGATCTTATTATGACGGATTGTAAAATATCGACTAAACGACCTTTCCCCGCATCTACCTAATCCAAGATAGTCCACCACTCACACCTTGCCACCCTTTCCGATCCTGCCATCACACTAAAGCCATCTTGAGCAAATCTGCACTTCCGCCTATCTTTCCTCCTTCTACTTCTACCCACGTAACATCCCTGCGATAGCCGGGATGAGTGGTAGGTTCGAGGGCTGGGTGGCAGACAGGCAGCAGGTGAGTTGGGCTCGGGTGGGCGGGATGATAATTATGGTCGGGGAGGGCGGGATGATGATTACTTCTGGGTGGGTGGGATGATAAATATAACTGTATAAGGGTAACTAATTTATGTCCAGATTTTATTCGGATTCAATCGTAATTTATAATATATCTTGATGAGTTGGGGACAAGGCCAGGGACAAGGATGGGGTCAGCAAGGCGGACAGCAGGGATGGGGCCAGCAGGGTCAGCAGGGCCAGCAGGGCTGGGGGCAGCAGGGACAGGGCCAGGGCCAGCAAGGATGGGGACAACAGGGGCAGCAATCTGGACAGCAGGGATGGGGCCAACAAGGAGTCCAGCAACCTGGACAGCAGGGCTGGGGGCAGCAAGGAGTCCAGCAGCAGGGTTGGGGGCAACAAGGCGTCCAGCAACCTGGACAACAGGGCTGGGGCCAGCAGGGTCAACAGGGCCAACAGGGTCAGCAAGGTTGGGGATCCCCTAACAACGCACCCTGGGGCAAAGGACAAAACCAGTTCGGTTCCAACATAGTGGGTGCCAACTTCGGAGTCAACAACCAAAGCTCTTTCGGAGAACTTTTCAACCCAGTTCCCAACCAAAGGTACAAAATCGTGAGTGCCCAGAACCCCTCCTTCGGATTGGACTGCAGCGGAGACCCTCAGAAGCTGAACCAGCTGATTCTGTGGCAGTTCCACGGCGGAGCCAACCAGCTCTGGAAGTTCGTGCCTGACAACCAGGGCAACTTCTCCATCGTCAACGCCAAGAACGGAGGCACTCTTGAGATCCCAGACTCCTCCAACGGAACCCAGGGCACCAACCTGCTCGTCAGTCAGCCCAACAACACTCCCAACGAGAAGTGGAAAGTGGTTCCTGGAACAGGATTGGCCCAGGGCAAGGGTTTCACCATCCAGTCTGCCTTCAACAACCTGGCAGTGGACATCAACGGAGGCAACGTCAACAACGGCACCAACATCATCATCTGGTCAGGCAACGGCCAGCTCAACCAAACCTGGTGCATCGCCCCAGTCTGATCCACGCATCCACCTGCATTCATACACTTAATATCAACCCACCACTCATGACCTTTCCCATCCACCAGCCCACCAGCCATTGCAATCTAATCTACCAGTGGGCATTCATGAACTCACCTGTTCTCTCTGCCGATAACCTCACCTGGTCTCACTAGCTCTGCTATCAGCTGGGCGGCTCAGCAGTTATCAGATTGGAAGCTATGGTGCCAATGCTATCTAGTCAGTTGAGGGTTGTGTGGTATTTAGAGTGTGTTGTTAGTTGATAGCAGTCACTTCTTATAAAGTTGTCATTTTAGCTACTCATTTAGATCTACTTCACCCAACTAAATAATACCTATCTTGCTCAAGTAGACTCTCCCAAATGCCTGGAGGATTTCGTTTTGTTCAACCCCTGCCACTCTCCTGAAAAAAGAGCACAATCAAACAAATTCGTACTAAAGCTTGGGCTAAGGATGTTGGCAGTCAGTTTTCATCCAAGTTCAAGTTGGAAGGACTACTCTTGAGCAAACTAGACTCCAACTGAGCTGACTCCAAAGCAAACTTCTGTTACTCATCTGAGCCCATCCCACCCTCATAGGTAAGGCTAATACGATGTAATGTGATAAATAATAGGAGATGCCTTATAATCCGAATTATTCTTATTCATCTTTATAACAAGGCCAACGATGAACAAGTAGCCACCCGGGGAGATGCAGCTTCTCCTGAAGCACTACTTCTCGATTTAGCACCCTCAGAGGAACTGTCCCAATGGCAACTAGATCGCCAATATTTGTATCAACCCCAATTGCGAGGCCAATGCCATCTACTGCGAGCAAAAGGGCTGTACCCACTGCAAAACGCATATTATCTGTGAGCGGGTCTATCTGCATTCGCTCACGCATCTTCTCCAGAAACGTGTCGAGGGGCAGAGGTAGTTTATCAGTAAAGTCCTCGAAATTGAGAATTCGATGTTGCAATAAATACAAAAGAGAAGGAAGGCGTTTGTGGACAGACTCTTTTTGGGCGACTTGTAGAGCAAACACTTCAAAGTGATTGAAGGGTTGTATTTGAAGAAATAGTAGAATCTGCAGGTAAGAGGTGAGGTGGCTGAATAGACCTACAGAATCTTAAAAAGGACAGTAAAGTAAGCATCCGAGCCAGATAGGCAGCTGCTCTAGACCTTCAAAACTGAACTGCAAAGGATCATCAAGATTCTGGCCTAGGCACAGAACAAACTTGTTTAGCAGTTCTATAAGAAGTCGAGACTCAAAGGTGACTGCAACACTCTTGAAGGTTCGACCATCATCACCAAGTAAAATGTGGACTATTTGAAATTTTTGAATTAGTCCTTTCCTAGCGCCAAGAGGTTTAAGCTGCTGTTCAAAGCTTCATAGCATGGGTTTTAGGCGGCCAAGTTCCACCAAAAATGTGACAATATTCGACATACCTTTACTCTAATCAAAACAGAGTTCGGAAAGATAATCGGGGGATACACCCCACTAAAATGGAACTAAGCCCACCTTAACGCCTACGTGGGTGACCCCTAAAACCTCAGTTTCCTGCTTTCCTTCAACCTGGGCCAAAAGATGAGACTAATCTAGCCCACAAAGGCCATCTTCAACTGCCCCAGCTACGGCCCTACCTTCGGCAGTGGCTACGACATCTACATCAGCAACAAGTGCAACCAAAACAACAGCAGCTATGCCAACTTCGCCAAGAGCTATAACTGCAACGGCATGTACGCACAGAACCAGTATACCTATACGGCCTTTGGCGGGCCACTCGATGGGTGGAATTTCAAGGTTGCGGAGTATGAGGTCTATGAGGTGCTCTGGTGATCTATTTTTAATGAGTTGCTTAATACTGTTTATTAGATAGGTAATAAATTTGATGATAACCCCGCGGCCTTAGTAAGACCTCCAAATCAAAGCCACTCGCATTTTCTTAGACTTTAATGACCCCCAAAAGCATACTTTCATCAAGAGAGTTGGTTTGGCACTTTCTGAGCAGTAGAGCAAAATGAGGGCTGAACTTGATTCCAACTCTCACTACAATCTGCAGATTCTAGTGAAAAAGCAGCAGGAATTGAAACATTTCGAAGAGAAGCTACACCTTAAGGACAAGTAGATTGGCTAATTAAAGAGTAAGCTGAGCCTACAAGCAATCGCAATTGCATAGCTTCAATCGAAGTTACCAAAGGGGGAATCTAAGATGGCATAGCAAAAGAGTAACTCAATAACAATTGCAGTTAACAACTAGGTCTTGATAAAACCACGAGGCTCTATGGATTAAGTGGTGTAGAACTAATAAGGGATTGTTCCTTCTGAGAATGCTTAAAAAGGGTATTCGGAACACTAGCATTCTTATTCCACACTTAGATACAAATACTAGAAAGTAGATCAACCCCAAGATATGGACAAATCGAAGCAAGTACCAGCAACGAACTAATCTAGCTAAAACCAGAGCCCAAAAGCAGCCAAAAACGGCAAACCAACCTAGAGGCATCCAATTAGCAATCGAATGAATCATTAGAAATAGCATAAATTATCAAGTATAATCCAAAAGGATTTGCGTGGGCTATTAGCCCTAAATGGCAAAGAATCACCAAGTAGGAAGCATTAGGCCAAATCAGCTGAAATAGCCATCCAAACTGACCAGAAGGTAGCAACCCCTATCAACATACTCACCATGTAGAAAGTCGCCCAAACATAAAAAACCATGATTCACTACAGTCTCCCTTCAAAACACTGCCAATCAGTTCAAGTGAATCTTAAGACATAGAGCCATCTCAACCCGAACATCGAGATTGAGCATTACAAGGCAAGATTTACGGCAATGAGGGAGTTTTATGAGAACAGATATCAGGAATTAAAGCGTATTTTGGAAAGGCAAGAGAAGGAGCTGCAGAATATAGAGCACTATAAGTTAGAAATTTTATAGCTGGAGCTTAGACTTGAGAAAAGATAGAAATAGTTCGCCAACTAGCGCTAGATTCTGACCACAATCAACTAGCAACTCGAAGCAGCACAGAGCTAGAACATGATGAGAAAGTTCAGCAGCCAAATCCACGAGCTAAAGGCCAAAAAAAGCAAAGAACTCATCTCCTCCAGCATCTTCCTCAAAAAGAGGAGAGGAAGCATCAAGCAGGAAGAAAGGAAGTAGCCTAGGCTGTTGGTACTACTTGATAGAAACCCAGAGCAGATCGAATAGACCCATGATTGCTCGATGTTGTCCCCCAAGAAATGGGAAGAAGAGCAAGCAGAAATAATAACTGTGATAAAAAAAGCCAATAACCTCACATTTTTCGATAGCCGACGTCGGTCGACCACTGAGCCCGATAGCCCAGCAAGCACACTAGTATCGAATCTGCCAACATCCAAGCGGACATACCGAGGCTACTCGACTTCCAAGAAGCCCTGAAGGCCGTTGTTAAGAATGGTGGTTGAATGATAATTAATGTTCTCAGATCATTGGTGTGTCTTCTTGAGTTTCTAGACATGGAAGCCATCCTTTCTGAGATCTTCTACGATGGACTGGTAGAGTTCCTCGGGCATGACGGGTGCGCGGTAGTTGATCCAGAGGTAGTGGTAGTCTGGGGAGCTGACAACTGCGTAGCTGTAGGACTCATCCAATCTGACGATCCAGTAGTCTCCAGTTCCGGGGTAGGGGGGCATCTTGAGTTTGAGTTTGGCGTTGCTGTGTTCAGTGTCCTTGGGGTCGGGGAAGGCTGAGCCGACGGCGTCGTGCTTTAATCCTTGCTTGTAGCAGTAGTTGTCGATCTTGATGCTGCCATCAGCAGTCATCTAGAAATCGGAGTAGGTCTTTTCGCAGCCACGTTCGAACCAGGGTTGGGTGGAGGCGATTTCATGCCAAGTTCCCATGTATCTTTCCAAGTCGACGTGGGGCACGGTTTGGGGCTGATCTCTTTGGAGGTTGTTCTCTCCGAAGGCAAAGCTGGTGAACTCCTCAGTGTCGATTGAGGAGAAAAAGCCAAGTAAAAGGGTCAAAAGGAAAGCGAATATGATCTTCTTCATTGATTTTGATTATGGACTTCGGAAAAAACGGACATTTGAGCTATTAAATTTACGATCAGAAAAATGATAAGGAAAGTTAGCTTTCGAATTTTCAAGAAATTTCCGGCGAAAAGTAGAAGGCTACGAAAAGCTACACTCTTGCTCAAAGAAGATGTGCAAGTCTTTGGGTAGTGTCTTAATCCAAGAAAGGAGATATTTAAAGGCATATCCTAAAAATTGATGCCAAGAAAACCAACATATCTTTTAGTAACAAATTCAACAGAACCAGCCAAAGTTACTGAGCCAAAGAATGAACTACAATTGACAACGAAATCAGCCAGATAAAAGCGATAAGCTACTAATAACTTTATGAAAATTTGGAGTTTAATTTATCAAGATATTAAGGAAGGAAGTATATGAGTAAAATGCAAATATTTATCAATTCTCATTCTCATATTGATATCAAACAGGAGAGCATCCTATAGATTAGAGAACTAACCTTAATAAGCAGTATCATCCAACGCACAACAGTATCTAATATGGATAGAGAACATACTTCTAATTCAATCTTAGTTTAAATTAGGCCTAGATTTAATAAAAATAATGGAAAATCGCAATGGAAGACCTCTTGGCAGAAGGGTCGAAATACAAGGAAGAAGGGTCGAAATACGCTAAAGTCAGCAGTGCCAGCAATGGTAAGAACTGATGAAGGAAGAAATAGAGTAGTTGAAGCTCTATTAACAAAACCTTCAGAAGGAGAAAAAAAACAATAGCAGCCAACAAAAGAATTAGTGATCCAGGCATAAAGGAAGAAGAAATAGAAGGGGCAAAATGATTTGATTCTCTTCTTTCTTCTTGAAATCTATTATCCAACTTAATTTATACAGCCAAAATATAAGGTAATGCATCTCTAATCTTAAAGAGAAGTCGTATTTGAACTGAATAATAGCTTATGGTTCAGGACTTGGCCCAACTGACCAATACCCCCTAGGACCAGACAAAAGTGGACACTTTTCCTTTTTTTAGCATTACTCTTATTTCCTTCTTACTGTTACTCTCATTATTTAGTCTCTAATCTTTTTAATTCTATTTCATTTCCCTATCTAGAAGGCATTTCTCAATACTCATCATCTTAATATGAGTTTTAATATTTCATGAGCCTTCTATTTTCTATTTCTTTTCAACATAAGATTTGAAATATTAAATCTATGATCTATTTTAACCAATAACTATTTATGATCGCAAATTCTTCTATGAAAGTTTATGGAACAGTCAAATAAAAACCAACAAACAATCACCAACTAAACTTACTTCAAGGCTGCTGCAAAGAGCGATAAAGAACAGAAAAGTCTAGCAGCAGCAAAGGATCCCGAGTTGCTATCTCAGCACATTTTCAGCATCAATACTGAAGCTTAGTTTTTCTTTAAGCGCAAGGATTACGAATCGGCGCTGAAAAAACTCAAACAAGCAGAGTTAATCCTATAGTACGTTGCGTAAAGCTGCAGAAACATAAAGAAAGATTTGATCCTCGTGGTTCTGAACAATCTGGTTTGTGTTAGCCAAATGCTATGGGATCTCAGTTCTGCCTCCGACTACCTCGAGGGGATCATCTATAATTTATCAATAAGTGCGGTAGCTAAGAGCTAATATAAGCTGGGGCAAAGTAATATCATGGGTTCTCTGCTCAATGACGACGAAATGCCAACTTTTTCTGAAAATCTATCGCTAGCACAATATAATCTAAGGTATTGTGCTATCAACTCTTCGCTGATGAAACATAACAATGCTCTGATAGCTGCCCGCAAAGCTTCCCAAATCTGCTTGCTTTAGATCAATGGTTTGCAGAAGCAAAGTAGAGATATAAGCAGCTTTTAAAAAGAAGAAGATCGGCTAATCTTCGAAAAGGTGGCTGTCTTGAAAACCTGCATTGAAATCAGATAGTTGTTCAACAAACCAACCAAAAGACAGGATTTTTTGAATTTGGTTTACAGTTTTTGGAAGAGGGATTGCCTAAAAGCTAAGAATAAGGAAGTTTAGTCATATTTTAGGACGATTTGTTTAGGAGATGTAATGAGCTTTTCGTTCAAATCTTTGGAAAGAAGCAAGAATATAAAAGAATGTTAATAGTCCCCTTACTATTTATTTCTGCTTATCTCAATCTCCCATTTCAGCATCGCAACCTAGCTCAAAAGCATCAACTAGACTGAATACTAAAAAGATATAACTTACTTTTTTTTCATCTCTATTGTGACCTATATGTTGCTTATTCCTTACCAATCTCCTTACCTTCAGTTCATCCTCAACACTTATCTTTCGAGAGGGAAAAGTACTTTGGGGAATTTGGACAAAGTAACTTTTGTGGATGTTAGAGATTTCGTCAGGGTTGAAGAGACGGGGATTTTGCCTCAGGAATCTGTGACAACCCCTTAAATACATCGCCGAAAGAACTTGAAATTGGAGTAACAGAATCAGAAATTGAAGAAAATCATCCAAAACAATGATTTCGCGAGCAAAAGCAAGCTTGTGAATGTGCGTTCTTTTGACAAGAAAATAAAGTCGTTGTCAAACAGCAGAAACCAATCAAAAAGACAGACCTAACATGGCAAAAATGTCCAAATGCTGAAATCCAACAACGTTTCAAGGAAATACTAAGAATAGATGTACCAATAGGACTCCACTAATCGCAAGAAAAAGGAGCCTAAAGCCAAAAAGCAGCACTGCCACGATAAGTATGATGAGTTGGGAGAAAAGTACTTCGAAATGGCTTTTAAGAAGACCAACAGTCCAAAGGTGTTAGTTTCGACGAGGAAGCAATCAGGGAATTCATAAAGTTCGACTAAAGATCAAAGCGGTTCTGAGAAAGTACTCAGACTGTCAATCTCCAAGAAAGAGAAGCACCTGGCTTGCAGGAGGTTAAAGAAAAAGTGATATGATAGTGCATACTATCGGTTGACTGTGTTAGGAATGTTCTTGCTTTTGCTTATCATTAAAATCAAGTAAAAAGATTCAAAATCAGAGATTTATGACCAAAAGAGCTTTATTTCATGTGTTTTCAGCAATAGGGTTGGTAAAACATGAATGAATGAGTGATAAAAGAACTATTCTTAGGACGAAAAAAGAAGCTATTGCTTTCAAATTGAGTCATTTGAAAAGACTAAGACTGCTTGATACCTTACAAAAGAAAGGCTTTATAGTTAGCTCACTGGGTTCGTGCTCATTTAGTTCTTAAAACAATGGCTGATAAAGATCAGTATTTGAAGTTCGAGAAGGCATCGTTGAATTCTCCCTCAAGTTTGAGAACTTCAGAATAGGGGGTGAGCTGAATTTTCTGGAGCTCATCAGCGAAATTGAAGATGTCCATGGATCCGACACTGTACTTGATGTTTTGGGGTATTTTGCAGTCGATTTGGATGTAGCGAATGGGGTCGTCAAGTCTTCTCTGCTTGCGCAGGGAAGAGGTTTGGTTGATGTTTTCTTAGGCAATCACTTTGCTGCCCAGCATTCCCTTGATATAAGGCATCACACTCAACTAATTATTATCAAACTACGCAACATAAAAGGCCAATTGTGGCTGTAACGAAGAACATTGGTTAAGCCAAAATCTGGCATCAATCGACATAATATAGCCTTTAACAAATGCTTTGCTCAGTTACTTCTCAAGTAAACATGGAATCAAAAGAGAAGCTGGCTAATGTTTGAATGCTAAGACTTTGATTAATTCTGTAAGATGCAATCACAAGAATCATATGAGCTGCCAAAGCGCTGTAACTTGGTGTTTTTAAATAGGATTATATAACGAGTATTAAAAGGCACGCAGTATCATGGGTTGCGAGTAGTCAAAAGCAAATCCATAGTATACCTCAGAAACCAACCTCCAAGACGACAACCCCTTCATTCTTGAAGATCCAGAAAAGGTTACTCTTACCAGTTTGAGGCAGGTGTCCTACTTTTGGATCGACCAGAACGTCTACAGTCATCAGAACATGAATAACTACAAACTGTTCCAAGAACATTTCCCCATCTCTTGCTACACTTCCCTGCAAGCCCTGAGCAGCTAGCTCGACAGCAAACGAAGCAACGAAATCATCAAAGTCATCACATCTGCCTCGCTTCAGGACGATGGCTACAAGTAGCTGCAGAACGACCCCAGAGTGGCCCAGATGTTTCTGTTCTGTGGGAACGAGGAGAGGGCCAAGCTGCTTTGCCACAACTTCAACAAAATCAGGGCCTACGCATTGTCCTCACAGGGGCTGATAGACTTATTGAAGAAGTTTGAACAGACAGACTAGCTTTAAGTACCCCCTAGTTCACTATTGTTCATGTTGTAAGAGGATCGAAAGAGGCTCAACCTTTACCGCTTCAACCACTATTGCATTACGACTAAGCATCAAAGGTCCAAAAGCAAAGACGATTTGGTGAGATTGGCTACAACTTTAATGCCTGGGGAATTGTTGAAAATCCACCAATTTTAAGCAGAATACAATCTCTATTTAAGTGGCAATGAAAGCCATCTTCAAGCTCTTGGTTGGGCATTCGGTGATTCATTCTACTGGCAGTTGGTTGATGCCCTTCCAAAGGCAACAACTGATCCCAAAAAGCTAGCCTATCTCCGTCTACCCTTCACAGACCTATTTCAGGCCATATTCTAAAGAAAAGAAGTCCAAAGACCTGAGTAGTTGTACATAGTTGCTAAACTTAGCAACGAATAGCTCGAGAAATTACACAGGAGTGAAGTTTATGGCGACTTTTTTATGTTTACCTCTTTTGTGAAAGGCTATAAGAGCAGAGTTGAGGCCTTCAAAGAATTCTAATAGAGTCAGAATTCGTTTTTGTTTACAGTTACCTTCACCTAGCTCTTAAGAGAGCCTTAGTTAGATTTTGGCTTTGTTTTCGCAGAAGACAACTCCATCAAAAAGAACGTTTTGTTCAACATATTCAACTTTTTCAAACTCAAAGACATTTCAGCCGAATAAAGGTTAGCTACTTTGGTCTATGGATCTCTAGCTGAGGCGTTTCATATCCGTTCTAAGCAAAGTTAGAAAAATAGGCTAAGTTCGAATGAGAGTCTTCTCTTAAAGAACTACGACTATGTTCAATAGTTGATAAAAAAAGATAGGAGTCAAGCTTTTACGCTCCAGATGTCAGGCAACTTCGAATAATCGGTGGCAATCTATTCCAGAAAAGTGGAATACCTTCGCTAAATCTAAGCCCCTGAGTAGTAAATAGCCAAATGCCTGATTTCAAGAGGAGATGTGGCCAAAATGAAGGAAGACTATGAGTAGGCTGAGAGGGACTACCTGTCAGTAACTCATGAAGACTATAAGCTGGTGGCTCAGTTACACCTTCTCGAACTCTACATCACAAAAAACGACGAACGGCAGTCAGAAATAATCTCCCTCCTGCTCCAACCCTTGCTTATGCATCGGTTCAAGCAAAAGTTTCCTGAAGAGGGGTTCAAGGCTGATTGCCAGGTAGCCCTTTACTGGCTGAGGAAAGGCTATCACAAGGAGGCCCACAAAAAACTGAAAACTTTGGTATCCTAGGTTACTGTTCAGTATGGGAAGCGGCTTTAGGGCATCCCCGTAGTCCATGACATTCTGAAGAGCATGGCCGTGAGCTAGTGCACACTCAACAACCACCACTAAGCCCTGAATCTGCTTAGCTCGGTCAAAGAGTCGCAACTCGCGTGCGAAGGTGAGTGCCCCTTGACCGAAAAGATGATCAAGCAAGTGGTTGAGCAGATCCAAGCCAGACAAACCTTGAACAAGAGTTCGAACTATTTGAATGCTAACGACAGCTAGCCCAGATCCCAGTATGAGCAGTCGGTAGTCAACATCAGCTTGGGTGGGCTGCAGCCGACTCGCAACCCATAGTACTCAGCCAGCCTCAACAACAGCACTGTGCAGGTAAACACGATGAATGTGAATAGCAGTGCGGTCAATGTCAACCTGAACCCCATCCCCACCCCAACAGCCAATCTCAACAGCAGCGTGGTTACTGTCAACATCAACCCCCCCATTAATGTAAACAACCCTCCCATTAATGTAAACAACAGCTCAGTCAACGTCAACCTGAACCCTGGAACCATCCCTATCCCTGCAAACAACATGAACAATAGTAGGGTAGATGTAGATCTGAACCCTCCAACGAGGCACAACAACACTTTGTAGATTCCTGGGAAGGAGAGAGCAGGTAACCCGGTCAACATGAACCACAGTTCAGTGGACATAAAGCTTTGATATGACTACGCATTTATATTGCTACAATTAGTTATATCTGTTCTCAACTCTAAGCTAAAGTTGCTTTGTTCTCAACTCTTACTTAGAGCTGCTTTGAGCAGTAAGTAAGTTCTAGTTATTATCAGCCATAGGTTGTACTTGCAATAAGTCATCGATGATAGTCGTTTTTAGGCGCATGGGTTATGAGTGATCATTTGTAGATGGTGAAGTTGTATTTTTGTGACAGCTTCTCAAAAGTGTTCTGCATATTCACAGCCATCTGTGTGGCCTGGTGCGACTCGCCCATCCGCCTCCTGGTGTTGGCCACAATCAGCTTGATGTCCTCCCTCAGCTGCCGCGGCTGCTGGTAGATGTGGTGCAGCAGTTTTATGCGGATCAGGCTGAGGTCGATCCCAGGGTAGTCTGGCTGGAATTCATTCTTCAGCCTCCAGACCTGGCAGAACCTACGGAAGTTGAAGCTCTAAGCTTAGGCGTAGAGCTGATCGATGACCTTGAGTGCGCACTTCTGCCAGTTCTCAGCAATCTCCACTTCACTGGATTTGGGGCTGTCGGTTTTGATCGAATGCAGGATCTAGCGCACAGGTTTGGGCAGCTTGCGAGCCTACTCTGCAGTAATGAAGCTGACCTTCCCAGTTGCAGAGATGTGGCAAGGGGCGTACTGGTATTTGTAGTCCCCGAAATGGGTGATCTTGGGTTTAGTGCCCTCTTTCTCCGAAGACCCACTTTCCATCCAAGGCTAACCCCCATAACTCATAATTAGGTCATGGATCGTGCGTTTGCCCCACTCTTTGACGTAGTCAAGCACATCGTTGCCTAACATGTCCTTGACGTTGGGGTTGGCGCCAGCCTAGAGGAGCAGCCGGCACTACTTGGGGGTTAGGTTACAGGCAGCATAGAAGAGGGGAGTCTGGCCAGCTTTGTCTTTGGCGTTGAGGTTGGCCTTCAGCTGTATGAGCTCTTGGAGCAGCTACATGCGCTTATGTTGATCTCTGACCTTCAAGACGTAGAAGATGAGGGTGTGCGAAAGGGGTCCATGCTGTTGCTCGAGTAGGTGAGGCTAATCAAAGAGGCATTGCAGAATTTGGGCGACCTCTCTAAGTGAACACAAAAGTACCCCTATTCGAGTAAGGTCAGAAGCGCTTGCATGCGGGTGTGGTATGTATTGAGTGCTGGTGGTAAGGTGGCATTTTAAAGAGTGGCAGGACATGAGTGTGCCTTTTATTAGGCCACTTGGGAAGCGAGTTATTTTAATATATTATTGAAGTTTTGGAAATAAGGAAGACCTTGTATCTAGCTACTGTACACATGTTGCCTGTAGTTAGGGCTGCCATCTTCTTGCGGTGCTCAGCAGGGCAGTTGCTCCCGTACTGGCTATCTACCCTTATACACATCTAGTTTGCAGTTGAAAAGAAGTTTGCATTTCCTTTCAACTCAATCCAATCGCTGCTGGGTTCAGTCCAAAGTACACAGCCCTTGGTGAGGCGATGGGGTGAAGGTTGGGAGTTCTGGAGGGCATAGAAATTTAGTTGGGCCTATTATAGATAAAAGATAATAGAAATGGGAAGGGTAAATCTTCTATTGAAGTAAATCGAGTATTGCTTTACGATTTTAACTGCAAACTCCTTGAGCCATGACCGGGTGCTTGCTCGTGAGGTTGTTTGCAGGATGATGTGAGATTAGTGCTTTTTTCTTCCACTTCTTATAATCAACTAAAGCTTCCATTATGGGAACCTGCATGGCTGTTTGCGCCAGACACAACAGACTCCCCTTTGAGGTTGAACAGAGGTATCTGGACTACCCCGTCGCTGCCCAAATCCAGCAAGAGCTCAAGTCCACCCTACCCACCACCACTCCCTAATCCCCCAATCTGCCTACCTCCCCTGCCCCCTCTCCCGCCTCCCCCAACCCTCTCCACTCCGAAGATCTGGTGCTGTAGATCGAGGAGGAAGGCGATAAGACGGAGAAGAGCAAATCTGCGTTGGGCAATAAATCTCGGTTTTATCACTAGAAGCAGCAGGATGAGAGCAGTCTCTGTGAGGAGTCATGCAGCAGCAGGGAGAAGGAGGACGGGGGACTGCAGAAGAGCAAGAAGCTGGTGCTGGCCAAGAGCAGGCGGGGCTCCCGCGAGCCAGCCAGCACCACCCGCGGGCCAGGGCCAGCCAGCAGCACCTAGAGTGTGCAGATGCCTGCAGGCAACGACAAAGAAAACAGCGAGGGCAGCTTAGTTTCCAACTACTACTCCTACAGCAAGGACCCCACCTGCCTCTACTCCCAGAAGCTGCCCGAGCCCTGTGCCGAGGGACTCACTGCGCAGGACGACTATATCATCAGCCTGGCCGAGAAGTACAACTAGCCCACCCTCATCCAGCAGCAGGTGCGGCTGAGGGACGACTCGGTCTACAGCGGGGAGTGGATGCAGGGCATGAAGCACGGCAAGGGCACCCTCACCTGGGACGACAACCACTACACCGGAGACTGGAAGTTCAACAAGTTCTGGGGTAAGGGCACCTTCACCTTCAAAAACAGGATCACCTTCAAGGGCGAAATGCGGGACCACGTGGCTGAGGGGCTGGGCGAACTGAGACTGCCCGACGGCTCCTACTATCTGGGCAACTGGGAGAACAACAAGCAGCATGGGATGGGAGTGCACGAGTGGACCAAGAAAGAGAGGTACGAGGGCAGCTGGCACAACGGGGTGAAGCACGGGGAGGGACACCTCACATTCGAGGACGGCAGCTACTACCGCGGCAGCTTCCTACACAACGAAATCCACGGCTACGGAGAGTACCACTACCACGCCCGAATGACCTACAATGGCGACTGGGAGCACAACGAAAAGTGCGGCGAGGGGTAACTGCTGCTAGCCAACGGCGAGCGCTACGAGGGCAGCTTCGCCCGCGACAAGATGCACGGGCAGGGCAAGTACTACCACCCCGACGGCACCATCTACGAGGGCACCTGGAACTACGGCAAGCGCGAGGGGCCCTTCACCTGCACCTCCCCCGACGGCTCTACCACCCGCTCCGAGTGGTACTACGGCAAAATGATACGCTCCCTCGATGACCAACACCCCAGAACCCTCAGAACCTCCAACAGGGCTTCCTCCTGAGCCCACCCACTGCTCAAGGCTAACGGCAGGGCTGGGCAGTCTGAGGCAAACCTCAGGGCAGTGTCTAACCCCACCTAGACTACAGATGATATTATTGCCAGTCATTATTGAGTTACTGCACTTATAATCGATGAGAACACATTGCTAGCCCGATGGATAGCCAACCCCCGTCCAGTCCGCCCACTGCCCCTCCCCCAACCGCAGGCTGGGCCCAGAGGAGTGCAGTGCCAGCCAGCAACCTCCGAAGAAGGACAAGTACAGTACGCGGATGCGTTAGCTGGCTCCCCAGATCACCACTCTCTCCAAAACATACAGGCCCCTCTCGCCAGAAGACAACTCGCCCCGCACCCGTAACAACCAGGCTTCCAAGGACAGCCGCAAGCGACGCAAGATATACATGCAGCTGCTGGAGTAGAACATAACCAACCTGGAGCGGTAGCTGTCGGCCAC
>Ga0316217_10004411_pt1 | contig 15245 bp, 8 predicted proteins | sample 1anoAmetaG_FD_203633 | JGI IMG/M metagenome (GOLD analysis project Ga0316217, IMG submission 203633) | Freshwater microbial communities from Trout Bog Lake, Wisconsin, USA - 1anoA | ecosystem: Environmental > Aquatic > Freshwater > Lake > Hypolimnion/Profundal zone | place: USA: Wisconsin... | reverse complement strand
CAACCCCAACCCCAACCCCAACCCCAACCCCAACCCCAACCCCAACCCCAACCCCAACCCCCAAGATTATAAAAACATAAGCCAAAGCTTGATTCCAAATATTCATGATTACCTTATTTCATTTTGGCCTTTCATAAAGGTAGCTTTAATCGACTTCCAAGAAAATAGTTTAGCCCATTATGGATATATTGGCAGCTTGAGATTATAGAGCCTATTATTGATAGTATATTTTGTGTTGTTAAAGCATAAATGGCTGACAACTACGGCAGTGAGGATAACTATGGCAATGAGGTTGATGACGACAACGTTGAAGAAGGCTTCTCTGACGAATCTGAGAGGTCAGTGGAGTATGATGACGCTCCTTAAAACCAAGAGGACGAGCGACTTCAGCAGGAGGGATCGGAAGATTAGAAATAAGAGATTTCTGAGGAAAGTTAATCCTAGCATGATAACTATGAAGTCGTCTAGGAAGTACTCAAAGACGAGCCCAATTAAAAAAGAATCACCTCCACCTATATGACCAAGTTCGAGAAGGCTAGGATTATCGGAGTCAGGGCCATGCAGATTTCTAAGAATTCGCCACTTTATCTTAAAAACTAAAATGTTAGCCAGATGGACTGGGATCCAATCACCATTGCGGAGAAGTAGTTGGCCTAAAAAAGAATCCCATTCATCATTAGACGATACTTGCCTGATGGTTCATTTTAGGACTGGAAGATCAGCGAGCTTAAAACTTTTGATTGATCGCTTACCCAAACGTTGAAAACTATCTATTATGGAATCATTTTAGATTTTTATTATTGTCACAAAATTCCATCAACAATCAAATGACCAAATCCTCAAAATTCAAATACGGCTATTCTATGCTGAAATTATAACGATAAGCTAGAGAGGAGATCAGTAAGTTAGATTCTTTGATATTGCAGGAATAAAGAAATCTTCCATTTCTTTGCAATTCGATAACATCTCTTGATGCTTCGTACAATCTAGATTAATTTATTGTTCCATATCAACTAGCAAAGCCAAAAAGGGCAGAACAAACTTCTACAGTTATAGATTTAGGTTTGTATAATAATTGACTGCCTATTAAATTAATTGCAATGCAGCGTTGGTAATAGCTAAGAAGGCAAAAAATACATTAAAACAAAATCGAGCATGCCAAGCCTACTCTCAAGAGATACTCCAAAAGCAGAGAAAAATCAGCCAATTGCGCTAACAGAGAAAAGCAAACCACCCATAGCAACAATCAGCCTTTCAATTAGCTACTTCGTATACTGCAGCTCGAGAAGTACCAGAATTTGCTTTATGAGCATGGCTTTCCGTCTAACATCAAAAACAAAGACACTCCCTCAATTATTTAATCTATTATGCCTAAAGTACACCCAAATGACTCCCAAAAATTCTTGTCTTTGCTTGCAGCCTTGCTTGAAATTTCTAGTTAAATGAAAAACACTCGGCTCAGAATGACAATTCCTAAACGTCAAAAAAATATGCAACTTCCTCCATCCTATCAGAGCAGCAATCTAAAAAAATCAGGAAGCATTGCCACCAAAAGAACAAATAAAACTCCTAACTTTCGAATCAAAAGTAAAACGCATCTGAATCGTAACTAAATGAATGAAAGTCCTGCAAGCAGGATCAGTGAGCTAAAAACAACGATAGATCAGTCAAAGGCAAAGGACGACAGTGGAATAATTCATAACTTTGGACTCAATAAAAAGGCAAATGTTGTGAATATATCCAAGAGTGTCTTTTTGCTTCAAAGAATCGACGAGAAGATTAGTAAAATAAAGGGCGTAAAAGCTGAGCCCGAAGGAGAAGATATCAATTTGTACTATAAGTAAATTTCAGATATGTACCTTTCCTATGATACTGCAACACTTACCTCCAATATTTCCAACATTGACATTGAAGAAATTATTTAGTGCTTTGCAATTTAAGTGGAAAGTAAAATGTAGCAAATCCCTAACTGCAAAATCTCACTAAACCCTTAATCTTCCGAGAAGATGAGGCCGAAACAATCTATTAAAACGCTGCTGAAGCAAAGTTTGCTCCAAGCTAAAACCAAAACCAACTTGTAGTAAAACTGTAATTTGAGCAAAGAAGCATAGGACTGCATAGACGATACTGTTTCAGTTGGTAGCTCAGTTAGCTCTTAGACTGAGGCTGAGGAAAGCAAACAGTTTTTTGATTTATAGCTGCAATCCATGACTTACGATCTATCATGCTTCAATAACCGGTTGGAGGAAGATGAGGCTTTTGGTTCTTGCAGCAAAGCAGATATAAAAAACTTCATCCAGTTGGTGATGATGGCTGGGAAGATGTAAAAGTAGACACCTATAATCTCTTACTGTTATTTGATGAGAGTTTTGAAGATCTGCCAGAATGATAGAATTAACTACAAGAACTGGAAAAACTTGCTTCTAATAACTTTAATCGAAGCCTCCAAAATTTGGGATGACCAAAGTCTCTAAAACCACTCTTTTTCGAAGGTAATCAAACCCTATACAACTCTATAGATTAATAGGTTGTAGCGCCATCTGCTGAATGTTTTAAATTACAATTTAAAAGTGTAAGCCAAATAATACTGTGTTAGTTACTTTAATCTGCGAAAGCACTCAAAGTAGGCAAATAAAACTGCTAATCTGATGCCTTTGAATTTGTAAATGATAAAGAAATTGCAGAGCGGAGTCAAGAAATCTTAAAGAAAACTCAAAGAAACTTACAAAAAGAAGTTGAATTAATCTTTTTGAAGGATTGAACAATATGCTGCAGCATGATGTGATTGGCTTACGTATTTTCAAACAACTTATATCAAATATTATGAACTACTATTCTGCCTGATCCCTCGTTTTTTATTTTGGTTCAGCTTTTGCTAAAAATTAGATCTTATTGCAAGTAGGTTATAAGCTAATTCTTGAATAATTTGAGTCAATCATGTTGGATTTAATCGCTTTTCAATAGGCACAAGCAGAGTTCAAAGGCCAAGGGTCTATATCTATGGTTATCACTTTCTAATTCAGCACCACAAACTCATAAACGACTTATTGCATGGTTTTTCCATTTCTAACTGGGACTTTCTCAAGAGCAGAAGAGTAAAACTAATCTATATGGATCACTGAGTGCCAACTGCACGAAATGGTCCATATGTTGTGTCCCTTGTTCAAAAGTTTCTGAATAAATCCAAGATAGAATGAGCGATAGTCTTCGATGAACTGCATTTAGGCCGAATTACACCTTTGCAAAGAGAATCCAGAAACTCCAGCTTCTAGGCAAGTTAAGTTAGCTAAGAATCTAATCAAATATTGGTCATAAGAAGATTGCAAAAATAACGCTTCTGTTTTTAAGAAACTAAAAGCTGTTTGGATTGATATGCAAAGATACTGGTTTTCTTTTCCGTACTACTTGAAGCAATCTTAGTTTGGCACGTTGGAATCTTTGTTGCTTAAACTAAGTAGAATTTGAGTTGGGTCTACTTAGTTTTTAGAATTTGTTTGAATTTTTTACTTCTGTAGATTTATGCTTGAAAATTGATTAGGGTTCAAAAAAATTGAAGATTCAGGAACTGAGTAAAAACGAGTGCTTGGGCTGACAAAAAGTGTCTTGATGTAATCTGACCATATGTAAGTGGCGATTCCACCAGCTGAAGAGCCAGTTACAATAACTTTGTTAGTGAGTTAGAAGTTGTACTTGGTATTGAGGAATTTGAGGTGCGATTTTGTGATTACTGACCCTCTGAAGTAGAGTTCCGCATCCTTATATTTAATGGGCGTATTGGAGTTCCCTTGATGGAAAGCCCCATCACAGTAAAGAAAGACAGCTTTTGTCCAGTTGGCGAAGATATTTTTGATGGGATCGTTGGAAAGAATGCCATTAAAGCGGCTGGTTTATGGCCAGTAAAGAGAACTGCCCAAAAATGCCTTGCTCCTTTGATAGCAGGTCTAGATAGTGGAGCTTACATCATAGGCGGAACAAGACGCTCCCCCCATAAAATAAATTATGATGTTACGGGGATCTCCTTAACTTAGATACAAAGCTGCTGGTGACCCATCCAAACATTTGGCATTTGCATCAAGATTGTGCACAACTTTCGTGTATGGAGGGTTTTGTGTAAGCACAGTTTGGCTACAAAGCAGAGCTACAAGCAATAAATATCCTATCATCTCTAAATTATAAACAAGATTAATTTACAATTAATAATGGCCTAAAAGCTAAACAACTACGCTTTCCACAAACATTTAACTATGATGGTACTGGTCTCCTCATTTAGGATTGTCGCAAAGACATCATCCTTGAAAACGATTTCATCAACAAGCGCATAAAAGATAACAACGTATGGATTCTTCACAAACTTAAATAGAAAGCTAAAAGCAATAAAATGCGTTTGGCTTATTTGGTGGGATTCTGCGCATTGTTTAGTCTAGGCCCCATCTACGACTGTAATTTAGTCTATATTTAGTTATTTTCGACTCTAAAACTTATCATAAGACTAGCTCCTTTATCTTTTAGAGAACCTTTTTGCCAGCTTTGAGCTAGCTTTAGACTACAAAGGTTAGTTACAAATCCCAAGAAACCAAAATGCTAGGCGAATACTTTTTAGCCTTGTAAAAGCAATATCCTCGTAGCTAAATCACAGCCTCTTTGGTTTCAAATAGAATCACAGAATTCGCCTAGTTAGGTGAGAACTTATTGGATGCCAATACTTTTGTCGATATATGCACAAAAAAAGGACTAAAAGTATAGAATTTGCCAGCTCTCTTAAATCGATGATGCAATATATTTCTGACATCTAATGAAAATGATATAAATCAAACGAAACTGTATCTGTGTTAGTAAAGAGGATTATATTTCTATGCTGTAGCCATGTAGGATTCTAATTTGCGCTTTTTAAGGCTAGGGTTGATGGCGATCACAGATTTCCTTTCAAAAACCTAAAGAGGCTAGAGAAGTTATCTCCTCAGGTCTAATGTTTTGTTGTGGGCGTCAATAGATCTAGTTTTTCTGGAGTTTCTATTTACGAAAAAATGGTTAGGCTGATACTCCGCCTCAATTGTTTGCCGATTGGCCTATTTCAAACGCATTAGCTCTACTCTCTGCTGACTCAGAAATTCGCGAATCGACATTGAATCGTACGCAGGATCTATTTTGTTTCTACTGTCTTCTATCTTGCATTTAACATTGATAGGAACTCTTTTGAGAACTGTAGCAGAAGGACTGACTTTGGAAGCAGATTGAGGTGATGCCGTTTCTACATTTAACAGATTGGATGGTAATTTAGGTATGCTAACTTATTTTTTCTTTGCCTTCTTCCTTACTTTCTCCTATGGTTATTTCTATTGTGCCAAAAAATTAAAACTAAGATCTTCCTGTGCCTGCCAAGGGGCTATTGAGTCTTTTCGAAGTGATGGAAGTTTCTACTCGTGCTTTTGTTTTTATTATGAATGAAAAAGAGTTTTCCTAAAGAAATTGCTAGAGCTAATCATCGTAATTTACTAAATATCAATGAGAAAAATACTTAGCTTAGCAGGCAAGGTATTCTTAAACATAGGCTGAATAAAAACTACTTTCATACATTTGATAGGAGACTTCTCAGAAATATATTGAAACTGCCTCTAAGAAAATTTATCATTCCAAGCATGTGAAATTGTGTAACTAGGGAAAGATGCAAAAAAGCAAGATATAAAGAATTCAAACCTTGCAAAATTAACTGTATAAAAGTTTCAGACTAAATCATCGGCGTCCTTACTTTGTTTGATGTTGAGCCTTTGCGATAGAAATTTGGTGAGTTACTAAATAGTTTTCGATGTACTTTGCGTTTTGCGGTTAAAATATCGTCTAGCTTACTTTCAGCTATGGATTGGACATCTTCCTATGGAGCTGTTTTTGAGTTCAGTTGTTTGGGATTGGTCGTTTAGAGTTGTTTCTCCAAAACTTCAATGTTCGTCATACTTCCTGAAGTGGGCAAGTTCATGTCGGCGATTTTGTCCTCTCCGAATTTGATGAAGATGGGCTTGTTTAGATCTTTTGCATTTTTGGAGGCAGATGCTATCTACCCCAAAAAGAACTAAGTGAAGGCACTCCTCAAATTGAGGCCTAGAGTGCTGTTCTTGTTGCTGGCGGTAAGCACTGATGCTGAATGTGTATGAGCGAGATATCTTAATGACCTGCTGGTCCACTTCCTGGTCTACAAATCTAGCTTCTCAAACAAATCCCATTTGCAGCCCACCAGACCTACCTGGAAAGGCATATCCATGATGAATTCACTATCTTCATGAGCCTCTTTAACCTACTGTTTGAGCTTGCTTTTGCTTAATGTCATCAGCTTGTTTAGCAGCTCAGTTGTGGAGGCTATTAGAGTTTTTCCCTTGGATAGGTCAACACAAATTATGACGGTTAATTCGACTCCTTTCTTGTTTGTGAAGTTGGATATCATTGGCAATAGATACGGACTCCCGATTTCATAGAAATGAATCAGTTGCTTTTTTTATCTGCCGATCTTTGAAGGGCTATATTCGACAAGCGAGTTGGGTTTTGTCTCTGGATCGAAGTCATTCCTCACAATTTTCAAAAAGGATGATTTTCCTTGATCAATGGATGTGTACCTGAACCTTTTTCTCCAACAATGATGACTACCTTTTTGGTATGTGATTCTAAGTGCTGTTTATTTTTATTGGCTATTTGGCGACCTGTATCTTACCAAAGTGTAGACTCTTCTATCTATTTGACGTCCCGTATCATTTAAATATTGTAAATATGCAAGAATGTATAAACACTAAGTTTACATAGGCAGCCAAAATATTAAAGAATTGCGGAAATGCTTGTTGCCATTCATGCGACATTGCTGAAATCCATCGAAGGCGAATAATGTACTTCTTGCTGCTTAAATTAGAAATACATCATTTTTGTATGTGGAGTAAAGGGTTAAAGTTAAAATAAAATATCATCGTCTTTGGCTCTAGTTTTAGTTTAGGAACTAGAAGTTCTAGGTTTGGCCACCTTCAACTAACTTGGAAGACAATTAAGCTTTAGCAGATTGCTTATTATCTGCTGAAAGCTTTTCCTATTTCAGCAGAGAAAAAGAGCCAACGTCGCCCACGGTTTCGTTGGCATCTTTCTTCTCTTCAACTTTTTTGGCCTCAATCAACTTTTCAGGGAAAAGAGCATCCTAAATGAAATTGTAGGCCTAGTTCAATACCTCAAATGGCCTATCCGAGTGATGGTTGCCCTCGAAGACGAGTATCTTTTTATTCTTGCCCTGGAACTTGCTGTAGAGTTCTTCAGCGTGTGAATAGTTGATCATTTTGTCTTACTTAGCTGCTAAAAAGAGGATGCTCCTCTCTTGGCTTTTTGAGTTGATGTTCTCGATTATGTCTAACTCGCACAGACTGACTCCCGTTTTTTAGATTACGTCCTTATTCACCGCAGAGTAAAAGCAGGGGAAAAAGCAATGGAAGAAACATAGGCAGCAACACGGAACTTGATTTTAGGATAGTTCTTTGCAAAGGGTTTTTAAACTAGAAAAGGGGGAGTCGGCAATGAGCACATTTGCTTCATTGCTGAGCAGCGCGCTGACTGATCCCATACTCCTGCCCCAAACTGTAACTTTGAAGTGCCTCTCTTTCAAAAATTTGACAGCGATATCTACATCTTTGGATTATTTCTTCCCTAAGGAGATAAACTTCTCATCCGTTCGATTGCCGCAGCCTGGGAAGTCAAAACATGCGAGACCTACCTCTTTGGGGAGATGAGACAGCTGCGAAAAGCCCTAAAACCTGCTCGATGAGTTGCCATGGAGATAGAGGATGATATATCTGGTGCCGGTTTGTGTGTAGAGGGAGAGTGGAAAGGGGATGTTGTAGACTGCATGCTAGAACTTGTTTTTGTATTTGCGCTTGGGGTTGATGATCTCGTGGTTATATGTGAACCTGGGCGGACGGATGAGCATGTAGCTGTACTTTTCGATGCAGCTGGTGGGGATGTATTTTTTGACCTAGTAGGTTTTGGGCTATGCTTCCGGTTAACGTTCCTCCATACAAATAAGGTACTATTATAGAATATCAACCATTTAGCCAGCTGAACCTACCAACGAATCTGCGTCTCATTTCCCAGCTTGCTCTCCTTTTTCTGTAAACTGCTGGGTCTACATATTGGATTTGAGATTATCAAGATCTTCGCTTGCTCATTAAGATTCAAATCAAGGTTGCTCCATTATTGTTAATGCATAAACAGGTGATAACAAATATCAGGGTACTGCAAACCCGAGAAAACAAGATATCCTTATTTAAACTGGAATATTGATTGTTGGGTGCAGAAATTATCAAAACGACATAGTTAATTAGGTATCTTCAAAAAACATCATTGTGGGTGAACCTGTCAGAGCGCTTTTATGATCAGCTCCATTCTAATGCGCCAATCATTGTCAGATATGAGCTTCTGCACCTCTTTCTGGGCTATGCACTTTATAATTTTAGTCTAGTGAGGAATGGGAATGCCGCAAGAGTTAAGTGCCGTCCCTTTTAGCTGATAATAGCATCGCTAGACGGTGATGGAGTGGCTCATCATATTCGGCCGCAGGTGCTGATTCTTATACGGACAGACCTCGCACTTCGCAAAGGCAGCCAGCTCCAGAATGGGAAACACTCCAAACCCGTAGTTGATCTCAACTCTTAGGTTGTAGTTGACGCAGTTGGGGTTAGTGCAGCTACTGACGATGGTCAACCCTGCATTGCGCACTTTGACGCTCTAGTTGAATGAGCTGCTGGTTTTGTATAGTTTGTCGGTTTCGATGGGCAGCTGGACTGAAGGTTTGCTTCGGACAATAGTTGCGGTGAGATGGCCATTATTGGCAACTCCGTTCTGCATGAGGGTGGAGGTCGATTTGAGGGGTTGGTGCTGCCTGAAGTAAATTTCGATATGAGTATCAAGTAGGGGGAGATCGAGTTGCTTAGCGATTAGTATTTTGAGTTGGTGGATGTTGGTATGGATGGAGCAGACAACTTCGATCTTCTTTTGGGTGTTACTCACAGTGATATAGAGTCTGACGTTCCAGTCGTAGGCCTTCTTCATAATAAAAATTAAGTGTTCTATATTTAATTTCTAAATAGCACCATCCCCATCCAATCATCTGACCCGCTCATCCTTACCAGCGTGCTTCTATCTGCAGCCTAACACCCAATTACCAACTTTACTGAATTTTACCAACTTTATGGGAATATCTCCAACTCTCAGACTGGCAGTTATTTTGTTGGCTCTTGGATCTCCAGGCACGATAAAGGGTGGTACTTTGAATAGTCCGGTTCTATCTGGAGCAGCCGACGTGCAATCCCACCAAACGGGAGCGATATAATGTGAGAGTACAAAAATGGTCACGGAGGGGATCGAACCCTCGACCGTTGCGTTATTAGCACAACGCTCTAACCAACTGAGCTACGCGACCTCTCTGCCCAGCCCTCAACTTTTATGCAAATATATCACTATTAAAACCCAATAGCACCTAGCCCCAGATAATAAAGCTACTATTCCATTTTGATACCAGCCCAATCATAACCCACGCTGGCCTGTAGCCAAACCTACGGCAGCATGATCCTGCCTATCTGGGCAAAGACGGCCGATCTCTTTGCTGTGGCCAAAAATGGGCTGTTTTAAGATCGAGCCAGATATGCTGATACATATATATGAAGGGGATGGTGGCAGTCACACATAATAGATGGGTGGATGGTGCCCAAGCATGGTAGGTAGGGGTGGGTTCAAGAAGGGTATAAACTATCGATTCAGTCCTTCCACCTGACGGCTGCACTGGTGATCGTGATCTTGCGCACTATTTCCAGGTACTTCACGAACACCAACTTGCTCTTGAGGTCGGCCCTCGAGTTCAGAATATTCGCGGCGAACTCCCTGGACTAGAAATATTAAAGACATCTGCGGCGCATGGATTGGTCGCTGAAGAGCTGTCTGAAGCAGGCGAGGTTGGCATTCTGCTTTTTCTCCAGGAACGCCTGGACAGTGAGCAGCTCCTGGCGAGTGAGCTAATTAACGCTGACGAGCATCTTGAGGAAGTTGGACGTGGTGGTGTAGAGTTGTTTGATGATGTTTTTGGTCTAGAAGCGGTCGCCCTTCCCACACTGGCTCCACCTTTGCCGGGTAGTAATGGAGGTCTGGATTATCTGCACTTTTTTTCGGCTGGCACCTGCACCGCCCTAAATAAAAAGGTGGGCGGGCGCAAGGCTACTCTTTGAGGGCTGGGAAGATTTCGGCTAGGAGTACTAGTAGTCCTCCGAGAGCGAGTTCTCAAACGGCGAGCCGGTGGTGGAAAACATGCCCTTTGAGAGTTTTTCATCCTAGTTCATGAAGTCATCGTTGGAGATTGGGAAATAGTTGCTGAATTGGAGCTAAGCATCGAAGTAGTTGACATTTGCAGGGCTGAGATTCTAAGATCCTATGTCTAAGCATGGTTACCGTAGTCGTTGAGGCAGAAATAAGGGCTCGATTACCCACTCATCTTCTAAACGAAATATATAATAAAATAGCTACGGAGAACTAAAATGAATCTTGCCCGCCCTCAAACAACCACCTCTCCAAGTCCACAGCAATCACTCGCGAATCCAGCTGACCGAGCCCTGTCTATCTTTTCAGTCGAAAAACTTGAATATTTCACCGAATGAGGCTTGTCAGTATCAGTTTATTTCATTTATCTCATCCAAAACATATAAAGAAATATCTTGGCAACAGCTATGCCTGCTCAAATCGATGAGGTTAGTCGGCCATTGAGCGTTGTTACGAATGTTTTTCAGAATCAAAATTAATTTGATGCGAGGTCAATAGAGTAGCCTACAGCCCAATTCCGCCGTTTGGTGCCAGATCATTGTTGTTCTTGCTTTTTCGATGCGAAATAACAGCAACATGGATATGAATGAAGATCTTCTATAAATCGATCAATTTTGAATTGCGCTCCCCCTATACCTTTATTTCAGTCCTACCACTGATAAATTGCTCAAATTGCATATAATCGTAGTCGTCTGAGTTCTAAAACCGAACCGCAGCCTATTATATTTTTTATATTCGAACCCCATAAGATTTATCGAAATCATTCCTTCAGAGACTTTAGTTGCTAAAATATGGATTACCTGGTCTAGCGCATGGATTTGAGTCTCACCCGCAGTCCCTCCCCCTCCTCTGACCTTTCCTTCATGTTTTTGTAAAGTTTGACTGGAAGTTTGGCCAGTGCAGGCTGGCTTCCTCTCCTAGCCTTCGCCTGGCCCTACCTAAGTGGAACTGTAATAACTTGAAGACGTTGTAGTTGGTGTGGATCTGGTGGAGTTCTGCGATGGCATTTTTATTTTGGACTAGACCTTGCTGGTAGGACTGAAAGCGCACCCGGTAGGGTTTGGTGGGTGCCATTTTGGAGTAGAAGACAGTGCCTGTCTGATTGGATGAAATCTTGAATTGGCTCATCAATAAAATTACTTACTCATTATGCATTTAAACTGCAATACCATCATTACCCATCCAAACACATGGCGCATGTAATCAACAGACCAGATCATTTGATCAAGGGATAAACTTGACCAAGGGGTATAATCCAAATCTCATCGATGAAGCACTGAAGGGTTGGGTGTTCAACTATGATATTTAAGTGGTTAGGTGTGTAGATCAACATCAAAATTTGGAAGGCCCTTTGGTTTAATTCAACTCATTCCAAAATTTGACAACATGCTGGAGATTTCCTTTGACTTTGTAGCTGAATTCACTCTATTCTTCCACCATCTCCTCATATTACTACTTTTTCTACTACTTCTTTGCCTCCATGGCTTAAAACTGCAGCACTGTCGAGTACTTTTGTTTCATGCTCTACCCCAAATTCGCCTACTTCATCAGAAGCTCACAATCTATCTCCTTCTTTATCACCATCTCTTAGTTCAGTTCAAGTATTTGGTTGACTTCTCTTAGAAGCTAGTGCTCTTGAAGAAGGCAGTACTCCTCTGCATTTGAAGTAATCGAGGGGTAGCAATGGACATACCCTTCCTGAATAGTTGGCGGCTCCTTGAGAACAAGGTCAGTCCTTTTTTTAACTGGGATAGAAAGACTGTTATGGTTGCTGGGCATATGGACTCGTTTTTTCAGCTGCTCCTAGACCATGGGTTTGAATGTCTACATTTTGAAGCGGTCTCCGTGAACAAAGACGATTTCATCCGGATCGATGTTCCTTAACAAATTGATGATTCCTTTGGCATCCGCATGGGCAGAAAACGACACATTCTCCACTGTCATTTTAACCTAGTATAACTTGTTATCAATCTTTATGGATTTTTCTCCCTTAAGCAGTTTGTTCCCCAGAGTTCCCTCAACGCAGTACCCTGGTATAATGATCGTATTTCGCTCATCTCCACACCACTCTTTGAATACCTGCATGCTGGTGCCCGCGTGCAGCATTCCAGGGGTTGCAAGCAGCACGTAGGGAGTTTAGGCCCTGATCAAGTTCTTGTCAAAGGGCTTGACCTTTTTGAATTCAAAGACATTATCGCCTGCAGCGAACTATTGCTGTATTTTTTAGTTCTGCCAATCCGCGAACAACCGATAGTATAGGTTCGCCTTCTCGATTAGGCCGGCTGAGAAATATACTGGGACATTGCTGTCTGTCCTCTTCCAGTAGGTCTATAACAAGACCGCCAGTTATTGTGCTCTGCCTAGCGCGAAAACTGGGATAAGTACCTTACCGCCCTTTTAAACAGTGGAAGTGATTATTTGGAGCATGGCTCTTTCTCTATCTCGTTTGGTGTCTCTGATGGTGGTGGCATAAGTCGTTTCGGTGATGAGAATGTTAGGTCTGAGTCTTGGGGCGGAGGCGGCCCCTAGATGGCGGTCGGCGTATGAGTTGTAGTCTCCTGTATAGACTGCAGAAAGACCAGCATACTAGACATGAAACATGCATGCACCTAGGACGTGTCCAGCATAGTAAGAGGTGACTTTGATTCCATTCACCTGTATGGTTTCAAACAGGCCGATGCTTTTGATTTTGGATGCTGCCGATCTGGCCTCGGCGCTTCCGAAGAAATAGAACTGTTCTTCTTTCTTGGCGTCGGAAAGTACTCGGCTGTAATCTTCGAGCATGATTGGGATTAGGGCTTTAGTTGGGGTAGAAGTGATGATTGGGCCACTGTACTTGTGATGTTAGGTGAGGTAGGGTAGAGCCCCGCAATGGTCGAGGTGAAAGTGAGTGATGATGACTAGGTCTATTGCGTCGTTGACGGTTTGAGGAGGAGAGTAGATTTGCGAAAAGTCTGGATACCTTTTGCTATCGTTGTAGAGCATGTGTATGCCGACGTCGAAAACGATTGTTTTATCTGCTAGGGTGACGAGTACGCAGGACCTGCCTACATCTTGGCCTGCGCCCAAACACAACACTTTTATGGACTATTGTTTTGATTATGCCTACATTTATATTCAATAATATAATATCTCTTCACAATATTATCCACCGACACACCCCAACATCCATTCATCACTTATTTTAAACTAACTAGCTTACAAACCATTTCTTATTTGAGGAACTGACATTCAAAGTAACTCAAGGCATTATCATGAGTTTTATGGTTATTGCAGCTCCAGTCTGCGAGTGCAATTAGTTAGCATTTTGAATATTGAGAGTGGGTTGGTTTATTTATTAATTTTATTGAATGTCTATTCTGCTAATCGGCCAAAGAAATCGCTTTTATTCCTCCCAAAAGCCTAAATTTTTAGATTACTAATAGGCGGAGGACTACAAGCGTTACAAAAAGAATACCCAAGAGCAATATCGCAAGTAGCTAATCGAGCAAATGAACGACTCTTCTTAGCGGAAAAGAAGATAAAGATAGCGATAGAAATTAATTGATATGAAGTACGAGAAGATTTTCTATGATCAGCTCACGGATTATCAGCAGCGGATACAGAACGAAAATGGCAATCATCTGTTCACTCATAAACGAAATTAGAGCTAGATTGGAATGGGGCAAAGTTCGATAAAACCTCAGCGAAAACAGCATGAGCTGGTTCTCCCTGTACTCAACAACTAGTTCAACGCCAAGAGGTCGAAGATCTCACGGTTGTAAACCTAGCCGACAAACATTTCGGTTCCCACCAGACCAATCTAGCGTTTACATACTGATTTCCACCGATATGAGTAGAAGTTTAATAGAAGGGAGGACGATGAGTGGGAGAGTGTTGAGACAAGGCAAAAGAAGCTGCAAGATAAGCTTGAGGAGAAGCTGAAAGAAGTCTATTAGCTTATGGCGCATTCTGTTAAATAGTTCAATTAATCTTAGGAGCTGTAAAAGATAGGGGCCAAGTTGGAGCCAATACGACTAAATCTCTAAAAACAATACAAAGTTAAGTACCCTTAGCCGGTAAATCCCTAGTTCAACGCTTAGCCCAAGCAAGACTACTACAAATTACCGAACATCAATCAGCCGTATAGTCCTGTTTACTAATCAGACGCAGAATGGCGATAATGGTACGCAAAGTAGAAACTGCGGTAGCTTGAGGCCCGTTACAAAAAGGAGTTGGATCTATAGCCAAGCCAATTAAAGCTATTCAGTCGAAGACCTCCAACCCCAAAATTCAAAACAGAATTGTATGGAGATTGATCGCTAAATTCTAACTTTGGTTCTTATTTGCTTTTTAAATAATATTCATGGACATTAGAATCTCGGAAATGGATGACGAGGAGGTGGATCATCTGCGTTATGATCGCATCAAGATACAGAGAAAGAGGGTAGTCTTTTGTCTAGGTAGATGGAACACATCCTGGAAGTGATTAAGGACCTTACCTTCAAAAATAAAGAGCTAATCAAGCAAAATATGATGCTTAAGGAGGATATACAAGAAGAACGGAGATATAAGCATTCTTACTAGGATGTTGCTGTCGAAAGGAAGCTACTTGTCGAAAGAAATACAAGGCTTGAAGAATAGCTGCGTAGGTACAAAGAAACCATGCTGCATCAGTAAATACTCATCACTCATTTGCAATAGTAGCTGAACTTCAATGGCTATGACAACAACCCTAATAACAGGTAGACCTACGCAAAGGAAAATTATTCGACAGAGCCTCAGTTTGCTAGACATCTCAATAGCCAATTCGACATTTAATAGCAGTTCATCACATCGCAAGACTATGAAATACTGAAGACTCAGTACACAGATTTGCAGAAATAGTATAGCAAACTTTTCCAAAGCCACTTTTCGAGGCAACAATAAGATTAGGATTTATC
>Ga0316217_10004410_pt1 | contig 15256 bp, 11 predicted proteins | sample 1anoAmetaG_FD_203633 | JGI IMG/M metagenome (GOLD analysis project Ga0316217, IMG submission 203633) | Freshwater microbial communities from Trout Bog Lake, Wisconsin, USA - 1anoA | ecosystem: Environmental > Aquatic > Freshwater > Lake > Hypolimnion/Profundal zone | place: USA: Wisconsin... | reverse complement strand
ATTCGCAAATCCCGATGTCCCTCCGCCAAAAACGCCAGTCGCTTTGCTTCACCATCGAAGGCCTGAATTCCTTCGGCACGGTGCTGTATTTCACCTATTTGTATTTCCTGCTGCAAAAGCGGTTCAGCTTCGACGACAAGGCGCGGTTGACCGTGGCCGCGCTGCTGGGCCTGTGCTACGCGCTGTCTTCCTGGCAGGCCGGGCGACTCGCCCGACGCTGGGGCTATTATGCCGCGCTCAAGCTGGGTTTCATCCTCATGGGCGGCGCGCTGCTGACCGGCGCGCAACTGCATTCGGCCGCCGGCGAAATTATTTCCGCCGTCGCCGTCACGTTCGGCATGTGCTTCACCTGGCCGGTGCTGGAGGCGCTCATCAGCGAAAACGAGACGCCCGACCGCGTGCCGCACGCCGTGGGCATCTACAACATCACCTGGGCCGCGACCAACGCTGCCGCGCTGTTCATCGGCGGCACACTCATGGAAAAACTGGGCGACCAAAGCATTTTTTACATCCCCGCCGCCATCACGGCCGGGCAATTCGCGCTGACGCTCTGGCTGGAAAAATTACCGCTACCCGCCGCCGCGGAAAAAAATTCCGTCTTGCCGCACGACCAGAACCGGCCGTCGCCGGCCCGCGCCAGAAACTTCCTACGGCTCGCATGGCTGACGAATCCGTTCGCCTACATCGGCATCAACACGCTCATCGCCGTGCTGCCGGGCGTGGCGGCGAAATTTAATCTGTCGCCGATGTTCGCCGGCTTCGCCTGTTCGCTGTGGGGTTTTGTGCGACTGGGCGCATTCGTGGTGCTATGGCAATGGCCGGGCTGGCATTACCGGTTCCGCTGGCTGGTTACCTCCTTTGTCCTGCTGGTGCTGTCCTTTGCGACCATCCTCATCGTGCCCAATCTGGCGGTGGTGCTGGGCGCGCAGATTTTTTTCGGCGTGGCCATCGGCTTGATTTATTACTCGTCGCTGTTCTACTCGATGGACGCGAGCGACACCAAGAGCGAGCATGGCGGCATTCACGAAGCGGCGATTGGCGCGGGCAACTGCCTCGGCCCGGCCGTCGGCGCACTGTCGCTGCAGTTCGCAGCGCAAAGCGCCAATGCCGGTGCGTGGGCGGTGTCGGGTTTGCTGCTGGCCGGTCTCGGCGGACTGCTATGGCTGCGGAAAACCGGAGACTGAATTCGCTTAATTTTTTTCGGCCACGGCTTTAGACTGCGCCGACAAATGAAAGCCGTGCCCATTCCCGCCGCGCTGTTCACGCTGAACCGCGCGCGTCTCGTCAAAAAACTGTTGCCCTGCTCGCTAGCCGTGTTCAACGCCAACGACATCATGCCCACGAACGCCGACGGCTCGCTGGGCCACCTGCAAAACGCCGACTTATTTTATCTCACCGGCGTGCATCAGGAGGAGACGGTTTTGCTCCTCGCGCCGAACGCGTTCGACCCGAATCACCGCGAGATTCTTTTTGTGCGCCAGCCGAATGCGCATCTCGCGATTTGGGAAGGTCACAAGCTGACGAAGGAACAGGCCACGGCCATTTCCGGCATCAAAAATGTAAAATGGCTCGCCGAGTTTCCGGGCATTTTCCGTTCGCTCGCCTGCGAACTGGAAAATATTTATCTCAACAGCAACGAGCATCAGCGCGCCGACGTGACCGTGGAAACCCGCGATGCGCGTTTCGTCCGCGCGTGCCAGAAAAGTTTTCCACTGCACCGCTACCAGCGCCTCGCGCCGCTGATGCACGAGCTACGCGTCGTCAAGTCGCCCTACGAAGTGGACGCCATCCAGGCCGCGTGCGACCTCACCGGCAAAGGTTTTAAGCGCGCCTGCAAATTTTTGAAACCCGGCGTGAACGAAGCCGAAGTCGAGGCGGAGTTCGCGCATGAATTCATCCGGCACAAGGGCCAGTTTGCCTATCCGCCGATCATCGCCGGCGGCGCGAACAACAACATTTTGCACTACAATCAAAATGACCAGCCGTGCAAAAAAGGCGATTTGCTGCTGCTCGATGTCGCTGCCGGTCTAGGCAATTACATGAGCGATTTGACCCGCACGATTCCTGTGAGCGGCAAATTCACGCGCCGGCAGAAACAGGTTTACAACGCCGTGCTGCGCATTTTCCGCGCGCAGGTCGCGGCGCTGGTGCCCGGCAAGACCACGAAGGATTTGCGGACGGAATGCGAGGAAATCACCGCGCAGGAATGCGTGGATCTCGGCCTGCTAAAAATGTCGCAGCTCAAAAAACAAAAGCCCGACGAGCCGGCGGTGCGGCCGTTTTTCATGCACGGCGTGTCGCATCCCATCGGCCTTGACGTGCATGACGTGACTTACAATCACCTGAAAATTTCGCCCGGCTGGGTGCTGACCGTCGAGCCGGCGATTTACATCCAGGCCGAAGGTTTTGGCGTGCGCCTGGAAAACACCGTGCTCGTCACCGAAAATGGCCCGCGCGATTTGATGGCGGACATTCCCATCGAGGCCGGCGAAATCGAGACGCTGATGCGCCGGAAATAATTTTTGCTTGAGCATGAAAATGAGTTTGTTCCGAAGTGTCCGCGGGCTACTTGTGCTCGCCGGCGTGCTGGGGAGCGTTTTTATTTCCCGCGCGCAAGGCACGGGAGTGCCGGTTTATACGCGCGATGCCACGGACGAGGAGCAAATCCGGGCGGTGGTGGACAAATTATGCGACGCCGGCAAACTCGTCCGTGAAACGGTGCTGACCAACCAGTTCCGGCGCGCGAACTGCACGCTGGCGCTGCTCGCGCCGCGTCAGGAACGCCTGACGGGGCGCCAACTGTGGTCCGTCGCGCGGGCCGCGCACCTGCGCGTGGGCTGGTTTTACCACTGCGCCAAGTGCGGCAAATGGCACATTGACCTCGCCGCTGGTTACCCGCTGACGAAAGACGGCGCGGTGGCGACTTGCTTCCATGTCGTGCGGATGCCGGAATATTCCAAGGAGGGTTATCTCATCGCCGCCAACGAGGCCGGACAAGTTTTCCCGGTCACGGAAATTCTCGCCGCCAATCCCGACACCGACGCCTGCATTCTCCGCGTCAGCGCGCAGGATTTCAAACCCGTTGCCTTAAACCCCGAGGTTTTTCCGGGCGACCGCTGCGTGTGCTTCAGCGACCCGCTGGGCGAGCGCGGCTATTTCAGCGACGGCATCGTGTGCCGCTTTTTGAATCCGCGCCTGGACAATGGCCGGATTGCCAAATTCGTTACGCGCCTCGATGTCACGACCGACTGGGCGCCCGGTTCCAGTGGCGCGGCTGTGCTCGACGAATGTGGCAACGCCATCGGCCACGTCACGTCCATTACGAGCCTGTCCGACCGCCAGTCCGGCAGCCGCAGAAACGGGCCGACGCTCATCACCATTCACGAGGCGGTCAGCGCCAAAGATGTGCTCGCGCTGGTGCATCCACCGGCAAAATAAAAAAACTGGTAAAACGACGATGAAAATTCGCTATTGGATTATGCTGCTGGCTTTTACCGGCGCGCTGAATTTATTTGCCGCCGCCGGCGACGCGGATTATGCCCGCGCCCTGTCGCTGGCGCGGCGCACGGAGGGAAAAGTTTTTCGCGACGCCGTCGCCCCGCACTGGCTGCCGGACAACCGGCATTTCTGGTATCGCGTGACGACCGGGCCAGACGCGCATGAATTTGTCTTGGTGGATGCCGCGACCGGCGAAATCAAACGCGCTGCCTCCGCTGAAAAATTAGGTTTGCCCGAAGGCGAACACCTTTCCACCTCCACGCAAAAATCGCTCGCGCCCAAACGCACGACGCACACCGGCGGCGAAACCGCCATCCGTTTGAGCAACGTCACCGCCGCGCCCGTGGAAGTTTTTTGGGTGGACGAAAGCGGCGAGCGCAAACCTTACGGCCGCGTGCGCCCCGGCCAGACCAACGAGTTTCACACTTACGCCGGCCACGTTTGGCTGGTGACGGACGCGCTCGGCAGCCCGCTCGGTTTTTTTGAGGCGACGCCCGACGTGCTGGAGGTGGCAATTGACGGCAAGCCGGAAAAAATGGAAGCGCCGCACCCGCGCAAAAACCGGGGCAACGCCAACCAGTCGCCGGATGGAAAATATTCGGTGCGCTTGGAGAAACAAAATGTGGTGCTGGTTTCCGCGGCGGGCGAGCAAACGGTTTTGACCACGAACGGCACGACAGAAAATCCGTATCGCGGGCCGGTCGTATGGTCGCCGGATTCGCAAAGCTGCGTCGTCCAATCCGTGCGCGAAGTGCCGCGCCATATTGTGACGGTTGTGGAATCGTCGCCGCGCGACCAGCTTCAGCCGAAGCTGCAGACGTATGATTATTTCAAGCCCGGCGACGAGCTGCCGCGCGTGCAGCCGGTGCTGATTCGCGTCGCGGAGAAAAAAATTCTGCCGGTGGCGAACGATCTTTTTCCCAATAATTTCACGCCGGACGGCCGCCTGGATTTCCGCTGGTCGCCGCGCAGCGATGAATTTTATTTCGACTACAACCAGCGCGGCCATCAGCTCTACCGGATTCTCGCCGTCAACGCGACGAACGGCGCGGTGCGCACGGTGGTTGAGGAGCGCAGCCAAACTTTTGTGGATTACGAAACTAAAACCTGGCGCGCGTGGCTGGACGATTCCGGCGAACTGCTCTGGATGAGCGAGCGCGACGGCTGGGCGCACCTGTGGCTTTACGACATCGCCACCGGCACGGTGAAAAATCAAATCACGCGCGGTAATTGGGTGGTGCGCGAAGTGCTCAAAGTGGACGCGGCGAAACGGCAGGCGTGGTTTCTCGCCGGCGGCGTGCGCGCGGGCGAAGATCCGTATCACGAGCAGCTTTGCCGCGTGAATTTTGACGGCAGCAGTTTTGTCCAGCTCACGCAAGGCGACGGTAATCACACGGTGGAATTTTCGCCGGACGGAAATTATTTCATCGCCCGCAGGTCGCGCGTGGACCAGCCGACGGTCACGGAATTGCGCCGCAGCGACGATGGAAAATTGATCTGCGAACTCGAACGCGCCGACGCCGCGCAACTGCTCCAGTCCGGCTGGACCATGCCGGAACGCTTCGCGGCGAAAGGCCGCGACGGCCAGACGGATATTTTCGGCGTGATCATCAAGCCGTCGAATTTTAATCCGAAGAAAAAATATCCGGTAGTCGAGGAAGTCTATGCCGGGCCGCAAAGTTCGTTTGCGCCGGAAAGTTTCGGCCGCCTGCTCCGCCAGCACGAAATCGCCGAACTCGGTTTCATCGTCGTGCAAGCCGACGGCATGGGCACGGACAATCGCGGCAAGAAATTTCACGACGTGTGCTGGAGAAATTTACAGGACGCCGGTTTTCCCGACCGCATCGCGTGGATTAAGGCGGCGGCGAAAACGCGGCCGTGGATGGATTTGGCGCGCGTTGGAGTTTACGGCGGTTCCGCCGGCGGCCAGAACGCGATGCGCGCCTTGCTCGACTACCATGATTTTTACAAAGTCGCCGTTGCTGACTGCGGCTGCCACGACAACCGCATGGACAAACTTTGGTGGAACGAACAATGGTTAGGCTGGCCGGTGGACGATTCCTACATTCGCGCCTCGAACGTCGAAGACGCGCACAAGCTGCAAGGCAAATTGCTGCTCATGGTCGGCGAGCTGGATCACAATGTCGATCCCGCCTCGACGATGCAGGTGGTCAACGCACTCGAAAAAGCGAACAAGGATTTTGAAATGCTGGTCATTACCGGCTCGGATCACGGCTCGGCGGAAACACCTTACGGCAACCGTCGGCGGATGGATTTTCTGGTGCGCAATTTGTCCGGCAAGCAGCCGTAAAATCTTCGCCGAGACGGAGCGGCCGAAGCTACCGCATATTTTTCAATCCCTCGTCCATGGCGGCGGAAATGCGGGCGAACACTTCGTCAAACTCGCCCAACCCGTCAATTTTGATGACGCCGTGCAACTGGTTGTATTTCTCGATCACCGGCACGGTTTTGGTTTCGTGTTCGTGCAGGCGCTTCACGATTTTCGCGGTGCTGGAGTCATAGGGCATGCAGCCGGCGGTCTGGCTGCGCGCATCGAGCCGGCGAATGAGTTCGAGCGTCGGCACTTTGATTTCAATGATCATGGAAATGGACGAACCGTGTTTTTTCAACAGGCCGTCGAGGATGTAGGACTGCACCAGCGTGCGCGGAAAACCTTTGAAAATAAATCCCTTCACGTCCTTGGATTCCGCCAGTTTTTTTTCGATGAGCTGCACCACAATTTCGTCGGGCACCAACTGGCCGTTTTCGTAGAGAGCCGTGATTTTTTTCCCAGTTTCGGTGCCGGCCTTAATTTCGTGATCGAGCATGGGACCGGTCGCGACATACTCCAGTCCGAATTTTTTGGCCAGCGCCTTGCCTTGGGAGCCGCGGCCCGATCCGGGATAGCCAAACAGCACGACGTTGAACAAACTTTTGCTCAATTCGTTGCGGATGATTTCCGTAATTCGTTGGTGAACGGATTCAATGCCGGCAGTTCCGTCCACTTCCACGAAAATGCCTTTGTCGCGGTAAAATTGCAGCACCGGCAGCGTCTTTTGATTGTATTCCTTCAGGCGGTTGCGGATCACGGCTTCGTTGTCGTCGCTGCGGCCCGACGTCGCGCCCCGGCTCATCAACCGCCGGACTGATTCTTCTTCCGGCACGGTGAGGCTGATGAGGCAGTTGAGCGACGTGTGCAGCTTCAGCATCAAGCCTTCGAGAATGTAAGCCTGAATGTAAGTGCGCGGAAAACCGTCGAACAAAAAACCGTTGGAACCGGGATTGTCGGTGATGGTTTTCTCGATGATCTGCACAATAATCTCGTCGGAGACCAACCCGCCGGTGGCAATAATGCTTTGGGCTTCGAGGCCAAGTTTCGTTTTGCCGGCCATTTCCTTGCGCAACAAATCACCGGTGGAAATGTAGAACAAGTTGTATTTCTTGATCAGGAATTCCGACTGGGTTCCTTTGCCGGCTCCCGGCGGACCAAACAACGCGATGTTTAGCATAAGGCGGATTTTGATTGGGAATTTGCGAACGGGTGGAAATTGGTTTCATCGCCGAAAATTTTGCATTGGCTGGCGAACGGTATTTTGGCCACGGTGCGGTTCATGGATGAATGTCTTTCTGTCCGGCTGGTTGAAGATGAAATTATGCTTCCCCAGCCGGGCGACAAGCTTTTTCGCCAAATTTGGCAGCCCTTGAAAATATGCGGGCCCTTACGGAAGGGCAGTCGGACCAACGGAAATTTTTTACACCGGAGAAAGCGCAAGGGCCGGAAAAGAATGGCTGGCGTGGGCGTAGCTACCAACTGACCGACTCAAACACCAATAACACCTAACTCAACTACTGTCTGCTAACTACTACTGCTGTCTGCTTACCGTCAACCGACACTCACGTCCACACCAGCCACCGGTAATATCGCCCGGTTTCCGGTTCTGTCAAGCGGTGGCAAAAAAAATTCGCAGGCTTAAAATTGCCGACGGCGCGCGCGGACGGGGAAGTTCACCAGTATTCCTCGACGTGGATGGTGGCGGGCTGCTCGCCGTTCTTGGCGGCGAATCCCTTATCTTCCAGCATCATCTTGACGATACTGACCATTTCGGGATTGCCGCACAGGAACACTTCCGCTCGCGCCGGGTCGAGCGCCACGCCGGACTCGCCTTCCAGCACGCCCTGCTCAATCAGCGTCTGGATGCGGCCGCTGCGACCTTGAAAATGCGGATCCTGATCCGGCCGCGTGATGCTGGGAATGTAGGTGAAATTCGGCCGCAGCCGCGCGAGGCTTTCAAGTTCGCCGCGATAGCCCAAATCCCAGCCGTAACGCGCGCCGTGCAAAACGACAAACCGGCGCTGGCTATCGTTCACCAGCATGGTGCGCAACATGGAAATGTAAGGTGCCAGCCCGGTGCCGGTGGCAATGAGGATGACCGCTTTTTCAGGCGGGACGCGGTCCAGCGTAAAAACACCGCTGGCTTTCGGGCCGAGAAATATGCGGTCGCCGTGCTTCAGCGCAAACAGGCGCGGCGTGAGCTGGCCGCTGGTGATGAGCGTCAGATAAAATTCCACATACCGCCGCTCCAGACTGGACGAGGCGATGCTGTAGGCGCGGCGAATCAGTTTGTCCGGTTCAGTGGGCACGTCTTCCGGCGCGGCCTCCGCCACGCGCAGCGCGCCGCCCAGCAAGCCCAACACGCCAAACTGGCCGGGCTTGAACTCAAACAGCGCCTCGTCAGGCCGCACCCGGAGAACCACCAGTTGCGGGTTGATTTCCTCGCGACCGATGACGGTGGCGTTGTAAACATTTGAATCGGCGGCGCTCATGGCATGGATTGGATTATTTCAAGGCCGGAGGAAATATAATCCACAGCCTTGCACCTTTAACAAAACGAATTATATTGATGCTTCAAACTAATATCAAGTTTCTTCGCGGCCGGCCGCTGCCCAACAGCCCGACTCGATTTGCTCCGACCCTTGGCCCGCCGCAAACGAAATCGAAAAGCGCGCTGGACGGGAAGGAAACGGCCAAATACAGTCGTCAGCAAAAATAAATAACGGATTAGCTTTGAACAAACGCGCCATCATCAAAAAGATCACTGCCAAACTCGCCGGCGAACTGGAGGTTTATTTCCGCGCCGCACAGTTCTCCCGGGCCGAGGCCACGCACGAATCCAACAAGGCCGAAAACAAATACGACACGCGCGGCCTCGAAGCCTCCTATCTCGCCCGCGGCCAGTCCCGGCAGGCGGCGGAACTCGAAGCCGCCATCGCGGAGTTTGCGAAGCTCGGCGACCGCCCCTTCGCCTCTGGCGACGCCATTGCCGTGGGCGCGCTGGTGGAACTGGAAGTCGGCGGCGAAAAATTATTCTACTTCCTCGGCCCGCGCGCCGGCGGCACGGAAGTGGTGCATGACAAAAAAGAAATTCTCGTCATCACCCCGCAATCGCCGCTGGGCGAACAGCTCCTGGGCAAAAAACAAGGCGACCAGCTGCCGCTCACCTTCGGCGGCACCAAACAGACGGCGAAACTGCTGCGGGTTGCATGAGCTGATGGCGCAGAGCTTGGCCGTGCTGGCCGGACAAAAATGTTCCGCTGATTTCCTGTGACGTTCGGGCCGCCGCCCAGTTGTGCGCAAATCGCGTTGCGGGCCGGGGCCGCCTCGCCTATGCTGGCGCTGGTTGCCGACCGAAATCGCGGCCATATTTTGATGAACATGTTTCAAGTCATCTTCACGCCGACCAGCGCCGCCGAACTCGCGCGGCTGCCCAAGGAGCTGCAGCTCCAGATTCTCGGCGATTTTCGCGGCCTGCCGCAGCACGTCATCGGCAGCGAACTGGAGGATTTTGGCCGGCTCGAAAGCGACGGCCACATCCTGCACCGGTTCCGCCTCGGCGACTACCGCATTTATTTTGAGCGCCACCCGCTGGGCGTGCTCGTCCACCGCATCATGAGCCGGCACACGCTCAAGGATTTTTTCTTCCGCTCCGGCATCAAGGTGGGCGAAGACCAGGCGTTGCAGGAAAACCCGAAATTTTGGGAACTCATCGAGGCCGCCAAAAGTTCGGAGAAGGAATAACTTTCGCCGGAACCACCGGGCGGGGAATCACGGCGTTTCCAATTCAAACGCGCCGATGTCGCTGCCGTCACCGCCGGACGCATTGGCGATGAGCTTGTTGTTGTAAGGTCGTTTGTCGCCCCGCTGGTCGGTGTGAATTCCAAAGCTGTTGCCCTGGTCAAGCGCCGGGCTGCCGGGCAGCAAGGCGTGCGTGGGCGTCGGGCCGCCGTTCATCTGCAACGGGCCGAGACGCGGGTCAATCGGATTGGCGAGGGTGCCAACTTGGTCGGCGTTCAGGCGGTTGGTGAAGCCGGTGCTGTCGTCGCCAATGCTGATCAGGTTAAATCCTTGCGAAGTGAAATCGCCGGCGAGATCGAAGCCGATACCGGTTGCGCCGGAATTTCCTATCAGGGTCGTGGTTTGATAATCGTCGGTATTGGTCCCACCATTGCCACCGATATTGACCAAATTCTGCACGATCAATGTATTGCAAAAGACGACATTGGTGCTGCTGGCATCATTCAAAATGCCACCGCCATCGCCGCCGGGTCCACCCAAAGCGGCAAGGCCGGACGAACTCGAATATTCGATAGCATTGCCACCATAGCCTCCGGCTCCAGTTTGATTCAATGCAATAGTGCAGGAAGTCAAATCCAGCAAGCCAGCATTGTAAATGCCGCCCCCGGCACCACCCACACCGCCACTGCCCGGAAACAGCGCGCCCATGTAAACCCCATAAAAAGCCCCGCTGCCGCCCGTGCCACCGTTGCCACACGTGTTCCCGCTGATCGTGGTGGTGCCAATGGTTAATCTCCCCGTGTTGTAAACACCTGCTCCGCTACCACCAGAACCGGCTTTGACACCGGAGAAAAAAACCGAAACGCCCCCTTCGCCGCCATCGCCACAGGCATTGCCAGCGACAGTGCAAAAAACCATCTGCATTTGGCCTGCATTGCAAATGCCGGCCCCATTACCGCCCGGCGCGCTTAAACCCGCCGGTTTTCCCGCAAAATAAACCTGGCCCTCACTGCTTCCCTGTCCGGTCTGATTGTTGCTGATGATGCAGGTATTCAATACCAATTTTCCGGAATTAAAAAGTCCTCCGCCATTTCCTCCATCGGGGCCACTTTGATTTTCAGAAATAACGCAATTGGTTAAGAAACAGGCACCGTCGTTTTTAAGGCCACCACCAGAACCTCCGTCCGCGCCTGCGGAGTTTCTCAGCAACAGACAATTGTTCATGGTCAGCGTTCCCAAATTATAAATTCCGCCACCATCACCGCCACCGGTATAACCCCCATTGCCCATGGGAAGATTTCCGCCACCGCTCGAATTCCCGACGATAACACAGTTGACCAAAATCAAAGTTCCCGAATTGAGAATCGCCCCACCAGATTCCCCGTCCTTGACCGAGCCGTAAATGTTGCCCGGTGCCGTGCCGCCAGTGATGCTTACATTACGTAAGGTCAGTCTTGCGTATTTAAAAACCTGAAACACCCGGTCGCCCAAGCCCGTCGCGTCAATCACCACATTGGTTGTCGCGCCGATGATGGTCAGATCGCCGCGCGTGATGTCGAGGTCGCCGGTCCGCGCCGCGTCCTCATCCGCGCCGGAAATCGTCAGATGAAAAACCCGTGGTGGCGGCTGGTTGCGCCCGCGCGCCGGTGGCTGGCCGCCCAGGATGATGGTGTTCTTGCCGCCAAACCAGTTGGCGGCCATGACTGCCCCGCGCAGGCTGGTGTAGCTATAGGTGTCGTTCGTGTTGCTAACATTGAAGACCAAGGCGGACGCCGGCGCGATGGCGAAGCAGAGGATGGTGAACACGACCAGACGGCAACTGGCTCCCGCTTTGAAGTAGCATCCCATAATTTTACAACCCTAGGGGAACATTCGCCAACAGTCAATTTGCTTGCGGAGAATTCCCTGCTTGCCCCGGACAATTTTGCGCGTAAAATTTTCCCGCTTAACTTATGAATTATAAAATCTCCCAACGCGCGGCGGCGTTGTCGCCCTCGCTCACGCTCGCGATTGATGCCAAGGCCAAGGCCATGAAAGCCGCCGGCGAGGACGTCGTCGGCTTCGGCGCCGGCGAACCGGATTTTGACACGCCGCAGCACATCAAGGACGCCTGCGCCAAGGCGCTCGCCGCCGGGTTCACGAAATACACGCCGAGCAGCGGCATCCCGGAATTGCGCGAGGCCATCGCCGCCAAATTCAAAAACGAGAACGGCCTGACCTACAAGCCGAGTCAGTGCATCGTCTCGTGCGGCGGCAAGCATTCCTGCTACAACGTGATTCTGGCGACGTGCGAACCGGGCGACGAAGTGATCATCCCCGCGCCGTATTGGTTAAGCTACCCGGAAATGGTCAAGCTCGCGGGCGCGAAGCCGGTAATCCTCCAGACGACAGACAAAACGGAATTCAAAGTGACGCCGGAACAACTGCGCGCCGCCATCACGCCGAACACTCGGCTGTTTGTGCTGAATTCGCCGAGCAACCCGACTGGCTCCGTTTACACGCCAGAAGAAACCAAGGCGCTCGGCGACATCTGTGTCGAGAAAAACGTGCTCATCATGAGTGACGAAATATACGAGCATCTGCTTTACGACGGCACGACGGTGAAAAGCGTCGCGAGTTTTTCGCCGGCGCATCAGGAGCACACGATCATTGTTCACGGCCTGGCGAAAGCGTATTCCATGACGGGCTGGCGGCTGGGTTTCCTGGCTGCGCCGGAGCCGATTGCCAAGGCGATTGACGCCGTGCAGTCACACAGCACGAGCAACCCGACGTCGTTTGCGCAAAAAGGCGGCGTGGCCGCGCTGACCGGACCGCAAGATCATTTGAAAATCTGGCTGGCGGAATTCGACAAGCGCCGCCGGTTTGCGCACACGAAGCTGAATTCCATTCCGGGAATTTCCTGCGTGAACGCAAAGGGCGCGTTTTATTTGTTCCCGAACATTTCCAAGACGGGCCTCAAGTCGGCCGATTTCTGCGCCAAGCTGCTGGATGCGGAAAAGGTCGCCGCAGTGCCCGGCATCGCGTTCGGCGCGGACGACTACATCCGCTTGAGCTACGCGACGAGCCTCGCGAACATTGAAAAGGGACTGGAGCGCATTGACCGATTTTGCCGGACGCTGGTGAAGTAAATTATTTTGCCCGGCAAGGCCGCGAGCGATCGCGGCCTTTTTTATTTTTGGCCACGGGCGGGCGAGCCGAATAAAATAATTGTTGAAACACGGAGGCTGCATTGACGAAGATGGAGGGATGGCAGAAACCGACAACAACCCCGGCCCGGCCGTCGCCCTGGAAAAAATCCAGCAGGAATGGCACGACCTGACGCTGCGCGTGGCGCAGTTGGAAACGGAACGCGGCGCGTTGGAGGACGAAAACAAAAAGTTGAGCGCGCTGCTGGAGCGGGTCATCGAGCACCGCCAGCAATCCCACAGCGAACTGGTGACGCTGCTCACCACGCTGGTGAGCAAACTGCCGATCAATGACATCGGCGCGGTCGTCTCGCGACTGGTGGAGCATAACAGCCAGGTCACGGAAGTCAGCGCCAGCCTGACCAAGGGCAAGATCGAGGAGCACCACCTCCAGCCCACCATCCTCAAGCAGTTGGACAAGGTCCGGCGCGAGCTGAAGGCCACGGTGCAGGCGGCGGTGGAGGAACTGGTCAAAACCAACGCGCCGTTCGAGGCGGGGATGCTCCAGTCGCTCGTCGCGCAGCCGGAGAATTTTCAGCAGCCGGCCGTCGTCCGCGCCTGCCGCGGTTTCGTCAAAGGCCAGTTGCCGCGCGAACGCGTCGTCCGCGAATTCGGCGAGCCGGCGCTGGTTTTTTTCAAGGATGTGACGACGGACGTGAAGTTCAATCCGCGGCCGAAGCCGGACGAGATCATGTTCGTGTTCCAGCCGGATTTTGAACCGTTGCTCGCGCAACATCCCGCTGCCGCCGGGGCGAACCGCGCGGAGCTGCTGGCCTTGTTCCAAAAAGTCCGCGCCAGCAAGGAGAATTCGGAAACCGCACGGGCGCAGAAAAACGCCTTCGTGCGGCTCTCCTTCGCGATGGACCTGCTGCATTACTACGACAACCAAAGCACCGAGTCGCCGGATGTCGTGTTCGCCCAGCGGCTGCCGCCGTTGATCGAGCAGCTCGTGGTTACCGGCGAACGCGACACGCTGGACGAAAAATTGCTTCAGCAAGCAGAAGGCTTGCTGGCCTTCATCCTCTCCGCCGACTACCGGAATTCCGTGATCAACAACATCGGCAAGGGCGGCGGCCTGGCCAAGACGCTGCGTTTCACGCTCGCCTTCCGCGTGGAAAAACTTTCCGAGTTGGATGCGGTCACGCTGGACTGCGTGAAACATCTCATTCCGCTGGGCAAGCTCCCGACGCCGGAGGCGCTCGCCAGCGTCCTGCGGCTGATGAACCCGCACATGCAGGAAGCTCTCATCCGCGCCGTCCTCGTCACCGACCGGATTCGCAAGGAAGAAGCGGAGATGCTTGCCAAAGCCACCGCCAAGCTGCTCAGCCTGCACGCCATTGAAAACCGGCTCAACGAAAAATCCGCCATCGCGCCCGAACGCGAACAGCAGCAGGCGTGGGACAACATCCGCAACCTCATCGGCAGCCGCGCCGCGCCGCCGGAAATCGTCGCCGCTATCCGCAGACGGATGCACGGCCGCTACGATGCCGACGAAGTCAAGCTCTGCTGGCTCGTGCTCACTGAAGCCGACCCCATGGTGTTCGTCCGCATCTTCTGTCTGCTGCCGTATTTGCCCGACGGCCAGACCGACCCGCTGGCCCGCGCCATGATGGAGACTTTCATCACGCGGCTCGTCCATGAAAAATACGCCGCCACCTATGCGAAAGTTCTGGGCGCGCTGAAAAACCTGTTCAAGGTCAAGGCCGACAGCCCCGCGCTGGTCAATTTCATCACGCTCGCCAAATGGGTGGACCCCGACGCCGCCAGCCGCCTGGCCCGCGACATCGGCATCTCGCCGCCCTAAAACATCCCGCCCGCTTCACACGGGCAGGGCCGGTGCTGGCCGACGGCTTGGCTTGACCGGCGTGCCCAAAGCCGCAAAACTCGCGTTACTTTATGGCCACCAAAACCATCATCAAACCGGCGAAATCACCTGCGGCCGTCGGCCCGTATAACCACGCCGTCCGCGTCGGCGACCTGCTGTTCTGCGCCGGCCAAATCCCGCTGGACCCGCAAGACGGCCAGCTTGTCGCCGGCGATATCCAGGTGCAAACGGAGCGCGTGCTGGAAAACGTCAAAGCGATTTTGGACGACCAGAAACTCACGTTCGCCAACGTCGTGAAAAGCACGGTATTCCTGACCGACCTCGCGAATTTCGCCGGCATGAATGAAATTTACGCAAAATATTTCACGGAACATTTCCCCGCGCGCTCGACCGTCCAGGTCGCCGGTCTGCCCAAAGGCGCGGGCGTGGAAATCGAAGTCGTGGCGCATTTTTGATGCGCCCGGTGGAGCCAGCTTCCCGGCGGGCCGACTGGTTTCGGTTCGGCTCGCGAGGATGCTCGCCCCGCAATCCTGTTTTTCATGAAACCCAAAAAGTCCTGGCGCGAAAAACTGGCGGATAGCAAAGACCTGCCAAAGACACTGGTTATCCCGGCGCCGAGCGAGGTGGACGCGCTCATGAAACAAGTTCCTAAAGGCCGGTTGGTAACGATCAACG
>Ga0316217_10004409_pt1 | contig 15257 bp, 13 predicted proteins | sample 1anoAmetaG_FD_203633 | JGI IMG/M metagenome (GOLD analysis project Ga0316217, IMG submission 203633) | Freshwater microbial communities from Trout Bog Lake, Wisconsin, USA - 1anoA | ecosystem: Environmental > Aquatic > Freshwater > Lake > Hypolimnion/Profundal zone | place: USA: Wisconsin... | reverse complement strand
AATTTTCAAATTGGTCAAACGGGGGGCGGGTGCTAGAGTCAAATCGCCGTGACCAAGCCAGCCACCAGCCGCCCTGTGCCGCCGCGCCGGAAAATTCCGCGCTCGTTTAAGGATTTGACGCCGGCGAAACATTTCAATCCGCGCACATTTTTTCAGGAGCTGGTCTGGAAAGGCTGGTTCACCAAGCGCACCGGCACGCACCGGCCGGGGATTTTTCCGCGCCTGCGCCACGGCCAGGTGGCGGTGACGTGGATCGGCCACGCGTCGTTCCTCATCCAGTTCAACGACCTGAACGTGCTGGTGGACCCGAACTTCGCGAACTGGCTGTTCCTGCTCAAGCGACTCAAGCGCTCCGGCCTGCGCCTGGCCGACCTGCCGCCGATTGACTTGGTGCTGCTGACGCACGCGCACTTCGACCATTTCCACAAGCCGACACTGCGCAAACTGCCGGCGACGAAAATCGGCCTCATGCCCTGGGGCGTGGGCGACCTCGCGCGCAACCTCGGCTTTGCGCGCATCGTGGAGCTGGACTGGTGGGAAAGTTTTTCGCAGCGCGACTGGAAGGTGACGTTCACACCGAGCAAGCACTGGGGCGCGCGGACGCTGCACGACCAGCATCGCGGCTACGGCGGCTTCGTGCTGGAGCACCAGGGCCGGAAAATTTACCACTGCGGCGACAGCGCGTATTTCGAGGGCTTCGCGGAAATCGGCGAACGGCTGCGCCCGGAAATCGCGCTGCTGCCCATCGGCGCGTATCACCCGGAAAGCTTCCGCCAGGTCCACATGGGGCCGGACGAGGCGGTGACGGCGTTCCGCGACCTGCGCGCGAAAATTTTTGTGCCCATGCACTTCGGCACGTTCAAGCTGTCGTTCGAGGCGCTGGACGAGCCGCTGCGCTGGCTCAAGGAAATCGCGGCGCAACAAAAGCTCACACCGCGCCTGAAAATCCTCGACGAAGGCGTGCCCAAGGTGTTCTGATGGACGGAATTTGAAACGCCATGTTTGACCTCGAACTGCCCGAACGATTCCGCCGCTACCTCCCGCCCGCCGCGTGGATCATCGTCGCGGCCGTCCTGCTCGCCATTCCGCTGAAAATCATCAGCTACGGCTACCTGCCCGGCGACGACGCGCTGCGGCACTGCGCGAAGGCCGTCAGCGGCAAATCGTGGCCGGAAATCCTCGTGCTCGGCGAGAACTATAAAATGGACCACAACCTCGGCTGGCACGCGCTGCTCGGCACGGTTCAGCGCGCGACCGGCTGGGACGCGGAAGGCCTCCTGATCTTCTCGCTCGTCGCGCTGTTCCTCCTCGTGAACGTCGCGGCGATGCCGTGGCTGAAACGGCCCGAGGCCTGGCTGGCGACGCTGCTCACGGCCATGGTCGTCTCGGATGTGCCGCAGCGGTTCATGCTGGGCCGGCCGTTTGTCATCACGATCACGGGCATGATGGCGGTCATGTTTGCGGTGCAAAACCGGCGGCCCGGCGGGAAATTTTTCCTGCTGTTCGCGGCGTGGATCGCCGCCGCCGCGTGGCTGCACGGAGTCTGGTATTTGTGGCTGCTGCCCCTCGCCGCAGTCTTCTTCGCCGGCCAGTTCCGCTGGTCGCTCCTGCTGGCCGGCGCGTGGCTGACCGGCGTTCTGGCCGCCGCGCTGCTGACGGGTCAGCCGGCGGATTATTTGACCAACGCCTTTCATATCCTCATCAAAACCACCGGCAGCGCGGCGACGGGACGGACCCTGGTGACGGAACTGCAGCCCTTCGGCGGCGACATCGTGGCGGTCATCATCGTTGGCGCGCTGCTGCTGCTCCGGCGGGCGACCAGGCCGGACGCCGCGCCCATCACCCAAAACCCGGCGTTCTGGCTCGTGTGCGGCTGCTGGATGCTTGGTTTTCGCGTATGCCGGTTCTGGGAGGACTGGGGCTGGCCGGCGTTGATGGTGTGGATCGCCACGGAAATGGATTTTCTCCTCGCCGCCCGGTTCGCGGCGGATTCGCTGCAACGGCTGTGGCTGGTTTTGATTTTGGCCGGCGCAACTTTTTTATCCACCACCAGCGATCTCAACAGCCGCTGGTCGCAGGCCCTTACCTGGCAGTTTCTTTCGGTCGCGGAACATCCCGAGCTCGCTGGCTGGATGCCGGAGAAAAACGGCATCCTCTATTCCACCGACCTGGCGGTTTTCTACCAGACATTCTTCAAAAATCCGCACGGCAACTGGCGCTACCAGCTCGGTTTTGAACCATCGCTCATGCCGGCGGAAGATCTGGCGACCTATCAAAAAATCCTGTGGAATTACGGCGACGCCCAGGCCTACGCGCCGTGGGTGAAAAAAATGAAACCGGCCGACCGGCTGGTGATCCACGGCAACAAGGGCGAGCGGCCAAATATTCCACAGCTGGAATGGAACTACGGCATCAGCGGCCTGTGGATCGGCCGCACGCCGCGGGCGTCAGCGAAGTGACCACGCCTCGCACTGCCGCGCCAGCGCAAAATCCTTCTCCGTCAAACCGCCGGCATCGTGCGTGGTAAACGCGAGCGTGACCTGGTTCCAGCGGATGTCCATGTCCGGATGATGCTGCGCCTGCTCGGCCAGGTCGGCAACCTCGTTCACAAATTTCATCGCGGCGGGAAAATCCTTGAACGCGAACGTGCGGGAAATGATTTCGCCGTCGCGCCGCCATTGCGGCAGGGCGGCCAGCGCGAGAACAATTTTCGCCTCCTCCAGTTTCATTTGGCCGGCGGCAAAACTGGCCAGCGATTCCAAGCCGGCTTGGGAAGCCGCGCGCAACAGGCTCAAACTCGTCACCAGCGACCAGCACCACGCCAGCGCGAACAAGCCGCCACCCAGCAACAGCCCGGCATAGCCCGGCGGATGATGCGCCTGGCCGTCGCCCAGCATCTGGCCGTAATAGCCAAGCATCATCTGCACAAACCACACCAGCACCAAGGTGAATCCGACGACGGCCAGCGCCAACTGGCCGAGCCCGGCGACCCAGCGCTGGGCAAGGAGCGAACCCAGTCCCGGCGTGGCAAGCTGGTTGAGCAACGCGGCGTTGCGCGCCTGGGTGCGGCTAGTTTTCGTTTTCGGCAAAGATGGTTTCATAGGCAATCATCAACGCGGCAAAACCGACAGGCAGCGTGAACAACACGCCAACACAACAAGCCAACACCCCGGCGAGGTTGATCAGCCCGATCAAAATGACCAAGCCGAACACCTGCCACCAATGCTGGTTCACTTTTTTCCAGCTCAATTTCATCGCCGCGCCAAAATCCATCTGCCGGTCAACGATCAGCGGCAGCGTGAATTTCCAGCAGACCGACAAATACGTCGCGGGAACCGCGCACACCAGCGCCACCGGCAGCGTGGCAATCAGGATGGACTTTAGCGCGGCTATCATCGCCGGATCCAGCGTCGTCTGGCCGGGCTGGAAATGTTGAAACTGGCCGGCGAGCGGAATAAATTTGATGATGAACACGACGATGAACGGAATCAGGCACAGGCCGACAATCAGGCCCGGCACCAGCACGCCGAGAAACAACTGGCCAAACGCGCGCCGGAAGCCGGAGAACAGTTCGCCGACCTCCGCCGGCCGGCCGCGATTCACCTGGATGAACAGGTAGAACAAACCGCCGGCGAGCGGGCCGGCGCAGACAAAATTGGCGATGGAAAACAGCGGGCCAATAAACGGCAGTCCCGCCAGCCCGCCGACCGCGCCCTCGATAAGCAGATAAACCAGCGCCCCGACAAACAGCGGGCTCATGTTGTTTTTGACAAGATCCCAGCCGCGCGAAATGCAGCCGCCGAGGTCCAACTCGTAATCGCCTCCCGCAACCTTGCCGGCGGCGGACGTCAGCGGCGCGAGGATGGCCGGCGGCGACTGGAGCGCCCTGGCAAACTCCGGGAAATTTGCCAGCGCACGGAACTCCGCGTCGCTCTCCGCCTTGGCCTGCGATGACGCGGCCAGCCGGCCCTCGGCAATCCACTGCCGCACATCCGCGTCCGTGACCGGACCATACTCCTTGCCGTCGCCGCCGATGATGAGATAGTTCGCCATAAATTCTGGTGCTGGACTTCTAATTTATCCGGCGGCGCGCCGCAAGCGGATTCGCCGCCCAAAAACGCCCGCACCAGGCCGCGCATCCCCCGCGCCGCCAATAAAAAAACGAGGCCACCTGACGATGGCCTCGTTGATCTGATAAAACTTAAAACTCAATTGCCGAAGTTAAAAGAGGGAGTGGCAACTGTATTGGTGCCATTCTGCAGGGCGGTATGAAAATTTTGAACATTCAACTGCTGCACACTGCCGTCGGCCATGAGCAGATTGCCCACTTTCTGGTGAAAGTCCGACTGCGACCAAGCCCAACCACCAGCAGTGCTAGCGGCTTGGGCAAGTGTCCCGCATGATTTGGGGCCACTTATTGTTGTCATTGAAAAATAAGCTTGCGGGGCTGGCGTTGCAGAAGAGGGTGTGCCTGTGGTCGGTCCGACATTGTCGTCACCGCTCAAAACCATCATTGGATCAGTCTCCTTGGCATCGCCGCCGATGAAATAACTAACCTTGGAGCTAGGCGTGGTGTTAGGCGTGGCCAACGAGGTTATAAATTCAGGAACCGAGAAATTGGTGGCGTAACCGCTGCCGGCGGTGTGGTAAGTGTCCGACGGGCAAAAAACAATTTTCGGCGTGCTCAACTCATTGGACATGCACATGAAAGGATATTGAGGAACATAGGCGTTCGGTGTCAGTGCAACATTATTGGAAGTATAACCCACATACTCCTCCGCCCCGCCGGCCGACGTGCTGACCGCCATGGGATAGCGGTCCCCGTTGTCACCTTCCCAGATGCGGAAGGCGAGACCCACCTGCTTGAGGTTGTTGACGCAACTGATGCGCTGGGCGCGTTTCTTGGCCGCCGACAGCGCCGGCAGCAGCATGGCCGCCAAAATCGCGATGATCGCGATGACGACGAGCAGTTCGATGAGGGTAAAGGCTTTTTTGTTCTGTGGTTTCATAGAATTATTCATTGGATTTGCCGAGAACATATCAGTCATTCCCGCCGGCAACAACTGCCCTTAGGGGCAGTTGCAATTGGTGGCGCAGGTGATTCGGAAAAGTCACGGCGATTTGTCGCGCTTAAACAAACCGGCTTCCTCCGCCAGCCGGGTCAATTCAGGCACCGATTGCACCTGCAACTTTCGCGTCAGATTGGTCCGATGCAGTTTCACGGTGCGCATGGCGATTCCCAGATTTGCGCTGATTTGTTTATTCATTCCGCCACGCACCACCTGTTCCAACACCTCCAGCTCCCGCGCCGACAACATCTCGAACTGGGCGCGGATTTTTTTCAACCGTTCGCGATCTTTCCGCTCCTGGGCGCCACGTTCCAATGCCCGCCGGATGGCGTCCAGCAATTCCTCTTTGGAGCTGTGCTTGGTGATAAAATCTTCGGCGCCGCTTCGCATTGCCCGCACCGTTTTCGGAATGTCCAGTTGGGCTGAAATAAAGACGACCGGCAAAGGGTTTGCCGACCCGGCCAGCGCCGCCTGCAATTCCAAACCATTCAATCCGGGCATTTGCAAATCCGACAGCACACAGCCCGACATTTCCGGAGCCAGCTGCTTAATGAATTTTTCGGCCGATTCAAAAGTCTGCACCGGGTAACCGGAGGCGCGAAGAAACCGCGAGATGGACTTCAGGAAGGACGGGTCGTCATCGACAATATAAATCGTCCCGGGTTCAGGTGGGGGAATCATAAATTGCCTGGCGCTGGGGGAAGGGTGAATTTAAAAACCGCCCCGCGCCGGACATGGTTTTCGCCGCAGATGGTTCCCCCATGCGCATCAATGATCGTTTTTGAAATGGCCAATCCCATGCCCATGCCTTCCGGCTTGGTCGTGAAGAACGGTTCAAACAATTGTTTCAATTTGTCCGGAGGAATTCCCGTGCCGCAATCGCTGACGATGACTTCGATATGCCCGTCTTTTTTAATTTCGACGCAGATTGTCAATTGCCGCTCGCGCTTTTCGATCGCCGACATCGCCTCCATCCCGTTCAAAATCAAGTTCAACAATACTTGCTGCAGATGAATGCGATCGCCATATACGGGTGGGAGCTTTGGCGGCAGGTTTAAAATCAAATGGACTCCGCGCGCCCGTGCATCGGACTCGGTCAGCGAAACGACTTCGTTCAACAGTTCACCGAGATCCAAGGCTTTAAGTTCGAGGTGACGGCGTTTTAACAACGATCGCAACTGGTCGATCACTCGACTGGCGCGCTGGTCGTCCTTGCGAATGTCTTCCAGAATGCTGCGGATTTCCTCCCAATCCGGCGGTTCATTTTTTAGAAATATTTCCGCCGCCTCCGTGTTTCTTAAAATGGCCCCCAGCGGATGGCCCAACTCATGGGCCAGCATGGAGGTTAACTGCCCCAAAGTTGAAACGCGGGTTACATGCGCGAGTTCCATCCGCTGCTCAAGAATCTCCCGCTCCGCCTCGTGGCGCCGCCTTCGCTGCGCGAGCAATCCGACGATGGTCGCGGTCTGGGTCAGAATCACCGCCAGGGAAAATAAAATCAGATTTCTATGCAGGTCCCATAAGGTATTGGGACGATATCGAACAATGCAATCTTTAGGGATGCGGTTATCACTGATGTGCCAATGCTGCAGTGCGCGCCAGTCCACCATGGGGGTGCCTTTGGTTTCGACTTCCATGGGCACCGATTCCGGTTTGAGGCCCCCCATCACCTCGAAAGCAAGTTGACCGCTTCGCTTGCCGAGGGTTTCCGAATCGGCCACGACTCCGCCCACCGCCCCGCTCCCCACCGCCATTCCGCCCATGACGTAAATCGGAACGTTGGCCAGAGGTGCCAGCATTTGAGCAACTTGTGGCATTGAATAAGGCTCTCCACTCACATCGCGGTGGAAAGCACTCAATAATATTGTCGTGCCGGGCATCAACAACTTTACGGTGCGTTGCAATCCGGCCAAAGGTTGATTCGTCCAGAATTTTAACTGGACTCCCTCCAACCCCTGCGCGGTCTTGATAATCCGGCCAAGAGATTTGCGATCCTCCTCCGAATTACCGCCAATCACCACCACTTCATGCGTGTCCGGCTGTAAACGCATGATAAGGCCCAGTGTGCCGCGAATATCGTAGCGCTGAACAATTCCTGTAACGCCGAGCTTGCGGATATCATAGGGCACCAGTGAATCATTAACCGAGGCAAATACAACCGGCACATCAGGAAACAAGGCGTCGGGCAAGGCTCCTGCCAGCGTATAATCCCCGCTCGGAAAAACCATGATCAGGTCGAGATCTTTTTTGGTGTATTTTCTGCCGAGGTAATCTTGAAATATTTTATAATCTTCCTGGTCAGAGAAATGGCGCGCATAAAGATGCTCTTCAATAAAAACAATGTGGTTCGTGCTGAGTTTCTCCAGTTCCATCTGAAACGCCTGCTGCATCGCGATGTCGCCGGGAGCGTCTCTCCCTTCGCTGTAAAGAATTAAAACCCGCTTGGGATTTAATTCTTTCCGGCCCTTCTTGCTTTGAGCAAAAGCGTCCAGCATCCCGAAAGCGGTCAAAGCAAAAATTAAAAAAAATCCAATGCCCCGCCGGGTTGTTATTAAAAAAATATATTGTGAGCTTCGCAAACGTAAGAAAAATACCCGCCGGGTTCGAACTTTCAAGCTTAACCCATGGCGCCGCCTGCCAAAACCGCAACGCCAAGCATTGACACGGCTGCGTGCTTGACGAAAACTGTCCCTTCCCTATGGCTGACCCAAAAGAAAATTTGCAGATGGAAAAAATCGTGTCGCTGTGCAAGCGGCGCGGCTTCATTTTTCAATCGTCCGAAATCTACGGCGGCATCAACGGCTTTTGGGACTACGGCCCGCTCGGCGCGGAACTCAAGCGCAACGTCAAGGAGCTTTGGTGGCAGACCATGACCCGCCAGCGCGACGATGTGGCCGGCCTCGAAGCCACCATCATCATGTCGCCCGCCATCTGGAAGGCGTCCGGCCACGTGGACACGTTCAGCGACCCGATGTGCAGTTGCAAGCAGTGCAAAAAACTCATCCGCGAGGATCAATGGTGGACGATGATGTGCGAGCAATCCTGGGTGCAATCGCTGGCGGCGATTGTGGAGGCGGACACCAACAAGCTGAATGGCGAAGATTTGTTGAAGTGGGCGAAAACCAAGGGCAAGGGACTCGCGCCAAATCTTGCGCTGGTGCGCAATCCGGAAGTCACGCTTTCCTGGATGGCGGAAGAACTTGAAAAAGGCAACCCCCCCGTTGACGCAAAGGAATATTATCAATATCTGGCAACCGAGCAGCGCGGTGTCACCGGCTTGGTGAAGCCGTGTCCGCACTGTGGTGGTGAATTGACCGAGCCGCGTCCCTTCAACTTGATGTTCAAGACGCACACCGGCCCAATTGAGTCGGAAGAGAACATTGCCTATCTCCGCCCGGAAACCGCGCAGGCCATTTTTGTGCAGTTCAAAAATGTGCTGGAAACGTCGCGCCAGAAAGTGCCGTTCGGCATCGCGCAGGTCGGCAAGGCATTTCGTAATGAGATTACGCCGCGCAACTACACCTTCCGCTCGCGCGAGTTCGAGCAGATGGAGCTGGAATTTTTTATCAAGCCCGACGAGGCGATTGAAGCCATCCACGGCGCGGTTTTCACCCCAACTCCCAACTCCCAACTGCCAGCTCCCCAACCCGATTGGGGCTGGCAGGCTTGGCATCAATACTGGGTCGAGGAGCGCGTGCGCTTCTACGAAGGCATCGGTTTGTCGCGCGAAACGCTGGGTTTCCATATCCAGACCAAGGAAGAGCTGGCGCATTACGCCCGCGCCTGCACGGATATTTTGTTCAAATTTCCGTTCAGCAAAAAAGACGAAACCGGCAACGTCAAAGGCGACGAACTGGAAGGCATCGCCGCGCGCAGCGATTTTGACTTGTCGCAGCACCAGCGATTTTCCGGCAAGCCGCAGCATGTGTTCGACGACGAGCTGCGCCAGGCCTGGGCAAAATTGCCGAAGGAAAAACAGGACGACCTCTGGCGCCGCTACTACGAAAACCGGAGGAATTATCTCACCAAGTCCGGCGTGGAAGCCGAACCCGCCGCCAAGCAGGCGACGGATGACGCGAACGCGCTGGCAAAGGGGAATTATGTCCCGCACGTCATCGAGCCGTCGGCCGGCGTGGACCGCTTGATCCTCGCGCTCATCGCGAACGCCTATTCCGAAAGCACCACCACCGACGCCAAGGGCAAAAGCGAGACGATTTACACGATGAAGTTCCATCCGCGCGTCGCGCCGGTCAAAGTCGGCGTGTTGCCGCTGCTGAAGAACAAGCCGGAACTCGTCAATAAGGCGCTCGCAGTCCGCGACCTGCTGCGGCCGTGGATGAATGTCTACTACGACGACGGCGGCAGCATCGGCAAGCGCTACGCGCGCCAGGACGAGGCGGGCACGCCGTTCTGCCTGACGATTGACTTCGACACACTCGGTGAAAAACCGGAGCTGCTCGACACGGTGACCATCCGCTATCGCGACGACGGCCGGCAGGAGCGGCTGAAAATCTCCGAACTGCGCGACTGGTTGCTGGTCAAAATCCGTTGATGAGCGAAGCGCAAAAAGAACTGCCGCTGGAGCTGCCGCCGGGGCCGAAGCCCAGGCGGGCACCGACGCTATATGCGATCATCGGTTTCAAGCTGCTGAAAAGCTCGATGGCGCTGCTGCTGGCACTGGGCGTTTCCCGCCTGACCGATAACAACCATGACGGCATGCCGGACAACCTGCCGGCCGAGTTCCAGAAACTGCTCCAATTTTTCCACGTGGACCCGGAAAAAAAATTCGTCGTCGAACTGGCCCACCGCGTCGCGGAAATCACGCAAAACGACCTTCACTGGGTCGTCATTTTTCTGGCGGGCTACAGCCTGTTCATGCTGTTGCAGGCGGTGGGACTGTGGCTGCGCGTCGGCTGGGTCGTCTGGTTGGTCATCGGCGAATCGGCGTTCTTTGTGCCGGTGGAAATTTTCGGGCTGGTGTCCCGGCCGTCATGGTTGCGGCTGGCCGTGCTCGTCATCAACGTCATCATCGTCTGGTATCTGTTCGTCAACCGCGCCCGGCTCATCCGTCACCACCATCATCATTGATTTCCCCGGTCCGCCACGGCGGCCATGACATTGTCACAGTTTTTCCTTGCCGCCGTGGCGGCAATGCCTTAATTAAACACGCACTAAGAAATAGCCGACGATAGTTTTGATGCACCATATCATCGTTCAGTCCCAACCAGAGAGGGTCGCTTGAGCCGCCCTTTTCCCCCGCGTAATTCCAATCCTGCCTCGTTCATCCGGGTCAACGGCAAGATCCGTGCCCGCGAAGTCCGCGTCATCGGTGTGGACAACAAGCAGGTCGGCATCGTCCAGCTGAACGACGCGATCAGCATGGCGCGCCAGCTCGGCGTGGATCTCGTCGAGATTTCGCCCAACGCCGTCCCGCCGGTCTGCCGGCTCGTGGACTTCGGCAAATATCGCTACGAGCTCGCCAAAAAGGAGAAGGACTCCCGCAAGCACCAGCACGCCTCGACCGTCAAGGAAGTGCAGTTGAGCCCGCGCATTGACCCGCACGATCTCGGCATCAAGGTCCAGCACGCGGTGAATTTCCTGTGCGAGGACATGAAGGTGAAGGTCGCACTGAAATTCCGCGGCCGCGAGATGCAGCACACGGAATTCGGCTTTGAGGTCGTCAAAAAATTCATCGCCGAAATCGCGCCCTTCGGCCATCCCGATTTCCCGCCCAAGCTCGTCGGCCGCGCCATCAACCTGATGATCAGCCCGCTCCCGCGCGCCAAACGCGCCAAGAATCCGCGTCACGAAGACGCCGAGCTGCACGAGCCGGACCGGGCGGATGACGACGACGAAGCCGCGCCGGAAAAACCGCACGCCGTGCCGGCGCCGGCCAAGGGCAAGGTTCCCGTCAACGAAGCCCCGCAGGCCGGCGGCCTGCAGAATCCGTTCGCCAGCCTGGAAATCAAGTGACCGCCCAGCCGGCGGCGATTTGAGGCGTCCCGGCTTTTCAACCCGCGCCGCCTTCGCGTTCCTCGCGCGACAATTTTTCTGCCGCCGACCAGCCGCGCACCAGCTCGGGAAACCGGCAGTCCGCGCAAACCGCGTCCGAGCGCCCGCAAAAATCGCGGACGATCTGCATCAAGCCTTGCTGCGCCGCCGCGCCTTTCAGGACCTTGGCGCTCGCCGTCCCCAGCAGCCGCTGCCGCGCCAGTTTCAAAACGGCATTGTCCTCCGCCGCCGGCCACATGAAAAAACGCCGCGCGATTTCCGCCTGAAGCTTTTCAGCGCCGCCCTCCCGCGCCCGAATCCACAGCCACGGCAGGACGACGTTCACAGCCAGGTCCGTCACGCGCGCCGCGCCCAGTAGCGGCTGCGGCGCCGCCAGCCGCGCCGATTTGAACGTCCAGTGCCACGACCAGAATTCATCGCGCTCGACCTGAAAAATTTCGTGGAGCGATTCCAAAAGTTTTTTGTCGGCAGCTTCCGCCGCGCACCAGGCTTCGATTTTGGGAACCAAATCCGCTGCCGCCAGCCAGTGCGCCGCCAGCGCCAGCCGCCGCTGCGGATGGTTGGCCGGGCGCAGGCCGTGAAACTTCCAGACCGCGCGCGGCAGGGTGCAGTCGGAAAATTCGGCGCGGTCGCGCCACCAGCAGTCCCAGGCGCGGCGGAGAAACGTGTCCGAACTTTTCTGCGCCCGCGTCAAATCATCCGGCAGCAGGCCGCTGACGCCGAGCAGCCGCGCCTGCAATTCAAAGGCGGAATCCGCGCCGCGCGCCCAGCGGGATTTGGTTTCGGCGAGATTTTGCATCGGCCAGGCGTTGTGCTTGTAGCCAAGCGCGCGGAACAGGTTTTCCCACAGCGCCGCCGCCCAGCCGAAATTTTTGGCGCGGGCGAGCATGGCGTCCGCCTTGTTTTGAAACCGCACTTTCGCGGCGGCGCGGAGGATTTCCGCGAGCTGTGGTTCGGGCAGTTCGCGCAGCGGCGACGAGCATTGGCCGCGCAACACCTCGGGCAGGCCGGATTCGTTTTCCAGCGCCAGCGCGAGGTCGGCGACGGGCGCGTCGAGCACATTTTTCAAGGCCAGCGCGATTGGCCGGCTTGGGGCTTTGGACTTGGGGCTTGAACCTTCCTCCCACACGACCTGGAGAATGACGTTTTTGAAATTCGGATTTTGGTCGTGCCCGTGCGCCCGCCAGCCGGCCGGATGCAAATCAACCTCCACGTCGCCGGCCACCGGCTTTTCATTTTCAAACCGCAGCACCGCGCCGCGAAAATCCGGCCCGCCTTCCGCGCTGGCAAAGCCGGGATGCAAAACCCGGAGCGTCCGGCCGTCCGCCGTCTTGAGCCGGTCGCGCCGGAGACGCTGGTGCTGCCAGACGGCCTGCAGGAGTTTTTCCGGCGGCACGGAACCGCCGTCGCGCAGCGCGTTGACGGCGCGGCCGTCCTCGCGCCAGGCGGCGTAAAAATTTTCCGCGCGGGAATCCACGCCGCAGTTTTTTGCGCGGCGGGCGGGGAAGTCAATTATTTTTGAACGCAACTTCACCGGCATTTGCCTGTTTAAAAGAAAACGGTGAAATTTTATTCGCCGCCACTACCGGTTTTCGGCTATGCTGAATCCGGTTTTTCAACGGTTCGCAACGTGATGATTCAAGTTTCCAATCTGACCAAGCGCTACGCCGGCCGCACGGCGGTGGACGACATTTCGTTCACCGTGGCGCGCGGCGAGATCGTCGGCCTGCTTGGGCCCAACGGCGCGGGCAAGAGCACGACGATGCGCGTGCTGGCGGGCTTCATGCCGGCCTCCAGCGGCACGGTGCGCGTGGCGGGCTTCGACGTGTTTCACGAATCGGACGAGACGCGGCGGCGCATCGGCTACATGCCAGAAAACAACCCGCTCTATCCCGAAATGCGCGTCCGCGAATACCTGAAATTCCGCGCGCGGCTGAAGGGCCTCGGCTGGAAAAAATCGCGCGAGCGCGTGACGACGGTGATGGCGCAATGCGGCTTGACGGAGGTCGGCCGCCGCGTCATCGGCCAGCTTTCCAAAGGCTACAAGCAACGGGTCGGCCTCGCCGACGCGCTGGTGCACGAGCCGGACCTGATCATCCTGGACGAGCCGACCATCGGCTTGGACCCGCAGCAGATCCGCTCGGTGCGGCAGCTGATCAAAAGTTTGGCGGGCCGGCACACGGTTTTGATTTCGACGCACATCCTCCCGGAGGCGGAAATGATGTGCCACCGGATGCTGATCATGTTCGACGGGCGCGTGCTGGCGTCCGACACGCCGGAAAATTTGCAGCGCCGGATGGCGGGCGGCAGCCAGATCATCGCGGAAATCGCGGCACCGGAGGCCGCCCTGCGCGCGGCGTGGGAGCAACTGCCCGAGGTGGCGCAGTATGACGTCGCGCCGGGCGAGGGCGACTTTTTCCGCTGCGCCCTAACGCCGCGCGACGGCCGGGATTTGCGGCCGGCGGTCTTTGCGCTGGCGCGGCAGCACAACTGGAACCTGCGCGAACTGACACGCAGCCGGCATTCGCTGGAGGATATTTATCTGCAGGTGACCCGGCCGGACCAGGAGGAGTTGGAATGAGAATTTTCTGGGCGCTGCTGCGGCGGGAACTGTCGGCGGTTTTTCTGTCGCTGACGGGCTACGTCATCATCGCCGCCATCACGCTGCTGACGGGACTTAGCTTCGTGGTGCTGGTGCAAAACCTCGGCACCGACCCGTCGCCGATGCCGGTGACGGAAATGTTTTACCGCACTTATTTCTTCTGGCTGATCGTGCTGCTGGCCACGCCGGTGATCACGATGCGGCTCTTCGCGCTGGAAAAGGCGAGCGGCACGTTTGAAACGCTCATGACCACACAGGTGGGCGACGCGCAGGTGGTGGTGGCGAAATTTCTGGGCGCGCTGTTTTTTTACCTGGTGGCATGGCTGCCGCTGCTGGCCTGCCTGTTCATCGTGCGCTATTTCACCCAGCAAAATTCCGCGCTCGACGGCGGCACGGTGGGCGGGATGTTCCTCGGCATTTTTCTGACCGGCGGGCTGTTCCTGGCGCTGGGCTGTTTCGCGTCGGCGCTGACCCGCAGCCAGGTGGCGGCGGCGGTGATCAGCTTCGCGCTGGGCGTCAGCCTGTTCGCGCTCGGCTTTCTGGCGGCGGCGATCCCGGCCTCGGCGCAATGGCAGGCGCAGGTGATCTCCTATTTCAACCTGTTCGAGCAGATGCACGATTTTGCGCGCGGCGCGGTGGACACGCGCACGGTGATTTTTTACGCGAGCGCGACGTTCCTGTTTTTGTTCCTGACGCTGCGCGTGGTGGAAAGCCGCCGGTGGAAATGACATGAGCGAAGACCCCAAATCCCGACCCAGTTTTTCGGCGGCGGCCCGGTGGCGGATCGCCTTCGATGTCGCGCTGCGCACGCTGCTGGTGCTGGCGGTGGTGGTGATGGTGAATTTCCTCGCCGCGAAATTTTACCACCGCTTCTACCTGAGCTCGCAGACGCGCGTGGCGCTGTCGTCGCGCACGCTGGCGGTGCTGCACGCGCTGACCAACCGCGTGAACGTGACGCTTTACTTCGACCGCAAGGATGATTTTTATCCCGACATCGTGGCGCTGCTGAACGAATACCGCGCGGCGACCAAAAACCTTTCCATCCGCACGGTGGATTACGTCCGCGACGCCGGCGAGGCGGAGAAGGCCAAGGCGCAATACCGGCTGAACGCCGCGACGGACAAAAACCTCGTCATCTTCGACTGCGACCAGCGGGTCAAAATCATCCCCGGCGACGCGCTCACGCAGTTCACGCTGGAGCGGACCGTGCCAACCAAGCCGGACCAGAAGGAACTGGAGTTCCGCCGCAAGCCGGTCGCGTTCAACGGCGAGCTGGCGTTCACGGCGATGCTGCTGGCGCTGGAAAACCCGCAGCCGCTCAAGGCGTATTTTTTGCAGGGCCACGCCGAAGGCTCGCTCACCGACAGCGGGCATTTCGGCTTCCTAAAATTCGGCGGCCTCCTCGGGCAGAATTACATCAGCGTGACCAACCTCGAACTGTCCGGCGACGCCGGCGTGCCGCCGGACTGCAACCTGCTCATCATCGCCGCGCCCGGCACGCCGCTGCCGGATTCCGCGCTGCAAAAAATTGAAAAGTATCTGGCCGAAGGCGGCCGCCTGCTGGCGCTGTTTAA
>Ga0316217_10004408_pt1 | contig 15258 bp, 17 predicted proteins | sample 1anoAmetaG_FD_203633 | JGI IMG/M metagenome (GOLD analysis project Ga0316217, IMG submission 203633) | Freshwater microbial communities from Trout Bog Lake, Wisconsin, USA - 1anoA | ecosystem: Environmental > Aquatic > Freshwater > Lake > Hypolimnion/Profundal zone | place: USA: Wisconsin... | reverse complement strand
ATCTTTACCGGCGCCTACAAGAATCTGCGCATTCGCGTCCTGGATCCGTACGATGTCGCTCTTACGAAACTTGGGAGGAACAACCAGAAAGACAGAGACGATGTGCGGTTTCTTGCCAGGGCCATCCCCTTCGACATAGGTACTCTGAAAGAGAGGTATCTGTCGGAACTGCAATGGCAATTTGCAGATGGGATGAGAAATGGGCCGCGGTACCGCGCTGATCGGGACATCGGCGAATGGATTGAGATGATCGAAGAAGACCAGGCTGGAGAAGACGCGACGGAATGAACGTGCGTTCTCTTTCGTCTGGGCGGTGTGAGTTGGAGCCTCCGCGATCTCCGTCTTGCATGGCTCACAGCTCAGATGAGGCGGGTGGCCAACATCTTACTTGCTCCTCAAATGATTGGGAGCCCCATGTCTCGACTTTGAAACCTGGGATTGAATGCCCGCCGAATTCGTGAATAAGTCCTCGATACACGCCAGAATGCCGGAATTGATTTCCGGCAGGGCCACGTCCAAAATCACGAACCCCACCGTCAGCCGCCACACGGCCGGCGTCTCCCGAAGCAAAGAGCTAAAAGCTAGCAGCTAGCAGCTGATTTTAACGACCTCCGCCTCCAACTCCCCGTCTTCTCCTACCGTCAGCAGCCCCACCGTCACCGGCAGATCAAACCGCCGCGGCCCGCACGACCCCGGATTGAAGTACAGAACGCCCTTCTTCTTGTAAAAATTCGGCATGTGCGTGTGCCCGAACAGCACCGCCGCAAACTTGCCCGCGGCCGGGTCCAGGTGCAGCGTGTGCAGGTCGTGCAGCATGTACACGTACCGGTCGGCAATCAGCACCACGTCGGTCTCCGGCAGTTCGCTGCACGGCCCATCCCGGTCCACGTTACCTCGCACCGCCGTCACCGGCGCAATCTTCGCCAGCTCCTTCAGAATTCCAGCCTTGCCCACGTCGCCCAGGTGCAGAATCCGGTCCACGCCCTTGAGAGCCGTCTTGACCTCCGGCCGCAGCAGTCCGTGCGTATCGCTCACCACGCCAATCTTCATCAGGAAAGCTCCGAATTCATCACAAAAATTATGGGTTGGATTGCAGATAATTAAGTCCAATACGCGCATCATGATTGTAGGCAATCCCTCGACCCGGACGGCGTTCTGCCTGCAGCTTGTACGGCCGGGCACATCGAACCGGCCCGTACGGGGCAGCTAGCCCGGGAAAACGCCCGTAACTCCTTATGGCAGACGATTCTGCAAATAACTCTAATGTTTAGACGATTTTACAGCGGAACCCCCTCTGTAACTCCATGAAACAAAGGATTTTACGTCCAAAATACCAGTGGGGGGGGGCCCTCTGAGCGGAGCGGGTCGGCCACCCGGCCCTTACAGCCCCAACTCCAGCCTTGTCCGCGGGTCCAGTCTGTCGCGCAGCGCATCGCCCAGAAAATTGAAGCTCAGCACCGCTCCGGCAACGGCCAGCGCTGGAAACAGAACCAGGTGCGGCGAGTCGAAAAGGTGCAGCCGCGCGTCGTTCAGCATCGAGCCCCAACTCGGCGCCGGAGCCGGAATGCCCAGTCCCAGAAACGACAGCGTCGCCTCGGCCAGAATCACGCCCGCCATGCCGATGGCCGCTTGCACCATGATCGGCTGCACGATATTCGGCAGGATATGCCGGAAGAAGATGCGCATCCCGCTTGCGCCCAGCGCGCGCGCCGCATCCACGTACTCTCTGTCCCGCACCGCCATCACCTGCGCCCGCACCAGCCTTGCATAACCGGCCCATCCGCCGATGGCAAGCGCCAGCACCAGGTTGCTGAATCCCGGCCCCATGAACGCGGCAAAGGCAATGGCCAGCAGAATCCCCGGCAGCGCCAGAAAGGTGTTCATGGCAAAGGTGGTCAGAGCCGTATCGACCCATCCGCCCAGGTAGCCTGCCAGCCCGCCGATGCTGAGCCCCAGTGCCAGCGAAACGCTCACCACCGTCACTGACACCGCCAGCGACAGCCGTGCGCCCCACAGCAGCCGCGACAGCGTGTCCCGCCCCAGCTCGTCGGTTCCAGCCCAGTGCGCGGCCGTAGGCCCGACAAGCCTGTGCGCCAGGTCGATGGCTGCCGGGTTCGCCGGCGCCAGCCACGGCGCAGCCACACCACCCACGACAAATACTGTCAGCAACAGCACGCCAATGGCGGCCAGCGGCTGGCGCCGTATGCGGCTGCCCGCACGGCGCAACCACTTCCACAACGTGCTGAAAACAGGAAAAGACATCGTCACAGCCAGAATACAGCGACTCCCTCGGTGAAGTGGGGTCTAATCAGGTATGCGTATCTTGCAATCAGGTTTGGTTCTGTCGTTGGCGCTGTGTGTGCCCGTGTTTCTGGCCCCGGCGCGGACCGCCGCACAGCAGGGAAGTCTTCAGCCGGAAGCCCGTCAGTTGCTCGCCCTTGCCAACCAGTCTCGCGCTGCTGCCGGGGCGGGGCCGCTCCGCTGGGACCCGGCGCTGGCCGTGGCAGCCCGCCAGCACTGCCTGCGCATGGCCGCCGAAGGTCCGATTGCCCATCGCTACAACGACGAGCTGGATGTCTCCGGACGGGCCGCGCAGGCCGGTGCGCACTTCAGCCTCATCGAGGAGAACCTGGCTATCGGTCCCGATCCCGCCACCATTCATAGCGAGTGGATGCACTCGCCCGGCCATCGCACCAACCTGCTCAGCCCCGATGTAAACCGGGTCGGAATGGCCGTGGTGGCCAGCCGCGGCGTGCTCTATGCCGTGGCCGATTACTCCCGCGCCGTGCCCGTTCTCTCCCAGGACCAGGTGGAAGCTACCATCGCCGCCCTAATCAGTGACCGGGGCGTCACTGTCATCGACGACGCCGCCAACGCCCGTGCGGCCTGTGCGGAGGACAAGGGCTACAGCGGCATTGCGCAGCCGGGCTTCATCATGCGCTGGCAGGGCGCGGATCTGACCCAACTGCCCCGGCCGCTGCTGGATCGCATGGCCTCGGGGCGCTACCGCGGGGCAGCCGTAGGCAGTTGCCCCACCGGCAGCGTCGAAGGCTCGTTTACGGCCTATCGCCTGGCCGTGTTGTTGTACTAGCCAGCGTCACGCCCGCCGCTCCAGCGGCAAGGGAACCTTCACGGAAGCCATGCCGGCAGCCGTCGCCGCCTGAATGCCCATGTCGGTATCTTCAAACACCAGGCAATCCTTCGGCGCTACCCCCACCCGGGCCGCCGCAATTAAAAAAGCGTCCGGCGCCGGCTTACTGTTTTTGTAGTCTTCCGCGCCCACAATGGTCTCGAATTTATCCAGCAGTCCGAGCGTGGTCAGCGAGTTCACCACTGAGACGCGCTTGCCGCCTGAAACCACGGCGAAGGGAATCCGCCCATACTGCGCCTGAATGTGCTCCAGCACCTCGGGCACAGGCTTCAACTGTGGAAGCTGATCGAAGTAGAGGCCTTCCTTGCGTTCGCCGACGATTTCCACCGGCATGTGCAGGCCGTTCATCTGGTTGAGCGTGGCAATAATCTCCGCCGCGGGCTTGCCACCCCATTTGTAAAACAGGTCTTCGTCAAACGCACAGCCCCATTCGCCCAGTGCCTTTTTCCAGGCAATGTAATGCAACGGCATCGAATCGGCAATGGTGCCGTCGCAGTCGAAGAGATAGGCGCGGAATGTGCCTGCAGGCAATTCAAGTTTCATGCGTAAAAAGGCTCCATGGTTGGCTATTGGGGCGCGGATGGATGGTTCCAGGCCTCAGGTTTGGGGCAATCCGGGGCCTGGGTTGCGGGGAGAATCGAGGTCATTGCACCGATTGTTCCTTTGGAGGCGCAGCGCACCCGCCCTCGCCAGGCTTGGTCGGCTCCATCTTAAGGGCGTTGTTGAAGCGGTTGAAGTAGTTGAACAGTCCGATGGCGCAGAGCAGTTCCACAATCTCGCCTTCCGAGTAGAAGCTGCGCAGCTCAGTAAACTGCTCGTCGCTGACCGTGTTGGCATCGCGGGTGACGGTCTCGGCCAGCCGGAGTGCGGCCTTTTCGGCAGGGGTAAAGTCTTCGCGCCGGGCCCAGTCTGCCAGGTGGGCAAGCTGGTCGTCTGTCCATCCCAGCCCCTTGGCCAGAATGGTGTGGCTGGCCAGGCAGTAGGGCGTCTCATTTACCTGGCTGGTGCGGACGATGATCAACTCTTTCAGCCTGGTTGGAACCGTGCCGGTGTTGAGTACCGCGCCAAAGTGCGCCTGCATGGTGGCAAAGATCTCCGGCCGGTGCGCCATCCCCCGGAACATGTTGGGCACATTCCCGCGCTGGGCAAATGCCTTGTCGTAGAGCGCCGCTATCTCGGGAGATACTTCGCTGCGGTCAAGCCGGGAAATCCGTGACATCGGTGTACACCTCGCTCTCTTTATCGTATCGCCGACAGCGGGTAGGATGCGCCATCCCGGCTTTCGCTCCTTCAGACGGCCTCCCCCCGGGTACCACCAGGCCGCCCAGATCTGCCCGTATGCAGGCAAATTTGCAAAATAGTTTCATCGGCCTCGTATTTTTTGACGCGTCCGGTACTCTCTGCTAACTTAATAGAGGACATTTGTACACAAGTCACTCCTCAGTAGCTCAATGGCAGAGCATTCGGCTGTTAACCGAAGGGTTGTAGGTTCGAGTCCTACCTGAGGAGCCAATAAATCAATAACTTACAGCCTCCTTCCTGATCGACTTCGCCGAACTTCGCCGAATTTCATTCAGACCTTTCAGATTTCTCCCCTTCAAGCCCAAACGATCCTTCGGCATCTTCCAGTCGCCGAGCACCGCTGACGTGCGCGAGTTGACTGCCGCGAGAACGCTCTGTTCGATCGTCTGAACGTAGACATCGCCCGTGGTCTTGATACTCGCGTGCCGCAACATGCCCTGCGTGTCCTTGAGCGTCCCATGTTGCTGCATGTCGGTTCCCAGTGTCCGTCGCATCACCTGAAATGTGACGAGCCGGTCCGGAATGCCCAGCTTGCGGGCGATTGGACGGATACGCCACCGAAGGAAGTTCTTCCCCCAGCGTGGTACCGCCTGTCCCTTCCGCTCCCCCCGTCCGAACGTTGGGAACATCAGGGACTCCGGCGAGGAGTCCTTCGAGAGACGTCGCCAAGCCTCGATCACAGGCCGAACTTGCGCGGGGACCGGGATCGGAGCTTTGCTCTGCTTCGTCTTGAGGCGGCCCGCGAAAAACTGTCCCTCATAGGCCGTCCCATAGGGAAATAGCGCTTCGCCTGTCCAGGACTTCCATTGCAGCCCCATGACCTCGCTGGCACGAGGACCGCAGAAGATTCCCACCTGAAGCAGGCAGAGGTCGTGCATGTCCTCAACAGCGTTGACCAGGCCAAGAATCTGTTCCTGCGTCATCACTGGTTTTTCGACCGTCTTGGTCTGAGGCATATTCACGTCTTCTCCGGGGTCTTCCGTCAGGAACTTCTGCTTGCGAGCCATCGCGGTTATCGCGCGAATATTCGAAAAGCAGGATCGAACGACAGAGTCGGAATACTGTTCTGCCATGCCGTTCAGCCAGATCTGAATCTGAAAAGAATCCAGCTTGTTGAGAGGAACCTCCCCAAACCTGCTGATCAGATAGCGTTCAATCTGATCGGTATTGGTTTGCTTGTATGCCGGGCTCCATTTGCCTTGGCGCATTGGGATGTATCGTTCCTTCACGAACCATCGGAACGTCACAGCTTCCTCTTGCTGAACGCGGGGCATTTCAGAGAGAATCCCGCATTCTTTGAGAATCATCTCCCGCAAAAGCTGCTCTGCCTTCCATTTCGGATTGCCAGCTTTAGGGCAGATTGCGACGTTGCGGTGCTTGCGGACCTCCTTCCCTTCGTTGTCCTGTCCGTAGATCAGGTACTTCCCGTACCACATCTTCACCTTCTTGCCACTGGGGTAGACGGTGCCCTTCTGGTACTTCATTGCCATGTGGTTCTCCGATTTCTGCTTCTGGTCCTGGTCGTGGAGAACAATTCAATCATCCACCAAACTAGGAGCGGCGGGAAGAGGGCTGCGTATTAAGTTCGGCCATAAATATCGCCACGTCGGCTGCGCGATAGCGAAGGAGCTTCCCGAGCTTTACGCCCGGAATCCTGGGAGACCGTCTGGTTGTGTGGTCGCGGATGAAACGCTCCGATACGCCCAGCTTGGCGGCCACTTGGCGCGCATCGAGCAGACGATCATCTTCTCGATCTGACGTGGCAACTTCTTCCAATTCGGGTGCAGGCGTGATGGTTTGCATTGGGGTTCGGGCCGTGGCAGTTGCCATGGTTCACCTCGGGCAAGTCAGCAGATTTGCGTCCATCGCATATCGAGGGCTGTAGTGCTTTCAGCGCTGATATCCGACTCTGCAACAAGCCTCCTGTGATCTCGATTCTTTGTCCAAGACTTTGCACCAATAGCACTATCGGTTTTATCTATGGCGCACTTTGCGAAGTGACAGTGAGTGGGTACCTGAAGGTGCCCGATTGACAGTCTTGATTCATCCAAGGGAATCTAATTTTGTCCTCGATTTCCACAGGGGCCTGCGCGATGTGCTTCTGCCAAAACTCTCAGCCCAGGAGATCAAATCTATGTCGGACCTACTTGAATTCAGGCTTCTCAAGTTCATTGTGGCGATCGCGGAAGCGGCCAATTTTACGCGGGCTTCCGAGCGGTTATTCCTGGCCCAACCAACACTCAGTCAGCAGGTCATTGCGCTCGAAGAAGGGATCGGAGTTCAGATCTTTGTTCGACGGCGAGAAGGGGTCAGTCTGACACCGGCAGGGCAGATGCTCTACGCCTATGCGCTAGAGGCACTGGAACTGCGAGATGAAGTTGTGAGCGCGGCTTGCGCGATGGATCGAGGCGAAATCCCGGTCCTCCGCGTAGGCTTGTCGAGTTTTATCAACCCGGATTCCGTGCAGTCATTGCGGCAGGCGTATGCCCGCCTGTTTCCAGACAGCCCAATTCAAATGGCGGGTGGTCATCCGGTCCAACTACTTCACAGAATGGAAGAGAAGTCGCTCGACGCAGCAATTCTGCCGCTGCCCGTGACTGGAGCAGATTGGGTTGTGTCGCACGTCGCATCTGATCCTCTCGTAGTCTGCATGAGAGCGGACGATTCCCTGGCGTCAAGCCGAGAGGTCCAACCGTCGGAATTGGCTGGTCGGCTGAAGGTATTTCGCGATCCGGAGACTCATCCTGCCGCGCACCATCGTCTGATGGAGATGCTGCTGGAAATCGGGATTCGCCCGGAAGCATCCTGCCTCGCGGCGACGCCGGCGGATATTCAGATGATGGTCCAAAGCCGGTGTGGTTTGGCACTCATTGATGAAAGAACTGCGCTGCCTTCAGACCTCACCTCCAGACCGATTGCGGGAGCCCGATGGACAGCCGACACTGCATTCGTGCACCACACCAGCGCTAATCATATTGCGCTCTCAATTCTTCTACGGCACCTCCCCAAAGCCAAGCGGACGACCACTCGCAAGATGCCCGCACAACAGCGCGCATTGAAACCGATTCAACTGGAGCTGTTGGCATAGCGAGCTACTGGGCTAGTTTTATGGTTCCCGATCCAGAACGCGCGAAGGAGCGAAAATCACACAGAGTGATTTGGCCTCTCACCGCTAATTGGCATCGCGATCAATAAATGAAACCGACTTATGGGGAATAATAATCCTGCTGGGAACACATACCAGAAACTCGTTCTGCGCCGTATCATCCTAGCTATGGGGACACCTGGGCGAAATGATCCGTGCCACTGTAACAGCGGCAAGAAATACAAGAAATGCTGCCATGATCTCGATCAGACTTCAGAGAAGCGCCTGCGCATCGCGAGAACGCCGCAGACGCTTCGTGAGAAGAACCTGACACTCCTCGCTGCCACGACCGAAATCTTCCACCTTGAACGCCCGTGGGACAAGGTAAAAGAGGGAATGTCGGATGCGCGCATCCGCGCTTTCTTTGAATTTGTCGCCGACTTGTGGCCCCCCGATACTCCGATAGAAACGACGCTGCCAGCGCCGGAAGGAAATCTGCGCGCGCTCTATCTTGGCGAGAATATGCCAGAGGCGATGGTCCAGAATGTTTTCCGGTTCAGCCTTTACGCGGACCAAATTGTTCTTACGCACCCGTTCGAGAATCCGAATAGGATTCGTGAGCAGTTCAATCCGATTGCGCATCCTGAGCAGTGGCGCGCACAGACGCTGCGAACCATTTACCAGTTGCATATGGTCGCGCCGTGGATTGTCGCAGGGATCGTGACGCTCATCCCAGACCCTGGCGATTTCAACTACCCGCTGATGATCAAGATGTTCAAAATGGCCGAGGCAAGGCTCGGCAAAGACTTTTTGACAGAAAAAGACGTGGAGATGTCGGGTTATCGGGAAGTGATGGAAAAGCAATTCTTCCTATCTCCTCCGAGCTATCTCGCACGAGTGGCGAGAGAGACTAACCCTGGAATCTCCGATAAAGAGGTTCAGGACTTGCTCGACTACGCTGCTCACATGCGCAAGAATGACCCGCTGTTGATCAATAACACCCTGGACAAAATGCCGGGGCAAATGACGACAGCAAAAAGCGGGGCCAACTTAGAAATGGGGCTGTATATCTGCCAGAATATCGGCGCGTTCCCGTATACCAACTTGCCGTTCAGATGGAAAGAAATCCTCAGCGCCGGTAAGGAGCTTGATCCGTTAGCACAGATGTGGAGCCCTCTCACGAAGGCATTCCAAACGCTCGACTTCAAGTTCCTTAACAATGTGGATTCGCATTTTGCTGTCGAGATGCGGAACGAGGGACGGCTTGCCGGTTTCCGGGCCTACCTGCGCAAACTCTGGAACACAATAGATGGCGATATTGATCCTGGGAAAGCGGAGAGGTACGCACTCGATTTTAGGGACGAACTGACGGCTGAATACGATAGGGCGAAAGCCGATTGGAATAGCATCGACCGCGATTTGATGAAGTGGGCGATTCCCGCCATTGCCGGGTTGATGGGGTCGGTCGGGGCGATTGCAACCGGCCACTTTGGCCTAGCGGTTCCCTCTGGTGGATTTGCAATTAATGGAGTGAACGAACTTATTCAAGCTCAGAAAAAGAGAGCTGAATTTAGATTGAAGACGCCAATGTCTGTCTTGATCGATCTTGAGACGGACCGATAGGCTCCGGCAAACGCCCTTCTCTTCCGTAACGATTCGCGGTTTATGCGTGATCGGCCAGGCATTGGGGAGAAGCGGACAGTCGAGTGTCCAAAAGATGCCGAACGGTCCCCGGTTGCTGCTGCCAGATCAGCAGACAACCTCAGTCATTGGCTAGACCAATAGCTCTATAGATAAGAAGTCTTAGACGAAAAATATCGGCGGCATTACCTTCCGAAACATGACGGCGAACAACTCGGCCGTCCGGAGGAGCAAATGCCCCAAACATCCCACCCAATTCTCCCGGCTGCAAAGGAGCGGGAGCGATTCATATCAAAGCCGAACCCCTACCACCTCGCACGCCTATTTGCCCCCTACCTATTTGCGATGGCATTTGCCACCGTAGCCAACGCGCAGGGAACGATGGATTTCTCTGGCGCGCAAACCCTGATGTCAACCTTCAAAACTTTCGCGATGTACGCTGGTGCTGTCATTTGCCTTGGCGGTCTCATTTTTGCGGGAATCCGCATGATGAGCGGACGGTTCCAAGACGCTATTCCTGGTCTCTTTGGTGCGCTGTTTGGCGCCGGAGTGCTGGGATGGGGCGCGGGCTGGATTGGGTCTCTAACCGGCCAGTCCATGTGAGGTGCGCCCATGACCAAGCGGGGAGAGCCGTTAGCGATCAATCAGGCGCTTAACAGGCCACGAGCCAAGCTCGGATTGGACCTCAGCGCATGGATGGCGATTGTCTTCGTCTGCGTAACGGTTTTCCTCGTTGGGTTTCGTCTGCTGGCGATGATGGCGTTCCCCTCGCTCGCACTCGCGGCGTGGCTCATCGTCCGCAAACACCCAAAGATGTTTCAACTCTGGGGCCTGAGTTTGGGCCAAAGGTCTTACTATGACCCGCGCAAATACTGAGCAGATCAAATATGCGCCGTGGTTCGCCAAGGCTGGAGCCGCGTGCTCGATTGTGCCAATCTCACGCTTTATCGGCCCGAACATCTTTACGCTCAAGGGCGGCGGCTATGGATGCTTATTCGATCTCGATGGCATTGATGAAGAGGGCTTGACCGACCAGGAGCTTGAATCCCGGATGCGCTCGATTGAGGGCGCATTGCGCGGCCTTCCTGAAGGCTCCTGCCTGTATCAGTACACCCGCGTCATGTCGGGCTTCGAGTTGCCGCACCAGAAGGAGTACAGCAATCCCGTCACGCAGGTATTCGTCGATGACCGGCTGGACTTCCTTGATGAGAAAGCGGGTTTTCGACGCATAGACCTTCACTGGTGCCTCACTCTGGAGCCATCGAAGTTGAAGGCATTCGAGCGTAAGCCGCAGGAGAACGCCGCCGACACCTCGCGGATGCTGGTGGAGCTTCAGAAAGCCGCCACGATTCTTGAAGGTCATCTCGGCAGTTTGCTGGGTCTGAGATTGCTCGATAAACAGGCCACATTTCAATTCTTCTCTTATCTCTTCAATCTCGAAGAGTGGGCCATCGAAGCGCAGCTCCGCGACGATGCGGGTGTAGACCGGCAGATCGTCAGCAATCCCGTCGCATGGCATAGCGATCATCTGCGCGTGGGCAAACGCTACGTGCAGATGTATTCCCTCAAGACCACGCCAGAGGCATCGCGTCCCTGCCTCTTCTCCGGCTTGCTCGCTTTGGATTGCGATAGTGTGATGTGCTCGACTTGGCGGCCAAAGTCCACCACCGCGGCCCGCAGTGAGATCGACGCGCAAGAGAAGTTCATCTCCTTTTTCAAAGTGGGTGTACTAACGCGAGTAATGAGCGGGCGCGATACCGCCTCGCTTGAAACAGGCGCGGGTGCGAAGGCTGCCAATAGCAGCGTCGATGACTTGAGCCTTGTCATCCGTGAACTGGACAAGAAAGCACAGGGCGAATACTCGCTGCGCTTGCTGCTCGCCGCCAACAGCGCCGAGCAGCTACGCGACACCGCGCCGAGCGTGCATCGGATCTTCGTCGATGCGCGGGCGCAGGTGATCGAAGAGACGCTTGGCAATCTCTGCGCCTTCTATGCGATGTTCCCTGGCAATGGAAAGTTCAATGTCTTTTCGATGTGGCTCAGTGAAGAACACCATGCGCGGCTCTCTTCTGTGTTTGCGCCGCACATCGGCCACCCGCACTCCGAGGACCTAGACTCCGAATACCTGAATGTCTTCGAGACACGCACGCGGACGCCATTCTTTCAAGACGTGTACGTGGATGGCGTGCGGGTCTCACTCATAATCGGCCCTACAGGTTCAGGCAAGAGCGTGATCGGTAATGCGACCGTTGCGTTGGAGCAAAAATATGGCGGGTTCACGTATATCTTCGACATCGGCGGCAGCTATGAAAGCGTGGTCGAGCTGTATGGCGGCCGCGTTGACCGCATCGGCAAAGATGGCCCCCGCGTTGCGCTGTTCTCGCTGGAACCGACGGAGAACAACATCAAGTTCCTGTACAGCTTCATCAAGCTGCTATTAGCCAACGGCGGCGCGGAACTGGAGCCGGAAGACGACGATGTAGTTCACAAGGCCGTGCAGGACATCTACCTGCTCGACCCCGAGAACCGCCGTCTGTCCAATCTCTTCCTGCCCAAGAAACTCGACCGCTACCTGTCGAAATGGGTTGGGAGAGGCGTATACAGCGCCATCTTCGACAACATAGAAGACAGCCTCTCGCTATCGCGTGTCCAGTGCTTCGACTTCCAGGGCGTCAATAACCAACAATACGCCGACCTCATAGAACCGCTGATGGTGTGGCTGTTGCGGCGCATCAACGAAGTGCTCTATGACCCCGCTAATCTCGGCGTGCCCAAGCACATTTTGATCGAGGAGATTTTCTCTTCGATGAAGAACCGCCAGTTGCTCGAAGGCGCTCTCGCGTCGATCAAGACCGTCCGCAAGAATCTTGGTGGCGTCACCATGATTGGTCAATCGGCGGAAGACCTTGGGGAGAATGCCGATTCCATCGTGAACTCCTGCACATCGTTTCTCTTCCTGAAAGATGCGACGTTCAACCGGAAGCGGTATGCCGAGTTGTTCAAGATGACTGAACAACAGCTCGCACTGTTTGAGAGCTTGCAGGACCGCGAGGCGCTCTACATGCGCCGTGATGGACTCACCAAGGTTGTTCGCATGAATCTCGACAGCCGCAGCTATGCGACTTTCTCCACCAAACCCAAGGACCGGGTGCGCCGGTCGAAGCTGATTGCCAAATACGGACTCACCGAGGGCATCACGCGGTTCGCCCAGGGTGAGTCTGCATAACCGAAAGGACCAGAGACATGAAACCACCCATCCTTGTTTTCGTCGCCTGTGGACTCGCCCTCGCCGCAACCGCTGCCTCTGCCTCTGGTACTCCCGACGCAAAGCATCTCCAGCCGAACGCGCCGCGCACCATCACCGTGTCCGAGGCGGACACGCCGCCTGTGGTCCGCGCCGGCTTGTTGCAATCGACGCTCATCCTGCTTCCAGACCAGGAGAAGGTTGCGAATGTCTTTGCCGGAGATACCGTGGATTGGGTCTTCGATGGTGGGCATCTCGCCAGTCGCTTTATCAGCATCAAGCCGAAGGTTGCGGGCAGCACGACGGATGTTCATATTGTCTCCGATCACGGCAACGAGTACACCTTGCAGTTGCGTGAAGTCTCCGGCGACGACGATCCCCACTTCGATTCCAAAATCTTCATCGCTCCCGGCGATAAGGCCGCGAAAGACAGGCTGGCCGAGTTGCCTGTCTTCGTCCCCGCCGCCGAGCTCGACAAGGTGAAGCAGGAAGCAGCGGCAGCGCAGGCGGCTCAGGCCGCCACGCTGAAGTCCGAGAAGTCGCAGGAAGAGGCGTACCGCAGTCAGTACCCCGGCTCCCTTCACTTTGACTACACATGGGACAAGTCGAAGGGCAAAGAGCTTGGCTTGCAGGCAATATGGCGTGACGACAAGTTCACCTATCTGCGCGGGCAGTTCCAAGAGACGCCCGCCCTGTACGAAGTGAAGGACAAGAAACCATCGCTTATCAACTTCGATTTCTCGAATGGCCTGTATACCGTGCCGAAACAACTCGACAACGGCTACCTCGCCATCGGCAAACAGAAGGTCGAATTTCACCGCTCCGAGGAAGCGAGGTAGCCATGCCGGAACCCAATCAGAACGTCCCTGCGACCGTGCCGGAACAGCCGGAGTCCAAGCCGCCCTTGCGGAAGAGTATGCCGGTGGTCATAGCCCTGGTTGTCATTATCGCGTTGATCGGTATCGCCAATCTCTCCAGCCTCTTGAGTGGCAACCGAAAGAATGCTCCGGTCAGCGCCATGCCTATGCGCCCGGCTGCGCCAAACGCGCAACAGGTGAATAGCTTTGAATCGCAGCAGCAGTTGCAGGCACAGCGTGACGCAGAGGCCCGTCAGCATCAACAGGAGCTTAACGCCGCGCTCCAGCAACTCCAGCAGACGGAAGGCACGCCCGGCCCCGAAGCCGCAGGCGCACCATCCATGACCGCCGCGCAGCGTTCAGCGATCTATGGCGACAGTCCCAACGCCCCGCAGCGCACCTCCAATATGTCTCAGGCACAGGCCGAAGCCAAGCAGAAAGCGCTTGCCAAGGAAAAGCAGCAGCAGGACGCGATTAACAGTGACACGGTGGCGATTGACTTTGACCGCACCGGCCCCGCAGCTCCGGCAACCGTTGCGGCAGAGGCCGCGCAAGGGACGGCTGCTAACGCAGGCGGCGGCGCGGCTCCTGCACAGTCAGCCAGCGTAGATGCCAAGAAAGACACCAAAGCTAACGCGATGGCCGCGTATGACTTCGATACCTACGATGGCCGTCTCTATCGCATCTTCGAGGGCACGGTGCTTGAGGGCGTCGTCACCAATCATATCGACGGCGGATTCAGCGGCCCCATCATGGTTTCGCTCACGACTGACCTCTACTCCCACGATCATCAGCAGCTTCTCTTGCCGCAAGGAACGCGACTGCTAGGCGACGTGCAGAGCGTCGGCAACGCCCAGCAACGCAAGATGTTCGTCACCTTCCACCGTGCTATCTGCCCTGATGGGTTCTCGTTGGAGTTTGCCAAGTACATCGGTCTGGACCAGATCGGCACGACCGGACTTGCGACTAAGGTGAATCACGGCTACTTGCAGGCGTTCGCCGCCGCCGCTGCTATCGGCGGCTTAGGCGGACTCGCCCAGATCGGAAACAACGGTAGTGTCTTCACACCTTCGACCGAGATACGGAACGGCATCTCGCAAGAGTCCGCAATGGAAGGCGAACAGGTATTGAATCATTTCCTGAATCGCCTGCCGATCATCACGCTCAAGGAAGGCTCCCGCGCCCGCGTGTATATCGGCACCGACCTTTTGATTCCTGCTTACGCGGAGCATCGCGTCGATCCCACGTTATAGAGAGGAGCATTCCCATGAATGACCGCTATGAACATCTCCTCCGCAAATCCCGCGAAGCCAAGCGCGGCGGACACGACGCATGGGGTGTGCAGTCCACCGGCGAAAAGGTTGCCGTGGCGCTTGTCCTCAATCGCGCCGATTGGCTTACACAGATCGACTACTCGATTCCCGAGGCCATCGAGCGCAGTGGCGCGGAGTGGGTTGCAGTGATTCCGCAGGTTGCCCGCCAGCTTGCAGAGGAGGAGTGACGACCATGCAGACGATTCCTGTCCATCGCTTTTCTCAGCTCTCTGGAATCATCGTCGCTATTGTGCTCGCTCTCCTGCTCGTTGGGACAGTTAACGGGCGGAACACGCTTGCATGGATTTACCTCACGGCCACGGATGCGGTTGCAAACGCGACTCACATCCACGGCTTTCCCCTGGACAGGCTCGATCCGACCTGCCCACAGTGCATGTAGTTCAACCCAACCACAGGAGGCTTTATGAAAGTCACACTGACCAACCGCCGCAAGTGGCTCATCAGTGCAGGCGCGGCATTGTTGCTCACGGCAACGCCGAGCTTTGCTCTCTTCGGCATCGGGGATATCGTCTTCGACCGTGCGTCCAGCTAAGGCTGGCATGTCCAGCAGGGGAAGGACCTGCCGGGGTAAAAGTCAGAAGCCCCGTAGCTAGATAGCAGGGAGGCGGGAAACCCAATCTCTGAAGCCTATCGACAAGCATCTC
>Ga0316217_10004407_pt1 | contig 15258 bp, 15 predicted proteins | sample 1anoAmetaG_FD_203633 | JGI IMG/M metagenome (GOLD analysis project Ga0316217, IMG submission 203633) | Freshwater microbial communities from Trout Bog Lake, Wisconsin, USA - 1anoA | ecosystem: Environmental > Aquatic > Freshwater > Lake > Hypolimnion/Profundal zone | place: USA: Wisconsin... | reverse complement strand
CCCTCCGGGGCAGGATCCTGCTGGTGGAGGACCAGGAGGTCAACCAGGCGGTGGCCCGGAAATTACTGGAGAGCGCAGGGGCCACCGTGGAGGTGGCCGAAAATGGCCGGGTCGCCCTGGAGAAAGTGGCCAACCAGGCCTTCGATGTTGTGCTGATGGATTGCCAAATGCCGGAGATGGACGGCTTCGAAGCCACGGAGCGGATTCGCGCCCTGGAGGCCGGGACGGGTCGCCATATCCCCATCCTCGCCATGACGGCCCACGCGATGGCCGGGGACCGGGATCGCTGTCTGGCTGCGGGGATGGACGACTACCTGACCAAACCAATCTCCCGCGAGGTTCTGGTGCGATGCGTGGCCGGGTGGCTGCCGCCCCAGGCCGAACAGGATCTCGAGGCGACCCTCCCGGAGGTGCCCTCAGGCTTTCCCCCAGCCGCACCGGAACTCGAACTGGACGAGGTGCTGTTCCAGAAGCTGTGGGAGGTGTTCGACCGGAACGGGAAGGAGATGGGGGCTGTGGTCATCGAACCCTTCGTCCGGCGGGGCGAGGAACTCCTGCAAGCCCTCCGGCTGAGTGTGGCGGTCGGAGATGTCAAAGGTATCCGCTCCGCGGCCCATGCCCTGAAAGGGTCCTCCCGGACGCTGGCCCTGAATGCCCTGGGACGGATCGCCGAACACCTGGAACAGGAAGGTGGCACCGCCTCGCCCGCGACCCTGGGCGCGTGGGTCGAGGATGCGGACCAGGCCTTCCAGTCCGCATGCCGCTACCTGCGCACCCTCAGCGGCGGCTAGGTTCGCGTGGCCTTGGCCCTCTGTGTCCATCCCGCTTCCACTCACGTCATTGCTGGAGAATCGCCATGCCCGATACGAAAATCCTGGTAGTGGATGACGATTGGTTCCTGGCCTCCATCCTGAAGCGGATTCTCGCCAACGCAGGCTATGACGTCACCGTGGCCACCGATGGCAGTGCGGCCCTGGAGTTGTTCGCTATAGGCCGAACCTTCGACACGATCCTGCTGGATCGCCAGATGCCGGGCCTGGATGGCATGCAGGTGCTGCACCACATGAAGCAGACCGAGGGCTTGAAGGACATCCCCGTGGTGTTCCAGACCGGCATGGACCGCGAGGGGGAGATCCTGGAAGGCCTGAAGGCCGGGGCGCTCTACTACCTCGTGAAGCCCCTGGATCCCAAGCTGGTGCTCCAGGTGGTTGCGGCAGCGACGAACGAATATGCCACCCGGCAGCAATTCTGGGCCGAAATGGAAGCCACCCGCTCAGCCATTCGGCTTATCTGCCGTGGGGTGTTCCGCTACCAGACCTTGGCGCAATGCAACGATCTGGCCGCCCTGCTGGCCAAGGCCTGCCCGGATCCCAAACGCTCGGTGATCGGCCTGTCGGAACTGATGATCAATGCCGTTGAACACGGCAATCTAGGGATTTCCTACGAGGAGAAGAGTGCCCTGATCGAAACCCAGAGTTGGGCTGCCGAGGTAGACCGACGCCTGGGCCTTCCGGAAAACCTGACCAAGTGGGTGGAGGTGACCCTCGAAAGAACAACGGCCCTGACTCGTTTCCGAATCGAAGACCAGGGGCTAGGCTTTCCGTGGGCGGAGTTCCAGGAACCCAATCCCGACCGGCTGTTCGATAGCCATGGGCGGGGGATCCTGCTGGCCAAATGGGAGGCCTTTGACCGGATCGACTACCAGGGCATCGGCAACTGCGTCGTGGGGGAAATCGACCATCGGTGAAGAGAGAACTCCTTTGGTCTGTGGGCTAGGCCAACGGTATCCGCTGGGCCTTGAGGGCTGCGATCTTGTCGATGAGGAAGTCAACGTTGATCGGTTTCATCAGGTAGCCATCGGGCTCCAATGCAAGGGTCTGCCGCATCTGGCTGAGGTCCTTGCTCGCCGTGTTGATGAACACCATGCAACGATTGGCTACGTCCCGAATATCACGCTGAACTTCAAGGGCCCGAATCTCCCCGAGAACGGCGTCCCCATGGAGATCCGGAAGGAAGAGGTCGAGAATCACCAGATCGAAGGGCGTACCCCGCTCCCAACCCTCATGGAAGGCCGCCAGACCCTCGTTTCCGGATTCGCAGAGCACACAATCCCCGTGCTGCCTGAGGATGTAGTGCAGCAGGCCACCGGCGGTGGGATCATCCTCGACGATGAGAAAACGTAATGTTTCTCGGGCGCCTGTCGTGGTGCCTGTTGCGAGACGGACCCTGGGTTCGCGCAGAACAATCAAGGGGTCGAATAGCACCTCTTCCAGTTCCACCGTGGCTTTGGCAGAGGCGAACAGGAACTTCACGACCTGTTCCTCGGGTCCCTCGCTATAAGCCTCCCAGGATGGGAACACCGCGATCGGTGCGCCGAGTTCTCGGATGTCTTCTATAACGGGCAGGGTGTTGAAAATGTCCCTGGGGAGTCCTTTCTTGAAGAGTTTGTCGACTCGGTAGATACCCAACCCCTTGACCTCGGCGCGCTCACAGGCCGCAAGTTCCCCCACCGATAGGGCGAGCCCCCACCGATTTGAGAAGGAGATCGGGGGCGGTGGGTCCAAGGCTTTGTCCGGGGTCGGCAAACCTTCTCCAGACTGGACGCCCAGGAGTGTGAACCGAGCCCGATCGATTACTTGGGTGACCTGATCAAATCGAGTGGCACTCCAAGGGGCCTTGCCCCGGCGGATCTGGTCCAGGACATTCTCGAGCTCATGGACTTCGCGGGACAGTTCGGTGAACCCGGCTTGGGCCGTGCTGCTCTTCAGGTTGTGGACCGTGCGAAAAAGCAAATGGACGATGGAGGTGTCACCTGTCCGATCGAGGTTCAGGGCATCCATTTCCAACTGGTTCAAAATGTCTTCAAAATACCCGTGGTCCAGCATGGCTACTTCAGCTTGGAGAAAACAGCTTCCATCTTCTCTGAATTGAACGGCTTCACGACATAGGCAAATGCACCTTGGGAGGTTGCCTTCTGCTTCATGGCCTCGTCATTGAGGGTAGAGATCAGGATCACCGGCGTGGAGGCGTAGGCGGGCAAGCGCTTGATGGCGCGGAGCAGTTCGATGCCGTTCATGTTTGGCATTTCGATATCCGAAAACACGATGTCGTAGGTGTCCTTCTTGGCCGCAGCCAGCCCCTCTACCCCATCCGTGGCCACGGTGACATCGTAGTGCTTCATCCGGAGGAACATGCTCAGGAAATTACTGTGGAAAGCTGTGTCGTCGACAACCAGGGCTTTCTGTTTTTCGGCCATGAGAAACTCCTGTTGCAGTTTGGCAAGCGGCATTCCAGACCAGCGTCCAGGCCAACGTATCGGTTGCAGAGACGCCGAACAACAATATCGACAATTCGACCGAGCCGGATCTCGTCCTGGGTGGACGCCACAACCGGTCTGGCCAGGGCGAAAGCGAGCCGGAATCCAAGGTTGCGGTCTCAGCATTCGGCCAATGGAGGAAATCCTGCACACTACACCGCCGTCCGGAACAGCGAGGCTGTTTGCCTGTTCTGCGTCTCAGCCGCAACGCCCTTTCCCAGAGCTTCGAGCACAATGGAATCCAATGCGTCCCGAAGCTGCTCGCGTTGCTTGGGGTCTTCTTCCTCGGCGCTGGCCAGAAAGGCATCCACGCAGGTACGGGTCGCTTTTCGGGTCGCCAAGGTCACGCCCTCCTCTGCCATCGAAGCTGGGAACGCGGTATGGAATCCACGGATGGCCTTTCGGAAGGCCGCATAGGTGGCCGTGCGAGACCCGCGAAGTCCGGGGGAGGGTTTGCCATCGGTGGAATCCGTGAGGGCAAAAAACGCGGAGAGCCCCGCCTGACCCTCGACCAGCGCCGTCCAGGCGGCTTCCTCGGCCCGTGTCTCCTCCGGGTGTTCCTGGTTGAAACGCGCGTCCAATGAAGCGATTCGGCCATGGAGCCCCAGGCGCTTCAGACGTTCCTCCATCGGCGCACCTGCCTGGATGGCCGTCGAAGCCTGACGGTCGTCCCTTAGAGTTCGGTAGAGACGGGTCAACCAACGTGAAGCCATCACGGCCTGCACGGTCCAGGCGTCGACGTAAGGTGTAAGGCTATTGGAGGGCATCAAGAGATCCATGGCGACCCGTGTTGGAGCTTCCAAGAGTATGGGGCACCATCATCCCTTCCTTCCCTCGGGCTCGTCGAATTCCCGTTCCGCAAGCCCAAAAGGGGGCATGGTGGGCTTGCAATGCCCGTGCACGGATTCCTCACCCGACCGTTTTCAGGAGGGAGAGGAAGCCCCCGTTCGGGTGCCCATGCTGAGGCTCGATTCCAACTCGGGTTAGAAAGCTTTTCCGCCATGCCTGTGGGGGCGGGAACGATTGAAAGCGATCTTGGCCTCCAGGGCTTCGCCGACACGGTATCCCTTGGCGGCGGCATGGTCCATGATTCGGATAATCACGTCCGCGAACTCCTCTTCCATCGCCGAGAAGTAGGGGATGTGGCCGCTGGGCGGGTTCCCGTGACGCAGGCCTTCCAGGGCTTCGGACAATTCGGAATGCATGAGGGCGATCGACTCGGCTTCGTTCCGTTCGCCCTGCCACCAGCCCTTTTCGACGGCAAGCGCATGGACCGTGGCAGCGGTTTCCTTGAAGGCTTCAGCGAAGGTCATGGGTCTACCTTTTCGTAGCGATGCCCTGAAGCCGCTTCAGCAGCAGCGGCAACCGGGCCTGGCTTCCGGGATCGGAGGGCAGATGACCCTGCAGGGCATAGGGGAAGGCTGGGTCGGCGAGCAGCGTGGTGATGGCACCGCCAAGATGATCCCGGAGCTTGGTGCCTGCAGCGGTGACCTCCTCTACGATTTCCGGCCTGCCGTCGATGACGGCTACCATGTCTTCCATGTCATGGCTGGCTAGGTAGTCCCCTCCGCCTCGGCCGTAGAAGGCCTCCAGCTTCGTGGCGAGGAAGTGCGGTGCGTCTACGACCCGGATCCTCTGACCGCTGGGCAGGGTGCAGATCCAGGCCGTGTGGATAACATCGGGATACCAGCGGTTGCCGAATCCCAACACAGTGGCGTCCGTGGGCATCAAGTCCAACAAAAGACCGTCAAAAAGCCACCGGTAGATCGGAGCGCCTTCGCTCTGGTCCCTGGTGAAGCCTCGGGAAACCATCTCCTTTTCCAGCTTCCAGTAGGCCGTGCGAGTGTCGACTTCGATTAGCACATCGACATCTCGAGTAGTGCGGATGACCGGGGCTGCTGGGTCGGTGAGCAGCAGTCCCGTGGCACATCCTCCCAGGAAGACCACCCGTTCCCGGAAGACCCCCAGGGCCGAAGCTATGCGTTCCACCATGGCGAGATTGGGATTGGGCCTCACTACAGCCGCTCCTCAAGGAGTTGGATGGCCCGCTGGCGTTCCCGGGCCCGGCCTGCCCGGATGGCATCCAGCAGGGCCAGCATCTCGTAGAGGGCTGAATCTCGGAGGGCCGCACGAGGTGCGGCGGAGTAGAGCGGCGCGAAGGTCACGCCGCGTTCGGTGCCCTCGGGATGGGGCCATACCGGTGGGGGTTCGTCATCCGGGAGAATCTCAGCCTTCAAGGGCGCTGCCGCGTGAGCCGTGGGAATGCCTCTGGCCATGCCGCCACGTTCAGCGGGGAAGGCGTACTTGGCCCCGTGCACCAGGAATTCCATCAGGGCCATGGGATTCGGGGCCTGGGCGAGACTGGCTTCCATCAGGAAACCGGCCTGGGCCGCCCGCTTCACGGCACCATGAACCTCGGAGAGGCTGATCCCTAGTTCCTGGGCCAGGAGGGGGTAGGTCCATGACTTTTCACGCCCCACCCAGAGCTTGAGCATGACGAGGAGATCCTGAGGCTTAAGCACCATGGCAAGAGTCTATTCGCGTTTCGCGAAAGACGAAATACTTCTCGTTTGTTTCGAGTCTCGCGCCTTGCAGGAATGGCACGGCCCCTTCCACTGGCCACCATCTCCAAAATTCCAACAGACGGACAATCCCGAAAGCCTCAGCGCCAGCGAGCCTAGGTGTCGTTGCCAACGAGGTTATTCAGCCTTGTGACCGGGGGCTGACCACCTAAGGCCGAATGGGGCCTGTGGTGATTGTAGAAGTGGAGCCAGTTGCTGAGCGCCTGGTTTCTTTTCTCTGAACTCTGCCAGGTGGGGCCGTAGGCCCATTCCCGGAGTGCGGTCTGGATCAGCCGTTCGGCTTTGCCATTGGTTCTTGGGCGATAGGGCCGCGTGCGGCTGTGTTTGAGGCCGAAGGCTTCCCGCATGGCTTTGAACTCCTTGGAGCGATAGGGGGAGCCGTTGTCCGTCAGCAACTTGCGGATCTGGACGCCCTGGGCCTGGAAATGCAAAAGCGCTCTCTGGAGGAAAGAGGCCGTGGTGTCTTTCTTCTCGTCCGGGAGCACCTCCATGTAGCAGGCCCGGGAGTGGTCATCGCTGCAGACATGAAGCACCTGGTAGCCCAGGCCACGGTTTTTCGCATGGCGAATACCTGTCGCCCGGTGGCCCACCTGGTTGAAGTTGGCGAGCTTCTTGGTGTCCAGGTGGAGCAGGTCGCCAGGGGCCGCATGCTCATAGCGGTTGGGCGGTTCCTTCTCCTGGAGGGCTGCGGCGCGAGAGATCCCGGCCTTCCGGAGCCAAAAGCCCACGGTGGAGCGGGGCACGCCCAAGTCCGCGGCGATCCGGACCGCCGCATGGCCCCGCCGCCTTCGACCTACGGCCTCGACAACAAGGCCAAGTTCATGGCTTCGCGCCAGGCGATGGGGCTGGCTGGATCGATCCCGAAGGCCAGGGTTGCCCTCTTCTCGGAAGCGTTTAAGCCACTTGTGGCCCGTGCGTTCACTGAACCCAGCCATCACCGAAGCCTCGAGGACGTTCATCCCCGAATGAACCCGCTGAACAAATAAGGCTCGACTGGAGGGGCAAGACTTTGCTCGACTATGGATGTTCACCCGAGGCACCTGGAAAGCTGTGGTTTGGCGATTTCAGCTTCCCATGTCTCGGGTGAACAACCTGATTGGCACTTACACCTAGGCTGTCTCTGCACCCATCAGGAGTTCCCAATCCCGCTTCACATGCCAGGCCGTGGCGAAGGAGCCGTAGGTGTGGCGGGCCAGTTCGGCGGCGGACAGGCTGGGATCCTGGTCCAGTTCGGCCCACATATCGGCCCGGTAGGAAGGCCCCAGCAGAATGCGGCGACGGTAGGCTCCATGGATGCGGGCCAGTTCCATCGGGGTGAGGACATCGCCCTTACGGTCCCTGAGAATCCCGGCGGGCACTCGGAGGGGCCCCCCAGAAAAACGCGGGTCCTCTCCCGCACGACGCAGGTGGAAGTCCGTGCCTGTGGCCAGTAGATCCAGACGCAGCCCCCCGTAGTTTTTTGATAGGCGAGCGAAACGCCGATCCTTGCCGAGCCAATGGGCTACCGCACCCCAGAAGGCCCGAACGCGCACGCTGGATTGCTTGCCCACAAGGGTAGTCAGGCGATCGGCGTTGATCCAGGCCGCGTGCACACCCAGCCAGGTCATGAGGATGGCCAACATGCGTAGATCGTCGCGTTCCATCCCTTCGATGGACCCGGCCAGGAGGGTGTCCTCAAGATTGGGATTCGGCATGGGTGGGGCGGCAAAGGCCATTCCGATGCCCACGAGGGCCGTGGTCAGGGCTGGCCCCTCCAGGGCCAAGTGAGGGCAGGTGAGTCGCCTAAAGCCCATGACCGAGCCTCCGGGCTAGGCCTTTGAGCGTCGCCTCCACGTGGGTGGGCCAGTCTGGGTTGAGATCCTGGGTGGCGATCCAGGCTTCGGCCTGGCGCAATTCCTCGGCGCTGGGTGCCAAGGCCATGCAGTCGCCCAGATCCAGGCCCCGATCGCAGAGGGCCCAGAGCTTCGCAAGGAGCAGTTCTGGGCGCCCCAGGGACCAAAGCCGGATCGCTTTGCCCTGGTAGATGATCTGGAGGCGGTTTTTCCAACCCTCCGGTAGGAGCGGCCCCAGGGAGGCAGGGCCATTGTTCAACCAGTCGTCCCGCAGGATATCGCCCTGTTTCCGCACCTCGGCGGCAAAGGCCCGCGAGGCCTCCATTACGGCCAAGGAGAGTTCGGGCTCAATGAGATCGCAGTCCCGTGTCTCCCGACTGATGATTCCCAGCAGGGCTAGGGCGGCCCCACCTGTGGCGATGGCCTCCAGCGCAAGACTCTGGTCCACCAGGAAGGTGTCGAAGCGGGGGATAATTTCGGAGGGTTTCATGGTGGCGATTCTCGGACACGCTCAGGTATCAATATAACTGATACTTGTCATTCTGCCAGGCCGGATCGCAGGAACTGCCGCTCCGGTTGGTCCCCGAACCATCGGCTGTGGGCTGCCCCTCGGAACAAGCGAAGGGGACCACCTGCATCCCCCCGGATGCTGGTGGCCCCAAAGGGCGCGGACCCCGTGCCGCCCATCAGGCGGCCATTTTGCGGAGCCGGTAGAAGCTGATCCCTGGATCCAGGCCCGCCTTCAGCAGGGCAAGGCTGAGCAACCGCTGGCATCGGTGATGAATCGCCCTCGCATTTCCGGGGAAGATCAGCCCGTGATCGCTCTCAATGGGCAACTCCGAGAGGATGGTTCGGATGGAGTCGGGTACCTGGAGAACGGGGAAAACCGAACACATCGGTTCCGGAACGGTGAGCGTGCGGTAGCCCTCGGAAAAGTGGGAATGGCGAATCGCCAGGGCCGCCTTGGGGCGGATGCCCATCCCGCAAACCAGTCGGAAGAAGAGTTTCAGGCGCGAGTCGTGGGAAACCTCCGTGTCAATGGCTTCAAGCAGGATCTCCAGCATTGCAGGCGTAATAGGGGCGCGATCATGAGCAAGGCTCACCTTCAGCGCCTTGGCGCCTTCCCCATAGCGATTCAGGTGAAGCCAGATCAGGACGGTCCGCAGGCACTTCATCTCCAGTCCGACAGGGATAGCTTTGGCGCGAGCGGCGTGGGTGATAGAGCTCCTGCGTGAGGGACCTGGGTATTGTCGAAATTTCAAAGGGATGGGTTTCGCCATGACGCGAGGAGGCTGACAGGTGGGGCGGTCCCCGCGCCAAGACATCCGCGAAACTGGCCTTTCCCGGAGGGGGAGAAACCTAGGCCTCGCCATCCGGCCCTCTGTATGCAGCCATTGGACGACGATCAGCAGGAGTTTCATCCCAAACAGCACTTCTTTCATGCGGCCCCTGGCGAGGTGCTGCTGCCAATGCGGGACGGCGGCGGTAAGCTGGTGACGGTCCATGCGGCAGATTTCCGCGAGGGGATGTTCCCCCAGGGCCGGGAGAACGCGAATCGCTAGGGTATAGACGATGGTTAGGCGGTAGATGTTGGTGACCCTGCCAGCATGGGCTTTGTTCCAGAGACAGAGGCCCTCCCGGAGGGTCAGGGGAGAAGAGGCGATGCTGGCCAGACACTGACGGGCTTGGAGCAGGTGAGCTTGGACAGAGGGATTCATGGCAACTCCAATGGGGGAATGTTTAAAAAGAGAGGGGCCGTGCGTTTTGAGCGCACCGGCCCCGTTGGTGGGCAAGGTTCAGGCGGCCTTGGAAAGGTTTGCAAGGCGTTCGAGGTAGATCACCAGTTCTGCCAGGATGGGCCGGGGGTCCTGCTCGAGGGTTGGAGTCTCCGGGTTCACGGTACCGGATGACAGAGTTGTCGTCCGAAGGAAGGTGGCCAGATCATCGCTCCAGGAACGGAGATTCTGAACATCGCTGGAACCCATCTCACCGAAGCCCGCGAGCTTCTCCATCCGGGCCTGAGCCAAGTGGCGGATCTCAGGGATATCCTCGATGTAGAGGATCGTAGTGCCGATGTGCTTGTGGCGCAGCATGGCCTGGATATCGCGGATAGGTGTCGCGGAGAGGGCATGCAGGGTGGCAAAGGTGGCCCGCAGCCGGTGAGGTGTCAGCCCGCGCTTATTGATGTCCCGGCCCGCACGAGCGACCACGCTATTGAGGAACTGCTTGGGGCGAAGCTCAGACTCGGGACGCTTTTCCCCGCGCTTGCGCATGCGCTGCACAGCGGATTTGGCCTTGGTGGGGGCCTGGGCCTGATCTGCCTTCGGCTTTTTCCGCCCCTTCTGTTCGATGCGAGGGAAAATCAAGTCATCCAGGGGCTCGCCACGGCGCTGGAACTCCTCCTGCAAAGTCTTCATGAGCGAGGGCGGGATGGGAATGGGGGTGCACTCCTTACCCTTCGTGTCGTGCGGAGTGAAGGTGCGACCATCGAAGTCGATCCAGAACCACTCGGAGCGGCGAATCTCGTCGGAGCGCGGGCCCAGGAAGATCCCCATGCGGCAGGCGAGGACGAGATCCTTGTCGCGGCTTCGCTTCTTCACGGCCTCCAGGAAAGGGTGGATCTGGAGGTAGCTGACATAGGGGCGGGACCCCTTTTGGTACGGCAGTTTCTGGTTGGTGAAGGGCATCTTCTCGATCAGCCCGTATTCGATGCACCAGTAGAAGAAGGTCTTCAGGACGGCGAGGAGGAGGTTGGCCCCGCCTTTATTGCGATAGGTGAAGTTGGGCTTCCAGGGGGCCCCACCCTCGGGGGTGTAGCCATACATGTGGGCCATCAACTCAATACGGGAAGTGTCCGGCTCCTTCGTAACTTCATGGCAGGAGTGAATGCCCTGGTAGTCGTTCTGAAGCAGGGCCACCTTCTGGTTGTCCATGAGCGTGAGGAACATCTTCCCGTAAAGTCCAAGGACATGGTTCTCAATGACCGTGACGTAGATCCCGAAGGTTGAAGCCTCCACCTGCCCCTGCTGGGTGTCCTTGTACTGGTCCCAGGCGTCCTTCAGGGTGATGGGGGGGCACTTCCCGAAGAATTTCCCATTGAAGAGCATGCCGTCAATCTTGCCCTTTCGCTTGCGCGCCTCCTCCCATTTGTTGGTCTTGAGGTCTACCTGGACCCGCCTACAGTCAACCTGGACGCGAGTCTTGAGGGTGGTGCCGACTCGATAGACACCCGGGACTCGACTGCTGGTCTTGATGGGGTCCTCGACAGGGTGCTTCCGTGGCCGTCCTGGCCCGCGGAGAACCGGAGGCGCGTCCTTGGGGAGTTCCGGGGACGGCTCATAGTCATCCTGGAAAAAATCGCCATTGAGGATGGCTTCCTCGACAGAGCCCTTGCGGCCCGAATGCTCAAGGCGGGCGAGGACCTTGCTCATGGCATTACCGATCTTGACGCGATGATTGTCGCTCATGCGACCTCCTGGGAATCGGCTGAAGTATTGGGGGTGATGTGCCGGGCGCTCAGCCACGCAAGGCACGTTTCGGGGCGGTAAAAGAAACTGCGAATGCCGAGGCGCGTGTAGGGCATTCCGAGGTGGCGGCAATATGCGAGATCCAAAGGGCTCAGATACAGGCCGAAGGTGGTCTCGATGATCCGGAGGAGGCGGGCCTCCCTCACGAGTTCCTGGGGGTCCGGCATGGGAACAGGGGTATTGGTCACAAGAGCCTCCTGGATGCGGGTGAGTTCAGGGGTGGAGATGGGGGGATTGAGGTATTCAAGGGTTTGGGAGAGCGGGAGCCGACTCATGCGGCACCGTTGGGAGTGGGGTTGAGGCCGAAACTGGCGAGGAGCATGGCTGGATCCACCTTCGGGTTTTGCCCGTCCTCGAAGCTGCGGAGGATCAGCCACTTCAGGCAAGCCGCGAGGTCGTAGCGGATCCGCCGGACCGAGAAGCGGACGAACGGCATCCCTTCGGTTCGAAGTTGGCAGAGAAGGCTCCGGTTCAACTTCATGGCGAGGCGTTCCTGGGCGGCCTGGGCCAGTTCCTCCGAATCCACGAGGCGGTAGACCGACTCAGGGGCCTGGGGTGGCACGAAGGGCGTGATGTTGGAAGGAGCACCTTCTGTGGAGTCGGAGGGTACCTTTCCGATTTGCCGGGAGGCATGGAGGGTGATGATGTTCCTACAGGGTTGGTTCATGACGTTCTCCGTGTTGAACTGGGTTTCTGGTGGTTTCTGTTGGGTTCGAACCTTCAACAAAAGAATTCTAAACCCAGTCCACACAGGACTAAGGAGCCACCGCGCTCAGCGAAAAGGCCCTGAAAGGGCTTCTCTCAGGCCGATGAAGAATGCACGGCAGACCTTCTATCCAGGCTCAGCAGGAATCCACGCAACCCAACGGAAGGGCGCGGCGCGCCGCCCGCCCAAACCGGAGGATGGGGGGTTGCAGGTCCTGTCCGGCGGAGCGACGGGCAGTTTGGGTGTACAGAGGGAGGCGTGTTTTTTTCAAAATCAGGATAAAATGGATCGAAACAAAGAAAACAGATGACTTATGATCTAAAATTCTTCCTTCCCAATAACCCTTGCTTCACGCGGGAGAAGCTTGCGGCTTACGTCAAGAAGACCTACAAGCCCAAGGATCTTGACACGGCGGTTGCCTCCATCCTCAAGAGGCGGAAGCGCAGGGCACCCGAAGAGAGAGATTTCGAAGAGGTTCGTACCGGACTCTACGTGGCAACGACAGCTAAGCAGGATGCCGAGACGGTGAGTTGGTTGCCGTACATGCTGCCCATGATGGAGTGTGAAGATTCCGTAATCGGGTACCAGGCAGCACTTTGGCTGCATCTCGGGATGCCTGCCCCGGAAAAGATCCGGTACTACGGGAATATGCAGCGTGGTGCAAGGACGTGGACCTGGGCCAAGAAAACCTTTGAAGCCGTGGATTCAGACTTCCAGCCTGGCCCGTCGCGTCATGACGGAATACCCGGATGGTGCCTGCTACCGATCGAGATTGCGGGTTGCACGATCAATGTGCGCGTCACCTCCCTAGAACAGACGCTCGTGGATGTGCTCGATGGTCGATTAAGGAGGCCAAGATCCCCGAAACCAAAGACTGGGGAACCCGCAGCGCAATCGGTTGAACCAGATGAAAGTGACGATGACGCAGAGATCACCGCACCGGATGGGGAGTCGATACAACTTGATGCCGATTATTTGGAATGCTGGAAAGCGCTCCTTGAATGGCATGTTCCGCTTGGCTACCAGGAACTTAGGAACTATCTCAAGGCAGTCGGCTCGAAGATGGCCATGTCTAAAGTCGGTCACTTCCTCGAAGGCCATCACGAGCATTTTGGGCTAAAGCTGACGCACCTTTATGGATTGAAGCCGCGCCTCAAGAGCCCACGATCCTGGAAGATCGGCGTGCCCGGTGCTCTCAATTGCCGATGGTTGCTTCGAATCCCACCTCCGTTCCAGATCTCGCCCCGGGCAGATGATTCCGAATCGATACGGCCCCGCCTGAAGGGGGATGCCCAATTGAAGGACTTGGACCTGTTGGGGCGCCTCCACCACGAATTCGGACGGGCAAAGTTCGAAAGAGGATTCCGCCCCGGCCAGGAGGCCCTGATCTGGGACGTGCTTTCTGGCCGCGATTCCATCGGCATCATCCCGACGGGTGCAGGGAAAAGCCTGACCTTTCAGTTCCCTTCCTTGTTCCTGAATGGCTTGACCCTTGTCATCATGCCGCTGGTAGCTCTCATGAACGACCAAGTTCGAAAGGCAACCGAATTGGGACTGCGGGCAGCGGCCTATCGTCCGAAGGGTGACGGTGAAGCCCGTGAGGCCACTCTCCAAGCCATCGAGGAGGGCACCCTGAACCTGCTGTTCCTTTCGCCGGAGGCCCTATTCCCACTGGTTGGCTCCTTCGAGCCGTTGAGGCGAACAGTGGTGCAGATTGTCGTCGACGAAGTTCACACGATCCTGACCTGGGGCCAGGATTTTCGTTATGCCCTGCGAAGGCTCAACCAACTCCGCCTGATTTGGCCCAACACCCCCATCCTGGCTCTCACGGCAACAGCCACCCAAAATGAGCGAGAAGAGATCATGGCGGAACTGGGTTTTCGTGCCGACACCAAGCCATACGTGGGGACGACATTCCGCAAGACACTCTTCCTCCAGCAGCAGTCTTGCGAGTGCCCCTTGGACAAGCTTCAGGCCGTGATTGCGTTCATCAAGGAACAAGAAGAACTCCGTGGAGATGCACTTTGCGGCATTGTCTACTGCCCGACCAAACGGGAATCCGAGCAGGTAGCCACCGCGCTGCATAAGCACTTCGAAGGAACGCTTTCGGATGCGGTCGATTGCGGACAGGTATTGCGAGAGCTATCCAAGGAACGGAAGAAGGGCCAGAAATATAAATTCGTCAGCTTGCCGGAGGCTTCCCGTGTCCAGTGCTACCACGCGGGCCTGCCATACGAGAGCCGAGCACAGGCGGAAAGGGTGTTCATGACGCGCCCGGGCACGATCCTGGTCGGGACCATCGCAGTCGGCATGGGAATCGATAAAGACAACGTCCGTTATGTCGTAAATTTTGGCCCACCCTCCTCGATCAACGAATACGTCCAGCAGATCGGCCGCGCTGGCCGCGACGGCAAGGAAGCCGAATGCGTGCTCTTGGACACGAGACAGGATTGGTTTATCTGGAAGACCCGGTTGGACTCCGAGGAACGGAAACTAGACCAGACGACCCATGGATCAGTCCACAAAGACCTGCCAAAGCAACGGAAGCGCCTGCAACAGCGCCGAAAAGACCTTGCTGCCCTGGATTGCTTGGTTCATGGGTCTGAGTGCTTTCATCAGGCCATTGCTGGCCATTATGGCGAGAAGCTGGATACCTGCAAAAGCCGATGCCAGAAATGTCAGCATCCACAAATCCATCGAATTGGGTGGAGGGAATACATCGAAAGTCAAAAGGACCGAGGGACTCCATTACCAGATTGGGAAACCTTGCCGGGAAATCCGTGCGACGACATTGACATCGACCCGCCCAGGGAGGATCCCTATGACCTTGGCCCCTCCGACCCGATGCCAGAGGTCCAACCAGAGGACGAAGACATTATCTGCATCGAAGAGTAGACTGGAGCCAAGGACGCCATGGGTAGGGAACAAGATGTGCACCCACGTTGTCGGAGATTTTTGGATGAGTGGCACGGGTTGCCACAACAAATGCCACGAGTGCCATCTAGGTCGACTGCTTTTATGTATTTAGTGTTTTGATCGTCATTGTCTGAAAGATATCGTCTGATGAAAATGAAGAATTGAATTGAAAAATCACCGGGGCCGGGTCCGCCCGGTCCTCGCACCCCGATCTCCGGTCCGGCCTGAAGCAGCCCCGTCCGGTTGAACTTTCCAATCCTTTCCCCCACCCCTCGGAAGGGAGCCCGGATTTTTTTCCGGAGGGCGGCTTGACACATTACATTCATTGACTCATATTTCCTTCGGCTGATGAAGCTGTTACCCCAACTGCTTGGGGAGA
>Ga0316217_10004406_pt1 | contig 15260 bp, 9 predicted proteins | sample 1anoAmetaG_FD_203633 | JGI IMG/M metagenome (GOLD analysis project Ga0316217, IMG submission 203633) | Freshwater microbial communities from Trout Bog Lake, Wisconsin, USA - 1anoA | ecosystem: Environmental > Aquatic > Freshwater > Lake > Hypolimnion/Profundal zone | place: USA: Wisconsin... | reverse complement strand
TTCAGCCGTGTTTGGGATCGTAGCTCAGTTGGTAGAGCGCTTCCTTGATAAGGAAGAGGTCGGTGGTTCAACTCCGCCCGATCCTATTCCACCACATCCCTCCGACTCCGTAGCTCAATCGGCAGAGCTTCCGGCTTTTAACCGGATGGTTGCAGGTTCAAGTCCTGCCGGGGTCATACGTCCTGCTCCCCGGCGTGCGGGGCACTGGTTAATTCGGAAGCCCAAGCGGCAGCATGGCGGGACAGTTGCACGCGAAATGCACGATCGGCATTCGAGCAAGTTTCCGGAACCCCGCAGTTTTCTGGCCGGGTGGCCGAGCGGCGAAGGCGGTGGACTGCAAATCCATTGGAAGTTACTTCCCCCACGGGTTCGATTCCCGTCCCGGTCTTTTCCGTTTCGCCCGAGTAGCTCAACTGGCAGAGCGCCTGTTTCGTAAACAGGAGGTTCGGGGTTCAAGTCCCTGCTTGGGCTTTCTTCTGTGCTCGTAGTTCAACGGCAGAACACCGGCTCGCCAGGTCGGGGGTTGCGGGTTCAAGTCCCGCCGGGCACTTTCAACACAACTACGCGCTCTCGTGGCGGAATCGGAATACGCAGCGGTCTCAGAAACCGCGCCTCGCAAGAGGTTGCAGGTTCAAATCCTGCCGAGAGCACTTTCCCCCAGCCGTGCCTGTAGCTCAACTGGCAGAGTCCCTGCCCTCCAAGCAGGTTGTTGTGGGTTCAACTCCCACCAGGCACTTTTCTCCCCTCATGGCGACCTTGTAGCTCAATGGGAAGAGCATCCGCCTTCTAAGCGGAGGGCTGCAGGTTCGAGTCCTGCCAGGGTCATGCCCCCGCCTCATATCAACGATCCCGTAGCTCAGTTGGATTTAGAGCGTCGGCCTCCGAAGCCGAAGGCCGCAGGTTCGAGCCCTGCCGGGATCACTTCTCCGTGTTCGCTCTCGTGGTGTAATTGGTAGACACGCGACCTTGAGAGAGTCGTGCCTTCGGGCGTGCAGGTTCAAATCCTGCCGAGAGCACTTTATTTACTTTTGACCCAGTGGCGAAACCGGCAAACGCAACGGACTTAAACCCCGTCATCATGCGGGTTCGACTCCCGCCTGGGTCATGGCCGCGGTGATTTGACTCTGTGGATATGCGGAAAGCAAAACGGGTTCGTAACTCAATTGGCAGAGTCGCGCCCTCTTAAGGCGACGGTTGCAGGTTCAACTCCTGCCGAACCCATTTTTAACTCGGGGCCATCGTCCAGCGGTCAGGACGCCGGGCCTTCAACCCGGAAACGGGGGTTCGACTCCCCTTGGCCCTACTTGTGTGAGGACATGATAGTGCTTGATGGAACTCCCGGCCTCATCCGGCCCGATACTCGCTTCCCTTCTTTCCTCCCAGCGGCTTTCGTTTCAAACTCCCCGCCTTCACCATGCGCCCCAGGGTTTTGTCGGCTTTCCATCCCCGTTTGGCCTTGGTCCATGCTGCATTGATCTAGCTCGTCGTCAGCGCCTTGAGGCAGGTCCCAACCCCCGTCACGACATTCCCCGACCTCTCCCTGATTCCTATGTTAGATTGAAGCTGCTGGGCGAGGGCCGTTGCCTCATATTTATCGCCGGCCCTTGCCCGCACGCGCCTTGGTCGTTCGTCGGGACCTGCTCGCCGGTCCCTGTTAGCTCACGCCGACCTGTTTCCAGCCAAACTCGTGAGGTCGTGAATGGCCGCTTCCAGCGCCATCAGGTCCACGGGCTTGACCAAGTGACGGGCGAACCCTGCTTCCCGGCTTTGCCGCAGATCCTGTTCCTGGCCGTATCCGCTCAAGGCGATCGCCGGCAGGTTAAAGCCCGCGGCGCGGAGCCCCTGGAGCAAATCGAGCCCACTGGCATCCGGCAAGCCCAGATCGCTGAGCAAAAGATCAAACGAGGTTTCACGAGCCAGTTTCATTGCCGTTGCCACATCGCCGGCGTGGATTACGCTGTGGCCGCTGAGCTTGAGCACACGCATCATGGTCTTGGCGGTGTCGCCATGATCTTCAACCAACAAGATACGCAGCGGCCGCGCGGCCCGGCTCGCCGCTACTGCAGGGGTTTGTTGCTGGGAGTCCGTGCGGGCAAGGGCGTCGGTGGCCAACAACGGCAGGCGTACGGCGAAAGTTGCCCCCCGATTATGGCCGTCGCTGTGCGCCTGGATCGTACCGCCGTGCATTTCCACCATGGCCTTGGTGATGGCCAGCCCCAGCCCCAAGCCACCAAAGCGGCGGGTGATGCTCCGTTCGGCCTGCTCAAACGGATCGAAGATCCTGACCAAGGCTTCTGGAGCAATCCCCACGCCGCTGTCTTTGACCTCTACCAACACTTCCTTGGCTGACTCCCGATGGCAGCGAATGCCCACACAACCGCCCTGGGGAGTGAACTTGATGGCGTTGCGCAGCAGATTCCAGAATACTTGCTGGAGCCGAGCCGGATCGGCATCCACCACATAGGGTCCGTCTGGGGCGTCGACGCCAAAATGGAGTTGTCGGGCCTCGATATCGGGCTGGCAGACTTCGACCGCCGCCGTGAGAATGCCCTCCAGGCGAACCGGGCGGCGTCCCAGTTCGACCTTGCCGCGGGCGATGCGGGTCACGTCCAGGAGATCATCAATGAGCCGGGCCTCCAGTTCGACGTTACGGCGAATGAGTTCCACGGGCTCTCGGAGTTCCGGGGCCAAACGCGGGTCTTCATGGAGCATGGCGAGGGTCGGGATCACCGGGGCCAAGGGCGTGCGCAGTTCGTGCGACAACACCGCCAGGAAATGGTCCTTCATCCGGTTGGCTTGGTCGGCCGCTTCCTTGGCCCGCTCCAAGTCCTCGGTCCGCGTTTGCTCGGTTAAATCGCGCACCACCTTGGCAAAGCCCACCAACTTCCCGTCCGACTCCCGAATTGCTCGCAGGATGGAATTGGCCCAGAACATGGAACCGTCCTGTCGAACCCGCCACGCTTGAGTTTCCCAGCGTCCCTGCTGGCGGGCGTTGGTGAGTTCTGTTTCCAGGAGTCCCGCGGACACATCTTCGGCCCGGAAGAAACGTGCCACTGGCTGATGCAGAATCTGCTGCTCCGTCCAGCCGAACAGCCTCTGGGCGCCCGTATTCCAGCTGCTCACGCGGCCTTCCAGATCCAGCATGAAGATGGCATAGTCTTGGGCACCGTCGAGCAGAAGCCGGAATCGCTCCTCGCTGCGCTGGAGATCCTGCAGCCGGGCACTGAGTTGTTCTGCCAAGCTCCGCTGCTCCTCCTCGGCCTGCTTTCGCTGGACGATCTGCGCCTCCAAGTCGCTGTTGGTAGCCCGGAGTTGCGCGGGGCTGGGCAGCGTCAAGGCGTGTGGAATCAACGGCCAAAGCAAGAACGCGGTGAGCAAAGAGGCCAGCGCGGTGAGGGCTTTGACCAGTCCGTCCAGCCGATACAGGGGGTGCCAGATGGCCAAGAGCGATAAGAAGTGGGTGGTGCCGCAGGTCACGATAAACAGGGCAAAGAGATAGAACATCCAGTGAAAGGCCAAGTCGCGCCGCCGACGCACGAAGTACATCAAGGCCAGGGGGATCGAAAAATAGGCCGCACCGATAAGCCCGTCGGAAACGGCGTTCAGCCAGATCACATCTTTCTGGTAATACATGCACTGCTGGCGGGGAACATAGACTTCAAACAGACTCCCCAACCACGAAGAATGGGCCACCCCAGCGTCGGCCAGGGCGGGAGGCAGATGGCAGCGACCTTCAGGGTCGTGGCAGACCATCTGGGCCTGGGCCGCATGGGCCGACGGGGACCGGAGCATCAGGTAACCCGAGCCAAGAACGACCGCCAGTAGCCCCACGATCAACCCAATCCCGATCATGTTCAGACGGTGCATACATATTCCCTCGGAAAAATGCGACGCGAAGAGGATATCCTCGGCTTCGCTGGCCGGGCATCGGAGGACTTGTGGGACGTGGCCACGCAACTGCCTCCCCACAATGAACTAGGTAAGATATGTCCCGAAACCGTGGCAACTTCGTCGACGATGTTTACGCTCAATTCTAGTGGCCGCTCCACCACCTCTGCGAGCACTACTGAGCAGTTGCTCGCTCCTCATCAGCGGCTATCTTCTGATGAGATGACATGGCGGCAGGGCTTTGGCGTTGCGGGAAGCAGCGTTGGATCGGGTATTGGCGTCGACTCTGCATGGTTAGGCCATCACCGCTGCAATGGCCTCCTCCAACCGTCCCGGGCTGGTTGGCTTAGTCAGGTGGGCGGCAAAGCCCGCAGCCTTACTGCGGAGGATGTCCTCTTCCTGACCGTAGCCGCTCGGGGCGATGGCGGGCAGCGTAGACCCGTGATTGCGCAGATCCTGAAGCAAATCCAGACCGCTTCGGTCCGGGAGTCCCAGATCACTGATGAGCAGATCGAACGCTTGGCGACGCGCCAGATCGAGAGCGGTAGCGACATCGCCGGCGCGTTCGACGCGATGGCCTTCGAGGGCAATAGGACCCGGCGGCTACCTTGGCTCTTGAAAGGGTGTAGCGTACCTGTTTCTGGTGCATGGACTCACCAAGGGCAGCCCCTCACGGCCGTCGACGACAAGATCATCACCTGTGCGGCGTGGACGTTCGATCGCGTGACGGGAGGCGAGATCGACGAGGACTTGGGGTGAACGGCCCTGCAGGCTGGCTCGGTGATCGTCTCTGGCACCGACACCACGCACCCGCCAGCGCTCAGGCGGTTGCTACTCTGACCGGCCGTGCAGCTGTGCGGGCCACGCCCTCGTGGCCGATCGCCTTGGCCCAACGCCCCAGGGATGGAGCTCCGGCATGTGGCGCGAGATCACGCTGGTGCTGGAGGGACTGGGCTAGGACGTAACCAAACAGAAGACCTCCTACTACTGGTGACGGTGCGGATGGTACGAACCCGACGATCCAGTTATGAGGCCAATTTTTCGGCCTGTGCCAGAAAGAAATCCCTGCCCCAGAGGTCCAGCGACGGCAACTCATTGGGTTTGAGGAACCGACGCACGTCTTCCCGCGCTTGCCGCCAATCGGTGGACTCGATCTTCGAGCGTAACTGCCCCAAACACCAAGTCCGATCAACGGGCAGTTTTTGGTCTTTCCACGGCCCCATCTGGGTCAGGGCGGCCGCGAGCAGGGTGTAGTTGATCGGCGTCTTGCGGGAGGTGTACCAGATGAAGTCGTACCAGTCCCGCCCTTTGAGATACTCCCGACACAGCAGCGCGTGGAGTTTGCCGGCAAACAGGCTGGGCTGGTCAAAGACGCAGATGGCAGAAGGGAACGGGAAGTCCAGATACTTGGTCTCCATGGCCGCGCCCGCCGGCGGGTTGGTGTCCACTTCCAGCTTGATACGCAACTTGCGGAGTGGCCCGGTAGCGGTCTTGTAGTTCAGGCGCAGCAGATGGCCCAGCGAATCATCCTTGAGAAAGGCAATGGGTACCGCTCGCTCCACGTTGGATCGGTCGTTGAGTTCCAGTTCGTAGCCGTAGGCCCTGACTTCCTTGGCCACATCTTCGAGGTAGGGTTTGAGCGTGAAGTTCTGCTGTGGCTGCGGCAGCGCGAAATCCAAGTCTTCGGAGAATCGGTGCAGTCCGTAGAAAATCCGCAGGCAGGTGCCGCCCTGAAAGCCGGCCTTCTGGAAGAAGTCCGTCCGCCCCAGCGCCGCCAGCACGATTTCCTGGGTGATCTCGCGGAGCGCTTGTTCTTCCTCCAGCGCCGACTGGCAGGCGTAGCCATCGAGCCGATCCTGGATCATCTTTACACTCATCGCTTCAGCTCCTTTCGCAGGCCCTTGAGGAAGCGCCGCACCCGCAGCGAGGGATAGTTGGGGAGAAGCTCGTCGATGGCCTCGGCGCTGACGTCGCCCAGGGAATCCTCGTCCACGCGCAGACTTTCGACCACCGGGTGGAGCGACCGCCAGTCCTGCCGGTGAACATAGACGTAATCCGCCAAGGCCTTGAGCGGTGACGCCAAGAGAAAGCTTTGACCGGCCTGTTTCTCCACCCGTGTGACTTGGGTGTAGAACACGTTCTGGGGCACTCGGGCGAAGCTGAACTGCCCTAGCGGCGTGGCAAACTCGCGCGACCGCTCCAGCGCCGCGCTGGTGATGGTGTAGACCGCCTCGGGAATCCACCGATGATAGGATAAGGCCGTTTCGAGGCTGAGGTAGCTGGGGCCGTATATGCGCTGGGCCAGCACCAGCAGACTGACCTTCTCACGCAGGTATTTGGATGCCAGGCAATAGAGACCCCGCCGCACATGGACGACCTCGCCGCAGGCCAGGGCGCGCTTGATCAGGTTGAACTGCCGGTGTGGGCTGCCACCGACCCAGCAGGCGACCTCGGCCCGGGTGAAGACGCCGAGCGTAGCTTTCTCAAATGCGATTTCCGTCAAACGCTGCATAAATGCACGATACTGTCACAAAGCGACAGTTACAAGTCATATATCGCCCATTCTGCGGTCGCTGATAAGGGAGTTTGCACTTGCTCACCCCTACATTCCCTGCTGACGGGCGTTTGTGCAAACGTCAACAGTTCATCCGCCGGCAGCACCTGCATTCGTACCCGGCCGCGGCAGCCTGTTTGGCGGTGAAGTACCCGTCTGCGCAGCGGCCATGGTGTAGAGGGCCTTGAGGGACTTATGCCTGTCGCGGGTACGGATATGTGTCCCAATGCCTGGACCATCGCGATCGAAAATGCCGCACTTCTTAATTTCCTTGCGGCCCAACTTGGTCTCCCGAAGCGACAGGCACAGAGCGACGGCGAGCTGTGAACGCCGCAGGTGTATGATGAACTGTGCGCGATGTGCTCTGGAATCACCGCACTCGGCCACACGGTTCTCGGCCCTGTACAATGGATCGCTCTATTCCTCGTGACGAGAGTACCCCAACCTGGCGGCGGCGTACCGCTGGATCAAGATGAGGACGAAAACGCTGGCCCAGCGGCATCCCGAACTGCGGTTCCGGGCCGCCGCCGTGACGTTGGGTGGTTGGCTGACGCTCGAAGGCGTGCTGGCGAACCACGAGGCTATGCGGAAAGCCGGCGATCCTGACTTTCGCCTCGATGCCGCCGTATCCTCAGCCTCTTGAGCATCCGTAGAGCGGGCCAAACTCCCTTCGGAAGTTCAATTAGAGACATTTTCTGCTTCAAAAGTCTCTACCTCATAACCCGAGGCGACATTTCTTTCTTTGTGAATGTCTCTCAGACCTTGGGGTTATGGGATTTGGCGGGTTTAGAGACATATTCCCCGCATTTGAGAACGAATTGGGGATTTGGGGGGAGAGTTCTTTGCGAACCGAGAAAAGAAGGGGTGACCCTGGGGTTATGAGCGTGGGAGAAGATTTTGCCCGCCGCGCCGGCGAAGTTGGGGTAGATTCCAGCATCCAGGCGGTGGTCCAGAATGTCGGGCTCTTGCCAGGGCTCGATTTACAGCTCTTTTTTGCGGAGGCCCCAAGATGATTCCCGGGTGGGTTTCGTTTCTGTTTGCGTTGCTGGCGGAGTGGTATGCGGCCCGCCGCGATGCCCAGATTCAGTTCCTCACGCTGCAACTGGACCTGGCGCTGAAGAAGATCCCCGGTAACCGGGTGATCCTCTCTCCGGAGGATCGGACGCTGCTGCTGAACGCGGGAAAGAATCTGGAACATCACGTCCATGATGTCATCAAACTGGTGAGTGTCAAGACCTACCAGCGGTGGCTGCGTGAGGAGAAAGAAGGCAAGGAAGCAGGTCGGGTGGGGCGGAAGCGGAAGATGAGCCAGGAGCTCATCGACCTGATCCTCCGCTTGGCCAAGGAGAATGTCGGCTGGGGGGTGCGGAAGATCGTGGGGGAACTCAGGAAACTGAAACTGCCTGCCAGTCGCTCTTCGGTACGAAGAGTTCTGGTCGACGAGGAAATCCTGCCGGATCCCAACCGTCATGCGCCCAAGGGCGTGGTCACCCCGTGGCGGACGTTTATTGCCGGCCACCTCGATACGATGATGGCTTGCGATTTTTTGGCCCAGGCTATCTGGACGCCCTTGGGCAAGCAGACGGCCTACGTGCTGGCGTTTATTCACCTGGGCAGCCGCAAGGTGTTTGTGTCGCCGGCGACGTACCATCCCACGGAGGACTGGATGGTCCAGCAGGGGCGGAATGTGCGGATGTGGGCCCAGGAGCAGGGCATCGACATTCGCTTCTTGCTCCACGACCACGACGGGAAGTTCCCCGAGGCCTTTGATGCGCTCTTTGACCGGCCGGATGGCGGTGTGGTCAAGACACCTGTCCTGGCCCCCATAGCGAATTGCTATATCGAATCGTGGATTGGTAGCTTCAGGCGAGAAGCGTTGAACCATTTCTGGTGCTTCGGCTTGCCGCATCTGGATTCCATCACCAGCGCGTATGCGTCTTACCACAATACCGTCCGACCTCACCAAGGGCTGGGTAACGTGCCGATTCCGGACCGTGGCCAAAACCCGCCCCCGGCTCGTGACGATGAGCCGCTGGGCAAGATCGGTTGCCAGGAGTGGCTGGGGGGATTGCTCAAGCATTACTATCGCCAAGCCGCATAGATACTGGACAAAACGGGGGTGGCACGACATTTTGGACCTCCGCCGTCGCGTGGACCGCGCTACACGCCCGCAACCTGGCACACTATGAGCTTGACGGTAATCATGGTGACGACTGGGGTGCCAAGGTGATCTTGACCGAATTTAATTGGGGGAGCTTTTGCATTAGGGCGGCCAAGCCTTGGTCGGTGTAGCCGGAGCAACCCGTGATATCGAGGCTGCGGAGGTTCTTGAGGCTTGCGAGCTTCAGTAATTGGGCATCGCTCAAGGTATTGAAGTGGAGCGCCAGCGTTTCGAGCTTATCGAGGCTGGCCATGCAGCTCAGCGCCGGGTCCGACGAATTGGCGCTGTGCAAATCCAGCGAAAGGTCGCGCAGGTATTTCAGGTGGCCCAGGATCGCAAAACCGCTCTCGGTGACTTGGGCCAGGTTGGCCAAACTGAGTTGCCGGAGTTCGGGCAGATGGGCGAGTTCCGCCATGCCGATATCAGTGAAACCCGGCCCCATATGTTCCCAGATGGTAAAGGAATGGAGTTGCGGATGCCGCGCAATCGCCCGCAGTGTGGCATCGTCCACCGGACTGCAGTTGCCGTAAATAGCCAAGGTCTGAAGGGAGCGCAGGGCGACGAGTTCATTCAAGGTTGCGTTGACAGCGCCATCGGCAAGCACAAACTCCCGCAGATCAGGCAGCGAGCTGAAGTCCTCAAGCTCTTTGGCATCCTCTTCTCCCACCTCTATAGTTACTCGCTGCAGGTGTTTTGGGAGGGGCGTGCCTTTGCGAAAATAGTTAGGCATGTCAAAATCTAGGATGCTGTCCGGAACGCCACAGGAGGTTCCCAAGCTCAGTGCTACGATATTCGTTAACAAGCGAAACCCCGGTTCTTCGGGGGACGCGACCCCAAAGATGGCCAGCCGCTCCAACTGGGGCAATCCCTTGAGCAGAGCCAATCCATGCGGACCTATCAGTGCGTGCGGAATCCGCAAGGATCGCAGACGGGTCAACCCTCGCAGTTGGTCAAGACTGGCGTCATTATAGATTTCCTCGCCTCGACTCGTGGTGATGGATAAACCAAGCTCCTCCAGTTGCTTAAGGAAACCAACGTGTGCCAAGGATTGCTGGGTTGACTCTGCTCCACTGACGTCAAGATAAAGTCGTTTTAGGTTGGGAAGTTTCTGGAGGCAATCAAAGTCCTCGGGCGCGAGATGCGTCGTGTCTGCGATGTAGATTTCCTCCAAAGTGGAAAGACTGGAGATCGCTCGAAGATCGTCACCATCTGTTGGTCCTGAAATGCTGAGCGAACGAAGGCGTGTTATCGCGGAGAGCCTCTTGAGCCCCTTCTGTATGCTTTCTCCGGTGCGGACCTTCTGGATGCTAAGATCGGCGAGGTTAGTTAGCGTGCTAAGCCTGGCCAGATCGCTGTCAGTGACATCGTGTCTGCCTGCGGCATCATTGAGAGAGGACACGTGCCACGCCACCTTGTCACGTGCAAATATTACCTCGGGCGTGCCAATGCCGACAGCCTTTCGGCATTTTCCAATAACGGGGGAAATATCAGCGGACGTTCCATTGGAACGGGCCAAACAGCCAATTTGGGCCAACGCAAAGATGCATGTCGTCAGGAAAACAATCGCTCTTAGCATGATTCACCATTTACAATGATGCGGCGGAACTCAGAATACTTTCACGAATAATTGCTGAACGTCACGTGATCTACCGACGGCGAAAGTTCTTCAGGCGTTCGGCGCCCCAAGACATTATTCGCCAGGGAGCTTCTGCCTTATGGCCCAAGGCACGATATCATAGCCCGAATCACTACTGACCACTGTACCGTCTTTATCCTTCACATAATTGCGATAATTGAGCGTGTAATGCTTTGAGCTCGCGTCCTCAATTGCCTTTCGCACGTCGCGGGCTTTTGATAGTCCGACGCACGGTGCCTGGACTGGTTGGCCCCAAGCCTGATCCGGCCCTCGGCTAACAATCCAACCGGCACAAATGAGGGGTTTATCGTGTTCGTTTTTGTCCGCCCAACCTGGGGGAGGATCATCATGCAACTCAGTATCCGTGTATACCATTAGGACCTCTATCTGGCTTACTTGGGATAGGTCTATTCCGCTTCTCCAATAGAGCTCATCTGTGTCCTTCGTCGGTGGCTTACGATCGGGGGTAAACCAGTCGGCCGATTGAGCGTTACGGGTCGGATCCGGCGGGAGGTAATTCAAAAAGTTACCATCGCATGCAACCTTCTTGCTGTCCTTTAAGGTGGCAATGACGAGAATTTGTGCGCTGTCATGATCCCACATCGTCATGGCGGGGTTCTTCGGCTCTTGTTGAGCGCCAGTCATAACGCGGTAGAACTGCGGGCCATAAGTCGGATCGCTCTTGAACGCTGCACCCTGTTTTACACTCACGTCAAGTCGATTGGTTTTGTTGTCCATGGTAAGCGTGTTTATCAGGGCGGGATGCTTATCCTTAGACGAATATGTCTTTTGTGTATTCCCATCCTCGCTGGCTACTGTTTGGTAATCGGCCTTTGAATCAGTCGAAATCGTGGGCGGCGGGGCAGGTGCGTCCGCTGGGAGGATAGCGTCATTCATTACGATGTTTGGTTCATTGCCTATTTGCATAGCCGCGAGGGTGGTACTTGCGCTCAGGCCGATGTTCACTCGGCTGGTGGGCATGGTTAAGTCAACCGCCTCAACGAAGAGGGTCAAGTACCCTTTGCCATCCGAGGAAGGGCTCAAGTCGGTCGCCGGTATGGATTGACCGCTATCCACAAAGTCGGACAAGCTGCGGCTGGAATCCGTAAGGCTCTTTTCCCACAGACGTAAAGTGCCGTGGGCACTGTAGGTTCCGTCGGCATTCGGTTGCATATCTTCTGCTGGATTACTGGCATCATAGGTAAACGTTAGTGTGGTCTGAGAAAGGTTCCACGACGACGGAATAGCAATCTCCAAAGTTGCGAATGGTTGATCAGAAGCGGATGAAATCTCCGCGAATTCCGGGATGCCGTCGAGGTCAAGATCGCCGGTGTTGGCGGTCATGTACTTTCCAGGTCGGAGTGGGTCATTGTTGAGCAGTTCCTCGTACGCGTTGCAGTCCGGGTTGCTGGTGCCATCGTTGTTGTCCGAGTCCATCCACATTTTGACGGGATTGGGCGTGACGACAATGGTAGCCGTGGCCGGGACACTCGTGTAGATCCCGTCGCTGACTTGGTAGGTGAAGTAGTCGGTGCCGGAGAAGCCTTCGTCGGGGATGTAGGTGAAGTTTCCCTCAGAATTAAGGGTTACCGCCCCATGGGCCGGACCCATACCTGCACCGGTGTCTTGGGAGAAGGTAAGCGTGGGAGCTCCATCCCAGCCGCCCGTTGGCGTATCGGCGGTAGCCAATGTCGGCAAGCCGACAGGCGCCGCAGCGACTTCCAAGGTTTGGCCTTGGTTGATCGTGTAGGATACTGTGCTGGCCTGCATGACTTGGTCGGTTACGTCAATCCACACCTTCTGGACTTGGCTCGTGTGGCCGTTGGCGTCCTTAACGCTGAATGTAAACGAGTCCCACCCCACAAAACCTGCCGCCGGGTTATAGGTGAAGGATCCGTCGGGGTTGCCTGTTGATTCAGCCAAGGTCACTTGACCGCCCTGAGCGGTGGCTACAAACAACGGGCACGAAGAATCATTATTGAGCTGGATCGCGACAATAGGGCTCCATGCTTGAATCGAACAGAGTAACCCACCCCCCAAGTCAGGGGACCAGGAAGTTGGAGTGTCGTGTGGCGCGGCCCACGTGTAATTGTTGTCTTCATATCCAGGGTCAATCACCGGCGACTGAGTAAAGCTAGTGCCACCAACTACGTCGATATACACGTGTGCCGTATTGCTGGGCGAGGAACTGCTTTGGGAGTCCGTAAAGCTATAAGTAAACCCGTCTCGTCCCACATAATTGTGTGGGGGCGTATAGGAAAAGGTCCCATTCGCATTCATGGTGACGCTTCCACCGGCTAGGGTTGTCAAATTCCCCGTGGAGGCAACCGTACGTGTGCCTTGACCTAAGTCGTTTGCTAATACACCGGACGTATAGAGATAAGAACTGGTAATGGCTGGAGCAGCAAAGGACTGATTTTCGTCGGTCGAGTAATAGTCGTCGTTGGCCCAAACAGGCGGCTGCGTGACTTGGAAAGCGATGGTGGCGACGTTGCTGTCCTCCGCTCCATCCCTGACTTTGTAGGTGAAGCGTTCGACGCCATTAAAGCCTTTGGCAGGCGTGTACGTAAGGATGCCAGCGGCATTGAGGGTCATCTGACCCTGTTGATCGAGCGGTGTGACCACGGAGAAGGTCAAACGGCTCTGGTCGAGGTAATCTGCGTCGGAAACCAAACTGGCGAGATTTTCCGTGACCGTTGGGAAGGTGCTGTAGTTACGAGAGTAAAAATCCCTGTCCCCCCACGGCACCGCCAGTAATGAGGAATTGGCAACAGGAGCGTTATCCGTTAGGCTCAGGAAGACTGTCGCAACGTTACTGTAATTGGTGGTTTGGTTGCCATTTCCATCGACACTGAAGGTGCCATCGGTCAAGACATAGTGGAATTGATCGGGACCGGTGTAATCGGCTTTGGGCGTATAGGTCAACGACTTGTCGGCATTGAGGCTGATTGTGCCGCCTTGGTCGGTCGTCCCGCTGGTGAGGGGATTGCCTTGCGCGTCGGTTAGCACACAGGTCAGCCCGGCTGTGTTAGGATTACCGGGGAAGCCGTTGGCGGGATCCGCTGCCCAAGTCATGGGGCTGCGTATCGGGAGGGGCTGATCATGCAATGTGGAAAAGCTGTTATCTTCCGCCGAGGGGGTGGGATCGGTTACATCGATTGTAGCGGTGGCGCAGTAAGTAGCGACTCCGTCATCGACACTGTAGGTAAAGCTGTCTACCCCCGTAAAATGTGCCTTCGGTGTGTAGGTGTACGAATCGCCCGATTGCTGGATGCTGCCGTAGGTCGGCTGGTCCACGCTCGTGGACCCAAGCCCGAACCCACCGATGACATCGTTGGCGGTCAAATCGGATGCGCTGAAGGGGAAGGGTTGATCGTGCGGGGTTGAGCCGATAGATCCGCCATTTAGCGTCGTCACCGGAACCAGAGTAATGCTCGCGGGGTCCGATGTGGCGATCAATCCGTTGGGCCCAGTAACCTGGACCGAGGCCGTGTAACTGCCTAGCGGGGTCGAGAACAGGTATGCGTAAACCGAGAAGTTGCCCGTGATTGGTGAGCCGCCGGTATAGATGATGTCGCTGGCTGGCACACTATCGGTGCCAAACGTAATGCTCGCAGCATAATCAAACGGATTGCCACCGGTGCGTGAATCATAGAACGTCGCAACCAAGACGTTCGTATCGCATCGCAGGATCGGATTTGTTACCATGGAGGTCGTGAATGCAGGTGTCAAGTTATTGACGAGTACGGTGCCCGAGCCGGTCGAGGCGGTATTCGTCGGGTCGATGGCGGTCACTGCCACCGTATAGCTTCCGGTCGCAGAGTAGGTATGGCTCAGGTTGAGGGTAGCTCCACCTCCAACATCCTGAATGTCCAGTATGTTGTCGCCCCAATTAACCTCCCACAAAAATGCCGTTTGATCGGTATTGCTGACGTTCGCTTGAAGTTGATAACTGTGGCCCAGGCTCATGCCACTGCTGTTGATGTTGTCGGTGACCGTGATGCCAGGATTCGTCGTCCCCGGCCCAATGGCACCCAGGATGGGCGCGGCGTCTAATAAATCAACCGTGCCATCATAATTCAAGTCGCCTTGCTCCCAGAGCGCTCGGGTGGCCGTGGAATCGAGATTACTTTGCAGAATGGCTAAATCATTGGCGTCCACGGTGCCGTCCATGTTGAGGTCGCCATTGGCCACGCAGGCGATCAGCACCGAGTTCGCATCGACGCTTTGACCGGCAAAAGTGGTATTGTAAGGCATCGGGAGGTCGCCATTGGCGACTACACCGACGTTGTGCGAGTCATCGGCGGCCGAACTCACGATACCCGTGGCGCTCTGGTTGACGGCCCAATTCGCCAGTGCATTCAGATTGCCCAGTTCGCTGTAGTCATTGACGATCAGGGCCTTATTGCCGATGTCCACCCTGCCGTTAGCACCAATGGTCAAACTCCCCACCTCCTGGGACGCGTCGAGTCGGAGCGTGCCTCCGTTGACCGTCAGATTGCGCCCCGGCACGTCGCTGGCCAGCTCTATCGATCCGGTGAAGCTGCCATCAAGGGTCACGTCGCCTAGGAGGCTGCCGGTGTTGCTGCTTTGGTCGTCGAAGGTCGCCGTGCCGGTGACGGTGCCGTAGTTACAACTGCTGTAGTTGAAAATGGCGTCATCGACGACGCCGTCATTGGAATAACCGTCGTCAAAAATCCAAACGGCATCAGCGGCTGCAAACTTCCAACTCGAAGTATCTGTCCTCCACCCAGCTCCCGGGTACGCATAGCCACAAAGTGTGAAGGTCACAGGATCGGTAGAGCTAAACGTAACGGTGCCGGACACGGCCCCAACTAGATTGGCAGGCGTTTGTTGCCCATTCAGGCAGCCCGAATCAAGAAAAAACGAGGAGTCGGTGAATGTGGCGTTGCCAACGACCGTACCGTTATTGATACTCTCGCCGCTGAAGTACCAGCTGGGGGTGCCGGTAAAGTGCCAATTGGAACTATCCCACGTCCATGAGGCGTTGGAGTTTACGT
>Ga0316217_10004404_pt1 | contig 15263 bp, 1 predicted proteins | sample 1anoAmetaG_FD_203633 | JGI IMG/M metagenome (GOLD analysis project Ga0316217, IMG submission 203633) | Freshwater microbial communities from Trout Bog Lake, Wisconsin, USA - 1anoA | ecosystem: Environmental > Aquatic > Freshwater > Lake > Hypolimnion/Profundal zone | place: USA: Wisconsin... | reverse complement strand
TCATTGACCAATTGTTTGCCATTCCCCACGGTCCCGGGCGCATCCGTCCACGCCAGGGTCACGCGGAACGGGCGGGTCGGATCGGCCACGCGGCCGGTCACTTCATAACTTTGGCCAGAGCGGCTAAAGTAAGTTTGTTGCGGCGCCGGGTTGGTCGTGGTCAACGGGCTGTCAATCGCGCGGGTCGGCGATTCATCCCGCAGCACGCGCGGCACGTAGTCAAACATCCGTCCCAAATCCATGATTCCCATGCCCTGCTCGTTGGAGGGCAAGGTGTCGCGGGCACCCGTCTGGGGATTCGTCACGGGCAGATACCGGGCGGAATTACAGAGGTAGGCTTTGGCCATGGCCGGACTCGGTTGTAATAGGAATTGGCCCTGTTCGTTCACGAGGCGGTTTTGGAAGTACCACCACAACAATTGAATCGCGCCGCTGACCGCCGGGGCCGCGAAACTGGTGCCGGAATCGCACGAATATAACACCGGCACCAGCGGGGTATTATAACGGGGGTCATTCGGCGCATTGGCGCTGAGACAGCCATTTGAATAAATTGAAGTGAATGGACCGCCATTATGAATTCCGAAATAGAACAACTCCGGGAAGGTTGAGATCAGCGCATTGAAATCCGACGACTGCGCCCCCCAGACCGAAGCGCCGGGCGCCATGATTTCCGGTTTGAACCGTCCGTCACGCGTGGGACCGAATGATGAGAAATAGGCAACCGAACTGGCGTTGTCCGACTCACTGGCAAACGCCATACAACCATCATAAGGCCGCAAGTTTTCCGTCGCACCAACGGTAATGACGTTCTTGGCTGTCGCCGGCGGCGTAATCAACACATCGCCAATGCCGCCGACATTCCCAATGCCCTGATCATTGCCGGCGGCAAACACCGCAATAAATTCCTGATTCAGCGGTGCCACACCACTATTGACCACTTGGATTGGACCGGGTTCGCCTGTTGCGACAGCATCCCGGACAAGGATGTCATAGGTTTGCGAATCGGCACCGTACACGCCGTCATTGCTACCAACAATCAAGTTTTCACCCCAACTGTTGTTTTGGATGCGAGCGCCACCACCGAGATACGAATTCAGGGCAAGATCGTTAAGATCAAACGTCGAACAGCCATCCGTAAAAAATGTCCCAAGATCAGAAAAGATCTTCGAAACACCGATTCGGCCATACGGCGACACACCGAGACCGAAATGCAACCCGTTATTGTCCAGCCGCACCCGTTGATACGAATTGGTGACAGTCGTAATGATCTGCTGGCAATTGACAGCGTTGGAGAATAAGCAGCTATTAAAATACGACGGGCAAATCGTGTTGGTCACACAAACCGTTCCGTCATGCACTGAGCAATCAACGATTTGAGTGCAAACTGTCGAAGCGTTAAATGGCGGGCAGACATAGATGCCACCCACCAACGCACAAACTTCAAAAACTGACATATCAGCCAGACATTGTACCGTGTCCGATTGATTGGTCGTATCATCGTAACCGCTCACGATGGATGCCGTATGAGTCCCATGCCCGATGACATCGTGATAGAAAGAATCAGGACAACTACCATTGATGTAAAAGTCATGGTTGTAAGCCACCCGGGTGGCATTCGTACTTTGACCAAATTCGTAAAAACTCGGATGGAGCGGCAGGTATGAGATTTGGGTTGGCACCTCATTGCTACCATTACCACTCACCCAACCTGAGGCTGGCTGATCCAGGCCGGTATCCGCCATGTCCACAACCGGATAATCCCCGGAGTTGGTGGACACGCCGACTTGATTGTTCAGGAAACTCAAATAACTCGCGCCGGGTGGAATATTGGTGTTGATGACCTGACTGGCGAGAATCAAATCCTGCAACTCATCCCGGAGTTGCACCGGAAAACTCTGCTCCACCCACAGCACGTCCGGCAATTGCGCAAGCGCCGTGACATCGGTCGCATTAACGGTCAATTTCAGCACCTGCTGGCCATTACCAACCACGCGCTGGTGAAACTTGGCGTTGACCGCCGATCGGCGAATTGTGGCCACGCTCTTCGCCGCCGCCGGCCCGTCGAGCACCGCCACGTTCACAGTAACTGGACCGCTCGCCTGCAACAGGGAATTCCGAACTTTGTAATACGGATGGTAATCGCCGACCCATTGTACCGGCCCGCCGCCGGCCAGCCACGCCTGAATTTTTTTCTCAGCCGCCGCGTCCACAAACACGAGATATGCGTTGTTGGGCACATAATGAACAATCGTCGCGCCGGTCACCTGCAACTGGGTCAGCCATTCTGCCAAGATGGGGCCTTGGAATTGCACAATCTGCAACCGCGACCCGCCGGTATTCGCCGCCTGGCGCAAATGGCTGGGGACGGCCGGCGCGCCGACCGTGGTATCAAACTTCGCGTTGGCCAGCTCAATCTGGTTCAGGTAATCGGCCGACTGCACCCGGCTGCCGTGCGATTGCCGGAGCGCCTGCAACTGGGCCCCGGTCCCAACCGCAATCCAGAACGAACCACAGTCCCGCACCAGCTTTAGGCCGGTCTGCTGCAGCTGCGCAACGGACTCGTCCGGAGCCGGATAGACAATGACTTTGTTCAGTTTTCCCGCAAGTGCCGGTGCCGGCTCCTGCGCGCCGAGCGGCCAAGCCAGCCCCACGCTCAACAGCAGCCAAGCACATCCTCGAAATACACTCATCAGACTCCTCCTCAACAGAATTACCGGTTCGGATGGCACTGGGAACCTAGCAGACTGGCTTTTCCCAATGCAATCAGAATCATTTTGTTTCCCGCTCAATACTGAACATGGAAATCGCCGAGGGCCTGATCCAGCGCGCCCTTGGCTTTCCAGTTAAACTTCGGCTTGGTGACCGCCACGGCGCCCGGCTTGGTTTGCGCCAGCACCCCGAACGCCACCCCATTGTTGGCGGTGGTCACCGTGCCGAGTTGCACCGTGCCGATTTTCGCGGCAGCAATGACGCTGTTGGCCAGATTCTTGGCCGCCACTGACTTGATTTGCAGCCCGGCCGTGAACGTCCCGCCGGCAAACGGCGCTGCCCAACTGGCCGGCGTGTAACCGGCCGCCACCAGCGCGTTCGCCAACGCCGTCACCGACACTGTGCCCAGATTGCCCTGCACCAAAACCGCCGAATTATTGACGGCGTTCACCAGCAAGCTGCCCAAGCCGCCGCTGAGATTAATCCCCGCGCCCGCCAGATTCACGGCGGCTGCGTTAATGCTCTTCAGTGGGCCGCCCACGATGCTGCCCACGGTCACGATGCCCGTGCTTTGCTGGCCGCGTTTGACGGCGATGGACAGACTGCTCGCCGTGGTGGTGTTGGTCAAGAGAATCTGGTCAATCGGACCGGCGTTGCTCACGAGCGCGACTTGCATTGCGCCCGGCCCGGTCAGTTGAGCGGTCACCACATCGCCGGCCGCGTTGGTGAACGACATGGCTTTGGTGGTGCTGCTGAGGATCGTGACCACGGACGTCGCGCGCCCCAAGGTAGCGCCAATTGGATTGCGCAGCACCAGTTTCACTGACTTGCCAGCTTTGCTGCCGGCTTTGCTCAGCAGCGGCACCAACACACTGCGCTCCTTGTCGCCCGGATTGAAGGTCACGGTTCCCGCTGTGGCCACGTAATCAATTCCAACCAGCGCGGTGTCATCGCTGGTGGCGTATTGCACGCTGGCCGGCACACTCAGATCGCCTTGCCGGATCACGGTCACAACGGCCTGACCGGCGCTGGCGTTCACCACTTGCCGGGCCGCGCTGGTCTGCACAATGTTGCTGGCTGTGCTGACGATGGTGTAGGTGTTGTTGGACGGATTCGAATCGAATGTGCTGGAGAAGACGCTTACCGTGTTGGTAAGACTACCCGGCAGGCCGGCTGTTGCGGTGATGGTCACATTCGTACTATCGCCACTGGCCAACGTGCCGAGACTGCAAGTCACTGTGCTACCATTGGTGGCAAAACCGCTCGAAGTCGACACGAAAGTCAGACTCGCCGGCAAAACATCGGTCATTGTCACGTTTGTCGCGACGGAGGGGCCGTAGTTGACGATCACGATAGTATAGGTCAGATTGCTCCCCACGGTAACCGGATTCGGCACCGGAGTCTGATAGCTGACAGCCAAGTCCGCCACTGCCTGATTGATGAACAGCGAATAGGTAACATTCGTCGAGCAACCGGCGGCGTCGGTCACGGTCACGGTGAAGCTAGTTGTCCCGCCCGCCGTCGGCGTGCCGGATAGTATACCGGAGGAATGATCGAGTGAGATGCCACTCGGTAGATTGCCAGCGGTAAAGGTATATGGAGCAATGCCATTGGCAGCGATGATGGACTGGCTATACGCCACGCCATTTGTACCGGGCGTCAGGGATGCGGATGCCGGCGCAACTGTGATTGGACTGCAATTGATGGTGAGGGAGTAGTTCTGGGTGGCCCAGCAGCCATTCGCATCCATCCCGATGGCGGTGAAGTTAAACACGCCGTTGGTGACCGGCACCCCGCTCAAGAGACCGTTGTCCGACAGCGTCAAACCCGACGGCAATGATGCGCCATTGGCCACCGTGTAAGTGTACGGTGCCACGCCGCCGCTGCCTACGTTGATGAGTGCGCCAGAAACGTAGTTCGCGCCCACCGTGCCGCCCGGCAAGTTGGTCTGCAACATCGTGATCGCGCAGGCGTTCAACACCATCAGCGTGTAGCTGGCAGTCGTGGAACAACCATTGGAATCCGTGACCGTGAGGCCGAACGCGCTGCTGGCGCTCACCGGAATACCGGACAAGACGCCGGTCGTCGGATTCAACGTCATCCCGGCCGGGAATGAGCCGCTGGTTTGGGTAAAGGTGTTGGGTGCCAGGCCACCGGACGCGGAAAAAGCGTAGTTTGTCAGCACGCCAAAACTGCCAATCAGTGTGATACTCGGGGATGGCGCCAGCGTGAGTGTCTGGCAGCCGATGCTCAACGTGTAAAACCGTTGCCCACTGCACCGGCTGACGGGATCATACGCGGTCACCTGGAACGTGTACGAACCAAACAAGGCCGGCGTGCCGGCGATGGAGCCGCCACTGGTCACGGTCAGGCCCGGCGGCAGCGACCCGCTCGTATTCGCAAAGCTCACCGTGCCGGTATGGCCAACAGCGATGATGTCGGCACCGTACGCTTCGCCTTTGATCGGCGTTGGCAACACTTGCGGCGTCAGTACCAACGGCACGCACGCGACTGAGATGGCATATGGTTGGCTACCGGTACACCCGTTGTCGTCGGTGGCTGTGACAGTGAACTGATACGTGCCGGACGTGATGGGCGTGCCGGTGATGACGCCAGCACTGGACATAGTCAGGCCCGTAGGTAACGAACCGCTGGTAACCGCAAAGGTGATCGGGATCGTGCCGCCGCTGGCCTGGATCGATTGCGTATAGGGCGAGTTCACCGCCGCGCCGGGCAGCGTGAGCGGGCCGACCGTGATTGACTGGCAGACAATTGCCATCGAGTAGGATTGGCTGACCGTGCAACCGCTCGCGTCGCTGGCAGTGGCCGTGATGGTAAAGGTGTAAGAGCCGAACGTGGTCGGCGTGCCAAACAACGTGCCACTGGAGGAGAAGGTCAAGCCCGGCGGCAAGGCCCCACCGGTCACGGCAAAGTTAAACACGGCGGAACTGCCGTTGACACCAAACGTCTGATTGTACGGCAGACCTTTATTGCCATTCAACAGCGTAGCCGGCACGATGTTGAGCGTCGGGCAGGTGACGCTAACCGTGTAGGTTTGGGAGCCGAGACAGCCATTGGCGTCCTGCGCTTGCACGGTGAAGGTGAAGTTGGTCCCCACCGCATTCGGAGTGCCGGACAATTGGCCGCGCGCGCCGAGGCTCAACCCCGCCGGCAATGCGCCACCGGTGATTTGGAAGAAGTACGGCGCGATGCCGTTGGTGGCTGTCAGGCTTTGGGTATACGGCACACCGGCAACTGGATTCGGCAGGATGGTCGGCGTCAACGTCACGGTCGGGCACGAGACCGCAATGGAATAATTCCGCGTGCTTGTGCAACCGTTGGCATCCTGGACCAGCACGGTGAACGAGAAGTTCCCGCCCACGGTGGGGACGCCGGTCAGCGCCCCGCTCGGCGCCAACGCGAGACCGGTCGGCAACGTCCCGCCTGACACGCTGAAGGTGTACGGGCCCGCCCCGTTGTTGGTCACGATGAAGCTTTGGGTGTAATTCACCCCGGCCGTGCCCGCCGGCAAGGCATTGGTCGCCGGCAGAATCGGAATGGCCGGGCAAGTCACCGTCAGCGTATAGCTGCGCGTGCCAGTGCAGCCGTACGTGTCCGTCGCCTGCACGGTGAACGGATAACTGCCGGTCGCGGTCGTCGCGCCGGCCAGCACGCCCGTCGAACTCAACGACAGCCCGTTCGGCAACACGCCGCTGAGCAGTTGGAAGGTGTAGGGGCTGGTGCCGTTGGCCGCCGTCAGCGTTTGACTGTACGCACTGCCGACCGTCACAGCCGGCACCGTGGACGGTGACAAGACAATGATGCGACACGGCGTGCCCGCGCCGCGCAAGGCAACCACCTGCGGCGTGTTGGTCGCATTGCTGCTGATGGTCAGCGTCGCCGACCGCGCCAGCATCGTCGTGGTCCGGAACGTCAGACTCACCTGGCATTCGCCACCGGGCAAAATTGCGGTGCCTGCGACCGAGGTACTCAAGCAGGAGGACGCATTGGTCAGAATCGTGAAGTCACCGGGATTGACGCCGCCCAACACAATATTGGTGATGTTCAGCACAGCATTGCCGATGTTCTCGATGAAGACCGTCTGGGCCGGCGTGGTGCCATTGACGGTGTTGGTGCCGAAGTCGAGCGCGTTCGTGCTCAGCAGCATGATCGGCGCCACACCGGAGCCGAGCACCGGCACATCGTTGGTGCCGTTGCCGGCATTGCTAATAATCCGCACGGCCGCGGTCAACAACCCGCTGTCCACCGGCGCCGCTGCCACGGTGACGGTGCAGTTGCCACCCGGTTGGATCGCCGCACCCACGCACCCGCCGAAATTGGTGACCACGAAATCCACCGCATTGCTGCCCACCACGCTGATGCTATCAATGACCAGCGCCGCCGAGCCGGGATTGCCAATGATGATTTGCGTCACCGGCGCGCCGCCGGTCACCTGCTGCACCGCACTTGTCGTGCCGACGAGTTGATCGCCAAACGTCAAACTGCTTGGGGTCAAGCTAATGGCCGGGGCCGTGTCGGCGCCAATGCCCCGCAGCGGAATATTGAGCGGCGTGTTAGTCGCCGTGTCAGTGATGACCAGCGTGGCGGAACGCGCCAGAGTCGCCCCGGGCGTAAAGTTGAGGCCGATGCTGCAACTGCTGCCGGGCTGGATTGCCGCGCCCAAACACTGGTTGGTCACGACGCTGAAATCTGCGGAGTTTGTGCCGATCATTGCCAAGCCGGTAATCGTCAGCGGCCCATTGCCAGTATTGAACACCTCCACCCACTGCGGCGCACTGGCGACATTGACGGTTTGCGTGCCAAAGTCCAAACTCGTGGGCGCCGCCACAATCAACGGCACAATCCCGGCGCCGCTGACCGCAAAGGTGTGCGGGTTGCCGGGCGAATTGTCGTACACCAACACGCTGGCGCCACGATTGCCGCTGGCGGTCGGCGCAAATTGCACATTGATCTGACAGATCCCGCCTGGTGGGAGCAGTTCGTTCAAACACGGCGACGCGGGCGTCAGGCTAAAATCATTTGTGTTCGCGCCCACCAGCGTCAGGTTCGTGATGACCAACGGTCCGTTGCCCAGGTTCGTCACGGTCACCGATTGAACGATACTCGTGGAACCCAGCACCACATCACCAAAAGTCGTCAGTGGATTCGGGACGAAACCGATGATCGGCGCGGTGGGAGCAACGTTAAAGATCAGTGGCTGACTACCGGTGCAACCGCTGGCATCCGTTACGGTGACAATGGAGGTATAGCTCCCCGATGCCGTCGGAGTTCCTGACAGCAACCCGCCCACCGTGAGCGTAATTCCAGGCGGCAACGACCCGGTCACTGCATAGGTAATCTGCGGACTGGCAATTGACAGCCCCCAACAAAAGACCGTGCCGGAATCTGCCCGGAGGAAGCTGGGCGCCACGTCCACTTCCAATGTCCAGACACCATTGACCGCGGCGCCGGTCTTGCCGACGAAAGCGTTCAACGGCACATCCGGATGGAAGGTGCCATCGTAGGGCGAGACATTGGTGGGATCCGCGATGGCGTTCGTGGTCGAATCATCAAAGATGGTGCGCGAGCTGGCCGGGGCACACGCGACACCGTATTCGGTGCCCGCGCCACCGTGGCCGCCGGTCAACGTCACCGTGGTCTTATCCGGCCCGATCAGCTTGACCGTCAATTGGCCAATCCCCGTGCGCAGCGCCAGCGGCGATTGGGAGTTGTCGTTATAATTCATGTACATGGATGCCGTCAGATTGGTGATCGCCGCGTTCACACCGGCCACGGTCACTGTGGAAGTGAATGTCAATTGTGACGCATTTTGGAAGAAAAAGACGACGCCGCCAATATTTTGCGTGACCGCATCCGAGATCCCAAAGCTGGTGAGATTGTCAAACTGCAAGGTGGAACTCACCGAACTGCCATCCGGCAACCGGACCGTCAGCGGTTGGTTATACGCCGTGCCCATTGTCGCCTGCGCGACGGTGGAGGGCAGGATCGTGTACGTCGGACACGTGACCACCAACGAATAGGACTTGCTGCCGCTGCACCCGTTCGCGTCCGTCGCCGTGACGGTGAAAGCATTCGTCCCCACCGCCCCCGGCAGGCCGCTCAATACGCCGCCGGCTGACAAGGTCACGCCGGCCGGCAACTGGCCACCGGTCAAGGTGAAGTTATACAACCCGCCGCTGCCGCTGCCCGACAGGTTTTGATTGTAATTCACCCGCGAGAAAGCGTTCGGCAAACTGGCCGGACCGACGGTAATCGTCGGGCAAACGTAGGCCAGCCCTACACCGGACAGGGCGATGGTCACCGGTGCCGGTAAATTCACCTCGTTGCCGACGATGCTCAAGATTGCCGATCGCGGCAGGGCAACCGCCGTCTGGAACAACACATCGATCTCGCAAGTCTTGCCGGGCAGAACTTCGCCGCCCACGCAGTTGCTCGAAATGATACTGAAGTCACCGGGATTCAGTCCGCTTAAATTGAGGCCGGTGATGACCAGCGGTCCGCTACCGGTATTACTGACGATGACACTCTGCACCGGGCTGACCACACCCACCGTGTTGGAGCCAAAGAACAGATTCGTTGCGCTCAAGCTGATGAACGGCCCGACCCCGCTGCCGCTGACCAGCACGGTGTTCGTCCCGTTGCCGGAATTGCTCAGAATCTGCAACGTCGAATTGGTGGGGCCGGCTGTGGTCGGCACAAACTTGACCGGGATGTTACAGATGGCACCGGGCAGAATCGTCCCGTCCAGGCAATTGCTGTAGGGGATGAAGAAATTGTTGGACGCACCACCGCTGAAGCTGAGGCTCTTGATCACCAAGGAAGCGGTGCCGGCATTGCTCACCGTCACGCTCTGCACCCCGCCGGTCGTCCCCAGCACGGTGTCGACAAAGTACAATTCCGTCGGGCTATACCAGAGTGACGGCGCGGTGTTCGCGCCGACACCACTCAGGCTGACCAACTGCGGCGAGTTCGTCGCCGTGCCGGCAATCACCAGCGTGCCCGCGCGGGGGAACGTCGCCCCGGGCTTGAAGTTGACGCTGATGCTGCAACTGTCACCGGGCTGCATCGGCGTGTTCAAGCAGTTATCAGCCACCACCGCGAAATCCGGACCGTTGGTGCAGATCGCGGTGACACTGGTGATGGTCATCGGCCCGTCGCCGGTGTTTTTCACGATCACCCGTTGCGGCGCGCTGGCCACCGCGACGGTCTGCGTACCAAAATTGATACTGGCTGGCAGGACGGACATTTGCGGCGCAATCCCAGCACCCTTGATCGGGAAAGAATGCGGGTTGCCGGCGGAGTTATCCCACACCATCACAGTCGTCCCCTTGTCGCCGGAGGTGAGCGGCGCGAAACTGAGATTGACCGCGCAAGTGCCGCCGGCCGGCACCGAGGCACCGATGCAGGATGACGTCTGATCCAAAACAAATTCGCTCGCATCGCCGTTCGTCAGAGTGATGCTGGTAATAATCAGCGGCGCGGTGCCGGAGTTGGTTACCGTCACCGATTGGACGCGGCTGGTCGTACCCAGCACCACATCGCCAAAAGTCGGCAACAACGCCGGCGCGAAGCCAAGGACCGGCACAGTGGGGTTAATGGTGATTGTGTACGACTGGTAGCCGTTACAACCATTGATATCGTTGGCGGAAACGGTGAAGCTGGCAGGACCGGCCGCGGAGGGGGTGCCGGCGAGCACGCCATTGGTGGAATTAAGCGTCACCCCGCTTGGCAATGCGCCGGCGCTGACGGTGAAGGTGTACGGCGCGACACCACCAATGACACTGATGGTGTTGGTGTACGGCGCCCATTGGAGGCCGTCGGGCAAGGTGAACGGCTCGACTATCAGCGCCGCGCACCCGACGGTGAGGGTGTAGTTTTGGACACCGGTGCAGCCGTAGGCATCGGTCGCGGTGACTTGAAAGGTGAACGAGCCGATGTTCGTCGCATTACCAGAGATTGTACCGGCCGCGGTGAAGCTGAGACCGCCAGGCAAGCCGCCGGACGTCAATGCATAAGTGTACGGCGCGCCGCCGCCACTGGCGGTGATGGATTGGATATACGTTTGGCCGGCCGTGGGGGACGGCAGATTGGTCGGCGACATGGAAATGGCTTTACAACCATCGCCGGCCAGCAGCACTTGCTGTGAATTATTGCCGGCGTCGTCGTAGAAGGTGAGCACGGCAGTGCGGCTGCCATTGGTGACGGGCGCAAAATCAATGCTGAATACGCAATTGCTGCCGGGCCCAACGACCGCCGCCGTGAACGGCACACCGCCGCAGGTATCGGCAGAGATGAAATAATCGGTGCGCGCCAATCCGGTAATCGCGGCATTGGTCAAATTCAATGGCGCCGTGCCACAGTTGACGATCGTGACGGTTTGAACGGTATCGGTGGCCCCGGCGAACGTATTGTTATAGGTGAGGCGATTAGCGCTGAGGCAGACAACTGGGGCTGCTGCCAGGCCGTTGCCGGCGAGCGGCACTATGCGTGGGCTGCCGGTGGCATTGTCGACAACCACCAGCTGGGCGCTCTTGGGCGCAGCGTTGGTGGGCGAAAAAGCGATGCTGATCGCGCAAGCACCGTTGGTAAGCGGCAGTTGGGCACCGGTGCAATTGTCGGACAGGATCACAAATTCGGTGGCATTCGACCCTTGCAACGTGACACTCTGCACTTCCAGCGGCACGGACAATCCGTTTTGGAGCGTGACAACTTGCGGCGTGCTCGTGGTGCCGGCGATCTGGTTGGCAAACAACACGCTGCTGGGTGAGAACGTGACCAACGAGGAGCTGGCCTGCACATTCAAAACCAAGGTCCCGTTGGTGGAGCTGGCATTGTGCGGCTCGGCGATGATGTAGTAATCGTTGGTGCCGTCGGCGGTGAAACTCACTGCGGACTGAAAAGTGTTGCTGGAATCGTTGTTGGAAACTTCCTCGACCAGCGCGCCACAACTGCCGTACCAGACTGACACAATAGTGTCGAAGCTGCTGCCAAAGGTGTTCACGCTGAAGGTGGTCCCGGGACTCGGCTGCGGAATCTTGAAGAACTCTTCAATCCCGCCCCGACCGGCCACCGGGCTGGGATGAACTTTCGCGTAGGCGGTGGATGACAAGGTGTTCGTCCACGTGAAGGGGAAGGCACCGATGTTGGCCGCGGACTGGCAGGAATTATTCGTCGTAACGATGGGCCGGATATCGGAGGGGCTGGTCCCATTGTAAACCACCAGGGCAAAGTCCTGGTCGGTACTATTGCCGATGTTCGGCACGCCATCGCCTGCAATGTTGGTGGCGCGGATGAAAATTGTCCACGGCGTGCCGGCCGCCAAGCCGGCGGGCAGGAACACACTTTCCACATTATTCACGTGGTCGTACTTCGGGATCAGATTCACAGCGGCATACTCGGTATTGAAATCATTGCCGGCGTAGGTCGTGCCCCCCACCGTAACTTCAAGATCCAAGTCGTTGACGAGTTGCTTGAGCGCCCCCAGCTCGGCGGGCGCATCGGTCCACGCCAGTGTCACCCGGAACGGCAGGCCATTACTCGCCACCACGCCGGAGAGTTCATAGGATTGGCCCGTCGCCGAGAAATACGTCTGCTGCGTGACCGAGTTGGTCGAATACAACGGCGTATCGATCGCCCGCGGGGTCGACTCATCCCGGATCACGCGCGGCGCGCCGTCAAACATCCGTGCCAAATCCAGTTCACCCATTCCTTGCGCGATCGACGGCAGGGCATCGATCGTGCCGGTCGCCGGGTTCGTGATGGAGAGATAGCGGGCGGAATTGAGCATGTAGGCTTTCACCATGGCCGGGCTGGGCTGGAATTCAGGCTGGCCCCGTTCATCGACCAGCCGGTTTTGGAAGTACCACCATAACAGTTGCGCCGCGCCTGAAACCATTGGCGCCGAAAAACTGGTCCCGCTGTTGCACACGTAAAGACTCTCGATGACTGCGACTGGAATCTCAATATTACAAACGCCAGCGTCTTTTCCGCAGATCAGATACGGCGGCCCGGGGAAGCCGGGCTCTGTTGGATTATTCGGGTCACAACCCCGGCCCGTCGGCGGGGCGGCGACCGTTTGTGACCAAGCCCCGTAGACCGACGCGCCCGGGGCCACGAGATCAGGTTTGAACCGCCCATCCCGCGTTGGGCCAAAGGAGCTGAAGTAGGCCATGTCAAAAGAATCCGCAGAATCTTCCGCTGGGAACGGCAAGCAGCCGTCCACCGGGTGGACATTTTGCGAGGCGCCAACCGTGATGACATTCTTGGCCGTGGCCGGCGGTGTGACCAGCACATCACCATACCCGCCCACCTTGCTCGAACCGTTCGCGTTGCCACCCGCAAACACAACGACAAATTCCTGGTTCACCGGCGATGGGCCCGGCACGCCACCATGGCCGGTTAACACGGCATCCCGCACAACGCCATCATACGCTTGCGAGAGCGCATCGTACGCGCCATCGTTGCCGCCGACACTCAAAACTTCGCCCCAACTGTTATTGCTGATCCGGGCCCGCCGCAAGTAGGCGCTCTGGGCTTCGCCAACAGCGCCCGCAAAACCGGCCTGCGCCCCCCCCGCACTGGCACCGATCCGGCCGTACGGATTGATTCCCAGCCCATAGCGGAATCCGCCAAGGTCGGTCTTAACAATCCCCACCGGAAATGGGAGCGGATCCACGGCGATCGCACAGTACCCATCACAGACCGTGTTGGTCACGATGGAGCAGGTAACCGTGAACGAGACACCCGTGCAGCAGTTGGGGGCCGTGCAACCGGTACTCGAGCAGTCCACGATGGTGGTTGATTGCGTGACGCACGTCGGGACAATGCTCAAAATTATGTTCACTTCCTTCAGCGCACCTAACGTTGTCATGTGCACGGTCTCGATGGTCGGCGGGTCGGTGACAATGCCACCCAAAACCGAGGCCACAAGCGTGCCGTGCCCATCCGTGTCCACCAGATCGTTATACACCAACCGCGTGGGGAAAAGACCGCCGGGTGGCGGTGGTTGCGTGCAATTCCAAGTCGCGATAAAGTTGGTCACGTCCATGCTAAACTGGTAAAAATCCGGGTGGTAAGGGTAGAGCGTGCCGTTGTCAATACCGGTATCAGCCACGTCCACGATCGGGTAGTCACTCGGCGAAGTTGAGAACCCGACAACATTGGTCAAAAAATCCACATAGTCTGCACCGGGCGACGGCCCGTGGCCGGCGCCGTTAGTATGCGTGGAAACGATCAAGTCCGCCCGTTCCTCGAATTGCTCCATTTGCTGCACCGGCTCAATCCAGAGCACATCCGGAATCTGCGCAATCTGTGACAGGTCCGTCGCGCTGGCTTGCAGCGTCAAGACGACCTGATGCAATGTGGGTGCCTGTTGTTTGACCGGACCCAGCGCATACCGGCGTATAGTGGCCACCGCGGTCGCCACTTCGGCGGCGTTGCCGCTATCGGACACAATGACGGTCACTGCCACTGTGCCAGTGGCTTTCCGTAATGTTGATTTCACTTTGTAGGCCGGATGAAAAACACCGACCCACTGGACCGGACCACCGGAACCCACAAGGCTCCGCACCTGCGCTTCAGCATCTTTCTGAACTGCAACGAGATAAGCATTGTTAGGAATATAGTTAATCACGCGAACGCCCTTGATGGCTTTCAGTTGCGTCAACCACACCGGCAAAACCGGCCCCTTGAACTGAACGATCCGCAACAGCCGGTTGAGATTCGTCGCTTCCTTCAGATGCTCCGGCACGGCAGGTTGACCCTGCGTCACATCAAACGACGCTTCGTTCAGCTCAATTTTGTTGAAATTGCTGGCCGACTCCAGTCGACCTTTGATGGTTTTTTTCAGGGACTGCATCTGCGGCCCGTTCGCCTCAGCGAGCCAATACGAGCCATACTTCTCAATGTTGCTCAGCCCCATGGCTTGCAAGTGAGCGACGGTATCCCCCGGTTCCGGGTAAAAGATGACTCGGTTGACCGGACCGTTGGTCGTGGCGCTGACGACCGGCGTGGCAGCGCGTTGCACGCCCCACGCCCCCCAGGCGACGAGCGCCAGACAGGCAATTCCCCAGAATCCGATGCGTAATTTTTTCATCGTTAGACTCCCGTGACTTGATTTGTTCTACTCAAAATAATTGCCGCCAAGACACACGTCGCGCTCACTCGCAATCAATGTCGCTCACCCCAATGATCCTCGCGTGCTTCACCACACCCAGACCATCCGTTCGCCTAAAAAAATTAGTCGCTCAAGCATCTTGGCTTTGATAACTCCGGTATCTTGCCAATCTATCAGACCCACTCCCGAATAGCAACCGGAATCCGGTCCGCTACACTGCGCCAACCGGTGCCGCGTCCGACCGCCGAAACCCTCTGTCGTTGTAGGCCGACTCTGCGGAGCCGAGTCTGACGAGACGCCACTGTCGTGTGTGGCAATCGCGTTTTCACAATGGTTTCGCCGCTTCGCAGAAGCGGCCTACATCAGAAAACCAGCTTTCTAAGACACCCCAACGACTCTATCAACTCTTCCCCGGTCA
>Ga0316217_10004403_pt1 | contig 15269 bp, 2 predicted proteins | sample 1anoAmetaG_FD_203633 | JGI IMG/M metagenome (GOLD analysis project Ga0316217, IMG submission 203633) | Freshwater microbial communities from Trout Bog Lake, Wisconsin, USA - 1anoA | ecosystem: Environmental > Aquatic > Freshwater > Lake > Hypolimnion/Profundal zone | place: USA: Wisconsin... | reverse complement strand
AACAGCCATGAAATGAGCCACAGCCGGTCTCTGGCGTTGACCGCGTGGCGGAAGTACAGTCATCAATGGCGGATGGCTCCAGAAAATTTATTGGGTGCCAAAAACATCATGTCTCAAGGTGGCATGGCCGGCTCAACCTTCCCTTCGGCGTCGCGCACGCTCAACACCAGTTGCGTAGCATTCGTGGAAGTGACAAATATCTTCCCATCCGTGTTTGTCCTGACAGACGAAACTCCATAAACACCCTTTTGAACCTGCAAAGAACACCGGCTGACCTGCCATATTTTGAAAGCTTGGCGTGGCTAACGTCTCAACGACCCCGGAAGAATTAGTCTCCATTATGGCAATGGTTAGTCCAACGCTGCCGTTCGTGAAAACGGTGGGCGTGATGACACAAGCTCTGCTGCCGCCCAAAGGGCGGCTGCCTGCTGGATGCCGGCAAACATTCCCAGCACCACAAAGACCACCCAGTTGCAGGCTGCGTGCCCGCCTGTGGCGGTTGGCCGCTGGTGCGCTCGCAGTGTGGAAAACGCAGGTTTGCGGGTGGCCATTTCATGTCACAAGACTTTTGCGTCCAAAAATGCTAAATTGGTTAAATATCCGATCACGATCCATTTTGAATTACATCGCATGAGTCAAATCAAGCACTGCGCACATCTGCTCGCCTGGCTGTTCCTACTGAACGGAGGGGCTTCGGCGTTCGCCTTTTCGGCCGCGGATGCCAACGCTCTTTCCAGCGCCTACATCTCCGATTTTTACGTCCAAAGCGGCACCAATGGCTGGTTCAAGAACAACCAGACGGGCGGCGTTACTTACTTCTGGGGCCAGGCCGAGGAAATTGAATGTGTCATTGATGCCTACGAGTGGACCACCAACGCGGTTTACAAGAGCATGATCACCAATCTGCTGAACGGTTTCATGACCGACAATGGCTCGAGTTGGTATGGCAACAACGGCTATAACGACGACAACCTGTGGGCGATCATGGCGTTTGCCCGGGGCGGAGTTGACACCGGCATGACCAATTATTGCAACCTGGCAAAGGCTGATTTCGACGCGATTTATGCGCGCGCATGGAGCACCAATTTGGGCGGCGGCTTGTACTGGCAATATCCCGAAAATGCCAGCAAAAATGCCTGTGTCAACGGGCCGGGAGCCATCGCCGCGTATTTGCTTTATCAAATCTATGGGGACACCAATTATTTGAACAAGGCCACGAATATTTATTATTGGGAGCGTTCGGTGCTGTTCAACACCGGCAACGGCGCGATCGCGGATAATATTGGCACCAATGGCACGGTGAATGGAGGCGCCACCACCTATAACCAGGGCACTTTCATTGGGGCGGCCGATTTCCTCGGGCTGACGAACGACGCCGCGCTGACCGCGGCGTTCACCATGGCCAGCATGACCTCCAGCGAGACTTTGCCGCAATATGGCATTGCGGGGAACAACTCGGGGTTTAACGCCATTTTCCTGCGGTGGATGGCCCGGTTCATGCGCAACCACAATTCGCAAAATCTCTACGAGCCTTGGTTGCAAGCGAATGCCACCGCCGCTTGGAACATGCGGCGAACCGCAGACAACCTGTCCTGGTGTCAATGGCGGCAAGCGAGTCCGGTCGGCACCAATTTCTATTCTTGGGACTGCATTTCCTCCTTCGAGGCCATCCTCGCGGCAAATCCCACGCAAATTGACCCACCGCTTCCGGTGCCGGCGGTAGGCGTGGGCTATTGGCCACTGGATTCGACAAGTGGAACCTCGGCTATTGACCTCTCGGGGAATGGCAACAATGGGGTGGTGAACGGAGCTACTTGGAATGCGAGCGGCCGGGTCAACGGCTGTCTGAGCTTCAATGGCGTCAATAATTCTGTGCAGATCACCAACCCGGTCTGCAATGATTTCAGCATCGCTTTCTGGGTCAAAACCACCCAGACCGGTGGCACGCCCCAATGGTATAACGGTGCCGGGTTGGTGGATGGGGATGCCTCCGGCACCGCCAACGATTTCGGCACCGCCCTGGTGAGCGGCAAGTTCGCGTTTGGCGTGGGAAATCCAGATACCACCGTTCTTTCCACCACTGCGATCAATGATGGCGCGTGGCATCACTGCGTGGCGACCCGGCAGCAGGCCACCGGCGTCATGAGCGTGTACGTGGATGGCAAATTACAAACCACCGGCACCGCTGGCAGAAATACGCTGAATGCGTCTGCGAACTTGCTGTTTGGAGAGATCGGCTCGGGCGGCTCACATTATTTCAACGGCAGCCTGGATGAGGTCATGATGTTTACCCGCGTCTTGAGCAGCAATGAGGTGGCCGCCCTGTACGGCAACCTCGTTTCCGCCCCCACCAACGCGCCGGCCGGCTTGACCGCGATAGGTGGCAATGCGCAGGTGCAGTTGATTTGGGCCAAAGGTTCCCTCGCGAGGAGTTACAATCTCAAGCGATCGCTTTACAGTGGCGGACCGTTTGTCACCATCACCAATGTCGCCGCCACCACGTACACGGACACGAACGTCGTCAACAACCGCACGTACTATTATATGGTCTCCGCGGTAAACGTCATTGGCGAAGGCGCGAACTCCGTTCCGGTCAGCGCCACGCCCGTGGCCATGTCGGCTTGGTTCCGGGCGGATGCGATCACGGGCTTGGCCAGCGGAACCGCCGTGCCCATTTGGTACGATGTGAGCGGCAACGGCTGCAACGCGATTCAGCCGACTACGAACCAGCCGACCTATGTGACCGGGGCCATAAACGGCTTGCCTGTGGTGCGATTCAACTCGACCAATCACACCTGCCTCTGGCTGTATCGTCCGGTGCAGGACAATTTCACCATCATCCTGGTGTGCCAGAGCAGCCAGAACAATCAGGGCACCGGCACCGCATTCTACAACGGGTCCGGGTTGCTGAATGGGGATCAATCTGGCTCCGTAAATGATTTTGGGATGGCCTTGAATGCGAGCGGACAGGTCATCGCCGGCACCGGCAACTCGGACATCTCCATTGTTTCCGGCACCGGTTTCAACAACGGATCGCCGCATGTGATTTCTTTCACCCGGACGGAGAGCACGGGAGCCTTAGTCTTGTATGTGGACGGAAGCCAAGCAGCCACCGGCACCGGCAACACCAATTCACTGACGGCTCCGCCCACGCTGGTTTTGGGCGAGATCGGGGCGGATAACACCGGATATTTGAACGGCGACATTGCGGAAGTACAAATCTACAACACGGTATTGTCATCAAGTGACCGGTCGGCGCAGGAACACGCGCTCAAGTGCAAATATGCCATGAGCGGAGGCGTGGTCCCCTTGGCGCCGACCCAATTGACCGGGGTGGCGGGCAATCGGGTGATTTCGTTAAGCTGGGTGTTAAGCACGGGCGCAACAAACTACAGCCTCTATCGTTCCACAAATAATGGATTCAGCTACCAATTCCTCGTGGGAAACCTGACGAATAGCGGTTACGTGGATGCGAGCGCCGTGAACGGGCAAATGAACTACTATAAAGTGCAGGGCGTGGATGGCTGCGGACCGGGCGCCTACTCGGCGGCGGCGGGGGTGCTGCTGCCACTGCCGGCGTTGGGCATGAACGCAAGCACCAATACGCTGCTGGTGAGTTGGCCGTCATGGGCGAGTGATTGGACGCTCTATTGCGCGACCAACCTGACGACTCCGGTGGCCTGGACGAGGGTGACCAATATGGCAGTGGTCAGCAATACCGTCTTCAATGTGACTCTGCCGACTGCTTCGGGTAACCAATTCTTCCGTCTGGCCAGCCCGTAACCTGGAATGACGAATGACGAAATCCTAATTCACCAGCCGTAGGTGGAAGAACCGCCGGGGTGAGCTGCTGGAATTGTTGGTGAGCGTCAAGGTTGCACCGGTTCCCGTCACGGGACTGCCCAGTGGCGTCCAGACCGGATCGGTAAGATTGGCTTTGAATTCAAGTTGGTAGATTTGACCGGCCACGCCGGGCCAGTTTAGGAATAGATTAGTGCCGGCAACTTGCGCCGTGAGCGGCACTGGCAGCGGCACGCTGGCCGAGAAACTCAAATTATCTACGCCCAACCCTTGGGCCTTGCCAGTGGAATCAGTCATCTGCCAGACCAGCCACAAGGCTGCGCCCGGCGGCCAGTTGGTGATAGTTTGATCCAGCACGCTCAAGTTGGTTTGATTGAGCGCCGCCGTGCCGTCCACCGCCACGCCGTTCACATCGGTCACCACCGTGGGGAAGGTCACGTTCAAGGCGGGAAGAAACGCCGTCGAACTCGAAGGGAAGGCGGGGGTGCCGCTGACATCAATGAAATAATAAAATTGCAACGTCTTGGGCACATTGGACTGCCGCCAAATTTCGCCGGTGAATTGCAGGTTCATCCGGTTCAAAGTAATGCCGGTGTCATTGATGAAGCGGACGCCAAACGCGGTGCCGCCCGTGGTGCTGGTGGCCAGCAGGCCCAAGGCGCGGTTAGAACTGTTGGCCGCACCGAAACTGTTCTGACCCCCGGCCGTCTGATCGCCGTCCGATGCCCCAAACCGGGTTTCCAACACACTCTTGCCATACCAGCCAGCCAAGGCGGTAAGCCCGAGGCCGCCACTGCTGCCGCTGGTCACGGCCGGATACGCAAAGTCAAACGGGTTGGCCAGGGAATAAGTGATGCCGTCAATAGTCACGGTATTGTCACTGTTCACGGACGCAGCCCCGGGATCCGGCAGGGCATCAAAGTTCTGGAAATAGACCGAACCTGCCGACGCATAATCAATGAAGGAAGGCGGCGGTGTGGCGGTGCCGTTGTTGGCCGCCCCGGGCGTCGCTTGGAAAAACTCCTGGCGGCTGAAGCTCTGGCCATCCGGGAAAGAACCGTAGGAATCGTTGCGAGCAATGTTCTGATAATCCAGATAGTCAAGCACCTGCGGTTGCCCGTTGTTAGCGAGCCGGGTCAAAGCCAGCGAACCAGTGCCGCCGGGCAGACTGAAACTGGCGTGCAGCTCGTTGGTGGTGGAAAGATTGGTCGCAGCATCAGCAAAGATCACCTTGAACTGGCCGGCGTTGATGCTTGCATTGGTCGGGAACGCCCACTGCAATAAATTGGTGTAGTTATTGGCCAGATAAAGTCCACCAAGTGAAAGGACATTGGTGCTGGGATTGTAAAGTTCCAGCCAGCCAGTGCGCTGGCCGGCGCGGTTGGTGATGCCGGTCAGGTTGTTGGCCTGCGCTTCGTTCAGCCACAGCGACGGGAAGGGCGTCAAGGCCTCCGCCGCGCTGTTCGCCGCCGCCGGGGTGCTGGCCGCCAAGCTCGCCGCGGGAGGCGCCGGGTTCACCGTCGCCACGGTGCCGGAACCGGACAAGCGCAAAGTCAGCGGACCGCCGTTGGTAGTTTGCAGATACCAAAAGCTTAATGTGCAAGGGGTATTCAATGCCAAAGCAGGATAAGTATTCTGCCAAACGGCGCTGCTTTGGGTGGTGCCCGCGGCGGTGGAGATCAGATGCAAGCTGGCGCTGCCGGAGTGTCTAATCGTGGTGCTTAAAGTGGAATTGGTCAAATTCGCCGAGACGATCCACGGTCCGGGAAAACCGGATTCAAAATTAGCATCCACCAGCACATTTGTGCCCACTCCGGCAACAGTGCCAGGAACCAGCATGATGTCGTCCACATACACATCGCCTGCCGATTGCAGATAAATGTAAAACAAGGAAGTGGACACCGTGCCGGTGGCAGTGACATAAACCCACTGCGGCGTCACTGACGTGTTGGGGAGCACTGCCTGCCAATTGCCGACCCGCCAGTTGTCCTGGTGCGGATCCACCAATTGCAGCGAGGCGCCGGCGCCGCTGGCATTGGCGGGCCAGGGAAGCCGATTCTCATATTCGACCTTGGTCACCGTAACATTGCTGGCGGTGTTCAGCGCAAGCGTCTCGCCAAGCGCGGACAAGGTTCCGCCAAAGGTGTCGAAGACGGGATTGGTCGCGCCAAACTCGGCCGCAAACGCCGCGTTGTTGGCCGCCAGTACCAGGTAATTAGTCGGCGCGATAACGGCTCCGTTCGGAAAAGTGTAGGCTAGGCCATTTAGCTGCCAGCCGGACAAGTCGTAACTGGTGTTGGAGGAACAGTTATAAAGCTCTACAAAGTGCGCGTTGTGAATCAATGGCGCATACATAATCTCGGTGATTACGACCTGGCCGACAGGTGACGCATTGGTGGCATTATAAAGCACGCTGACACTGCTGGTATCGCCGCCGATAATCTGGCCGTTCCGGCCAACGCCGGTGACTTGGAGTTGATTTGTCCCGGGATGCAGGGGCACCGCCACCATCCAGTTGGTCAACGTCGTCCACGTGAGTGGATACGCCGCGCCGTTGATCCAGACGGAGGCCACGTTGACGGGGGCCGTGCCGGTCACATACGCCAGATTGTTACTGACCACCACGCTGGGGTTGGCGGAAAAATTCGTGGCATCCACCACGGCCAATTGCGACGCGATGCTGCTTTGCGCCTGTGATAGCCACGGCTCGATATTGGCGTCCGGATTTTCCACACTCAATCCGTTGGCGGTGAACACGCCATATTTGGCGTCGAGCAGCGGGCCGCTGTTGGCAATATTCAGAGGGCCGTTGACCAACTCCTGCAACGCGCGCCAATACATGCGCAAAAACGTCGGGTTGTTGTAGATGGCCGCCAGACTGGTGTCCGGCGCATAGATGGTGAAGAGGTCTTGGCCCGGGCCCCACGAACCGCTGTTGCCGATGACAATGTTGAAATCCCACATCAACAGCGAATATTTGGTGCCCTGAGTGCCAATGTAGCCGTAGAGATTCTGGGCGTTTTGCGCCCCGAATGAATCCCAGTTTCCTGCGGCGTGGTTGGCCGCAAACACCCGCATCCAGTTTTCCATGTCCGCGAGGTTTTCCAGGTTGGCCACATAGTTCGGCGAACCCGAGGCATTGGCGGCGTCAATCAGCGAAAAGACGTTGGTAAAATCGTTGGCGGAATCCGGCGTGCGGCGGATCTCAAAATTGTAGCGGTAGCGGGCCGCCTTTTTCACGCCGCCGGTGGTCGTGAAGGGCAGCAGGGCGCAAAAGGCATCATTGTTAAAGGCCATGGTGGCACCGGAAGGGAATGGCGCCATCTCGAACCACGGCTGCATTTTGTAGAGAAAACCGCCGTTGTCGTTGGGCCAGTGTTCCTTGACGACGTCACTGCCCGGAACTTGCGTATCTTCCATCAGGTAACCGCGCCGGTTGCCGTTGACATACACAGCCGCGTAGCGCTTGTACAGCCAGGGCACACCGAGCGCGCGCAAGAAAGTGTTGGCCAGTTGCTCTCGCTGGATGCTGGCGTCGTCCCCCGGACCATTGCCGGGCTCGTGGATTTTGTTAAAATCGGTCGCCCCCAAAAACTTTTCGTCGTCATTGAACTCCCACTTGTAATGGCAGAGATTGCCCGTGGGCGTGTCGAATTCCTGGTGATAAGGGCTGCCGGCAAAACGTCCGTGCAGGTTGTAAATCACGCGCTTGCCGGTTACGAAGGTGCAATCATTCCCTTCATTGCTCAAGTCCGACAGATTGGCCCAGCGGTTGACATTGGTCTGCGTCAGCCACAAATGATACACTCCGAAACTGCCGCCGGGGTTGCCATCGCCAAACATGACCACGCACTCGCGGACCGGCTCGTTATCCTGTGGACGGAGCGCCGGGAAACGGGTGCCCGCACCCAGAGCATCCGCAGCCGAAAGGTAAAACGCCACGACCTGGTTCGCCGCCTGGCCGGGAATCGTCGCGCTGAAAATGCCATCTCCGCCAATCGCGTCGCCGCCCGTTCCGTTGTCGGTCATGGGCACGGCGGTGTAGTTGGTGGCCGGATCAAGCCGGTAATACAGCGTCAGGTTTTGCAGGTCGTTCGGGTCATGGACTTGCGCCGACACCACCACTGGCTGGCTGGAGGCCGGCACCGACGGATTGTGTGTCACATTGTAAATTGCCGGCCCTGCGTTTGTAACGTATCGGCTGTTCGGCATTCCAGGCGAGCCGAGGTTGGCGGGAACCGGCATGGCCGCCGTCGCTTCGAGCCAGTTGCCATTCAAGCGCAACAGAGCTTCCGGCCAGCCGCGCAGCCAGCGCGCCTTGAACCGCAGAGTCACCGTCTGACCGGCGGCCAACGAGTTGGGGTTCAACGCCACTTGGCAGGAATTGTCGCCGGTCCAGATCCGATCACTGCAGCGAACATGCAGGGAATGACTGCTTTGATACCCGGTGCTTTCCAGACTGGAGCGAACCATGCAGCCCTGCAATGACCAGTTGGTCAGGCCGAGCCCGCTTTCAAAGGTGCCGTTGGAAACATAGTTGGTCCCGTTATAGTCCACTTCGAGGTTATCCACCAGACACTCGCCGGAGTCCAGCAATCCGATCTGGGCGTAGTCTATGGATGGATCATAATTGCCGCCGTTGTCGAGCACGCCGGTGTTTTCGATGTCCACCCAGGAGGACTTTTGCGTTTCGTCGCTGTCCGCCCAATTGGAAGCGAGGCGATGATTGGCGCGCGGATCAATCAGTTCCAGACTGCTGCCCCCGCCGGAGGACCATTCGCCCCACCTGCCGCCGGTGCCGTAAGTCACTTGATCTTGCGCCACCAGAATCGCCGTGTTGGTATAGAGCGTCTCCGGTTTGGACAACTGCACCAGCTCGCCATTGTGCGACAGCTTGCCGCTGTAATTGCCCACCGTGTTGCCGCTGTTCAAGTTGGGGTATTTGGCGAACAGGTTGGTCAGGTTCCCAGCCACCACCAGATAACCGTTGGGCGCGATCGTGACGCTGGGAAACGTAAAGGTGACGCCGGCAGTGAACTGCCAGCCGGCCAGATTGATGGCGTTGGTTCCCTTGTTGTATAACTCGAGGTATTGGTCGTCGTCGTTGCCGCTGATCGGGTCATACATCAATTCGTTGATGACGATGTCCCCGATGACCATCGCGCTATTGTTGGTGCCCGGCGTATTGGTGATGAAGGCGTAAAAATCTTTCGCGCCATCCGGCCAGCGGCCGTAGGAAACGCCGTTGGCCTGCGCCCCGAACTGCACGGCGTCCAAAACACGGCTGTGGTCGGGCTTGATAAAATAAAGCGTTTCGCCCGCGCCGTTGAGGGTGAAACTGAAGCGCGACTGGGTGAAGGCAACAAAGCCCGCGGGGCCGATCACAGTGCCGGACGGAATGACAAATTTGTTGGTCGTGGGATCATCGGTCAAAATGCAGCCCGACACGTCCACGCTATTTGAGCTATGATTGTAAAGTTCGATGAATTGTGGCACGGCCGGATTTTCCGAATGCGGCAGGATCTCATTAATAACCACATTGCGCAGCGGGCTGGGTGTGAACCCGTCCATCTGTCCTGGCGAGCCGCCCACGACATCGCTGATATCCCACGCGCGCGGATCCCCTGCGCCAAAAGTCGGATTGGCCAGCACCAGGGAATGCCCCGTGGAATCCGTGGCCACCGGCCATGGATACGCATCCGTGTAGGGCACCGTGAGCAAGACATTGGTCCGTTCATCCAGCAATTCCAGCGTCTCGGCATGTTTGAGGCTTCCGCTGTATGGTCCCATGACATTGGTGATGCCATAGACGCTCTCGATGTCCATCGGCGCCGCGGCCACCACCAGGTAACCGCCGCCGGGAAGCGTCGATCCAGATGGAAACGTATAGCTCATGTCCGCGCAGCTAAGCTGATAGCCGCTGATGTCCTGGAACCATGGATTGGAATTGTACAACTCCAGGAACTCCAGATTTTTTCCATCCGTGCGCGCGGCGGGTTTCCACATGATTTCGGAAATAACCACGGGCGTCAGCCGGCTGCTTGGCCCGATGACTTCGTGCGGGTTGACTTGGACGCCGACCATGGCATTGGTCACAGTGGCCAGGTCGCGAAATTCCGCGGTGGTGACCTGATTTGTGCTGTAGCTGCTCACGGAAAAGCCAAGATAAATCTGGCTTGGCAGGGAAATCGTGTCGCTGCCGAGCAGCGTCCACGTCTGGCCGTCATAGCTCGCAAATCCGTTAAAGGTGTTGCCGATGCGGTTGAGCCGCAGCCAGGTGTTCGGATAATTCGCCGGGAAATTTCCAGCGGAACTGCTCGGATTGCCCGTGGGATCACGCCATTCAAAGAAACAGCCGTTCATCGCCGGCGTCGCCATCGCCGCCGCAAACCGGCTGCTGACTGCGAGTGTTTCACGCGCCATCAAGCCCGCCTTGGCAAAAATGCCAGACAAGCCCAAGCTCGCCACCCGCACGCACACGTCGAAGTTGCCCGAATAAGCCTGGTACGAAAAACTGCCTTGATCGGAGCCGCCGCCAAAGTCGCTGCCCGCAGCGGTCACATTGTAGCCATCCCCGGCCACGGTGATCGTGGAACTCACCGCCGGACTGCCGAGGTTCTGCGTCGCATAGGGCAGCGCCAGGAACGACACGGTCGTGTTGGTGGCAATGGTGTTGGGTGTGGTTGCCCGGTCGCGCACGCCGTTGATCACAAGGGAATAATTGCTGCCGTAAGTCATTGGCGCGATCGTCAACACCACCGTCATGTTGTCGGCGTTCATCCCCGCGCCCGTCACCCGCAGGCCATTGTTGAAAACATAATTGGCCACATTGGTCGCGCTCGCGACTGCCACCAGCTTGGAATAAACCACTTGCACATTGGTCGCACCCACGTTGAAAACCCGCGTGACCACCGGCGGATTCGTGTCGGGCAACACCGCAAGCACGGCATTGGAACTGAGTGCGGTGAAGAGCGCGCTGGTGACGCTGTTGGTCAGCGCGACGGAAAATACCGCGCCGCTGTCTGCCGGCAGCGGCGCGGCAAGCTGATAGGCCGAATTGGTCGCGCCGAATATGCGCCCGCCGTTGCGATACCATTGAAATGCCACCGGACGCCGGCCAATATAACCGACGCTGAACGTGGTTGGCTGCTGCTCGGTCACGGTCACATTGGCCGGCTGCGAGATGATTGTGACCGGCCCGGTTTGCGGCGAGATGTTCGGGCCAAGCTGATAATCCTGCCCGACTTGCTGGGCGGACAAGGCCGCGGAATAAATGCGGAACTCATCAATCGAGCCGTAGAAATAGGGGTCATTGTATTGCGAGCGGCCTAGCCAGTCGTTGACGGTGGCGCCCACCGCCGCCGGGGTGTATGTGAAGCTGTCGTTTTCTGAAATTAATGCGCCGTCAATGTAAACTTTTGCGGTCTGCGCATTGTAGTCCTGCGTCCAGACGACATGATGCTCCATGCCAAGGGTTGGCCTGGTGGTGGAATCCACCGGTTCTTCGCCGGAGCCAAGGTTGTAAGCGCCACGCAGGCCGCCGGAACTGCCCACGGCCGTCAGATACATGTAACTCGTGCCGCCACCCTGGCCGCCTTCGCCGTCCACACTATTCCCAAAATCATAAATCCGCGCCCAGGTGCTGCTGCCGTAATCAGTGAACCACACTTCGCAGGTAATGGTGGTCAGATTGCTAACCAGGTTGTTCGGCAAGTCCACAAAGGCGCTGCTGCCATTGAGCACGACGGCCCCGCCGGAAATCGTTGCGCCGCCCGACAGCGTGCCGTGCGCGCTGCCCTCGGAATCATTGGCGTTGGTCGTGAAACTATAGCGATGGACGAGCGATTGCGGCGCATCGGCGACGTAAATTGTTTGCGCGCCAATGATACCTGCGTAAGCGGCCGTGACAGTAGCCACGCCAACCCCGACCGCTGTGATGATCCCCGCGGAATTCACCGTAACCGCGTTGGTGTTGCTGGAACCATAGACCACTCCGGAAATGAGCAGCAAATTCACATTGGTCACATTCGCAAAATTGCCGAGCACGCCCGGCGTCTGAGCCGCGCCTTGCGTCATCGTGGTGGCGGCTTGCAGCCTGATGGATTGCAGTGCGCCGGGATCGGTAACCACCTGGTTCGGCCCCGCCGCCAGATCAACGGCGACTTGCAAGGGACCGATCGCGGCGTCATAAATCCGAAAGTCGTCAATCGCGCCGTAAAAATACGGATCGTTATATTGCGAGCGGCCCAGCCAGTCGTTGACCGTTGCGCCGACTGCCGCTGGCGTGAACGTGAAGCCGGCAGTTTGTCCCATCAAGATTCCGTCCACATAAATGCTCGCGACTTGCGCACCGGCGTCCTGCGTCCAAACGATGTGATGTTCGACCCCGACGACTGGCCGCGTGGTGAAATCCACGAGTTGCTCGCCGGAACCCAGGTTGTATGCGCCGCGAACACCACCGGAACCGCTCGAGGCGGTCAGAAACATGTAACTTGTGCCGCCACCCTGGTTGCCGGCACCGCCCACGCTGTTGCCCACATCATAAATGCGCGCCCAGGTGCTGCTCCCGTAGTCGGTGAACCACGCCTCGAAAGTCACGGAGGAGAGGTTGGTGACCAGATTGGCCGGCAAATTGACGTAGGCCCCCGAACCGTTTAATACCACAGCACCGCCGCTGATCACAGCCCCGCCAAGGAGTTGACCGTTCGCGCCGCCAACCGCGTCGCTGGCGTCAACACTGAACGGGTAATGATGAAGCAGGTTCGCGGCGGAACACGGCAGCTCAAACAGAACACAGGCGAGACTCGCCCAAGCGGAGAGAACAAGAAATTTCATTTTAACCGGCATTTCCCATTGAGTGTCCGGCCCGCAGCTAACGCGAACCAAGGGATAACTGGCCAACATTATCTTGCGGCTTCGCAAATTTGCAAGGACTTCTTCTCAACTGTTTTCATTCGGGAAAACAAAAAGGGCGGGCAAAGGGCAGTCAAGAACTGCCGGCTATGCCCGCCGTTGAATCGCACCGGACCCAAAGAACGCTCAGTACGTTATGCGATAGAATACGCTGCCGTTTGCCGAGCTGATCGGCACGGTGACCTGATTGGTGGTGGTGGAGCCGGCAACGGTCACCCAATTGGTGCCTAATCCAGCCGCCAGAGTATTGGTCTGCGCCTGCAAGCTCCAGCCGGTATGATCAGCCGGCCATGTGAGCTGCAGACTGCCACCGATAACCACGGCCACAACATTGGTCGGATTGGTGGCCACCCCAAGTCCCGTAACCGTGATCGTGCCCGCCGCCAAGTTGGTGGCCCAAAGATAAGGCCCAGGCAGACTGACCGATGCGAATGAGCCATTGTAACCTCCCGCCGAGAACAAGTGGAAGGTATCAGACACTTGGAGCTGATCCGATCCCACATTGTTGACCACCAAGGCGCCGCCATAATTGACCTGGGTCAAGCCAACCACTTGGTCACCGGTCAACACTCCGCTATGGCGGGAGATTCGCATGACCGCGGTGCCGTGCAGGGTCATGGTGTTGTAGTTCGTCAAAGTGCCGATGGCATCTCCGGGAGCCAGCGTGCCGAGCGGGCCTACGGTAACTGGGCCGTCTATTGTACCCACGCCGCCCAAAGTGCCGTTGACCACGTTGACCGCACCGGCCACGACACCGTTCACAGCCAAGGTGCCGTTGCTAATGGTGGTATTGCCTGTGTAGGTATTCACGCCGGTCAGTTCCAATTTGCCACTGCCAAACTTGGTCAAGCCGCCGCCAGTGCCGCCATCCAGCAAAGGCTGGCCAATGGCGAGGATGTTGGCACCGCTATCAATGACAGCTCCGCCGGCCAGGACGTTGACTGCGGCCAGCCCGCTCATGAAGTTGAGGTACGCGCCGGGCATCGCCTGCAATAATCCGCCGTTGAAGTTGAACGTGCCAGAACCGCTGCCAGTGAACACATGCGCGACACTCAAAGTGCCACCGCCCAGGTTCACCGTGCCAACCCCAGTCGCGTTCCCGCCGACATCCAGACCGCCCACTGCCGAAACCAGGCCGGTATTCGTTATATTGAGCACACCCGTGCCCGATTCGCCAACCAGCATGAATGTAGCGATGTTAGTCTGGTTGAAGCTGCCACCGGAGATATCCGCCTGACCATACGAGTTTGGCCAGCGTCCGACTGACGGATAAGCTCCGACCCACGCGGTGCCACCCGTTTGATTCCATTCGCCAGACGCGCCCGCGCCGAGCTGCAAATTGGCACCCCCGGAGGATACCACACCGCCGTAAAGGTTGTACGTACCAGAAATGGTGGCATCTATTCCACTCGCATTGGTGGTATTGTTGCCACCGATGCGCCAGTCGCCACCGGCCGTACCCACTACGGTGCCGCCACTCTGGTTGACGATACCTGTGCAGTATCCGGTGGCAGGGTTACCATAGGCCTTGCCAACATAGAGGGTGTGGATAATCAACTGGGCGTTGTCCTGGATGTTGACCGTGCCGGAGCTCGGCGAGGCCGAAGTGCCAGGAAGATCCGTGACATTGAAGTCGGTGAGCGACTGCCAAACCGCGTTGTTCTCCAAGGTGGCCGTGCCCACCCCCGAGTCACCAACATCACTAAAGCCGCCATTAGTCAATGCGGCGTTATCGGCAATCAACAGGTTCCCAATAGAATTGGGCTGCATGGCCGTGAGCAGGCGGTTTGCCGAATAGATCCAAGAGTTATTGCTGATGACCAAGGAGCTGCTGGAACCGGGGCTTTCAGACAAGTTGAAGCCCGTACCGCCGTTATCTATCAGTTTTGAATTGCCGTGGAGCGTTAGCACAGCGATTTGGCTGTTTCCCGATATGCCGTTGTCATAGCCCAAAGAGACGTTGCCGGCAGTATAAGCGCTGTCGTAAAGATCGGCGGTGGAAGTAAGACCGCCCGTGCCGTTGCCACGCCCGACCGCAAACCAAGTGGTGTTGGTGAGCGTGGTGTTGGTCAGAATCAGCGATGCGCCGTTAAGCGTGTTGAAACCAACCCAGACATCGCCAACCACATTATTGGTCTGACCCGCACTGCCGTCAAGAATGAGCGTGCCGTTGGCCACACCCACGGCTGCGCCACCGCCGCCCACGGAAAGGGTGTTCTTGCCCGCGCCATTAAGGGTGAGATTGGCGGGGCCGGATTTCGTAAAGCTACCCGCACTGGCCGTAACCTGGCCGCTCAGGGCGAGATTGCCTTCCGTATCCAAGGTGCTGCTGCCCGCAACCGAGTAGCCACGGTTGATGCTGGCGCCGGAGCCTTGATAGCTCAAGGTGCCGCCGGCCAGTACCAAGTTGGTCGGACTAGCTGAGGACATCCCAATCGAACTGGCACTCAAACCATTCTGCAAGTTGGTGACATTCAAGGTGCCGCCGCTGACCACGGTCTTGCCCGTGTAGGAATTATTGTTCGCGACCGTCACCAATTCGGTGCTGGTTCCCA
>Ga0316217_10004402_pt1 | contig 15271 bp, 14 predicted proteins | sample 1anoAmetaG_FD_203633 | JGI IMG/M metagenome (GOLD analysis project Ga0316217, IMG submission 203633) | Freshwater microbial communities from Trout Bog Lake, Wisconsin, USA - 1anoA | ecosystem: Environmental > Aquatic > Freshwater > Lake > Hypolimnion/Profundal zone | place: USA: Wisconsin... | reverse complement strand
AAACGGGACGCCGGAGGGCGTCCCGTTTGCTTGGTCTGCTTCTGTACGAGGCCGGGGAAGAGTATCGGTTTCCCACCCTTGCGGCAGAAAAAAGCCGCAAGGATGGGGCACGGAGCATTTTTGGGCCGGGCACGGAGCATTTTTGGCGGGCGCCGAGCGGCAGTTTACTGCATGGTGTCGGGCAGGCCCTTCAGGTCCTTCATCTCCAGGCGAAACTCGTCCATCTGCCGCTTGAACTCTTCCATCTGCTGGGGATCGATCTTGAAGTCCTCGGCCTTGAAGCTCTTGCCCAGCTCTTCCATCTGCTGCTTCAACCGGTCGAGCTGTTTCGGGTCGAGCTTCAACTCTCCGGCTTTGAAGCTCTCGCGCAGCTTGTCCGCCTGTTGGCGCAGCTCCTCGGCCTGCTGCGGGCTGAGGCCCAAGCCGTCCACTCCACCGGCCTTCAGCGTATCGCGCAACGCCTCGGCCTGACCGCGCAACGCCTCGGCCGCGGCGGCATCCTTGGCGGCAAACTCCTGGGCCAGGTCGCGGATCGAATCCGGATCGATCTGGGCCAGCAGCGGGCACTCGCCGCCGGGGAAGAGATCCTGGAATTCCATCTCGCCGTGATGCTTGGAATCCACTTGCAGAGTGACCGTTTGCTGTTTCTTATCGCGCAGGATGGTTACCTGCACCGGCTTGCCCTGATTGGCTTGCAGGGAGCGATCCCAATCGGAAATTGTCTTGATGGCCTCGGGGCCGACGCGGAGAATCACGTCGAAGGCCTTGAGCCCGGCGGCGGCGGCTTCGCTCTTGCGGGCCACCTGCTTGACCATCAGCCCGCTCTGCACGCCCAGGTATTCGGCCATCTGCGAGGTGAGCGGCTCAACCAGCGCGCCCACGTTCAGGCTGCTGCCGAAGAACGGCATATGGAAGCCGCTGGGCAGCGATCCGTCGCCGCCGGCCAGGAGGCCCATGCCGGGAGATCCGGCAAAGACATCGCCGCCGTTCCCAATCTTGTTCCAGACATCGTGCTCCATGGCCCGGCGATCCGCCAGTTCGACGGCAATGGTCAGCGTATTGCCATCGCGGCCGATCAACATGCTCACTTTGCGGCCGGCGGGAATCTCGCGCAACATGCGCCGCAGTTGCTCGGCGCCCTCGACGGGCTGCCCGTTCAAGGCCAGCACCACGTCGTTGACCTTGAGCCCGATCTGCCCGGCCGGGGCGTCGTGATCGATCAGCGTGATCATGGCGCCGCGCACTTCCTTCAGCTTGAGCGCCTGCGCCTTTTCCTGGTCAATGTCGGTTACGTCCACGCCCAGATAGCCCTGCGACCCGGAGTGCAGCAACAACGGGTTGGGCTCCTGCATCAACTGGACCAGTTGCCTGCCCTGCGCCCTGGCCAGGCGCGGAGTCAGCGCCGCGCCGGCAACAATTCCCAACACCATCAAGAATCCAAGAGTGCGATACGGCCTCAACAAGTGCTTCATCGTTCTTCTCCCCAATTTCGATCGTCCGGTTCGCACTCTAGTCGATCACTTGCGGTGCAATCCCGGACCGTGTCGCGGTCCTACTGAATCTCCGGCTCCCGGCTCAAAACCTGCCTGGAGGCGGTCCGGATATACGGATTGATATCGGAATTGGCCACGGTGTGCAGCACCTGCCGCACGCTGGTATCCCCTTCGACCGGTTCCAGAATGTTGAGCGCCGCGGTGCGGATGCGGGCATCGGCGTCGGACATCAAGGCCTCCAGCACCGCATCGCGCACGCGCACATCCTGCGCCACGTAGGGCTCCAGGCCCTTGAGCGCTTTCTCACGGACTCCGGCGTTCTTGTCGTAGCGCAGAGCCACCATGAGCGCGTCGCGGATGCCGGCCGCCTGGCAACTATGCCCGGCGCGGCACTCAGCCGCCATCAGGCCGACCGAGTCGTCCCGCACTCCGGCCGAAGCCGAGTTCTCGCTAGCCAGCATGAGCAACTGGCGGATCGCCGGATCGTCCAGCGAGCCCTGGATGCGCTGCGGCACCACCTGGTTGTAGCGCACCTCGACCATCTCGCTGTTGGGCTGGCGCACGATGCTGGAGATGTTGGCGATCTCCGCCGGTCCGGCCGGCGCATCCTGCTGCGCGGTTGGCGGCGCAAGCACCTTGGCGGCGTCGTGCGCGGCGCGATTCTGGGCAAATTCGTAACCGGCCAGGCAGCCCACTCCGGCGCCCACCAGGAGGAGCAGGAAGGCGGCCACCGGGGCGGCTTGCAAGCTGGCGAAATTGTTGGTCATCCGCTGGCTCAGCCGTTCGTACCAGCGCATTGGCGGAAGCGTGTCCAGCGCCTCTTCCAGGCGCAGCCGGGAGCGCGCGACCAGGTTGGCGGCCGGTTCCAGCACCGGGTGCGCATCGGCCAGCACCTTCAGCGCCAGCAGTTGCGCCCGCTCTTTCTGGCACTCCGGACAGGCGGCCAGATGCCGCTCCAGTTCATGGATGTGCTCGTCGGGCAGCTCTGCGTAGGCCGCCGCCACGATCCGCTCGTGTGCAAGTTCGCAATTCATCGCTACGTCCTTCCAGCCTCAAGAAAACCTATTCTGGCCCAAACGATCCGCATCCCCTGGGGGGATTGCATGAGGGGCATCTACCGCACGCTCGCCAACTGCGCCCGCAACTTCTTGGTCGCCCGGAAGAGGGTGTTCTTGGCGGTCTCTTCCGTGGTGCTCAGCATCTCTCCGATGGTGCGCAGGCGGAGTCCCTGATAGTGCTTCAGCTCGAAAACCATCCGCTCGCGCGGCGTCAGCTTGGTCAGCGCCTCTTGAATTCGCTCGCCGAGAACCTTGCGGTCCAGTTCCTTGCCGGGGTTGGAAAACGCCCGCTCGTCGGAAATCGAGGAGAGCAGATCGATCTCGTCGCCGGAGTGGTCCAGGACCACGGAGCGATCCTCCCGCCGGGTCTTTTTGCGCCGCAGTTGGTCCAGGCAGAGGTTGGTCACAATCCGGTAGATCCAGGTATAAAACGAGCACTCGAAGCGGAAGTTCCCGATATAGCGGTAGGCCTTCAAAAAGGCTTCCTGATAGATGTCCTCGGCGTCGTGCTCCGAGCCGGTCAGATGCAGGGCCAGGCGCAGCACCTGATGCTCGTACTGCCGCACCAGCGTGTCGAAGGCCACCCGCGAACCGGCCTGGGCCTCGCGAATCAGCTCCATCTCCGGCGCACGAGCCGCCATGCGCTCCTGGGCGCTCTTCACTCCGTTCGGTGTCGTGGTCGCAGCCATACCTGGAGAGGATTGTACCCCTCGCGCGATGGGCCACGGCAAAGCAGCCGGGATTGCCGCCGGTAAGGCCGGGTAGGTTGCCGCGTTCGCTGCCATGGAATCTCCGCTCCGTAAAAAGAGAGTGTCTGCATCCCTAGAGACGGGGAAACCCTGGTTTCGTGAGCCAGTGCGCGGGCAGGCTGGCGGCGGCAGCGGCACGGAGGCTCCGTGCCCCATTCATTCGATGCTTTTTGTCGAATGGGTGGGAAGCCCTCAACCCTCAACCGGTCTTGTTCCTGGGGAACGCTTTTTCGGGATCGCCCTTCGACCGGTACACTGGAAAGCGATGAATGGAAACCTTTTTGACGCTCCCGGCTCCGCCTCCGCCGACACGACTGAGTTGCTTATCGCCCATTGCGACGGCGGTTCGCGCGGCAACCCCGGCCCCTCCGGCTTTGGCGCGGTGATTGAAGACAGCAAGGGCCGCACGCTGGCCGAACTGAGCGAGTTCCTGGGCATCCAGACCAACAACTACGCCGAGTACTCCGGCCTGCTGGCGGTGCTGAAATGGGCCATCGAAAACAACGCCAAGAATTTGCGCGTGGTCAGTGACTCCGAACTGATGGTCAAGCAGATGCAGGGCAAGTACGCTGTGAAGAGCCCGGTGCTGAAGCCGCTGTTCGACGAGGCCAAGAAGATGGCCCGCCGCGTCCCCGGCTTCGAGATGCGGCACACCCTGCGCGGCGGCAACAAGGTGGCCGATCGGCTGGCCAACGAGGCCATGGATCGGGGCATGGGGAAGAACAGGGATCAGGGGTCAGGGGTCAGGGATCAGGGGGCCGGTGGCGGACCTGCCGTCCCGGCGGCGCGGCCTTACGGAAAGCTGGAATCTACGCCGATTGCGCGGCCCGTCCCGCAGACCCGACCGGTTCAGCCGCCTGCCGCCGCCAAGCCAGCGCGGCAAGTGCTCGAAGGCTATGTGAAAGGCGGCGTGGTCCACCTGCTCGAAGGCGAGTTGCCCGAAGGCATCTTCGTGAAGGTTATCCGCGAGTAGCAAGCCGCCCGTTGGTTCTTTTTGGAAGCGAAAAATAGAGCCTTGGAGGGTTGCGCGCCTCATCTTCTTTCGTAGTATATTTCGTATATACACAGTGCGCTACGAATGAGATGAACGGAAGAACCGGCAAAACCAGCGCAAGCACGGCGGAATCTCATTCGAGCTGGCTGCGCTGGTTTTTGAGGACGAGCATCGCCTGATTGCCAAAGACCGGGTGGATGAAACCGGGGAGCAGAGGTGGCACGCCATCGGCGCTGTCTCCATCGAACCCGGAATTGCCCCCGTTCTTGTCGTGGTCCACGTATATAGACACCTCGCCGATGAAGACCTGTCGCCGGGGGCCCCAGGGGAGGACAGCGATGGTGAAGAAATCATCCGCATCATCTCAGCCCGCCGGGCTGAAAAGCATGAGTACCGAAGATATCGAGAACAAAGTGTGGACTGAGCGGGAACGGCAAGCGCTGCGCGCGGCCAGTCTCGCCCAGGCAGTGGGCGACGATGTGGGCATCGATTATTCCGACATTCCGCGGCTGACCGAAGAACAGCTCTCGAAGCTGGTGCGGCTGCGCGGCAGCAAGCGCAAGGTGGCGGTGAGCGTCCGCCTCGATCCGCAGGTGCTCGACTGGCTGCGCGCCAAAGGCGAGGGGCACCTTACCCGCATCAACGACATTCTGACCAACCTGATGGAGGCCGAAGGCCGGGCTGGGGCGGGAAGATAGTGGACGCCTCGATCTAGATTCCGGGACCTGGGAAAGCAGGAATTGAAATCAGCTCCGATCTTTGCAGTAGGCGGTGCATCAAAGATCCAGGAGCTTCCATGCGGAATCCTCGTCCCTCCCCAAGACGGTTTCTCTTCCTGCTCTTCTTTCTTGCCGCGGCGCGCCTCTGGGCGCAGGGGCCTCCCTTTCAAACCGACGACCCGGTGCCGGTGGACTTTGGGCACTACGAGTTCTACATCTTCGGCTCGGCCGACGGCACTCCCGTCGCGATGGGCTCCATGGGCCCGGCTCTGGAGTTCAACTGGGGGGCTGTGCCCAACCTCCAGCTTCATGCCATTCTGCCCCTCGGCGCAATCGTTCCCTCGAACAAGGCCGTCTATTCCGCTCTCCCCGCCGCGAACGGACCCAGCGCCTTCGGGCTGACGGATATGGAGCTGGGCGCGAAATGGGGATTCCTCAAGCAGACCGCGCATCGTCCGCAGATCGGCACCTTCACCATGCTGGAGCTGCCTACCGGCAACGCGGACAAGGGCCTGGGCGTGGGCAAGGTCTGGTACAAGCTGCCGCTGTGGATGGAGAAGGACTGGGGACCTTGGACCGCCTGCGGCGGGGCCGGCTACCAATTGGTGAAGCAGACGAATCTGCGCAGCTTCCCCTACACCGGCTGGCTTCTCAAGCGCGAAGCGGGAAAGCGGCTGGAACTGGCCGCGGAGATCTTTGCGCATGGGCGCGAGGGGCTGGGCGCGCCGCAGACCGGTGCGTCGGCCATGATCGACGCCGGGGGCTACTACCACTTCAAGAATCCCAACACGCAACTGCTGTTTGCTTACGGGCACTCCGTCGCCGGGCAGACGGAGAACTACGCGTACCTCGGCATGTACTGGACCTGGGGCAAGGACAAGAAGGCGGCGCGAAACGCGCTGCTGTCGGGGCAGACCGGCAAAGGCGGGTTCTGAGCAGGTCCCTGCAAAGCCACCCGCCCGCTCATCGCAAAAAGCCGCGATGAACAGGGTACAGCTTCTGAGCGTCTAGCGTGATTCTTCAGGGCTGATGAGCGGGGCGGCTGGGCATCCCAAGTCCCAGAAGCGAAACCTTGGATGCCCGCCCCTGTCATAGACCGACAACAACCTGGTCCCGGTCCACGCCCGAAGATATTCTAGACACTCCCGAGTGGAGCGAGAACTCCGTTTTGCTCTGAGTCACGAGCTTCCAGAGCACCAATATCCGCCGTTCGCATTTCCACCCAATTGTCGTGACTGATCGTAATCAACCAGCGTCCGTCCAAGGATGCAATTTCAGCATTCCAAGAAAAGTACAAGATCAGGCAGAGAATACTTATCAATCCAGCTTGTTCTGTAGAGGAGAACTTCTGGAGAGGGGCATCGTCCAGGCACCTCGTCTCTCCCGCGCCCACGCGATACGTATCAAAAAGGTCATGGTGCTCGCACGATGGAAAGATACCGGATTCAGTGACATACACCAAACATCCGCTTTCGTTGTTGCAAAGCGCGCTTCCCAAGAACCGGGCAAGCGCAGTCCTCCTGCCGACGCGCTCCCCAACCGAGAATGCGTTGCGGTAAAGTGGAAGGACTCGGCGTAGATGATCTATCCACGCATCTACGCCTTCTGTGGGGAACAGGCTATCCGCCTCGACGATTGACAGTCCCTTCATGCGCCTCCTCAACCTCCTCCCATATTCTCGAACAATTCTGTTGTCGCAGGTGGCCGCATACAGGAGTTCAAATTCGGAAAGTTGTTTGCCGGGTGCCCCAGGACTCGCGTTCGGGAAATGGGCAACCGCGACCCTGCACGGCCTTACTCTTCGTAGCTTGCCTTTCGGCTGAAGGCGCCGCAGTCTACCGCCTGAAATGAGCCAGGTATAGCGTTGTCGAGAGCACGAATGATTGGCGCCAGATGGTCTTTGACGATGCGCCATTCGACCGAAGACATGGCAATAATTGCCAACCGCCTTCGACTCAAATTTTGCTCATAGCAGAGGGTTTGGTCTCCTGTCAGCAACACCTCAAAGCCGTTCTCTTCGGCTTTCTGAAGGAGTGTCCCGTTCTTGAGACCCTCCCACCCCATGAAGCTGGCAGTAAAAACCTCATGCGAACCGAGGTGGTTGCGCAGCCGGTGGTCCAGGTTTTCGTCGAGCAGCACTTTCATGCGCAGCGCTGCCGGCGCTGGCCGAGGGCAAAGTCGATCAGGCGCTCGATCTGGGCGACGGAAAGAGTGGGAAAGCCCTCGTGGATTTCGTCGATGCTGTCGCCCAACTCATAGCTATTCACGATGGGGCCGGGCAGAATGCGGGTGCCGCGCACGACAGGCCTGCCCGACACCTTGCCGGGGACCTGCTCGATCAGCTCGCAAGCCAGCCAGTCAATCTCGGAAGTGGCGCCCTCGTCTCCCATGTCCGGCCCTCCCTCGAACCGCCACAATTCTAGCATGGAGCAAGAGCGTTGGGCGCGCCAGGTCTCGGGGCAATCGCATGAATGGCTAACGTGGCCGGAATTGCTTTCACTCCGCCCCGCCGGGGCGGAAGGCCCTAAATTGACGCTATCCCAGGACTGCGCTTCGCTTGTCCTGGGCTATTCTCGGACCGTCCCTACGGGACGGAAGCCGAGAATCGACCATCGAAACCGATTTATGGAACCGCCAAGGCAACCGCAGAAGCAGTAGCCGTTCTGTTCCCTACTCCCTATTCCCTGTTCCCTGCTCTTACGCCTTGCGGCCCAGGTCGTTGCGCCACTTGTGGCCCCAGCGCTCGAGCAGATGGTCGGAGCACTCCGGGCCCCAGGTACCGGCAAAGTAGTTGGGGAAGACCTCCGGCATCTTGGCAGCCCAGGCTTCGATGATCGGCGTGTACAGCGCCCAGTTGATCTCCACGCCGTCGCGATGGCTGAAGAGCGTCTGGTCGCCGAGCATGGCGTCCAGCAGCAGGCGCTCGTAGCCGTTGGCGCTGGATTTGCCGAAGGCGGCCTCGTAGTCGAAGTCCATGATGACCGGGCAGACGTCCATGTTGGGGGTGGTGGGCACCTTGGCCCCGAAGCGCAGGCTGATGCCCTCGTCGGGCTGGATGCGGATGGTGAGCAGGTTGGGCTGGATCTCCTGGCAGGCCGCCTGCGAGGCCATGCGGTTGAAGATCAACAGGGGCGGCTGCTTGAACTGGATGCTGATCTCGGTGGCTCGCCTTTTCAGCCGCTTGCCGGCGCGCAGGTAGAAGGGAACCCCGGCCCAGCGCCAGTTTTCGATTTCCAGGCGCAAGGCGGCGAAGGTCTCGGTGCCGGATTCGGGATTGACCCGCTCTTCGTCGCGATAGCCGGCGGCGCGCTTGCCCTCGACGATGCCTGGGCCGTACTGGCCGCGGACCGCATCCTTGATGGGCACGGGCGGAATGGCGCGCCAGACCTTGACCTTTTCGCGGCGGACGGCCTCGGCGTCGAAGCTCGACGGCGGCTCCATGGCCACAAAGCTGAGCAGCTCCATCATGTGGTTCTGCACCACGTCGCGCAGCGCGCCGGCCTTCTCGTAGAACGGGCCGCGGCCCTCGACGCCCAGCGTCTCGGCGGCGGTGATCTGCACGTGGTCGATGTAATTGCGGTTCCACACCGGCTCGAAGATGCCGTTGGCAAAGCGGAAGACCAGGATGTTCTGCACCGTCTCCTTGCCCAGGTAGTGGTCGATGCGGAAGACCTGGCTCTCGTGGAAGACGGCGTTGACCTGGCGGTTCAGCTCGCGGGCGGATTCGAGATCGTGGCCGAAGGGCTTCTCGATGACCACGCCGACCTGGCCGTGCTCGGGCTGGGCCATGTTCTGCGCGCCCAGGTTCTCGATGATGCCGGCGAAAAACTCCGGGGCGGTAGCCAGGTAGAAGAGGCGGTGGCCGCCGAGGTTTTTCTCCTTGTCGATGCGGTCCAGCTCAGTCTTCAATCCGGCGTAGTCGTCGGGGACGTCGAAGCGGAGCGGGAAGTAGGCGATGCGCTCGACAAAGTCGTTGAGCTTGGGGTCGCTGACGTCCACGTCGCCAAACTCGACGATGCCGGCGCGCATGTCGGCGGCGAACTCGTCGCCCAGGGGCCGGCGGGCCACGCCGAGGATGGTGAAGTTCTTGGGCAGCAGGCCGACCTGCTCCAGGTGGAAGAGGGCGGGCAGCAGCTTGCGCTTGGTCAGATCGCCCGAAGCGCCGAAGATCACCATGATCCCCGCCTCGGGAATCCGCTCAGCGCCCTGAGGAATGTGGGAGAGATCCTCGGGCCGTACGCTCATTTTTGCCGTTGCCATGACTTGCCTCCAACAGATGACAGATTACAGGTTGCAGATGACAGGTTGTCAGTTTGCAGCGATTGCCAAGAACCGGACTTGCATTTGGCCGCCGCGACCAAGCTCCGTGCCCCATCCTCGCGATTTCTTTTTGTCGCAAGGGTGGGAGAGCACGAAACCAGGGGCGAAACAGGCCGCATAAAAGCATCGAGAGACGGGCAAGGGCCCGAAAAAGCGTCCCGCAGGGGCTGGATACCTCCCTTTATTGTCAGCTAGTTACGGCACGAATCAAGGCGTGCCTTATTACAAAGTTCGTCCCATCAGGACCTTTCCATAGTCTGAAAGCCTGGCCCTTTCATGACCTCGTCTTGTGCCGATGATTCCGCTCGGAATCAAGCCTGCAAGACTCCAAGCAGGTCCAGTTCCCGCCGCAGAGCCTCGGCTCCCTCGAACTGGATGGCTTTCATTCCGGCCAGGGATGCGGCGGCGGTGTTTTCTTCGCGGTCGTCGATGAACAGAATGCGCTCCGCCGGACGGGCCAGTATATCCAATGCCAGACGGAAGATGGCCTGGTCCGGCTTGCGCAGGCCCAGGTAGCAGGAACTCAGCCTCACGCGGAAATAGCCGTTCAGGCCGAATTGCTTGAAACGATACTCGTTGGTCTCGCGCGCCTCGTTGTTGAGCGCGCCCAATAGACAGTTGTTGGATGCCGCAAGCTCGCCGAGGATTCCCAACGCGCCCTCGGGCAGCGGCAGGGAATTGGCGCACATGGCGGCGAAGAACTGGTCGTGGGAGAAGGTGCGCGGCTCGGTGAAGACGGCGGCGTCGAGATACGCCTCGACGGAGATCGCGCCCCGCTCCCAGGCGCGGTAGGGCTCGAGGTGGCGCGCTTCGAAGGCGGCGGGGTCCAGGTGGAAGCGCTCGAGCACCTGGGCGCGCTCGCGGCGGTCCCAGCCGTTGGTGAGCAGGACGCCGCCTACATCGAAGAGAATTACGTCGAAGGGGAACATCGGCGCCTCTCATGAACCGGGCTGGTTGAGGGTTTCGGTTTTTCCGCCTGGCGGGAAACGACGAACCGCAGGTCCTTCGACTCGCTGCGCTCGCTCAGGATGACAGGATACGGGCCTTTGCGGCGGTACGGAGTCGGGCGGGTTGAGGGTTTCGGTTTCCCACCCTTGCGCCGATAAAAACGCGCAAGGATGGGGCACGGAGCATTTGCGGCTGGTCGGCCCGGTTCATTCCGGCCGCAACCCGGCGTGGCGGGTCAAGCTGCTCAGGATGACAGGGTACGGGCCTTTGCGGCGGTACGGAGTCGGGCGGGTTGAGGGTTTCGGTTTCCCACCCTTGCGCCAGCAAAAACGCGCAAGGATGGGGCACGGAGCATTTGCGGTGGCGCCGACTCGGGATGAATCCGTGCCGACTAGGCCGGGTTGGCGGAGCCGTCGCCGCACTGGTACTTGGCCTCGATGGCCAGCACCTTCTTGAAGCGGCGGACGAAGCGCTCCTCGGTGGCGATGAAGTGGGCGCCGATATACGCGTTCACGCACTCGAAGGCCAGAGCGGGGCCGATGATGCGCGCGCCCATCACCATCACGTTCATGTCGTCGTGCTCGACGCCCTGGTGCGCGGAATACGTGTCGTGGCACATGCCGGCGCGAATGCCGGGAATCTTGTTGGCCGCTACGCAGACGCCCACGCCCGAGCCGCAGATGAGGATGCCGCGCGGGGCCACGCCCTGCTTGATGGCCACGCCCACCTTTTCGGCAAAGTCGGGATAGTCGGAGGGCTCGGTGTCATAGGCCCCCAGGTCCACGACCTCGTGGCCGGCCTTGGCCAGATATTCGCGCACTTCCTCCTTCAGAGGAAAGCCCGCATGGTCGGAAGCGATGACGAGTTTCAAAGTGCACTCCTTCGGAGTTAGGGGTCAGGGATCAGGGGTCAGGGGTCAGTGTTCGATCCAGATGAGTTTCTCGTAATCCCCGACCAGAAGAAAGTGGAAGCCGCGTATCTCGATTTACCGCGGTTCCCTGATCCCTGATCCCTGACCCCTGATTCCTGTTCTACTTCACCAGCTTTTTGGCCTTGGCGGCGATGTTCTCCGGGCTGAAGCCCAGCTCGGCCATGGCCTTGGGTCCCGGCGCGGACGCGCCAAAGCGGTCCAGGCCAATCACGTCGCCGTCCAGCCCCGCGTACTTCCACCAGCCAAGCGTGGAACCGGCTTCGACCGCCAAGCGGGGCACGCCGGCCGGCAGCACGCTGGCCTTGTACTCGGCCGACTGCTCCTCGAAGAGCTTGACGCTGGGGAAGCTGACGACGCGCGCCGCGATGCCTTCGCCTGCCAGCAGCTTGGCGGCCTCGACCACCGGCCACAGTTCGGAGCCGACGCCGATCAGCACCACTTGCGGGTTGACGGCGTCCTGGAGCACATAGGCGCCCTTGCTTACGCCGCCAAAGACATCGACGGCGGCTGTGTCGATCACCGGCAGGTCCTGACGGCTGAGGGCAAAGAAGCTCGGGCCGGTGCGTTCCAGAGCCAGGCGCCAGGCCGCGGCCGTTTCGTTGGCGTCGGCGGGGCGGAAGTCGGTGAGTCCGGGAATGGCGCGCAGGCCGGTCAACTGCTCGACGGGCTGGTGGGTCGGGCCGTCTTCGCCCAGGCCGATGGAGTCGTGGGTGAAGATGAACAGCGAATGCACCTGCATCAGCGCCGCCAGGCGGATGGCCGGCTTGCAGTAGTCGGAAAACACGAAGAAAGTGGAGCCGAAGGGAATCAGGCCGCCGTGCGCGGCGATGCCGTTGACGGCCGCGCCCATGCCGAACTCGCGCACGCCGAAGAAGACGTTGCGGCCGGCGGGATCCTCATGGAAATTTGCGCCCGGCTTGAAGATGGTCTTGGTGGAGGCGGTGAGGTCGGCTGCTCCGCCGAAGAGTTCGGGCACTTCGTTGGCGATGGCGTTCAGAATCGCGCCGCCCGCGTTGCGCGTGGCCTGGCCCTTGCCGCCCGCCGCATAGCTGGGAATTGCCTTCTCCCAGCCGGCCTTGAGCACGCCCTTCTGGGTGCGCTCGAACTCCGCCGCCAGCTCGGGATTGGCCGCCGCGTAGCCGGCAAAGAGCGCCTTCCAGGCAGATTCCTGCCCAGCGCCGCGCTCGACAGCCTTGCGCCAGTTGGCCAGCGCGGTCTCGGGAACCACAAAGCTCTGGTCCTCGGGGAAGCCGAAGAACTTCTTGGTCGCCGCCGCATCGGCCGCGCCCAGCGGTTCGCCGTGCGACTTGTTGGAGCCGGCCTTGGGGCTGCCGTAGCCGATGATGGTGCGCACCGCAATGATCGAGGGCTTGCCGGTCTCGGCTTTGGCGGCGGCGATGGCGGCCTCGATGGCGGCCAGGTCGTTGCCGTCGGCCACCTTCTGCACGTGCCAGCCGTAGGCCTCGAAACGCTCCATCGCGTTCTCGGTATAGCTGAGGCTGGTGGGACCGTCGAGCGAGATCAGGTTGTCGTCGTAGAGCAGCACCAGCTTGCCCAGGCCCAGGGTTCCGGCCAGCGCGGCAGCCTCGTGGGAGACGCCTTCCATCAGGTCGCCGTCGCCCAAAAGCGCATAGGTGGTGTGATCCACCACGTCAAAGCCGGGGCGATTGTAGACCGCGGCAAGGTGCTTTTCCGCCATGGCCATACCGACTGCCATGGCAATTCCCTGCCCCAAGGGGCCGGTGGTGACCTCGACGCCGTCTGTGTGGCCGCGCTCGGGGTGACCGGGGGTCTTGGACTCCCACTGGCGGAAGCTCTTCAGATCGTCCAGCGTGACCTTGTAGCCGGCCAGAAACAGAGTGGAATACAGCAGCGCCGAGGCGTGGCCGTTGGAGAGCACAAAGCGGTCGCGATCTGCCCATTTGGAGTTGGCCGGACTGTGCTTCATCAGCTTGTGAAACAGCAGATAAGCAATCGGCGCACAGCCCAGCGGAGCACCGGGATGGCCGCTCTTGGCCTTCTCCACCGTGTCCACGGCAAGCAGGCGCAAAGTGTCGATGGACAGTTGATCGAGTGAGGTATCCGCGAGGCTGGTGGTCATTGTCGAGGGAAATCCTTTCGTTTGAAGAGCCGTTTTCGGCAAGTAAAGCCATTTACTTCATGTTACTGCGAGGCAATGGGCGATTGACGCCGCTGGCCGCAGATCTTCACTTTTCCATTGTATCCAAGCCAGGGCAGCCGGCTCCGGCGCGCAGGTTCAAAGGGCGGCGAGAGAATAGCGGCTGCCATTCCATCGACGTTGTGCGCGGGCCGCGGGTTTCTTCTTCCGGCCAGGCATCAATAGGAATCCTGCTTGCCCTCTGGCGCATCCATTGAAGCACAGGGTCTTGCAGGCTCCTGGAAATATTGCGTTTTGTCCGTCGCGGGCAGCGCCCGAATTCCCAAACCCACGGCGCAGAATCCCGCCCCCAACAGAAGATCTCAAACGGAGGAGATTTCCCCTTATGGCCTACGAACTCGCACCGCTTCCCTACGACTACGCCGCCCTCGAGCCGTTCATCGACGCCGAGACCATGAAGATCCATCACGACAAGCACCACCAGGCCTATGTGAACAACCTGAATGCCGTTCTGGCCAGCCACCCCGAACTGGCGGCCAAGCCGGTCGACGACCTGATCCGCGACCTGGCCCAGGTTCCCGAGGAGATTCGCACCGCGGTCAAGAACAACGGCGGCGGCCATGCCAACCATGCGGCTTTCTGGCATCTCATGGGTCCGGTCGGCTCCGGGGGTGTGGGTGGAGACCCCATCGGCCCGATCGCCGCGCAAATCGACGCCGACTTTGGCGATTTCGAGAGCTTCAAGAAGGCCTTCAACGAGACCACCGCCAAGCAGTTCGGCTCCGGCTGGGGCTGGCTGGTCTTCACCGGCGGCAAGCTCAAGGTGGTCAGCACCCCCAATCAGGAGTCGCCTCTGACCCAGGGCCTCTATCCCATCCTGTTCAACGACATCTGGGAGCACGCGTATTACCTGAAGTACCAGAACCGCCGTCCCGACTACCTGGCCGCCTGGTGGAACGTGGTGAACTGGGCCGAAGTGAACCGCCGGTTCGGCGTGGCAAAGAGCTGAAAAGCAGTTGTCAGTTGTCAGTTGTCAGTGGTCAGTGGTCAGTTGTCAGTGGTCAGCTAGCGCCCCAAAAGCACCGTGCCCCATCCTTGCGACGTTCTTGTTTTTGTCGCAAGGGTGGGAAAGCACACCCCTCGACCGGCCAAAGTCCCGCTACTCCCTGTTCCCTACTCCCTGTTTTCCACAACTCTTTTGCCCATCCCGTGTCTAATCTTTAGAAGACATGCGGAGCCCCATGCGCAAACTCGCTCTTTTCTTTGTACTTGCCCTACTTTCCTTTGCCCCGCTCCAAGCCATCGCCCAGACCGGCAGCTTCATCGTCTCGCAGCACGGCAATGCGGTGGGCACGGCCAGCTTCAACTTCGTCTCGACCGCCAAGGGCTACGACTCCACTTCGCTGGTGCGCATCGACCTGCAAGGCTTGAATTACGCGCTCTCGAAGACCGAGCGGCTGAGTCCGGCCAACCACCTGCGCCATGTGCAGTTGAGCGCCACGGTCAATGGCACGGCGGTGAATGTGACCGGCGCGCCGGACTCGGCGCAGTTCCTGCTGAACATCTCGGCCAGCGGGCGCAGCACGACGACCCGGCTGGCTGCGCACCCGGCCGCTGTCTTTCTCCCCGATTTCGACCCTGGCGCATTGGAGACGTTGCTGGCTCTGGCTGTGACCCACAACGGCCGCGACCTGTGGGCCATCGTTCCGAAAAAGGCCGGGTCGGTCGAGCCGATCCAACTCGCCACCTATGCCGACGAGCAAGGCACTTTGGACGGCAAGCCCATCGTGGTGCATCATCTGATGGCCACCGTCGCGGGCGCGGTGACCGACCTGTTCTCCGGCCCGGGAAGCCAGCTCTTGCAGGCCGAACTGCCGCAGCGCGGCTTCGCGCTGGTGCGCAAGGGGTTTGTGCTGACGCCGCCTGCAAAACCGGGCGCG
>Ga0316217_10004401_pt1 | contig 15282 bp, 16 predicted proteins | sample 1anoAmetaG_FD_203633 | JGI IMG/M metagenome (GOLD analysis project Ga0316217, IMG submission 203633) | Freshwater microbial communities from Trout Bog Lake, Wisconsin, USA - 1anoA | ecosystem: Environmental > Aquatic > Freshwater > Lake > Hypolimnion/Profundal zone | place: USA: Wisconsin... | reverse complement strand
AACCAAGAAGCGCATCTTCATGCGAAATTAGAAGGAGCACGGGGGACACTACATGGCAGCCCTTGGGAGGAGAGGATGACGCTCGCCTGTATGGCGGAGGGCCTTGGGGTGGACGCCGGGGAGTTCATTGACCGCTTGAAGTCGGCAGCGGAAATGTTGGAGCCTTAGTTCTGGAGGGCGACGGCTCCTGCGGAGCATAGGCGGGAAGGAGAAAATGTTGGCGCACTCCCTCTGGCACGGTCCATTCGACCCCCGGTGACGCTCAAGCATTGAACTTCTCGGTGAGTCCGAGGCGCTTACGGACCTTATCGAGATCGAAGAAGACCGATTTCCCAACGTGGATGGCGGGCACATACCCTTGGCGCACCCAATTCCAAAGGGTTCGTTTGCAGGGACGCGATTCCGGCTCAAAAAGGGCTTCCAGCAGCTTGTCCGCGTTGACCAACTTTAGTTCAGGCTTTGTATTCATCGCATGGTTTCCGCTCTTGGCGCATCTGTGCGCTCGTTGACGTAATTACATCCCAAAGAACCAGATTCCATCGCTGCGCCGCGCCGGACTCCCTTAAACAAAGGCAGGGCACGAAAAAGCGCCCGACCTTTCGACCGGGCGCTGGCTTTGCTTTGTATTATGTGGGGTTTTGGGTAGGCTACTTTGAGCGCCATCAGACTGCGATCTTCTGTGGCAGACCCTCGCTTTCGGGTGCGAGCACGGTTGCCGGTGTCAACCCCCAATAGGCTTTGGCATCCGGCTCCCGCACAATTCCGGCGTAGTGGGTGAGCAACACCTGCGGCGAATTGCCCGCCCAGCGGGCAACCTCCCCTTCGTGTTTCACGAGGGCCAGCCGGTAGGAGAGCGACGTGTGCCGCAGGACATCTGAGACCCAGGTAGCGCGGGATTCGTCGCCTTTCTTAGCCCAGCTTCCCCGGAAACCCGCCAGGTGTCGTACGGAATCAAAATTCTTACGCCAGTTGGGCGGGTAAATCGGCGTCTTGTCGAAGTGCGGCTCAAGCCAGGGGATGAGATTGTCGGGAAGTTGCACCAAACGCCTCGCCCTGAGTTTCGCTGCCGCGCTTCTGACTGCCAGCGTCTTGCCTCCGAGGTCGATGTCGCTCCACTTCACGCGCTGCAATTCGCAAGGCCGGAGTCCAGCGAAGAAAGCAAGGGCGAGGTAAGGCGTCAGGATGCCCGCCTTGTGCGTCAGGCAGGCTGCTAGAACGCTTTCTACCTCCGGGACGGACAAGATGACTGGTTCGCACCGTTCGAGCCTTGGCGGATCGACCTTGCCCACGGGATTCTCGCTCGAATAGCCACGTTTCACGCACCAGTTAAAGAAGCAGGACAACGCCCTGCGCTCATTGTGTGAGGATGCTGGTTTCCAACCGGACACGAAGACCGCCGCCCGGATGTCAACGACTTGAATCTGGGAAACCGTCTTGCCGGGGTGCGCGACCTCGAAGCGCCCGACCCTGAACTTGAGATTCTCCAGGGCACGCGGGCGCAAATTGGACGCCTTCTTCTCCTCCAAAAACTCGGCCAGTACCCCTTTCAAGGGTCTTTCGGTAACACTGGGCTGGTAGTGCCGGACGTAGTAGTCCGCCGCAGCATAGAGACTGGCTTTGCCGTCAAGACGGAGCAGGGCGTTCTGCGCGTCGGCCAGTTGCGCGTCGCTCAAGGGCGTGGGCTTGAGGGTGACCAGATGAGCCACGTGGTCGTGTTCGATTTCCAGTTCCGCCGCACGGTTCAGAGCTTGCAGTTTGTCGGTAACATTCTCACGGATTTGTTTGCCATCCAGATAGCCGGATACCCGCCAGGAGGTCGAGCCGGTTGTGTTTGTAAACAATTTCACCGTGAAGTGCTTCTTCGTCCGCATACCCGCAAAGAACAGATTTCTTTGAGTTGCATCCGTCGTTCCGGGCCTGTAAGTTGCTTACGTGAGTAAGCAACTGCCCAACGGATGCGTGCGAAAAGCCTGTTTTGCAGGGGTTTTGGCGCGTTCTGCCGTGGCCTTTTAAGCCGTTGGTCGCGGGTTCAAGTCCCGCCCAACCCACCACTTTTTCACCCTCGTAAGACTCCAACATACCCGCATTTTGTTGACTTTTTCGAGTCGCCCGACACGGTGTGTCCACCGACCATTTTGACCATAATTGGCCCCGCATAAACCCGGTCTGGAATCCCGACCAACCCCACCACAAAGAAATCGTGGGATACATCATTTGTCGTATAAGCCCAAGTCTTCCACTCAATTCGACACCCCTCGGCAGTTACGTCATTTACTGTGTAGTTCTCAATAATCTCAATAATCTCGATATCGCGACCGTGGACATGCGGCAAAGGGCTCAGACCAGGTCTTAGATCGTTGCCGAATCCAGGTTGCTTGGCGATTCAGCTTTTCCCGTTTCTTGCTTCAAACCGCGGGCCGATTCTGACACAGTCCTGGCGATGGCCGCGTTCGCATTGACGATTTTTGCCGGGGCGTTTCTACTGTTCCAGGTTCAGCCGCTGATTGGCAAGTACATCCTGCCCTGGTTTGGAGGCGGCCCCGGAGTTTGGACCGCGTGCGTGTTGTTCTTCCAAGTGGCGCTCCTCGGCGGCTACGCCTACGCGCACCTGCTCTCCCACTGGCTCAAGCCACGAACGCAAGTGATGGTTCATCTCGCTCTTCTGGGGGCGGCGATGGCCTTTCTGCCCATGGTACCGTCGGACGCCTGGAAACCGAGCGGAGAGGCCAACCCGCTGCCACGCATCCTTGGATTACTCGCGGCCACGATTGGTCTGCCGTACTTTCTGCTGTCCGCCACGAGCCCCTTGATGCAGGAGTGGTTTCGGCGGCTTCATCCGGCAACGCCCCCCTACCGCCTCTACGCGCTGTCCAACACCGGCTCGCTGCTGGCCCTGCTGAGCTATCCCGTTTACATTGAGACGCAGTTCACGCGAAAAACCCAAGCGGGGCTTTGGGCGGGGGGATGGGTGGTTTTCGCCTTAGGCTGCGCCCTCTGCGGACTAAGGCTATGGCGGAACGCGAAAACCATGGACTTTCCGGGCGGCGCATCCTCCGCCGAACCTGCGTCGGACGAGCGTTCCCAACCTTCTGCCACGTCCCGTCTGTTGTGGGTGCTGTTGCCGGCCTGCGCCTCCGTGCTGCTCCTGGCGATCACCAATAAGATCTGCCAGGACGTGGCCGTCATCCCCTTCCTCTGGGTGCTGCCCTTGGCGCTCTATTTGCTGAGCTTCATCATTTGTTTCGACAGCCCGCGCTGGTATCGGAGGTTCCCGTTCGCCCTCGGTCTCATCGCCGCGCTCTTCGGCCTTTGCTGGGCGCTGTTCAACGCCGAGTCGGCCTCCATCCGCCACCAGATCGCTTTCTATTGCGGTGGACTTTTCGCGTGCTGCATGGTTTGTCACGGCGAGCTTTACCGATTGCGCCCCACGGCGGGCAGGCTGACCGGCTACTACCTGGGGATCGCGACGGGAGGCGCCCTGGGAGGGCTATTCGTCGCGGTAGCGGCCCCGCTTTTATTCACCGGGTATTATGAGTTGCAGTTTGGCATGCTGTTCTGCGGATGGCTCTTCCTGACCGTCTGTGCGCGGGCCGAAGGACCAACCGCTCCGACTACGGTCGACGGGACTCAGACCGACTGCGTCTCCAGGGAACCTTCTCCGCCACCCGCTGGCGAGCCGGCAAACTGGCGGGCGCGAGTTTGGGGGCAAATCCTGAGGATCAGCTGCTGGCGTTGGATGGGCTGCACCCTGCCGATCCTCGGATTCGTCGGGCTGGACTGGCTCCTCGGCCAATGGCATCAACGCTTGCCCCAGGTTCCCAGAGGCTATTTCCTTGGCGTGCGGCTCGCGCTTTGGTTCCTATTGGTCGCGGCGGTTGCGTGGCGGGTATCCCAGCGGAAGGCTCAAGTATTTCGCTACTGGCGTCAGATTTCGTGCGCCTGGTTGGCGCTAGGCTGGGTGGTCCTGGGCCTGGTGCTTTGGACCCGTGGTCCGTCGTCGGACGGGGATGTCATCTATGCCCGGCGCAGTTTTTACGGAGTGCTTACGATCTTCGAGCATCTGAGAAATGATCCCGAAGAGCGCTATCTCTTGTTGCAGCATGGCCGGATCACGCACGGCCTGCAGTTTACTCAGCCGCCGCGCGATCAATGGGCGACCAGTTACTACGGCGAAGGGACGGGGATAGCGTTGGCGATGAACGCGCTACCCGCGGGCCACCGGCGCATCGGAGTGGTGGGGCTCGGCACGGGCACGCTTACCGCGCTTGGCCGCGCGGGGGATTATTTCCGCATTTATGAAATTAACCCCCAAGTGAGGGAATTGGCCTGGTGCCGGTTCACCTACCTCTCCAACGCCACGGCGAAAGCCAAGGCCCAAGTGGAGTTGGCGATGGGAGACGCCCGGCTCTCGATGGAGCGCGAACCGCCACAGCAGTTTGACCTCCTGGCGCTGGACGCCTTCAGCAGCGACTCGATACCGGTCCACCTGCTGACGCGGGAGGCATTCGAATTGTATCAAAAACATCTCCAGACCAATGGCGTGATCGCCATCCATATCTCCAACCACTACCTCGACCTCGAACCCGTCGTGATCAACGCGGCGCAGCAACTCAATTACCGAGTCAGCCTCGTCGATTATGAGGAGAATGAGGAGGATTGGTGGCTCTACTCGTCCACGTGGATGGTCCTGACGAAAAACCAAGAAATACTGAAGGCTCCCGGAATCCTGGAAGGTCTCTCCGCCGTAACCGCCGCGCCTCCTAAGATACCCCCTTGGACGGACGACTTCGCCAGCCTGTTTCAGATTCTCAAGTAAGGCGCCCGCGCGGTTTGCGCAATCCGCCCTCGCGCCGCCAACGCTTTAAGGGGCCGCGCAAAAACAAAAGCGGAGGTTGACGCGTAATCCCATCATTGTGAAAGCGCGAGAAAGCAGGATCGACATCGATAGTGGCGGAATTCGCCTAATCGCTTCGCGGAACAGGAACGCGCGGCCGAAATCGCGAAGCGCCTCGGAGCGCACGGCATGCCCGCGCTTTAGGGGCATGCGCCAAGGGGGAAGCCGGAATTGATTCTTGCGCAGGGGCTAAGCGAAGCGGCCTGGCGCAAAACACCACTGCCCGCCAGTGGCCCAGACTTCCAACCGGATGCGCTTCGCCAGCGAGCAAGGGAGGCGCGGCCGTCATCGGCAATTTGCAGCCTCCACCCGAACCGGCGCCGGCAGGGTTCACACGCCACGGTCTAGAGCAATCCCCGCCGCGTTCCCTAGGCCTGACGGAAAGCCCGTCTAGGCCTTGTTGGGAGCTGGGGCGGCGGGAGCGATGGAAGCAGGCGCAGCCTCGGGCGCGGGAGCGGGCGTTGGGGCAGGCGCGGGGACTGAAACTGCGGCGGCAACGGTGGCGCGCACACGCTTGGTTTCCTTCTCCTTCACGAGAGTGGCACCCTTGCCCAAGCGGCTGCGCAGATAGGTCAGCTTAGCGCGGCGGACCGCACCCTGCCGCTCGACTTCCACCTTCTCAACTCGGGGAGAGTGGATGGGAAACACGCGCTCCACGCCCTCGCCATAGCTGATGCGACGAACCGTGAACATTTCGTTCAAACCGTGTCCTCGCCGACCGATAACAACACCGGAAAAAATCTGAATGCGCTCTTTGTCGCCTTCAACGACCTTGGTATGGACGCGGACGGTATCGCCCACCGCGAAATTCACGGGATCTTTGCGGTACTGTTTTGATTCGACTCTATCAAGTAATGCCTGATTCATAAATTCACCAATCGGAGCGCCAGCCGGTCGGAACGTTGGGCACCAGCCCAAGGCTCCCCGAGCCAACGGCTCCTATTATCGTTCTTACAACAAATCCGGTCGCTGCCGTTCGGTCCGGGCTCGAGCCTGCTCGGCCCGCCAGCGGGCGATTTCGGCATGGTTGCCCGAAAGCAACACATCCGGGACCTTCATGCCCCGAAATTCCGCTGGCCGCGTAAACTGCGGATACTCCAGCAATCCATGGCTGAAGGACTCATCAAGCGAGCTTTCGTCGTCGCCCAAGACACCGGGCAGCAACCGAGTGACCGCGTCCACAATGACCATGGCGGGCAACCCGCCATTCGTCAAGACATAGTCGCCGATCGACAACTCATCGTCCGCCAACTGCTCCCGAATGCGCTCGTCGAACCCTTCGTAATGGCCCGAAACCAGGAGCAAATGCTCAGCCGTGGCCAATTCCCGGGCGATGGCCTGGTTAAAGGTCCGGCCGGACGGCGACAGCAAAATAACGCGAGTCTCTTCTCGCGCCAAGGCTTCCACAGCCTCAAAGATCGGCTCCGGCTTGAGCAACATACCCGGACCGCCGCCAAAGGGTCGGTCATCCACCGTCTTGTGACGGTCATGCGTATAATCCCGCAAGTAGTGGATGCCCAGGTCCAGCCGTCCGGTCTCTCTCGCCCGCTTTATAATACTCTCATCCAACGGCCCGGAAAACATCCCGGGAAACAACGTGAGCACGTCAATTTTCATCTGCCGCCGCTCCCTGACCGCATACGGAAAGAGCCGGAAGTCAGGAATAGTCCCACGCCCCTCGCCAGTCAAGGAGCCGGCTTGTCCTCAACGATTTCCAGCGTGCAGCGCAAGCCCTTCTTGGCGCTGCCCGCCAGCAGGAGCGAACGAATCGCATTGATCGTAACCCCCTGTCGACCAATGACTTTCCCCACATCCTGGGGGTGCAAGCGCAGCTCGTAAATCGTCGTCCCATCTCGCTCGACCGGGGTAACCGTCACGGCCTCCGGATACTGAACCAGCCCTTTGACGACGTATTCGAGGAACGCCTGCATAAAAGCTATGTCCGATCAGGCCGGAACCACAGGCTTGGTCGCCTTCTTGAGAAAACTGGCGACCGTCTCGCTGGGTTGAGCCCCCTTGCTGACCCAATACTTGGCCCGCTCAAGGTCCATCGTAAAGTTATCACCCTTCTTGAGGGGGGTGTAGGTCCCCAGTTCTTCAATGAACTTGCCATCCCGGGGACTCCGGGAATCGGCGACCACTATGCGGAACACTGGGGTGTTTTTCGCCCCTACCCGCTTCATGCGTATTCTGACTGCCATAATTTCTATACTTTACTCGGCGGCGGTTCAGCCCGCGCGCCAACCATAACGACTGTTTGCCGAAAAAAGAGAGGAGAGCCTAGTCCGCCCTAAAGAAGTAAGCAAGCCCTCATTTGCTCTTTTTTTTAGCTCGTAACCTTCAGATTGCGGAAAGCCACGGCGCCGTGGTCGCCTTGCAGGTAAATCGGACCGGTCGGATGTTCTTTGGCGTTACGGCTCACGTTCGTGCCGTGGGCGATTTCCACATTGTCCTGAATCACTTGGCCGTTGAGCGTGACTTTGACGAATTTAGCGTTGGCGGTCTTGTTCCCCGCCGCGTCGAAGCGGGGTGCGCGGAAATCAATCACCAACTTCTGCCATTCGCCGGGTTTTTTACAGGCATTCACCAAGGGGGCGGTTTCGCTGTAAACCGCGCCGCAGTCAACCTTGCCCAGGACGGCCTTGCCAAAATTGTCGAAGATTTGAATCTCGTAGATATTCATCATCTTGACGCCGGAATTGGAGTCGGTACTGCTTCCCGGGGTAGATTTTCCGACCATGAATTCCAGTTCCACCGTGCAGTCGCCGAAAACCGCTTCCGAAGAGAGATTCACCGTTCGGTTGGTGCTGATCAACTCGTCGCCCGGACCGACTACCTTAAGTTTCGCGGGGGAATCCGGATCCAATGCGGCCTTTCCGACCGTCCATTGATTAGTCCCCTGCCCGACGATCTTCCAACCGGTGAGGTCTTTTCCGTTAAAAATCGAGCGGGTGGTTAGACCGTCCGCAGCCAAGGCCATGGAGCCGGCTGCGGCGAAGGCCGCGCAGGCGGCGACAAGGGTTCGAGCATTGAAGCGCATAGCCAAGAAAGCGCAGGAGCGGCTGCAAACGTCAACTCAGAAAGTTCGGCGGAAAAAGGAATTATTCGCCTTTGGGGCGCGGGGTTCGACGCGTCTGGCGGACGCTACCGGATAATTCCCCGCTGGCTGGCGCGGGTGAATTCTATGAGATGCCGAATTTCGGGCGAAGGGGGAATATCCTTCTCGATCCTCGCCAAGGCATTGGGAATGGTGAGCCCCTCGCGAAACAAGATCTTGTAGGCGGCCCGCAGAGCCGCCTGCGCGACATCGGACACGCCTTGGCGCTCCAAGCCGACCTTGTTGATGGCACGGGTTTCAGCGGGATTGCCATCCACCATCATAAAAGGCGGCACGTCCTGGGCGATTTTCGAACAACCGCCGATAATCGACATTTTGCCGATGCGGCAGAACTGGTGGATGGCCGCCAAGCCGCCGATCACAGCAAAATCCTCCACGAGGACGTGTCCGGCCAGGGTAGCCACGTTGGACATAATCACATGGTTCCCGAGCGTCACGTTATGGGCGATGTGGGAGTAGGCCAGGATATGGTTGCGCGAACCGACGGTGGTCGTTTCGCCGTCGCCCGTGGCGCTGTTGACCGTGACGCACTCGCGGAAGGTGTTGTCATCTCCAATTTCAGTGCGGGTAAGCCCGCCCTGCCATTTAAGGTCCTGGGTTTTGAGGCCGATGCTGACGAAGGGAAATAGTTCGTTGCCGCTTCCCAGCCGAGTATGGCCATCGAGCACGACATGAGAATGAAGACGACAGCCGTTTCCCAGCGCCACATGTTCGCCAATAACGCAATAAGGGCCGATCTCGCAATTATCGCCGAGAACCGCTTTGGGGTGAATGACCGCGGATGGGTGGATCATAATTTGGCCAAGGGGCTTGAAAGGGAGGGGCTCAGCCCAAGGCATCCATCACGATAAAGGTAACTTCGGCTTCACTGACAATTTCTCCCTGGACTTTGCATTGTCCCCGGGCTTTGCCGATCTTCCCTCGGAGCTTGGTCATCTCGACCTCGATCACCAGCACATCTCCGGGGTGGACCGGTTTGCGCCACTTGACCTGTTCGGCGGACATAAAGTAGGCAATCTTGCCCGCGTTCTCGACCCGTTTGTACATCAGGACCCCGGCGACCTGGGCCATGGCTTCCAGTTGCAGCACCCCCGGCATAATGGGATGGCCGGGGAAGTGGCCTTGGAAGTAGGGCTCGTTGAAGGTCACGTTCTTAATGCCAGTGATATTATTACCCTCGATTTTAAGAATCCGATCGACCAAGAGGAAGGGATAACGATGAGGCAGCAGTCGCATCACCGCATGGATATCCATGGCCCCAGTCTGATCAGCGCCCTCGTCCCCCTGCCCCTCTTTTGCCGGAAGTCCCCGGGCCGCCGGGAGCGGCGGCGCGCCCATGTAGGGGCGGCGCATCTGAGTCGCGATGCGGCGGACCATTTCGCAATTGGCGGCATGACCGGGCTTGACGGCGACCAAGTGCCCCTGGATGGGCCGGCCCAGGAGAGAGAAATCCCCCAGGATATCGAGCATCTTATGCCGAACGAACTCTTCGGGGTAGCGGAGCGGTTCATTGGTCAGCACGGCGTCGTCGCGAATCACCACCGCGTTTTCAAGACCGCCGCCCTTGATCAGACCATTGCGGATGAGATAATCGATTTCTTCGAAAAAACAAAAGGTGCGAGCGTGAGCCAACTCGCGCTCCCAGGTTTGCGGCGTCAGTACCACGCTGTAAAACTGAGTAAACCGCCCTTGTTTATCGGCGCTGGTGCAGGTGATCTTGAAACCTTCTCCGGGAAAGAGGGTCATCACGGTTTCGCCCGCTTGCAGTTCGAGCGGAGCGTTAACAATGTAGGTGTCGCGGCGTTCCTCCTGGGGCACGATGCCGGCCGCCTGGATGAGTTTGCAATATTCTCGAGCGCTCCCATCCGCGATGGGGGGCTCATTGCCATCGATTTCGACCACGGCATTATCGATGCCGTAGCCAGCAAAGGTGGCTAGCACGTGCTCGACCGTGTGGATGCGCGTGTTGCCCTTGGCCAGCGTCGTTGAGCGGTTGACCTCGGCGACATTTTCCACGCGGGCCTCGATTTCGGGCTTGCCTTCGAGATCCACCCGACGGAAGCGGATCCCCGAATTGGGCGGCGCCGGCAGAAAGGTCATGGTCACCCGATTGCCGCTATGGAGCCCGACCCCGGAGTAACTCGCGGGGCGGTTTAATGTCTGCTGTTGTAGCACGCCGAAATTAAACAGACCCTCCCCCGGATTGGCAAGCGAGAGATGCTGCCCGTCCCGCTGCTAATCGCCAAACGTGATCCCCAGGGCGCGGGCAGTCTGCACAATATTGCCGTCGGGCGGCACGGTGCGGAGGCGTCCGATCGCGTCCAGGATCCTCACTGGCACGGTATCCGGCGGGAGTAGAGCGGTCATGTAGCCGTATTTTTCCTCGGCGATGAGTTGGACGGCGTGAGCGCCAAAACGGGTGCAGAGCAACCGATCGAACGAGGTGGGAGCGCCCCCGCGCTGCAAATGTCCCAGCACGCAAACCCGCACCTCCTTGCCCGTCCGCTTCTGCAATTCGGCGCCCACCAAGGCGCCGATGCCGCCCAGGTGGGCCTCGCGGTTCTTTTCGGCGGCGCCCGTCGTCGTGAAGTCTTTCCCCTGCTCGCGCGCGCCTTCGGCGACGACTACCAAAGTGAAGTGTTTGCCTTCGCGTTCGCGCTCGAGGATCCTTTCGGAGATCGCCTCATAACGGAAGGGAATCTCCGGGATCAGGATAACGTCGCCGCCGCCCGAGATGCCGGCATGAGCGGCGATCCAGCCCGCATAGCGGCCCATGACCTCCAGGATCATGACCCGTTCGTGGCTTTGGGCGGTGGTTCGCAGCCGATCCAAGGCATCGGTCGCGCAAGCCACGGCGGAATCAAAACCAAAGGTCGACAGGGTGGCTTCCAGGTCATTGTCAATGGTTTTGGGCACGCCGACAATCGGGATCCCATGCTCGAAGAGTTGTTGGGCGATCGTTAGGGAACCGTCGCCGCCCACGCAGACCAGAGCGCGCAGTCCCAGTTGCTGGAATCCGGCCTTGGCTTGCTGGAATATCTCCTCCGGAATTTGCCCCAGTTCGCCATGGCCGGTCTTGGCGGCGAATCGGCCCTTATTGGACGTTCCCAGGACGGTTCCTCCCACGAAGAGCAACGCGTCCATTTCTTTGTAATCCAGCGACCGGTATCGCAGCGGTTCCAGCAGCCCCTCGTAGCCGCCCAGGAACCCGATGGTTTCCCAACCGCGCTTGCTGGCGGATTTAACCACGGCTCGAATCACGGCGTTGAGTCCGGGGCAGTCCCCTCCGCCCGTCAAGATGCCAATTCGTTCTCGCATAGGGGGAAGTGTCGCAAATCAGCGCCCAAAGTCCAGCCCCACGGCAGGACTAAAACCCATGAACCAAACCGCAGAAGGGGGAAAGGGGTTCATCGGCCTCCTCAAGCCGCCGTTCCGCACCGGCCCGGAACGCCGGCTTTTCGGCGGGCGCGGACAATGGGAGCAAGGCATCCCTGCGCGCCCCACGGTCAAAAGAAGTCACCGCAATCAAATCCGCTTGACTCTTATCGCAAGGAAAGTTATACCAGTTTTCGCCGACAGGGTGTCGGTCCCAAAACTCTAGACCTATGACTCTGACGAAGCGAGACTTGGTTCTTCGGGTGAGCGAAGAGACCGATTTGATACAGCATCAGGTTTTTGAGGTTCTTCAGAAGGCCCTCAACTGTATCGTGGAAACACTAGCGCGGGGCGACAAAGTGGAATTGCGCAACTTCGGCGTGTTCGAGGTCAAGGTGACGCGCGCCCGCACCGGACGCAACCCCAAAGCGCCCACGAAGCAGGTGCTCATTCCCGCTCGCTCGGTGGTTCGATTCAAGCCGGGTAAGGAGATGCGCATTGAGGTTCTGAAGCTCAAGCCGTCCCAAACAGCCGGCGCGGTTGCCGTCAGCAAACCAAGCAGGACGCGACCCGCATCCGCGTCCTAGACCACCGAAAGAGGGGACGAGCCGTCCCCGCCCCGCTCAGAAAGACCCTGGAACAGGAATTCTATGGGTTAAGGTAGCGTCGCTCCGGAGGAGGTTCAGGCTGGGCGCAAATGTTTTGCTTTTTTCGCGCCGTCCTCTAGCTTCTGCGACAGCTTTATGGAACGACTGCCCGGATTTCGTGATTTCTACCCTGAACCGCTTCCACAACCCGACATGTGGAGCGCAGACGCCCGCCAATATATCTTCGAGACGTGGCGCGCCACCGCGCACCGGTACGGTTTCCGAGAATACGATGGACCACCCCTTGAACCCCTCGAATTATTCACCACCAAGAGCGGCGACGAGATCGTCGGCCAGTTATACAATTTTCGGGATAAGGGAGACCGGGAACTCTCGCTGCGCCCGGAAATGACGCCTACGCTGGCGCGTATGATCTCGGCGCACGAGCGTAACTACAAGAAGCCCGTCAAGTGGTTCGCTGTCCCCCAACTCTTTCGCTATGAACGCCACCAAAAAGGCCGCCTGCGCGAACACTTTCAGCTCAACGCGGACATCATTGGGGAAAAAGACGCCGCGGCGGATGCTGAACTGATCGCGCTGCTCATCGACAGTCTGCGCGCCTTCGGACTTACGGAGAAGGATTTTGTGGTTCGGATCAGCAGCCGGAACGCGTGGCACGATTTCTACGCCTGGCACAACGGGGAAGCGGGCAAAGAATACGAGTTTTATCAAGCCATCGACAAGTTGGAACGGGAGGCACCCGAAGTGAGCAGCCAAAAGCTGGCGGCGCTGGGCTTTTCCTCCGAGGAAGTTAAGGCCTTCATCGTCCAAGGGGCCCCCACCCCTGAACTGCAAGCGATCCTGGACAACCTGGCGGCCCGCAGCCTCGATCATTACGTCAAGGTCGACTACGGCGTGATTCGCGGGTTGGCCTATTACACGGGCATTGTCTTCGAAGCCTTCGACCGGGAAGGCGAGTTGCGGGCCATCGCCGGCGGCGGGCGCTACGACAACCTGGTCAAACTGATCAGCGGCGGGAAGGTGAATCTCCCGGCGCTGGGTTTTGGCATGGGAGATGTGGTCTTGTTGGAATTGCTCAAGGCCCGGCGGCTGTTGCCGAAGTTCAATGCGGGCGCGGGTGTTTTTTTCATTATCGAAGCCGAGCAACTCCGCAAAGAATCCCTGCGACGCATCCAATGGCTCCGCGATTCGGGACTGACGGTGGATTATCCCTTGATCGCCTCCAAGGCGGACAAGCAGTTCAAGCGAGCCCTCGAATGCAATGCCTTCGCCGCCGTGCGCATTGAGGCGCCGCAATTGGCCATCAAGGTGAAGGGTCTGGCATCTGGCCAGGAGACCGCTTTCCAACTGCCCGACCAGGCGGACGCGCTCCTCGCCCACCTGCGCGACTTGCAACGGCTCGCCTTGGCTTCCGCCGTAAGGGGCTGACCAAGGAAGCTAGGGCGAGGCCAACGCCGGGGCCGTTGGCTCCACAGCGCCGTTGCCGAAGGTGACGACGCCGGTGACCACCGTAGTGGCGTCGACGAACTTCCTCGCCTCGACCGTAGCGCTAATCTGGCCTCCGTAGTTCGTCACGGTGATCTTGCGCTGCCTAATAACCCCCTTGGCGAGGGGTTTGCCTTTGTACACCACCACCCCAAGGCTTTGGGTATCGAAGCCGATGAGGTTGAAATAAGTCCCCACTTGCTTGGTCGGCTGCGAGAAAAAGTCGATCTCAGAGCACGCATAGGCGGCGCTGGCGGCGGCGCCGCTGATCGCTTGGGAAACGCCCGTGTACTGGAACTGGCGGAAGAAGGCCTGAACGCGGGTATCCACATTGGTCCTGCCGGATTTATAGCGCACAACGAAGGTGGGAGTGCCCAGGCTAAAGTTTGAGCTTGAGGTCACAATAGGCGTGACGTAGAGCAGCTTGGCGCCGGACTGCTTGGTAAAATCCGGGGTCATCGCGTAGTTGGTGATGACCTGAGGCTGGGTTCCGGGCACGGAATTGCTCACGATGCCGGTCAAGGCGAAGATGGTCTCCTGGCTGTCGTTGGTAACGAGAACCGCCGTCACCAGGCCGGTCACCAGGTTAGACAGGCTCGGCACAACGTAAGCGGTGGCGTTGGAGATCACCACGGTGTTTTCAAAAAAGTACGTCACCGGGTTGGTCGCCGTCTCGGTGCAGGTCAGTGGAACATCGTTGGTATAGGTGTTGGTCCCGAGGGTCAGAACGTATTGGTTGGTAACCTGGAAAAGGGCCGGAAAATCGTTGGCGGGCAGGAAGGCCGCATTCGTGACGTTGATCGTGAGGGAATTCGTCACGGTGTTCGTCACGGCCAAATAATTGGTTTGATACCCGGCCACCACCCCTGTGTTGGTGAGGCCGCTCAGGAAGCCCAGGAATTGCTTGGTGGGCAAGGCGCCGTGAAGGACTACGTTGGCGCCGTATTGGACGTAGGCGGTCAGGGCAAAGTTTACGGGCTGAACCCAATAATTAGTGCTGTCGGCGATGGTTCGCGCCGGTGCGATGGCCAACAGCAGGCCAGCCATTACGAGTTTGATCGTCATTTTCATTTCCGAGGGTGTTTGAGGTTACAGTCAGGCCCCTGGTCAGAACTCCTTGGCCTTCTGGATGTCAGCGGGAGTATTTTTGTTTTTCTTCGCGACGTTGTTTAAGCCGTGGGTGATCTGGTAAGCCTCGTCGCGGGAGGCGTCGGGGGTAAACAAAAGCACGCCGTCGGAGATGCGCGCGCCAATGAGGGGCGCGGCCAGCCATCGACTCTCATTGACCTTGGGGTCCTGAAGGCTCGCGAATTGGCACTGAATAACATAGTGCTTGCCACGGTTGGAACCGGTCGTCTGCTCGAGCAAATAGGCGCCCCTCTGACCAAACGAAATACGGAGGGCAAAACCGCCCACTACCTCAACCACCCGCGCCTCGCTCACGTCCTCCTCGGTCAGAAAAGGCTCGGCGTCGATGGTCACCTGGACCGGATTGTCGCGATAGACGGGGACCTGGCGATTCCGGTTAGTACGATCGGCGTTAACCTCGAGATAAACCCGCACGGTGCCGTCCGCCTTCATGCGCCTGCCCTCGTCGGTCCGGCAACTGCAGAGCGCCAAGAGAACCAGGATCACCTGCAAATTGAGATTGAAACGATTCCCGCGAATCATCATATTACTCTAAACAATCGTACAATAGTTGTGAAGTAAAGACAGATATGAGCAAACAATTCAATAAGACCGAGAAACAAAAGCGCCGTCAGCGTTATCTTAAGCGGAAGAAGGTCAACGCGAAGGCGAAG
>Ga0316217_10004399_pt1 | contig 15286 bp, 11 predicted proteins | sample 1anoAmetaG_FD_203633 | JGI IMG/M metagenome (GOLD analysis project Ga0316217, IMG submission 203633) | Freshwater microbial communities from Trout Bog Lake, Wisconsin, USA - 1anoA | ecosystem: Environmental > Aquatic > Freshwater > Lake > Hypolimnion/Profundal zone | place: USA: Wisconsin... | reverse complement strand
ATGTGTGCTATGCGTTTCTAGAAATGGTTCAAATGCGACTCAGTCTACTATGCTGACCGCTCCACATAGTTCGACAGGAACCCAGAACGCGGACTCAAGAACCTGAAGCCTCATGAATACTACCCTTGCTACAAAGATTGGTATGAGGCCACTTATTCTTGCGCAGACAACATTCTGAAGTACTTAGTAGAACTGGCTTACGCAAAGCGTTCCCACGACTTCTATCAGTAGGACACCAGCAGTGTGGAGATCCGCTCCTTCCCCACCATCTTCGACTCCCCCAATGAGCCAGAGAGAGTCACTTACACTTATTGATAGATCAAAGCTAATCATACGCGAATAATAGCAATCATACTCGAATAATAGCAATGATGCGCCAATAAGAGCAATCATGCGAATAATTGCTCATGCTTAAAGCAGCATATCAAGTTTGTGTTTGTTAACTATAAAATAAAGCTATAGTTGGTGTCCGATTGCATAAAGCGGGGTGGATCTGTTCACAGCAACTGGGTAGCGTTGGAACTACTGCTGGATAATTAACTATTTGTCTGCTGGCAATAATCACAGATGCTGCCAGTAGTGCATAGATGGTAATAAATGGATGGCGGCAGGAGGGCCAGACGGGTTGGTAAATCAATCTGCAATTCATAGACTTCTTATATTTGAGAGTGCGTTGTATGGGCTTAACGAGTAGGTGATGTTATTTGGGCAGGAGTGGTGGCTCGATGGGTTGCCAAAAATAATGGGCATATTGCATGTGATAGGATGATACGATGTTGCATAATGGTTTACCTGTTCAATCAAATCTCAGCACCTGTGCAGAAACAGCAGGTTGTGGCAACTAGCGCCAAGCGTTACCTTCACCGGCTACAACTTCTCCGAACTCAGCATCATTTTCGAAGACAGCGGACGCAGACTCACCCCCGTCGGCTCCCCCTGCCCCCACTTCTTGAAGAACGTCTTTCTCTCGAATGGCAGCTTCTTCCACATAGTGTACGCATCACTGCGAGAGTAGCCCTCGTTGGTCTTGGTCCGCAGGTAGAGGGCTCGGGCCGACAGCTTCCTGATGGTGCGTTCCCTGGGCGGCTTGCTGATTTTTTTGGAGTGAGACTTCTTGACGAGTCGCTGCCTCTTCATCCAGAGAAGTTTGATGATGTGGGAGAGTTTGGCGGCAGACCACCGGGGGTGTTCCTTGGAGAGCCTCTTGTAGTGGTGCTTGTAGAACAAGATGTATTGGTGGTTCTTGGGCAGGTCCGCTTTTTCCTATCTGCTGGGTGAGCTGTGCATCACGAGCAGCGAGTAGGAGGACCTATCGGACTTGACCTCTTCGGAACCCTTGTCGGAGTGGCGGTTGAACTCGGACCCGTCTTCGTGGTAGGGGAGCAGGAGGGATTTGGGTTTGGTTTGGGTGGGAGTGGGCTTGGTCTTCTGCGTGTTGGGGAGGGTGAGTTCGTTGTATTTGAATGGAGTTCTGGGTGGGGAGCCAAAGTTGGAGTGCGACTGTTCTTCGTCGTGAGGGATAAACTGCTGCTGCTGGTATATCTGGGAGAGTTGAACTTTTTGCGGGTGGGCCATGTGTTCCCACTCCTTGATGATTTTGAGCACGATTTCCGACTCCCGCATGCGCGGGAACTGGTGCTTGTACTTGTTGTAGCGCTGCCGCGAGAACTCACGGTACACTCGGCTGAAGTTTTCCTGGCTCACTTACCGCCTCATGATTTTTAAAAATGGTGGGCAAATTCACATACTACCAATATCCGAATACTATTACAATATAACAGCAAGCCCAGAATGCAACCAACAAATCATCCCAACCCACCCCCAACCCGCTAACTCCACTCTGCACTCTTCCTGCCCTCTCTGCTGCAAAATTGTGCTGATGATGGTCGGGCAGGTTGGCAAGATCCTGCTGCCGATTAACTGCAGCTATCGAGCTAATTCCAACCATCGAGTGGATTGTAGAAGTTTGGGCCGTTAACCCTTAGTTTTAGAACACAGCAACATTCATAAATATTTGTTTCAAGCTCATGAAAATGAGTTCTATGGAGGCACATTAGGCAAGAATAAACTTAGACAGTGAAGGAAATTAGGCTAACCCGTCCGCTGATATATGTTACGGTTTTTTACGTATTAGTATCGTCATAGGTGGCGATTATTAGTAGTAATTTTTATTGGTTCCTTATTACTAAAAGATGGAGCAAGCCGAACAGCAACTCATCACCAAAATTGAAAACCTGCCCTGCAGACTGCACCTCTGCTGGAAAAACAAACTCATCCGCAAGCACAGCACCCCCCAGCACTTCCAGCAGGCCCTCCATTAATGCCTCTACGACTGGAGCACCCAATACCTTAACTAGCTCATGGACCAGCTCAGAGACTAGAGGCTCATCGATCAGCTCATCACCGACCCCTGATTCTTAATGATTAAACCCTCCTATCCCCCACTATCACCACTACTGATTGTTCTGTGATCCATGCTACCCTCCGATTATCTGAGGGCAGGCAAATATGGACCCACAGCTATCACAAATAGGCTGCACCTATGGTCTGGTGAGCTAGAATGGAGGAGTAGCCTGGAACAGGGGTTGTGCGGATTAGGTAGGATTTAGAGTCATCATCAAGGTTTCACCAATTAGCTGCCCTTTTGCTGATCCAGAAGCACTCAATAAGGCTGCCAACTGCCTATAATTACACCAGGGATGAATTACTAGGAGTTCGGGCGAAACCGAAAACTGACTACCACTTCCCGCCAATCACTTTCCAACCCCACCACTCTACCCCAACTACTGTTATTCATACTACAGCTAAAATAAGTGCCCTTCTTTGGTATATTGATTAGTTGATATTGGATATTTTGCTATAATCATCTACATATCATCTATTTTATACAGCAGACTATACTAGGACTAGTCGCCAAACATCACATCCAACATCATAAGCACCAACCCGCGTACCTATTTGCCCTGCAGCGTTGTGTCTTGACTTTAGACAGCCTAGCGGCAGCTGAATCGATTGTCATGGACTGCGCAAAATGATGTATTGACCCTCGTGATCTGCCAATAACGTTGATTTGAAGCAAAAGAAGAATTGTTAGTGCTGCTGAAAGCTGAGGAAGATTGTTATTGACCTTAAGGAGCCTATTTTCGGTCAAACAGGCCAGACATTAAAAGCTACTAATCTCAATATTGGGTACTAATATAGCACAAAACTGATAAAGAAGCACGCCAGTCAGTACGGTCAGCCACCCTCAAGAGATATCTATCGTTAGGAGAGGAAATTAATTAACTTCATCAACAGAAAGAATTTAGATAAGATTCAAAATTTGGCATATTTGTGGCTGCTATGCAGGATATCTTCAACAAGCCAACTCAAAATAGCACCATTCTCAGCTTCCTAGTGATAAATCTATAAATAAGGATCAAATACGGGGAGGGAGAAAAGTGCAATCCACAACCACATCTAACACAACTAACGCCTAATTAAGCTACAAATGCTAGCAGCAGCAATTAGAGTTGATGAAGCATACTTAAAATTTCTATACTTGATAATCGTGATAAATAAGGCCAATAATACACTTTAGGACCTTTCTCACAGGATCTCAAAATATAACCACTATCTAGTACTCATCCATATATGTTCAGTTAAGCAGTTTGGCAATTAAGATTGTACAATCACCTTCATTCCAGGATCAGATTGGGCGTGAAGCGACTATTGCGATGTTCTCTGGTCGAACTTTCCTTAATCAAGCAGGCAATGTCCATGGTTTTGATCCTAAACATGTTCTTGAATAGGGTAATCTCACCAGTTTTCAAGTTGGTAACCTGCCTGAGCTCCCTCAGCAGAACTGGCTTCAGTATAATCACCTTGTTATCCCTGATGTAGAGGAAGTTCCTGAAAGCACCCAACATCAGCTTCGTCTCATACTGCTTTTGCTCCTATCCTTTGTGCTTGTCATTCTGGATGCTCACTAGCTGCGAAGACACCTATCGCTTGATAATCAGTTCGTTCAGCTTGCTAGTTGATTCTACATAAGCAGTCAAGTACTTTAAGGTCCTTTGTTCAGCTATAACTTCTTCTTTGAGTAGATTGTCCTATCGGGGTTTCCTATCTCGTTCTTCTTCTTGGTGCTGCACTGACGGACCATGCGCATTTCACTAGTTTCCCGATTAAACTTTTCTCTTCTGCTTGACGCCTAAGACCAAGCTTAATCCTTCTCTGTCTCGTATTCCTGCAGCAGTTTTGCCAGGTTTTTGGGCTCAACCAAAGAAAGCTAGGTATAGGCATACAAAAATTTCTAGAAAAGGATGAAGAGATTCAACTAACTCTATATTTCGGAGAGATTAATAGCGCTTTTATCTATGTCCTGCCTTTTCCAGGTCAAAAACTTTATAAGGCTTTTGCCGAATATTGCGAAATCGAAGTTTTTGATGAGATCTCTCAATTAGAGCACAAGAGTATAGATCAAGTCGATTTTACCGTTGAAGATATCACTAACTAATTTTAACTGATCTATGTGTTGATTCAAATTGGCTTTCTTGAAGGCATATTCTCTATAGAAGATGTCATCTTTGGAACCCATCCTATACCCCTCCTTTATCTTTAGGTCAAAATTCAATGACTCATCTTTGATCTTTTTGGCCAGCTTCAATGCTTCAGCGATGTCGAACTAAACCACCCGAGATTGCTTCAGGATTTAGCTGGACTTCTCCAAAAAGCTCTTTTCAACTATATAGTCAATAATAAGTTCCTTGTTAACTTCCAAAGACGACAAAATGAAAGATAAGGATTTGTCCAAAGAGATGTAGTAGTTGTCCCATTGGAAAAACCCCCATTCCACATGCATTACCACCTCCTCAGCCGTGTACTCCTGACTGTTCATGATCTGTTCTCTGATTTTCTAGAAGAGTAAGGAGTAAGAGATTCTTTAGTTGAAAGTCTTCCTCTTGATCATTTCGTTCTTGAAGTGGATGATTTTGTTGAAGATTGCACTGTAAGTGCTTCTGGAGACTTTTGCAAGTTCCTTTATTTAGAAGATGCTAGTAATACGCTGGAAAGGGATGAACTTGAAAAACTACTGGAAATCAGGTCTTATGAACTCTTTCAAGAAGAGAATGAAACTAGTCTCAGGTTTGTTCGTTTTGATCAAGTCCGAAATAATAAGGTTTTTCTACTCAATGTTGTCCAAATCGTCAAACAGAATGATCACACTCCCTAAATGCTTATTAGACTTGATTTCTTTCAAACTTTTCCCCTTGTTTGGGATATACTCACTAAATAGGACCAGCTTGAATTCGTCTGGGAACTTCAGCTTTGAGAGCCAATAGCTGGCATCGCAAACACAAAACAGATTATGCTTTGAGACGTATCTTCTAAGGAACATTTTGTTTTTTAGGGTAATTAGACTTTAGATGACTGTAATTTTTTACCCCACCTACTTCTAAAAAACTTTGGGTGTCAAAGCTCGCTTTAGGATCAACTTGTTGAAGAAGGATAGACTTTTTTCTTCTTAAATCATTTGGTTAATCTAGCTTTGTTCTTTGACGTTAGTTTTTAATATTTTAGTGTAGATCTTTTAAAGTTCAAGGCTTGGAAAAGGCAAATACTTGAAGAAGTTGATATCTTTGTCAGTTTATCTAAAGCTGTTATAAACCTCCTACTTTGGGTGAGGTATGGCTGACAAGTTGGCTGACTACATTACTGTAGCTAGGCCCTACTAAATAGCATGAATTTTGATATAAAACAGGTAGATGAAAGGAAACTTATCAGCCAATCCCTCAGTCAAAAATTAAATGATCAAGTAGACTGCGCTGCTGTTGGACATGATACCTAAGTTATGACAACTTTACCTTCCATCTATAGGTAGTGAAAACTTGTTGTGAGGATATCTCGGAAGTAGAAGCTTGTCTGCTCGTTAGAAGGGAAGTAAATGATTGCCAGCTCTAGGATTTTACTGACCAACTAGCATAGCTTTGGATCATTCGTATGCTTCACTTCCTCAACGTAAGTATGGTTCTTAGCCTATTTTATGTAATTCCTTTTCTTATTCAGCTATTGAATCATAGTTGTCAAGGTCTTAATCAGCTGCTTGTTCTTCATGTTGAAATTTTGGGTTTTTCTGCAAATGAAGTGAACTATGCTCATGAAGGCGTTTTAGATGTTTAAGGACTGTTTGAACAAGAACTCCTTTTGAGCGGCTTTGGTCCTTTACTTTGCAATTATGAAGTGAGTTATTTCCTCAAAGTCTTCTGTTGTAAACTCCAAATCAATCACTTTGAAATTCAAAAGAAACTCTTCAGGACCCCAATTGTTAGTCACCATAACAACAGGTATTTTAGTAGGAATGACAAAACGAATGTCTCTGTATTTGAAAATTTTGAACTTACCAACTCCTCCATACTCCGTCTATGAGTATTTCAGCGAAAATGCCCATGAGTCAATCTCGATAATCAGTAGATTGTACTGCTAAAAGTTGGGGTTGCCTTGGGGGATAAAAGAATTATTTATTCTGATGGTGAGTGCATTGTTTTTGAGGGTGTCTTGGAAAAGAATAGACCTGCGATCAATAATAATCAAAGGAAGTTGTTATTGTATCAAAAAGTTGTTAATGTCATTGATACTTCTCTTTTTGCTAACAGAAAGATATTCTTTAGGCTTCACGAGCCAAAAAGCATCCTGCCGGTTTTCCTCAAGTTCCCTCAATAGGTCGAAGTATTCACACTATTCTTGATTAACTACATACCCAAAGTGCTTTCTGAGCTTATTGAAGGAGATTTATTTGATCTTCTTGCGGGCTTACCCTGCCAAGATGTCCAACAATGAGAACTGAAGGGTTTAGTAAAAGCAGTAATTCAGGATTTTCTTGAAGTATTCTTGTAAATTTTCAAGTTCTTGCAGGCAATAGCCCTCAAAGTTTATTAGATCGTCAAATTAAAACTTTATTTAACAAATTTCACTTTCGATTCCTTTGATCCTCATGTGAAGTATGTTTAAGGCTGAGGATTTTGTCGTCACTCTCTTTTCGTACTCTTGGATATGTTTTTAAAGCTCATCGATTCTGTTTTTTTCCCGAATAGCGTTATTCTCATCCATCAGAGTTTTCATCCTAGAAGCAATATTGTTCATAATTCCCTACTTTTGAAGACGATGCAGACCTAAGCGACATCCCACTCTCATCCATTCCAAAATGTTCTTTCCGCAGCTCAACTTCTCTTTGCTTGCATATGACTACAACCTCTTTCCTAGAGAGTGAAGTTTTTCTTCAGGGAACTAAGGAATGGAGGTTTATTTTAGCTTTGCCATGACGTTGATATCTGAAAAGCATTTCTTCAATGAAGCTAAATCAGTGTTTTCTCCGAGAACAAATCCGATTAGTTAGAATAACTCTCTCTCAACATTGTAGTTTGTCAAAAACATGTACTTTAGCTCAGCAAATTAGGTCCTTGATATCGAATTCTGCGTATTTCGATAGATATTTTTCCAAATCTTTTCTGAAGATAGGATTTGTTCCTTTTTGCGCTGTAGATTGTTGATCTAAATATCGTTTTTTTATAGAGTCTAAATAAGATTTTAGTTTTTCACGTTTGTATACTCCTGATTCAACCTTCTGAGCTAATCTTTGTCAGCTCCTATCTCATACAAAAGTGTAGTTTCCTCAGCCATTAAGTTTTTCTGCATCATCTTTAGTTACTTGTACTATTTAAACATGTAATTCAATTCGCTGAGACTTAATTCCAACATCTTCTTTTTGCTCATGATCTTTCTTAGTATCAAGGTATAGTTTTGAAGAATATACATTATAAAGTAACCGAAGTTGAGCCTAGAGAATAAGTAGGTTTGCCTGAAATGAGTTGAGTCAAGGTTTTTGGGAATTTCGAAGTTTTGTAAGTCATCAAAAAATTTTACGGCTATTCTAATTACTTCTTACAATTGCTGAGCCTCAGGCCTATTTTCATAGTTCTTTTCTTAGCTTATCTTTAATCCCATATCGATTAAATCAGGGTTTTTTTGGTCCCTGAAATACAGCACAACACTATACAGCAAAATGTTATTTTTCAAAAATTAACCAATAGATTCAAAATGACTGATTGAGTATTCTATTATAAAGACACAGGGGCAAATCTAATTAGATTTCTCACTCTGTTATTTTGGAGAGAACTTAGCAAGATAATTGGAAATAAACCTGACTACAACAGGGTTTGAAATAATCTCCTAAATGCTCAGATAGAAGTAAGTCTTTTAATTCTTTTTAGAATTGATTTCACTTTCTTTATCTATTTGAGACAAAAACTTCGCTTCAGACTCACAGTAAAGTATTTACTTTGTTTTTTTTCCCACCATCTCAAGAACTACAGAGCAGATTGAACGATTGAATGGTACGCTATGTTTATTGACTAGGATGCAATCCGATAAAGTTAAGGCGTTATCAAAGATAATTGCGAAATCGATTATTTAGCGAGTAAAGATGACGTTTTTGATGGGTTTTTTTAGCTATTCCTGCTTTTACAAAGCACTTTTATTGAAAGAACCCATATATGTACTGCACTTTTAGACTTCTTCCATCTAGAATTCAGAAAGAATACCACACATCATATCTTAAAGCTTCTAAAGCTCTTTGCCTTACTGAAATCTGCACTTGGATTGGAAACAAACTGTAGCTAAGATCTTCCTTCCGAAAATCTATTAAGTGGTAAGCTAGTTGTAGGGGTATCTTTGTAAAAAATCTGAATTAAAGCAAAATTACTATCTATGATGTGCTTAAGCGTTGTCATTCCGAACTCATAAGTCCATGAATGATAGCCTTTCTTGAAGTTTTATGAGCAAAAATTGACCCCTTTCACGTAACTTTCAGCAATTTTGTTGAAAACACCTGCATTTAGAGTTTTAGCAAACTTATTCTTTATGTAGTTTGTAACTTTGTTGAAAGTGTACTGCCCAAATATTCGTTAATAGTAATCTTTCCGAGACTCAAAGTAAATGATATAAGTGTCCCATAGCCTATTTTTCAATTTGTCGTTAAGATTCCTTCTCTCAAGGATAGAAGCAATAGTTGGTGCAATTTTCAAATAAAAGTCAGAGATAAGGGTATTATGCTTATTTATGTACCTTAAGTAAAGCTACAGAGTAGTGAGCTTGGGTTGGCAGGAAACATCTTCAATAAAGATAACATAGTCTATTTTCTTGTATTTCCCCATCGTATTCATTCTTGAATGTTGCTTAAAAGTGGTGTTTTCCCAACCTAGAGAGTTAATTTTATGAACGGATTCTTCCAAACTTTCCTTTTGCGTATTTCCATTAAGTAGCAACTTGTTGTTGAAGTTTTTGTTGAGAAAATATTTGATCATTGTGGATTTTCCTGACTAACGATTGCCAATCACCATCAAGGGAACATGAATTTTGACTAATGGCATTAGGTACTTTTTTGATAAGATCATAAGTTCTTAAGTTTAGATTTCCTCAGACAGGGAAGGTTAAATGATCAACTACGACTTTTTGTCAATCAGTTTTTCATATTAGATGTACAAAATCTTTTTTTCAGAAAATATGACAAACTTTGTTAGGAAATTGTCTCTCTCTTAGTCATCATTGTAAAGGTAAAAAATGCTTTTTATTGCTTTTTAGAGAGGACGATGAAAATTAAAGTTAACAAAATTTTAGATTGTGGCATTGAAGGAATAGGTTATAAGCTTTGATAACTTTTTGTAGTGATCTTCTCCTTCAAAAATGCTCGCAAATCTTTGTCGGTTGACTTAAGTGAAAAAGCTAAAGAAGTAAGTAAGAGACCTTTCTAAAGCTTATTTCTTGGATATTTACGCTACCCATTAGAAAGTCCTAAGTTTTTTTTCCAAAATCTCCTAAAGCAGAATGTTAAAGTATTGCAAAATTTGAATAAAGTCAGCAGCTATGGTGTTGTAGAACTAGTCTCTTCTTTAGACCATTTCCTTGAGAAAAGTATTGACAGCTAAGTTATAAATCGCCGATAAGTCCAAACTGTCCTAGTTGAGATAGATCTTTTTCATTAGGCATATGTAGGAGGGTGAAATGTCAGTCAACTAATTCAACTAAAATGCTGTATACTTGCTATGCATAGTCTTCATATTCTTAAAATAGATCTACTTCTGCCTATAGAGCTCACAAAAGGACAGATTAGCATGGGAAGCAGAGGTAATCTTGATTTCATCTTCCTCAATAGCTCGAGAAAAAAGGTATTAGAGCAGTGAGATGTTTTTGTTGCTGATAAATCCCTCAAATACAAGCCAGTAAACCGATTTATCGTCGTATTCATTCAGGAAAGACCTTATTATCGGCTAATTTTAGCTTACTGACATCCCAAACAATTCATTGAAAAGCTAGATGTTACAAAATCTCCAGTAAACCTGATTCAAGCCTATTGCGTCTTGTAAAAACTAGAAAAACCTGCGTAGGAGTAACGATTTTCCACTTTGATAAGGTCCGATTATAGCTATTGGTGTGTTTTAGATGCTAGTTACGAGCTCAAACAGTTGTTGCAGTTTATTTACAAATGAACTATTGTTAGGAAGTGAAGTCAAACAAAAGTTCTTCAAAATGTTCTGAAGCTACTAGTGGCTTTTTGTTGAAGGAACGCAGATTTCGTCAGTAATTGCTTCTCTAGTGGTTGAAAGAATGATATTCTGCACCATGTCGTAAGTTGGAGTCTTTTCGAATTAGATTCTAACGTTACTCAATACGTAGTTTTTGTAAAACTCTTAAAAGCAAAGTCCTATGGCTTAAAAGTAGTCCTTAAAGAGAGATACCATAATTTCCTCATCTGATTCATTGGAAACTGCTGAAAATTTCTTCAAACCAGCCAAAACATTTTAACAAATATTGTCAATCTAGTGGAAGCTGAGCACTTTGTTTCTTTATCTTAGCATAACTATGTATCCTCGAAGCACGTAAATAATGTCTAAAAACAAGCCCTTGTCAATCAAAAAATCTTTACTCAACATTTTTGTGCAAAGCAGTATTTTGGGGCAAGGGACCACTGCTTCAATCTTTCTAAAGCGAAGTTTCAGAGTTTAATTAAGCTCTATTTGCTGGTAGTTGCAAGGCTGTATAAACAAAGAAGGTAGAACCCTTGTATCCTTTGATACAAAAGGTTTGGAGCTATTTATTCTTTCAATTCTATTCAGTTCTTCATAGATATAGAGGAGCTCTTCCTTAAGATCGTTTACTAAGCCAATGATGAAAATTGGAAATCTTTCTTGACAGGTCAACAAAACCTTTTTGACGTTATCTTTGGTGAGCGTTAGCTTGAAAAAAAGGCACATAAGCCTTGCAGCAATGTTTGCAACCATCTATGACTGCTAGATGACAATGCTTTACTGGAAAATCATGCTATTGCAGAGCTTGATCAAGGCTTTCTCCACAAAAGGGAAGGTGAAGCTCAAATGCGCATGGTCAATCAGCTGAAAAGAACACACTAAATGAGAATTGAAGTTCTTCATAGCCAACATGTTTTAGTATATCTCAATAACCAAGATGTTTTTGTACCAAAGCTCACTCGAACTCTCCTCTATCCTCGTTCGCAGCTCCAATCGAGAGTTGAGAAGTTGATTGAAGAGTGCAAGGTTGTAGTTTATCTTTTTGCTATCTAGCTACTGTTTAAGACCATTCTTGCATATGAGCTTTATTTCTCCGTCTAAGTTTTTGATGAGCTGAGCTGCAGTTTTATCGCTGGAGAGGTACTTCTGGTTGAGATAGAGTTGGTCCAGTGAGTAAGTAACCTGAAGAGGTAACTGAGCATTCATATAGTTGAGTAAGTTATCTATGGGGTACTGGTTCCTGTTGTTTTAGATGTACTTACGTATTTCTTAGCACATCTTGGTCTCAAGACTGCCGATTTCTATGTTGATATCTTGATCCTTTGTATCTTTGCTTAGGAATAACAGCTAGTCGTATATGGTGATGACTTTGATGCCGTTTTCTTCTTGTACTATCTGCTTGATGGGGTAGAACAGCTAGAAATAGTAAACAGGATTCAAAATGATGTAGAGAATAGTAGATTTGTCCACCAAATTTAAAAGGACATTTTCACTTCTTTCTTTTTAAATCACTGTAGAAATCAAGTCTTTTATACTCCTTATTTTCTGCCTTTGGGCTTTTATCATTATCTAAATTGCTTCGTACTCACTTAGCAGATTATTTATTGTTTTCTTTTACAGGTTATAGACGATCTTTGTCCAGTTGTCCCTTGCCTCATCTTTGAGCTTTTTGTAATTGGGGAAGAAACTGGCGTTTTCTTCAACGATGAATATCTTTTTGTCATAGTTTTCCTTTGCTTTATCGTTGTGCCTCTACAGTAACTCAATCAGCATAATTTCGTTGTACTAAGTCTTTGTGTGTGCGATAAGATCAAGTATTTTGAGCACTTTGTCGACTTGGTCAGCTTTGAGTAAAAGTTATATTTTGTAGTCGCTAAGATGTATGGAGTTAGCCAAAGTAAAAAGATTACCTTGATACTGCTGGATAGTCTTGTAGAAGGGATTGATCTTTTCAAACTCGTAAATTGAGTTATCAGGCAGATTATCAAGATAGAGGGAGGAAAAGTGCTTTTAGTCAAGATTTTTCTTAGATTTGGTATTTGCATTATAGTTTATTTAATGGGTGGAAACCTTCTGGGGATGGGATTTTCCTGTTGCTCTTTTGAATTCTAAGGGGTGGTCTCTCTACAAAATTTAAAAGTAGCCCATTAGTTCATTCATCTAGAACATTTTTATCTTTCTTTACTTTAACTGATGAATTTCTTGGAATATTTTGTAAATGCTTATTTTTATACAATCCGAAAGGGTTAAGCTTAAGAGCTTTCCTTGAAAATTGAGCTATTTCAAGCTCTCTATCGTCTCTAACTAATGCAAAGGAAGATAGGCTACTTACTCAACAGTTTCAAGGTACTTTTTCCATTCCTCATAGCCATTTAAGAGTTCTCTCAAAAAGGGCTCATATACAACCAAAATCAAGTAAACTTCCTTGATTTCCGTAATATTGGCAATCAAAACATCTATATACTTTCTTGTTTTCAGCTAAAAAATAGAAATATCGTAGATTTTGTTGAGCTATTCTTTGAAATTCAAAAATTTTTCTGAAAACTTTATCAAAAGTTGATTGTCGTTTATTATTTTTGTGTAAGAATGAGTATTAACTGATAACTATTGATCAATAAAGTACTCAAGCTCAAGTTTTCCGATTTTTTGCAATTTTTACATCAAAGTTTTTATTTATTTGTAGCGTTACTAGTTTTTCTTAAACTTTTGGAGTTTTTAGCTGACGTCTATTTGCTCTTTACATAGCTAAATGAGATAAGTTTGCTACTAAAACAGATCTTTCCAAATTCTCTCCCTTAACTTTTCGATATCCACTTTAAAGTACTTGAGTTTCTGTGCAATTTTTTGAATAAAAATCTGGCTTTTGATATCAAGTTTGTCTTTAAGTTCTTTGACATGAATGAACATAATAAAAGATTCTTGGTAATTCTAGTTACATTTAGTGCTGATGACTTAGAGGTAGGCCTTAAACTTTTGCAAATCCTCAGGATAATTGTTTAGCTTATAAAACTAATAGCCTTCAAAAGCAGAGTAACTTATCAAAAGCTCATCTACTGTCCACATTGAATTCTTTATGCAAGAATACGCAGTCTAGAGTGTGATTTTTACTTTTTCATAGAGATTTCTAAACTAGAGAGGAACATTTGAGTAAATTGTTGTTTGTTTTGATTTTATGCCCATTACGATGAATTAGAGAATCTACTCAAAATTAAGGCTTAAAAGACCAATTTTGACCGTTTTCGGAAGATAAAAGAGCTTAGTTTTGGTTATCTATAAGTATTCATATATCAGAGAAGGATTTTTACTTTTTTACTCAAGAGCGCTTAATTAGGTGTAAAAGTCACTGATTAGTACGTTATAAAGTTCAATAATTTCTTGTACTTACTAAAGAGTGCTACAAACTAGAACGTTGAGGCTCTTGTTAAACTATTTTTTACTATTTTGCTCTTTGAGAATGCTTTAGGCATTGTAAGAGTCACAATGCTTTTGAATTTCAATGATAAGCTAGATCTAGGGGAATTTTGAAATGTTTTAACTAAGGTCTCCAGCCATAATTTTGTATTTTTCAAAGGCATAGCTCTAGATAAGCTTATGGAAACTCAGATTTTGGATAAGGTACTCAGCATATTGCTTGAAAATCTAGTAAATGTCATTTTTGGCCAATTTGAACTCAATACGATTGTTTTTGTTAAGCTCGCACTCATAAGTTATTGGCTCCATTTCACAGAGGAAGTGTTCAGGGCTGAAAAACTGATACTTTTCTGTGTTTTTGTATATAAGGATGTTTAAAGTGTCTATGAATTTCGGTTTTTATTGATGCCAAGCTTCTAATTCCTATGTTACCTTTGTTAAGATCTCATTGTATATGTTGTTTACCCATTAGACCGAATACTCAGCAAACATGAGTAAGCATTTCTTGATTGCTTTTTAGTGCTCCAAAAACTGATTTTGGACCATTGTAGAGTTCAAGAAATTAAACGCACTTCTCTAATCTTTGTGTTTGATATACCTTAAGCGTCGTAATCTTCCCCTCAATCTTTCTTCGACTATCTTGTTTTAGAAATCGAAGTAATCCGAAATAAACTCTTTTTAGGAAGCTACCTATTTCCTCAGCTTCAATTTTTACTCCTCTCTTAGTTTGATGGAGAGAACTGCTTCCTTGATAGTCAAAAGGAAGATTTAAACACACTTAGCAAAGAGAAAACTGTGAATTTCCTCAACAATTGATATGCTTCCATTGAAAAGGTAGTCAGAATAGTCAGCCATGTTGACGATGTTGCCCAAACGGCCACTAATGAACTTGAATTTGCTTATTTTCTCCAGAACTTCCTTCAGCTACAGGTAGATATCCTGGTATACTTGGTTTACTTTGCTTTATATTTGGCATTTTTTGTACTTAGCCACACTTTCTAAGTAGATTATCTTCCATTTTCGGAAGGCCTTGACTGCCAGGAAGTTTTTGAAAAAGCAGTTTTTTGAAAGATGCTCATAGTTTTTGAGCATCATTTCGTATTAATCTATCTTGTAGATAGTTTGATTCTCTGGCTCAGTCACCAGAACGTACTTATTCGAAAGTGTAACCTTTCTCTCTTTGTCTCCGACCTTTGGCTCATTTTTGCAGTCAATGTATACATACCCTGTCTTTGGAGCCGCTTTTTTTATCTATTACCAGGATTGAATCTCTTTGCATATTGGTTATATCTTTGATTCTCCTGCATTTTGGT